>Ga0123355_10000372_pt1 | contig 57621 bp, 43 predicted proteins | sample TergutEmb28metaG_3_FD_89872 | JGI IMG/M metagenome (GOLD analysis project Ga0123355, IMG submission 89872) | Embiratermes neotenicus P1 segment gut microbial communities from Petit-Saut dam, French Guiana - Emb289 P1 | ecosystem: Host-associated > Arthropoda: Insects > Digestive system > Gut ... | reverse complement strand
TATCAGGGGGTGTATAACAATGCCATTAAGTTAGGAATATGTGTGAATTTCGGGAGGCCATCGTCGGTTTCCCGATAAACACGGCAAGAGCAGAGCCCTTGCCCTACGTTAGTATTGTTAAAGGTGTTTTGTAGAGCAGGGGCTCTGCTCCTGCCGCAGGTCACACTAGTGCTAACTGAATGGCATTGTCTTTTAAGATGATAGACACTTACTATAGTTTAATCCATGCCGCCTACGGCGGCGGACACAAATCGGTTGGTATGAAAAATCCAAAAGCAGATTTTTCACACTTTACTCTACGAATAAAATTTAGGCGTAGAAAATGGGTTATTCCCATATTGTACATATTCTTTTATAAACTGCGGAGACACATTATCTTCTTTTATAGCTTTGATAGCAGCGGCAACATTGTCAACCGCCATGTCAAAAATCATTTTGCCAAGCTCCGGATTGGCGCCTGTAGGGTCGCCTGCAAAATGCGCCGGGTACTTTGCATACCAATTAAATCCTGTAAACAGGCTATGCTTTTCGATATTATCCAGCCTGTCCAAGGATGCGCCTTCTTTTGGGTCTTGCGTATCCATGTGTACAAGTTCCGGGCGTAAATGCATGATCATAGATGTTTCGGAAATACCTGCGTGCTGGCCAAGGTCGTTTGTGTTGGCGGTTTCCATTATTTGTTTGCGTTGTGCGTAGCTGTAGTTGCCGATGAAGCCCGTATAAACACAGTAATCACGGTCTAAACGCGGGAATTCTTGTGCGAAGAATGGCAAAAATGAGTTGTTTCCACCGTGGCCGCTCATGATTAGGATTTTTTTAAGCCCATTTCTGGCAATTTCGTCGCACATTGCGAGCAGATTCTCCATCATTTGTTGGTGAGATACCGCAACTGTGCCAGGAAAATGCCTTGCTTCCGAAATTTGCCCCATAAAGTAATAAGGGAATACGACTGCGCTTTCTTTTTTTGCGGCGGCTTCACATACGCCTCTTGATGAAATCATATCTGTGCCAAGCGGCAGATGGTTGCCGTGCTTTTCTAATACGCCAATTGGCAACACGCAAACGCCTGTATCTTTTACTGCTTGTGCAAATTGCTGCACCGTTAAATTTTCCCATAACATGTGAATCGACCTCTCTTTTTTATCTTGAATTATAACACAAGTCACTGATAAAATTAGTGTCTCGATACATCTTTCCGGCATGAAAATAGTGGCTTTCAACGCATTATCCACAAAATGTAAAAAATAAATTTGTTTTTAGAAAATATTTGTGTTCCGCTTGACGATTTGTCATTGATGGTTTAGTATACATATATCAATACAGCGCATGTGCCGGAGGGAGGGAAGTCCTGTGTCAACAGTAGTTATAAAAGATAATGAGACTCTGGATAGCGCGCTTCGGCGTTTTAAGCGCGACTGCGCAAAAGCGGGGATTATGGGCGAAATTCGTAAAAGAGAGCACTATGATAAACCCAGCGTTAAACGTAAAAAGAAATCGGAAGCTGCGCGTAAGCGTAAATATTAAGCTAAGGGCCATGGGTTTGTATCCGTGGCCTTTTGTATTGAGTTATTTTAGGAGGGCACCATGGCTGTAGTTTTAGTCACAGGGTCTGGCAGAGGGATAGGTTTTGGCGTTGCCCACGCGTTTGCTAGGGAAGGGCATACTGTGGTATTAAATGGAAGGTTAGACACAGAGCGTCTTGCTAACGCTGTAGAAACGTTGCAAAACTGCTATGGGGGCAATGTAATGGGTATTTGTGCAGATTTATCTGATTATTTTGCCGCCCAAGAAATGTTTGGAAAAATTGAAGCGGCTTATGGGCCTGTAGAAATTCTGGTGAACAATGCAGGCGCGGCGCACTTTGGGCTTTTTAGTGATATGTCACCGGCAGATATAACAAAAGTGCTTGCGGACAATTTGAATACTACCATTCATGCGTCTCATTTGGCAATTCCACACATGGTACGTGCCAAAGCAGGGTGTATCATTAATATTACCTCGATATGGGGCGTGGTTGGGGCTTCTTGCGAGGCGGTTTACTCTGCCGCAAAGGCCGGGGTTATTGGCTTGACTAAAGCCTTGGCAAAGGAAGTCGGCCCCAGTGGTGTTAGGGTTAATGCTATTGCGTGCGGGGCTTTCGAAACCCGAATGAACGATAGACTAACGAAGGAAGAAAAAGCCGGTTTTGTAGAGGGCATTCCCCTTGGGAGGTTTGGAAATCCGCAAGAAGTAGGGGATTTGGCAGTGTTTTTAGCTTCAGAGAAAGCCGGATACTTAACAGGGCAGGTAATTACATTAGATGGAGGGGTAATTTAACATGGCGGAAAAACTAATTATTGATGGCAAAACTAAAAAATTGTACGACTTGGGCAATGGCTTGTACAAATTATATTTTAAGGACGATATGACCGGCACAGACGGAGTTTTTGACCCGGGTGCAAATGAAGTGGGCTTAACCGTAGATGGTGCAGGCATGGCAGGGCTTGGTTTGTCTGTATATTTTTTCGAATTGCTTAAAAGCGCAGGGTTTGCCACCCATTATGTAAGTGCAGATGTACCGGCACGTACAATGGTTGTAAAGCCCAGCAAAGTATTTGGCAAAGGATTAGAAATTATTTGCAGGTACAAGGCGTTGGGCAGCTATGTACGCCGCTATGGTTCGCTTATAAAGGAAAATGCGCCGTTGCCGGCTGTCGTTGAAATGACGATAAAAAACGACGAAAGCGGCGACCCGCTCATCACTCAAGAAAGCTTGGAGGCTTTGGGTGTGTTAAAACCCGGCGAATATATGCAATTAGTGGGCTTTACCAAGGGTATTGGTGAAGTCTTGAAAAATGACTTGGCAAAGAGAGGGTTAGCATTGTGCGATATAAAGCTGGAATTTGGGCGTGATGTAGAAGGCAACATGATTCTTATTGACGAGCTTTCTGCAGGTAATATGCGGGTGTGGGAGCATGGTAAGGCAGTTCCCCCGTTAGAACTTGCTAAAAAAGTGTTGGGTTAAAAGGGAAACTGAGTTTATTGTCTTGCTTCTAACAAGAGAACAAATGTTTGCATTTTGTTCTTGTGGGCGATATAATGAATTCATTGCCCGAACGAAAGGCCGAACATATATGACTAATATTATAATGAAGCGACCGCTAGGCGTGGAAGAAAAAATTGCCCAAATGCAGCAAGACGCCCGTTTTGATGTATCCGACAATGATACCGAATGTATCCCGGATTTATCGTTTATAAAAGACCAAATTAAGGGGAAACCAACGCCGCCTAAGGTTCCTAAAATGTTTATGTCCAACGACTGTATTTTCAATTGCGCGTATTGCGGGTGCCGCTCTAGCTTGGACTTTCAAAGGTACACCAATGACCCGAAGGAACTGGCGAAAATGTGTGTGGATGAAGCGATAAGCAACGGGCATGGGGTTTTCCTTTCGTCCGGAATTATCAAAAACCCGGATTATACAGAAGAATTAATTATCGCAACTATCAAAAGTATTCGGGTAGATTATGGTTACAAGGGCTATGTACACGCAAAAATCATGCCGGGAACTTCTCCTGAGCTAATTTGGCAAGCGGGCCTATATGCCAACCGTATGGATGTGAATATCGAAGTGGCAAAAAGCGAAGGATACAGGCAAATTGCCAAAAATAAAAACAAAAAAAATATTTTAACGCCCATGGGGCTTATTACCCAATATATTCGCGCGGCATCTGATGAGAGAAACCGCTACAAGCATGCGCCGCGTTTTGCAACCAGCCAAACCACGCAACTCATGCCGGGCAGTACCAACGAGACAGATTTTGAAATTCTTAGGCTGGCAAGCTCACTGTACCGCAAATACGACCTTGCGCGGGTGTATTACTCTCCTTTTCACTACACGCATCAAGCGAAAGGGTATCCGGACCTTCCCAGTATTACCACGCCGGTTTGGCGCATGAAGCGGTTGTATCAGGCGGACAGGCTTATGCAGCTTTACGGTTTTGCAGCGGACGAACTCGCGCCCGAATCTGAATCGTTTTTGTCTGCCGAGCTGGACCCAAAAGCGGCGTGGGCTTTAAGGCATATGCACTTATACCCCATTGAAGTAAATACCGCCGATTATGAAATGCTGCTGCGTATCCCCGGCATTGGCACTACTTATGCCGCGCGGATTATTAAAGCGCGTAAATACTGCAAAATTACGCATGATGTATTGCGCGCGCTGGGGGTATCTTTGAAGCGCAGCATTCACTTTATGACATGTAACGGAAAATTTCTTGGGCAGCGAAGCGATGGTATAGATGTGTATCGCAATCTTTTGATTACGCCAATGGGGTTAGGGTTGAATCAGGTCGAAGATTGCGTTTAAATCGTAAACATGTTTAATATGCGCCCAATGCGCCGGGAAAAGCCCGCGATACTGTGCTGTGGCGTACCGGCTGTCGATTAGAACAACCACCCCTGTATCGGTTTCTGTACGTATAACCCGCCCGGCAGCTTGTAATACTTTGTTCATGCCGGGGAATACATAAGCATAATCATAACCTTGCCCGTTACGCCGGTTAAAATAATCCCGAATTAAATCTTGCCGCAGTGATATTTTGGGTATGCCGACACCAACGATAACTGTTCCAATAAGCCTGTCGCCTTTGAGGTCTATACCTTCGGAAAAAATGCCGCCAAGTACGGTAAAACCTACTAAAGTGGAGGTGTTTCCGCTGTCAAAGCGCGCCAAAAAATCGGCACGTTCTTCTTCCGACATTTCGCTTTTTTGCATGAGGGTTTCTACCTGTGGATAGTAGTCGCAAAAAATTTCGTATACTTTGTGCATATATTCGTAGGACGGGAAAAACACGAGATAATTGCCTTTTTTTCCCGCCACCGTTTCATATATGGTTTGCGTGATAGGTTCATAGCTGTTGTCTCTGTCTTTGTATTTTGTGGATATGCCGCAGTGGGATACCAATTGCAAATTGTGCGGGTTAAAAGGTGATGGCAGCGACACCATAAAATCTTCGATGGTGCCGCCTAAAATTTCGCGGTAGTATGGCAGTGGGAGAAGTGTTGCGGAAAACAAAATGGACGATTTTGCACGAGAAAGCCCGTCCGCGATAATCTTTGATGGGTCTAAGCAAAATAACGTGACTGTGACATCGCGGCCGTAAAATTCGAGGATGTTTGTGTAATGTTCGTCGAAAATTTCCGCAATCATCAGAAATTTATTGATTTCGAAATAGAGTTCCAGTACTTCGTTGTGCAGCGCGTGGCCTGCCTTTACAGCCAGCCATTCACTTGCGGCTTCCGCAGCCAATTTTATAAATGCGATAAACACCATGTCTGGCTCGGCAGATACATGGTTGCGCTCGTTTTCATGCTCCTTGCGTACGTCGGAAAGATACGTGTTCAGCAGGCGAAGGTTTTTTTTGAGCTTTGCCGAAAGCTTGTCCTTGTCCTTAAGCGCCGTCCGCACTTGGCTGAATGTGCTTTTTTGCAGGCTTGCCGTATACATATCCCGCACGCGGTCCGTTAAGTTGTGGGCTTCGTCTATAAGGAAAATATAGTCTCGTTCTTCATCGTAAAAAAAACGCCGCAAGTATGCCTCCGGATGGAATACATGGTTATAGTCGCCAACAATCAGGTCACACCATAAGGCGACGTCTAACGCCATTTCATGGGGGCAGACGCGATATTTTTTTGCGTACAATTCTGTTTCGGCCGGGGTGATGAGGTCGTTGTTTTCCAGTATATCCAAAATGGCATCGTTCACGCGGTCGTAGTGGCCTTTGGCGCTTTCGCAGTAGTTGGGATTGCAGATGCAGGCACTATTGGTACATATTTTTTCCTTTGCCCTAAGGGTTATGGCCTTAAAGCGTAACCCTCCGGCTGCGGACGGGAAACGCTTACGCTGTCCGCCAGCCATCAGCCGAATGGCTTCTTCCGCAACCGTTCGTGTAACCGTTTTGGCGGTAAGGTAGAACAGGGGTGCGGTTTTGCCTTCGCCCATGGCTTTGATGGACGGAAACAGCGACGACAGCGTTTTGCCAATGCCGGTAGGCGCGCAAGCGTATAAATTTTTCCCGGCAGATATGGTACGGTAGGCGGCGACGGCTAATTCCCGCTGGCCTTTGCGATAAGTGGGGAAGGGGAATGTGAGCACGGCGATAGAATTGTCTCTGGTCATTTTCCATTCGCGTTCGAAGCGCAGCCAAAGGCCGTATTGTTGGAGTAAATCGTCAAAAAACGCCGTTATTTCTTCGGCGGTATAATTCCATGTGTATCTGCGGATTTCTTCTGTATCCAGCTGGTAGTACGTTAATTGTACCGCAATGCTTTCCGGCGGGTTTTCCAAAGTATGTAGATGCATGTACGCGTAGCATTTGCCCTGGCCAAGGTGCTGTTCACGCTGTTCGTAGATATAGTCCAGGGGCAGGGTGGTGGTCTTTATTTCGTCGATAGTAATTGCGCCGCCAGGTTCTGTTATAATACCATCGGCTCTGCCACTAATTAAGACAGGGATACCATCTATTTCCGTTTCCAATTTAAGCGTCACTTCTTTTTGGTAGTTGTCATCCATTTTTTTTTGGATTTTGCGGTGCGCGGCGGCGCCTAAGTACATAGGCGCCGCATCGTAGAACCTATCGTCGATATCGCCGCAACGCAAAATGAGGTCGATAATTTTTTTAACGGAAAGTTTGATGGGATCCATGGGGCGGCCTCCTGATTATCTGCTAATAATGGGGTGATTTTCATTGAGTTCCAGCAAATCCCACAAATTGCCATACAAGTCTTTAAACACGGCGACCATACCGTACTCTGCCTTTTGGGGTTCCCTAACAAATTCAATGCCTTTTGCTACCATATTATTATAATCTCTCCAGAAATCATCTGTATTTAGGAAAAGGAAAACCCGCCCTCCCGTTTGGGAGCCTATATGGGCTTCTTGCTCTGGGTTAGAAGCTCTTGCCAAAAGTAATGTTGCCCCATTTGAGCCGGGAGGTGCAACAACAACCCATCTTTTATCTTGTTCCGGCTGATAAATATCCTCCAGCAAGACAAAATTAAGCTTCTTGGTGTAAAAATTGATTGCTTCGTCGTAATCGCGCACGACTAAGGCAATATGCGTTATAGATTGCTTCATAGGTTGTCCTCCTAATTTGGGCTAAAGCGTTTGAAAAATCATACCACACCACCTGCGCAAAGTCTAACTATTGAGTTTTAGCTGGGGCTGATGTAGAATGCTTGCACCCCTTTTACATATATATTTGGAGGCCAATATGAACAACCAAGCAATAATCGGCACAGCCGGACACGTAGACCACGGCAAGACTTCGCTCATCAAAGCCCTCACCGGCATAGATACAGATCGTTTGAAAGAAGAAAAAAAGCGGGGCATAACCATAGAACTTGGCTTTGCGCACCTCACTGCGCCTTCCGGCGAAAAGATAGGCATTGTGGACGTGCCGGGACATGAGAAATTTATCAAAAATATGCTGGCCGGGGCGGGAAGCATTGACGTTGCCCTCTTGGTTATTGCCGCAGATGAAGGCATAATGCCGCAAACCCGTGAGCATTTGGATATTTTGTCTATGCTGAAAATAAGCCGTGGCGTAATCGCTTTAAACAAAGCCGACTTGGTCGAAGCCGAATGGCTTGAAATGGTGGCGATGGAAATTGAGGAAGCGGTGCGGGGTGGCTTTTTGGAAAGTGCAAAAATTATTCCTGTATCTGCCACAACCGGCGCGGGCGTGGATGCACTGCGCCAACATATATTTGACTTGCTTGCGCAATCTCCCGTAAAGGAAACAGGCCCATCTTTTCGCCTGCCTATCGACAGAGTGTTTACCATGGAAGGGTTTGGCACGGTTGTAACGGGTACGCTTATAGAAGGGCAGCTTAACGAGGGCGATGAAATAACAATTTTCCCATCACAACGGACAACCAAAGCGCGGTTTATTCAAGTTTTTGGCGAACAAGCAGCATATGCAAGCCCCGGGCAAAGGGTGGCGGTAAACCTTGCGCACATTAAAAACAATGATGTTGCGCGGGGCGATGTTTTGGCGCGGGACGGTTCCATAGAAAATTCATATATCCTTGACGTCCGCCTGGATATTTTAGCGGGTACAACCCGTGAAATACGAAACAACACCAGGGTGCATTTGTACCATGGCACAAGAGATTTGCTATGCAGAATTTCGCTCATTGGTAACAAAGGGCTAAAGGACGGCGAATCCGGCTATGCTCAGCTTCATCTTGCAGAGCCGCTTGCCGCTAAATGCGGAGACGCTTTTGTTATCCGGTTTTATTCGCCGCTGGAAACTATTGGCGGCGGCATTATTTTAGACCCATGCCCTAAAAAAGTGCGGGATAATCAAGAATCATTGGACAGGCTTGCGGTAAAGGAAAAAGGCAGTATACCCGAAAGAATCGCTGTGTTTGTCAAGGAACGTCCATTTGTAGATGTATCGTATATAAGGGAAAGGTTCTTTCACAATAACGCGAAATTTGACAATGATTTTGCTAAACTTGTTGAAGATAAAATTTTATTTACCATAGGACAGAACATAATTCATCTCGATTTTCTTGCTCAGCTGGGCAAACGTATACAAGATTTACTGCTGGTATACCACGAAAAAAATCCCCTACACAAGGGAATGCCAATAAGTGAATTAACCAGCCAAATTTTTGATGAAAAAGCGCAAGCATATTCCAATCAGATAATGGATTTCTGCCATGCGCTTGGGTATATCAATAAAACGGATGGCGCAGTAGCGCACAAAAGTTTTAGTATTAAAGTAAACGAAAGACAGCAGCAGATTCATGATGCGTTGTTAAAAACATTTTACATTGGCGGGTTTTCTCCTCCTACAGTTGAAGAAGTGGAAGCGGAGTATACCAAAGATAAAAAGGTATTTAAGCAAGTTTTGGACCGCCTGCATGCAGGCGAAAATTTGATTTTGCTTACACCGCAAATATTTATTCACAAAGATTTTTTTGAGCAGGCGAAGGCCATTTTCACAGAAGAAGTAACAAAAAATGGCGAGGTAACATTGGCGCAGTTCCGCGATAAGTTGGAAACTTCACGAAAATACGCAATGGCATTGCTGGAGTATTTTGACAGAAAAAAAATAAGCAAGAAAATTGGAGATGTTAGGGTGATGGGCTAAAGGGAATTTGACACTTACGAAAGACCTGGTACCAGGCCTCTTATGTAAAAAATTTGGGCCTGCATGCAGGTCTTTTTTTATCTGCTAGAAAATTGCTCTGTACGAAACGCGCGGCGAAGCCGCTTTTTTAATGCCTCATTTGCTGTTACATAACTGACATTAATACAATCCTGTTACCTTTGTTGAAAATGGCGATAAAATGTGAAACAATGTACAAAAAATTGTATTAATCACCATGAATATTCGTGCTGCCGTTTAAGGGTAATATGAAAATAAAATCCAGTTGGTGATAAAATATCACCAACTGACCAACACTTTTTCATACTGTATGTTTAAACGGAAACATATCGTTTGGTGACGGAATTGCCTGTAATGAGTGGACAGGAGGGAAATTTATGAAAAAAACTATGAAAAGAGCGGTTTGCTTGCTATTAGTTTTGACTATGTTGTCTACACTGGTTGTGTATTCCGAACCGGCAACATATGACGAATTGGAAGCCTACGCAGGGTTTGATGCCTTTGCAGCTGCGGTTCTCCTTCCCAACAGCGGTATTAAAATGCTTGCAGCCGGTGGGGAAAACTCGGCGTTTATCACCAATGACGGCAGGCTTTTTATTTTCGGCTATAACGAGCAAGGGCAAATTAGTACCTCACTTGGCACTTCAAACCCCTATGCAGTATCAACGCCGGTAGAAATCCCTGCGCCGGCAGGGGCATCTTGGAGTTATGTATCTGTTGGCGGAATAAGCTATGACTATGCACCTACCTTTTTCGGGTCACAATACGCCGCCATCGCCTCTGATGGTTCCCTATGGACATGGGGGTGGAATGGTGCGGGGCAACTAGGCATTAATTCAACTGTGAACACGACTATACCAACACGGGTCAATTTACCGGGTGAAACAAATACAACATGGATGAGCGTATCTGTCGGTGGCGTCCATATGTTGGGGATAAAATCCGATGGTTCGCTTTGGGCATGGGGCGGCTACAGCCAAGGCCAGCTGGGTGTGCAAGGCACTGCATATGATGGCGCCAACGCGCTTGTGCCTGTGCCGGTTAACACCGCCGCTACAAATTGGGTAAGCATAGCGGCAGGCGCATATTACTCAATGGCATTAAACGCGGCGGGCGAGCTTTTCACCTGGGGTGGAAATGCAGAAGGCCAGCTTGGAAACGGTAACAGCGGCAATACCGGCCTTCTAACATCTCTGGGCACCGGTTGGTCAAGTATTTCGGCAGGTTTATTTCCATCATTGGCATTGCAGGGCAGTTCACTGTTGTCATGGGGTGGCAATGGAGAAGGCGAACTTGGTCTTGGTACAAGTGGCGGTAATCAACTGACGCCGGTAACTGTCCCCGGCAGTTATAACTGGGAAAGTATTGCGGCGGGCGGTTACCACGCTTTGGGTATACAAGATGATGGTACGCTATGGTCATGGGGTAATTATGGTGATGGCGCACTTGGCGTTTCCGGTTTGTCCGCAAACCAACCGAGCCCTATTCAGGTTAATTCCGATACCGACTGGGATAGTGTTGAGGCAGGTTTATATCATTCTTTGGCGATGAAAACCGATGGCAGCCTATGGGCTTGGGGCAAAAATAACAGGGGACAGATTGGCAACGCTTCTACATCAAATCAACAAACGCCATTTTTAGTAGTCCCATCTGTCGCAATAACCCAAGCACCCGCAAATATCACTGTGGTGGAAGGAGAAATAACTCAAACCCTTACAGCAGCTGCAACCGTAACCAATGCCGTTGGCCTTAGCTACCAGTGGTACAGTAGCACCTCGAACAGCACCACAGGCGGAACTCCAATTTCCGGGGCAAACGGAACCCTGGTTTCTGGAGAAACGGTAACATTAACAATACCAACCACCTTAACACAAGGAACCTATTATTACTATGTAGTTATAAGTGTAACCACCGGAACGCCTGCATTTGGCGGTGCCACTCCCGTTGCATTTCCTGTAACGTCTCCGATAGCCGCAGTCGCTGTTGCTGCCCCCGGAACGACATTGTTAGATGTTGGAAATTTGACAGACCCATCTTCCGGCACAGGCTGGCAATATTCTAGCGGAGCTTTGACCATTGACAACGGCGCTGCTGTTTCAATTACAGGCACATTAAGCGCCCCATTAGATATTACTACACCGTCCGGCGGCACCGCAAACGTTACTGTAGCAGACCCGTTGACACTGGCCAATGGCGCAAACCTATCGGTTGGGGCCGGTGTTACCATGACGGTACCGACGGGGACAAACCTGGATGTAAGCAGTGGAGCAGACTTAAATATAGACAGCGGAGCAACTCTGATAAATAACGGTGGTGGCATAACAATAGACAGTACCGGCACGCTAACCAATAACGGAACATTGGATAATACCGGTGCCGTTACAAACAATGGTACCATCATAAACGACGGGACATTTAACAATACCGGCACCGTTACAAACAACGGTACATTTACAAACAACGGAGCAGTGACGGGCGATGACAGCTTCCTGCCAATAAACGTGTCACTCTCTGTAAGCGATACCTATGATTTTGGTTCAGTTCAGGAGGGTGCAGACGTATCGGCACTACAACTGGAAGTTACGATAACGAATGATGGCGAAGTAGCCACCGGAGAGCTTTCAGTTGGCCTGACCGGCCAAGACCCGGATAGTTTTACTGTAGACGTAGTAAGCGCGGCACTGCTTTCAATAAGTGCATTCGCGTTTTCAGCAAGTGCGGTAACTATTCCAAGCATTGCGCCCGGCGGTACTGCGGCCTTTACCGTCACCCCTAATGCCGGACTTAGCGCAGGCACATATACGGCTACTGTAATAGTATCCGGTACGGATATTAACCCACAGGCATTTGACGTGAGCCTGACGGTAACCTCCGCGCCGCCACTTATAGCCACATCTATAGCCACTGCCATATCAGACCCTGCAAGTATCACAGCATATGATGCAAGAAATGCAACGGATATAGCGGGAATTATCGCCCTTGCAAATCTTCCTTCAACTGTAGATGTCAACTTGGAAGATGAGACCACGGCAACCTTGGGTATCACATGGTCAAGTACTTCAACGTTTGACCAACTGGGCACAACTTATACCATAACCGGGGCGGTTGACAGTGCCACGAATGTGGATGTATCAAGCCTAACGATACCTTTTGTGACTTTTACTGTCGCTGCCGTTACAGCCACAAACCCTACATTCACAAATACTTCTGTGCAAGTGAATATAAACCTAACCACCCCGCAAACACCGTCCGACCTTGGTGCTACAGCGTTGCCTACAAGTGGCAGTATAAATGTTGGAGTAACCGATGGAACCATAGGTGTGTCATACACAACCGAATGGGCAGGCACGCTTGACGTTACAGAAGTAGGCAATTCAACGGCGTTTGCAGGCACAATCACCTATACAAGCCCGCCTTCGTGGTTAACGATACCCGGCGATTTGTCTGTATCACGGACAGTTACGGTTACAGATTGTACCCATGACTTGATGTACGAATTGCCATGGATTGTAAGGATAGAACCCACCTGTACCACCGAAGGCGAGGCGTACAGACAATGCCCAACTTGCGGTTATGAAGAAACACAGCCAATACCGGCCTTAGGACATGATTATTCAGAAACATATACACAAACGCTTGCCCCAACCTGCACAAGTGTGGGCAAAGAATCCCGCGCATGCCTAAGATGCGGCGACAGAATTGACGAGAGGGATATTCCGGCACTAGGGCATACTTGGAGTAGCTGGACAGTAACTACCGCCCCAACAGCCACGACGGCGGGCGTTGAAACAAGAACTTGTACTGTTTGCGGTGCAACCGAAACACGCCCCATACCTGCCCTAGGCACAGGTGGCGTCAGCGATAGCAGCGTAATAGCTGCACCTACAATTCCGGAATATGAAAGCGATAACGACAGAGATGCAGTAATTACCCCTCAAATTCCTTGGAATCATAGGGATAGAGGTGTAGTCATCGTCCCTGAAACCCCTTTGGAGCAAACTGTAGCCATAGTCAGCATCCCTGCCAGTGGCGGCACAAGCAGCAAAACAGGCGGCAAGCTTGACATTCTTGCCGAAAAAGAAAATAACACAGTTAAAATGGCGCCGGACCGGCAAACTAAAAAACAGCTCATCGATTACGCGCAAAAAGCCGCGAATGAAAACATCGGGCAAAAGCCTGTTGTTAAGCTGGATTTATCTCGCGTAGAAAATGTGAAAGACATTATGCTGCCAAAAGAAATGTTCGACACACTTGCGCAATCAAACGTTGGCTTAAAAATTGCCCTACCTAGTGGAAGCGTTGAGTTTAGCAAAGAGGCATTGGAATCTACTGTAAAACAGGCAGCGGATGAGAATATTTCTATCACGCTGGAGAAGAAAAGCAAAGCCGAGCTTAGTCAAACGCAACAAGGAGCAATCAGTGAAAACGATATGGTGTTTGGTATTCAGGTGAGTTCCGGCGGCATAGCAATAACCAAATTTGATGGCGATCTCATCATTTCTGTGCCATACACAGGTAAACTGCCCGCAGCAATATGGCAACTAAAAAATGAAGAAGCTGCCCTCCACCAGCAGTATGAGTACGGACCGCTTCCGGCAGGGATGTTGCAATCTAGCAACTCCCAAGATGTTGTAAGGCTGCATATGACTTATGACCCTAACACACAAACCATTACATTTGTTACCGGCAGTTTGACACCTTTCTTTGTTGCAGGGTACATTGGCAGTAGCAGTCCATGGATTAGGCTTGCTATCGGAGAAAGCACATATACAGTAAATGGTATGCTGCGGACTATGGACGTAACGCCTATAATCGTGGACGACAGAACCATGGTTCCCATTCGGTTTGTTGCAGAAGCCCTTGGCGCATATGTAATGTGGGATGGTGCACGCAGAGCCGCCGTTTTAGAATTAAATGGCTTGACAATTACTATTTTCATTGGTGAATTAGCTCCCGGCATGGATATACCGGCTATGATTATCGACGACAGAACCATGGTGCCACTACGCTTTATTAGTGAAGCTTTGGGAGCGGAAGTATTTTGGTATCCTGGTACCAACATGATTGACATTATTCTCGCGTTTCCTAAAAAAATAACGCTACAACCTGCTTCTTAAAATATTCTATTTTATGTTCCCGCAGCACCTTGTCAATTTCATTTTCATGTTCGATATCCACACAATAGGCTAACCCGCAGCCTGCCCTAATTTCGGAAGGCAGAGGGATTAACCTGCCAAGTTTGCAAACGTCTTCAAACGCCAAAGCTCCGGTTGTTGTGTTAAATGCAATAACCAGCTTTGGGTTTTTTTGTCTGCCCATTTACTCAGCCCCTTTGGCGATAAGCCTCACAGCTTTCACCGCCCGGCGTACATCGTCCTGCGTGTTAAACGACGAAAAACTAAAACGTACTGCGCCTTGTTTTTCTGTCCGCATCGCTTTGTGGAGTAGGGGCGCGCAATGGAACCCGCCGCGCGCAGATATGCCGTATTCATTTGAAAGAATGAACTCAACTGCGCCGGAATCCAAGTTGCCAATATTTAGGGTGACTATCGGCGTGTGCGGTAATGTGAAATTGGAGTAGATTCTAATATTCGGAATGCAAGAAACGCTTTCGTAAAATTTCTGTGCAAGTTCTTGTGCTTTGTTCAAAATATTTTCCATGCCTATTTTACCAATGTATTCTATCCCCGCTAAAAGTCCTGCAATGCCGTGCGTATTCAAAGTACCCGCTTCTAAGGCTTCGGGCATTTGTGCAGGCTGCGTTTTAGAAAAGCTGTTGGTACCTGCGCCGCCAAATTTTACAGGAGCTATGGGGTAGGGGAAATTTTCACGTACGCAAAGCCCGCCAACGCCTTGCGGCCCAAATAAAGATTTGTGCCCGGTAAAGCACAGCACATCAATGCCTGGCGTGTGCATATTTATTGGCAAAATTCCCACGGCTTGTGCCGCATCTACAATCAAAAACAAACCGTGTTTTTTGCAAAAAGCGGAGATAAATTTCATATCTACGATTAGCCCGGTCAAATTGGAAGCGGCTGTTATTACTACTGCTTTTGTACTTGGCTTGACACAGCCTTCAAAACTTTCGTAATCAAGGTTACCATCGCCAAGTATACCTACGGTTGATATTTCCATTCCCATGGCTTCCAAATGGTATAATGGGCGTAGAACAGCATTATGTTCTAGCACGGTGGTAATAACATGGTCGGTTGGTTTCAGGAGCCCTCTGATAGCGATATTTAAGCTTTCCGTTGCGGATGATGTGAAAACCACATGCTGTGGAACTGTGCCAAAAAGGGCAGCAATAGTTTTGCGTCCCTGATAAATGCAGTCCGATGCACTTTTAGCATGTTTATGTACCCCTCTGCCGGGGTTGCCCAGCGTTCCAATGGCTTCTACAATGGCGGCGGCTACTTCCGGGGGTTTTTGTACAGATGTAGAAGCGGAGTCTAAATAAATCATATTACGGCCGGATAATGCAGGCAGATTGCTGCATTAGGTTTACGATGCTATACATATCTGTAACGTCGCCGACAGCAAGGTCTGCAAGTACGTTAAAATGGTTTAAACATGTGCCGCATGCCAAAATTGCCACACCTTGCCGGTGCAAGTACTGTAAATCAGCGATATTTTCGGAATTTTTAAGGGCAAGACGCACTCCACTGTTGTAGAAAACAACTGCTTTTGGCAAGGTTTCCAGCTGGGTTATGGCAAAAATAAACCCTTTCATCAAGATTTTGCCCAGGGCATCATCGCCGGTTCCCATCAATTCGGAGGATATAACGATAATTTGAGTATTTTCGTCATTCCGGGCTTGCCCCGGAATCCCCGTAGTTGGTATGGACTGTGGCACAATCTCACCGTTATTAAGCGCTGAAATTTGTATCAAAAAATACCCCGTTTCTTCTTTCGAGGGCGAAAAAGAACATCCCAGGGAATTTAAAAGCTTAGATATGTTTTGCACGGCTATTTCGTTATCAACAATTACTTCAAGCCCTTCAAAGGAGGATGCGTTTATATTGGCTAGGGCTTTTTTTATTTTAATCACGGGTACGGGGCAGATATCGCCTACGCAATTTATTCTATTCATACCATAATCACCACACTACAATATTTTTTTCAAGCCGTGGCACAACTTCACCAACTATGCATGGCGCAAGTTCTAATTTTTCAAGTTCCGTGAAAAGGGGCTTAGTATCTTCCGCGGATACGGCAATAATCAGCCCGCCGGATGTCTGCGGGTCGAACAATATCTCTTGCATAAAGTCATCTACATTTTCAAATTGTATAGAATTTGCAAGGAAATTCCTGTTTTTTTGCCCGGCGGAAGTAAGCAAAAACTCACGGGCCAAACGTTCTGCTTCGGGGATAAAATGCACATTTGTGCTGCTTATTTGAATAGAGTAGCTGTCTTCAGCCACCATTTCATTCAGATGCCCTAAAAAGCCAAAGCCTGTGACGTCCGTTAAGCTTGAGATATCGTACTTTTTCGCGATTTCAAAGGCATATCTATTAAGCGTTAGCATGGACTTTACTGCCAAGTCGTAACTTTCACAACTTGCTTCCCCGGCTCTAAAAGCCGACGTTACAAGCCCCACGCCCAGTGGTTTAGTCAAAATTATCCTATCGCCAATCCGGCAGCGGTTATTTTGCATTATTTTGTCCGGGTGGGCTACGCCAGTTACGGACAAACCATATTTTATTGTTGCGTCATTAATCGAATGCCCTCCGCACAGCACCCCGCCGGCTTCTTTTACTTTTTCCGCACCGCCTTGCAAAATAGCCGCCAATATGCCGGGGTCTTCATTTTCCGGAAAGGCAACAATGTTAAGCGCCACTTTTACGTCGCCGCCCATTGCATATATATCAGACAGGGCGTTAGCCGCCGCAATTTGCCCAAACAAATAAGGGTCATCTACCATTGGCGGGAAAAAGTCAAGCGTCTGAATAATGGCGATATCATCGCTAAGCTTGTAAACCGCGCCGTCGTCCGAACTGTCGAAGCCCACCAGTAAATTGGGGTCACTAAATTTAGGGATGTTGGAGAGGCTGTCTTTTAGCATCCCCGGCGGCAGTTTTGCGGTGCAGCCGCCACATGCGGCAAGTTTACTGATTGTTTTAAGATTCATAAAGGTATCCTATTATATAAAGGCGTCCGCATAAAAGACGAACGCCATAGATTTTGGCGGGAATATGTGGGAATCGAACCCACCTAGGCAGTTTTTGACCACCGGCACAGGTTTTGAAGACCAGGAGGCACACCAGCACCTATCTATTCCCAAAAGGGGATTGCATGTTTATATTACATTATTGTGTCGGGGATTTCAATAGGATTTCGCAATTGTATGGCTGACCAAAAAAGGCTAATCGATAGTCTAATATACCTTTTTTGGTCAATTGAATTGTAAATGCGCCTAAATTGGTTTATTATCCTTAATATCAAAAAACTATGATGGAGGCTGATATGGTTAAAAGATTTCCAATAATGTTCACATGTATTGTTGCACTTTTTGGCGGAGTAGCCATATTCGTTTGGCAAGTGAACCGAGTTTCGCCCACGAATTATGTTTCCGAAGAAAATGTTCTTGATTATGTTTCCGATTTTGTTTTCGAAGAAACTCCTATTGATTCCGCCTCCAAAGAACCCTCTCCTATTGCCGGACCAATGGAAGCCCAGACAGCAAACCTACAAAAGCTCGCAATGGTTTGGGGGTTTACAAAGTATACCCATTTGGCTTTTCTTACAGGGGAACGATGTTGGGACGAGGAGTTGCTTGAATTAATACCTATTGTTCAGTTTGCCGACCCGGAGAATGTAAATGATATACTTTGTGACTGGTTTATTGGGCTTGGGGATGATGAGTTTGATAATAGCGGTAGTGTATTTTTATTGGCACGGCTGGACGAAGTTTTGCATGAGAATTTTGAATTTGAGGATTTATTACAACTGATAGAGGGTGCTAATTGGCTAGCTTTCGTTGCTTTTGTATCCGGAGCGAACTACAACTCCGTTGGTTTGCGTGCGGATAAGGGCTATTTAGATGCTCTAGCCGAAAACGATGAAGCCTTTGGCTGGTTGCACTTGTCGGATGTGGTAGACGAAAAATATATGCGCCTCTTAGTTGATATAGGGTGGCTTACAGATGAATCGTTTTTGGGCAGTTCACTTGCCGCTGTTCTTTCGCGGTTTAACGAAATTCCTGTTGTGGATATGGCAAGGGCACCTGTGACCTTTAGCTTCGGCCTTACTACTTTTTCAAATCAGAACTCTCATGCTCACATGAATTTTGGTGATGCCGGATATAGGCTGTTGGGGCTTTTTCGGCTGTGGAATGCAATGAAATATTACTTCCCAAGTATTGACGTTATCGACGACTGCTGGGACGAAGTCCTGCTTAGGCATATCCCTATGATGCTTGAAGGAACGGATAGGTTAAGTTATGAGTTAACACTTGCGTCTCTTGCGTCTAGGTTGCATGATGGGCCGCATGTTACCTTTTCGAATCGTGCAGCTATGTTCGACAATAAGTTTGGAAGGTTTGCAGCACCGGTAAGACTTACGGAAGTCGAAGGGAAGCTTGTGGTGATTGAACAAATCTTACAAAATAACAGACCCGGTGAGTTGATGCCGGGCGATGTCATACTAGAAGTAAATGGCGTAGATATTGATGAAATAATTACAGAAAAATTGCAATATGTATCTTATCCCAACAAAGAAAAAGCACTGCGTTACCTTACGCTGATGCATATGATTTTAAGGCAGAATTCAACGGTTACTCCAATGGAGCTTACTGTACTTCGCAATGGCACCCAGAAAACCATTGAAACACAAGTGCTTAACAGCCAAACAATGCGGCAATTCCAATTCACATTTCCGGAAACGGCATATGAGCTTTTAGAAAACAATATTGGCCTTATTAATCCCTCCAGGCTGGAAGATGGGCAACTAGCCAATGTAATGGAATATTTCGCAAATACCAATGGGCTTATTGTGGATTTGCGGCAGCGGCCTGCATATACATTACCTCCATTTCCTATGCAATTAGCTGAATTCTTAGTAGAAGAAACTCAGCTTTTTTTCAGGTTAACAGTTCCATCACAATCAATCCCCAGTGTATTTACTGATTTGATAAGAGGGTATGCAGGAGGCTTTAGAGGTATGAGTGCGAACCCATATATTTATGAGCAGAATGTAGTACTTCTAATGAATGAGCGAACAATTAGTTTTCCGGAGTCTGCTGTAATGGCGTTGCAAAATGGTTCAAATGTAACTGTATTGGGCAGCAACTCCATGGGTTCTAATGGAGATATCAGAATATTGCCTTTGCCGGGCGGGATTACCATGTCTTTTTCAAGTTTAGGTGTCTTTACACCCGAAGGCGGGCAAACACACCGCATTGGGCTATCTCCTGATGTCTATGTCAGACCTACCATAGCCGGTATTCGAGACGGCAGAGATGAACTGCTAGAGGCGGCGATTGAATATTTAAGCAGGTAATCCCATAACAAAAAAATAAAGGAGTGTTGAATATGCAAAAAATAAAATCAGCAATCATAGGCTATGGTAACATAGGCAAAGGCGTGTACGAAGCTATTATAGCCTCACCGGACATGACAGCCGTCGGGGTAGTTCTAAGAAACGCAAATACCGCAAAGGAAAAAGGCGTTCCGCCGGAACTTACAGTAGCAGAGCACATCGCCGACCTTGGCGCGATAAATGTGGCATTTTTATGCGTACCGTCACGGGAAGTACCCGGCGTGGCAGACGAGCTGTTGGCAAGGGGCATAAACACCGTAGACAGTTACGATATTCACGAAAACATATATGATATGCAGCAAAAATTATCCAAAACCGCAAAAGAGGGAAACGCCGTCGCAATTATCGCCGCAGGCTGGGACCCCGGCACGGACTCCATGCTGCGCTGTATATTGGAAGCCGCCGCGCCAAAGGGGCTAACATACACAAATTTTGGCCCGGGAATGAGTATGGGGCATACAGTGGCGGTAAAAGGCATATCCGGTGTGAAAAAGGCGTTGTCCGTTACAATCCCGCTGGGTACAAGTATTCACCGCCGCATGGTGTATGTGGAATTACACGATAAAAATAAAGCAGCCGAAGTCATGCAAGCAATAAAAAATGACCCCTATTTTATAAATGACGAAACACATGTGCTTATCGTAGACGATGTGGACGCATTACAAGATAAAGGTCATGGCGTTAACATGGTACGCAAGGGCGTTTCCGGCGTAACAGATAACCAATTGTTTGAGTTTAATATGCGCATTAATAACCCGGCCTTAACGGCACAAGTTATGGTTTCGGCTGGCAGAGCAACCATGCGCCAAACAGCAGGCTGCTATACTATGGTAGAAATCCCCATGATTGATTTGCTGGCAGGCGAACGTGAAGGGATAATTAGGCGGATGGTGTGATTTTTTCTGCATCTAAAACATCTTTAGCAATTTGTGCTTTTAGCTCCTCTAAGGAATTAAAGCGGCATTCCGGGCGAATAAATTCCAGTAGTTCTGTTTTTACGCGTTCGCCATAAAGTTCCGGGCCGGAATAGCCGAGTAGGTGCGTTTCAACAGAGCGGACTTTTGAACCGCTATCAACAGTAGGGCGCAGGCCGATGTTGGTTACGCCGCGATATGTCGCGCTGTTTACTGTTGTTTGTGTGACATAAACACCGTCCGACGGAAGGAATTTTTCGCTGGACGGGTACATATTTAGAGTGGGAAAGCCGATGGTTCGCCCTAATTGTTTGCCGCTTACCACTTCTCCCATAATGAAAAACGGGAACCCTAATTGCCGGTTGGCCTCTGCCACATTACTTTCCGCAAGATATTTACGTATGTTCGAAGTGCTTATAATGGATTGAAGCGTATCTTCGGGCGGCAGATTGCCGCCCCTACATGTTGGAATGCCCTGTACTTTTGCGTTATATTTAGCTGCTTCAGCTTGCAAAAGTGCGACATCGCCCGTACGGTCTTTGCCAAAGCGATAATTTTCACCAACTATAACAAGCTTCGCACGGTATTTATCAAATAGCATTTCGCAAAAATCTTTTGGAGATAGTGCCGCAAAGTTTTTGTCAAAAGGACAATAAAAAATATAATCAAGCCCTGTGTTTTCCAGTAGATGGCTGCGCTCATCTTTGGTAAACAGCGGCTTGTATTGCGCATCGTTTAAAAATATATATGGGTGTGGCTCAAATATCATTGCGGCAGAAGCAATGCCAAGCCGCTTGGCTTGGCGCACGACTTCTGTGAGTAACGCTTGATGCCCCAAGTGTATGCCTTCAAATTTTCCGATGGTTAACACGCAATTTTCCATTCGTTATACCTCCATTACATCATAACTTCTACACGTAATTTCTGCGAATCGCTGACATATAACCCGACTATTCTATCCGTGCTATAAACCCAAAATTTTTGCCCTTCGCCATTATTCAGTTCACCGATTGCAGAAAGGGGCAGGGGGTTGCCATTTAATGCACGTTTCAACATTTCACCCACTATGTAAACTTTCGGATAGGAAAGCAGATTATCTATAGGTAAAATAAATTCTGCAAGCCTTTCATCTTCGGCGGCTTGTTTTAATTCCTCAAGCTTCACCGCTTTGTCAATTGAGAACATGCCGCTTTGCGTGCGTACAAGCTCTCCCATTGTTGCGCCGCACCCAAGTAATTGCCCAATATCCGCAGCCAAACTGCGAATATACGTGCCTTTCGAGCATTTAACCTCTATAGTAAACGCATTTTTTTCAGGCTCAAGCCCCAATACTTTTATGTCGTGTATAACAACAGGCCGTGCCGGTCTGTCAATTGTTTCTCCTTTGCGCGCAAGTTCATACAGCTTCTTCCCGTCAATTTTTATAGCGGAATACATTGGAGGAACCTGCATATATTTCCCACGTACATTAAAATGAAATGATCCCACCGCTTGCTCAATTGCATCTTTGTCGAAATTGACTGTTTTTGTAGCTATTACTTCGCCGGAAACATCACCAGTATTTGTTTCAATACCCAAAATAACCTCGGCGATATATGTTTTATCCTCCGAGGCTATGTATTCCGCCAGCTTTGTTGCGCGGCCTATGCAAATTGGCAATACGCCTGTGGCATCTGGGTCTAGCGTGCCTGTATGACCAACTTTTTTTGTTCCCACAACCCTCCGCATAATTGCCACGACGTCATGTGAAGTATAGCCCTTCTCTTTGTGAATGTTAATGACGCCCGTCATAAGCTTCAAGCTCCTTTTCATTTAAATGGGGCGCCGCCCCAAACCCCGCCGCTCCGCAGACGCGGGAAACGTTCACTTCGCTCACTGCGTCTCGAATAAATCCCTGCTACGCTTCCTTCGCTTCGCTACGGGAAGCGGCACAGCCGCTTTTCAGTTCTTTTTCAAGAAGGCTTAACGCCTGTTCCAATGCTTCTTGTGCGGTGCCTGTAACGGTACAGCCGGCCGCTAAACGGTGTCCGCCGCCGCCCATGGCTACTGCCACAGCACCAACATCGGGGTCTTGGGAACGGAAACTCACTTTAGTTTCTTCTACTTTTTTTTCGTAAACCAAAACAGCAGCTTCGGCTCCTTTGGTGTTTAGCAGATATTCGACTATTCCGTCCAAGTCGGAAGTGTTTGCGCCTGTACCGGCACGTTCTTCACGTGTAATATATGAATAAACGATACGCTTATCAGAAGTTTGCATTGCGTTTTGTAATACAATGCCTTTTGCTTTGCTTGCGGCAAAGGAGTGCTTGTGCAGCATATCATTGTAAATTTCCGTAAATGATATGCCCATGTCCATGAGTTGCGAGACAATATCCATTGTGGATTTTGCCGTCGAATTATATTTGAACCCGCCTGTATCACAAACGATGCCCGCGTAAATTACAGTTGCAATGTCAATGCATGGTGTCACCAGCTTTTCTACCAGATGAAAAACGAGTTCGCTTGTAGAAGATGCGTGTGGTTCGATGTAATTAAACTCTGCAAAGCCTGTATTAGACTGGTGATGGTCTATACATACGGTGTGCTTTGTGCGGTTAAACAGAGATTGCCCCGAACCAAGCCGATTAACATCGGCACAGTCCAGGGCTATGAGTACGTCAACATTTAATTCGTCCAGCGGCCCTTTGTATAAAAATTTGCTACCGGGCAGCACATTATATTTTTTTGGGTAAGGTTCCAATACAACGGTTACATTTTTGCCCAACTTTTCCAACGCAAATGCAAGCCCAAAGCACGAGCCTATTGCATCGCCATCCGGGCTTGTATGCCCGACCAAAACAAAGCTTGTGTTGTCATGAATAAGTTGGATGATCTGCTCCATTGGCTGGCTCACCTTCTTTGGGTGGATTAAGCGACGCTATCAACTTGCGCATGCGCATCCCGTGTTCGATAGAATCGTCGAAAACAAATTTAATTTCCGGCGTTTGCCTTAGGTTTACAATGTCAGCTACGCGCTTGCGTACAAACCCCGCTGCTTTGCTAAGGCCTTCCATTGTAGCGTCTTGCTGTTCTTTTTCTCCCAAAACGCTGACAAAAATCTTGCAATGCTTCAAATCATTAGTAGTTTCCGCTCTTAATACGCTAACAACTGCGCCTATGCGCGGGTCAGATAGCTCCGAACGGATAACTTCTGCCGCTACACGGGCAATTTCGTCGTTAATGCGAATGATTCGAGTTTTAGCCATACGGAATTCATGCCTCCTTCGTCGGCGGTAAAAATCGGTTGGTATGAAAAATAAGCATAGCTTATTTTTCACACACCTACCTCCGTTTATCTCGGTATTTCTTCCATGGTGTATGCTTCAACTTTGTCGCCTTCTTTAATATCGGTATAATTTTTGAAAACCATACCGCATTCGTAACCCGTGGCAACTTCACGTACATCGTCCTTAAAGCGGCGAAGTGTATCAAGCGTACCATCGTAAATGACGCGGCCGTCACGCACAATGCGTACTTTGGCGTTACGTGTAATTCTGCCTTCTGTCACATAGCATCCGGCAATTGTACCAATACTTGAAGCCTTGAAAATTTGTCGAATTTCTGCGTGACCCATGACTTTTTCTTCAAATTCAGGGTCCAGCATACCTTTCATAGCGGCTTCGATATCATCTATAGCCGAGTAAATGACGCTGTAGAAGCGTACGTCTACATTTTCAGATTCCGCAACGGATTTTGCACTGGCCTCTGGACGCACGTTAAAGCCAATAATAATGGCGTTAGACGCGGATGCGAGCATGACGTCAGACTCTGTAACCGCGCCTGCACCGGTATGAATAATGCGCACACGCACTTCGTCGTTAGAAAGCTTCTCTAAGCTGCCGCGCAGTGCTTCAACAGAACCTTGCACGTCGGCTTTAACCACCACATTAAGGTCTTTGATTTGCCCTGCTTGAATTTGGCTGAACAAATCGTCAAGAGACACTTTGCTTGTCGATTTAATCATGCCCACGCGCTCTTTTGCCCTAACGGATTCGGAAAGTTGGCGGGCTTGCTTTTCGTTTTGAGCAGTGTACAGGATATCGCCTGTTGTTGGCACTTCCGCAAGGCCGATAATTTCAACAGGCATAGAAGGCCCGGCTTGTTTTACGTTGCGTCCACGGCTGTCTACCATGGCGCGTATTTTACCAAAACTTGCGCCTGCTACTACAGGGTCACCAACTTTAAGGGTACCTTCTTGCACTAAAACTGTTGCAACAGGCCCGCGGCCTTTATCAAGCTTTGCTTCAATGATGCTACCGCGTGCGGATTTATTGGGGTTGGCGCGCAACTCTTTCATTTCTGCGGTAAGCAGAATCATTTCAAGCAGCGTGTCGATACCCATTTTCTCACGGGCAGATACAGGAACAGTTATGGTTTGGCCGCCCCAGTCTTCAGGCTGCAAGCCATGTTCTGTCAATTGCTGTTTTACCCTGTCCGGGTTGGCATTTTCTTTATCCATCATGGTAATGGCAACGATAATATCAACACCGGCGGCTTTGGCATGGTTAATCGCCTCAATGGTTTGAGGCATAACGCCGTCGTCTGCGGCTACAACTAAAATAGCGATATCTGTCACTTGCGCCCCGCGCATACGCATTGCCGTAAAGGCTTCATGTCCTGGGGTGTCAAGGAATGTTACGCGTCTGTCGTCAAGTTTAATGCTATATGCGCCGATATGCTGGGTAATTCCACCCGCTTCGGATTTTTGAACGTTTGCGTCACGGATAACGTCCAGCAAAGATGTTTTACCATGGTCAACATGACCCATAACAACAACGACCGGAGGGCGGGTTTCCAGGTTCGCTTCGTCGTCCGGTGTGGATGAAAACGCTTCTTCAAATACGTCAACCTCTACATATTCTTCCACTAAAACGTTAAACGATTCGGCAACCAAAGAAGCTGCTTCAAAAGTGATGGTTTGGTTGGCGGTTACCATAACGCCTTGCTTCATAAGCACCTTTATAATTTCCGCGTTGGAGCGCATGAGTTTTTCCGCCAGGTCGCGTACGGTGATGGTTTCTGCAACGGTTATCAGCGAAATATTTGGCTCTACACGTGGTGCCGACGCTTTTTTGGCAGGCCTGTTCCTGTTGCTTCTGCGATCCAATGCGTTGCGGTTCTCGTTACTAAAATTGTCTTTTCTGTCTTTTTTTGCGCCAAGTGCCTGTTCATGTTGCTGGCGGTTCCAAATCGTACGCTTATCGCCTCTTGTCGAGGTTTCTGGTTTTTTATCGTCTTTACGTGCGCCGGGTGCACCGCCTGGACGGTTACCACCGGGAGCTCCACCGGGGCGGCCACCACCGCCACCAAAAGGAGGACGGCCACCGGCACCCTGTGCACCGCCCGGGCGTCCGCCGCCTTGATAAGGAGGACGGCTGCCCGGTGCGCCGCCGGCCGGACGATTTCCACCTTGATAAGGAGGTCTGCTGCCGTCGCGCGGCGGGCGATTATTACCTTGGCCGCCCTGATACGGAGGCCTGCTGCCATCGCGCGGCGGACGATTACCGCTTTGCCCCCCTTGATAAGGCGGCCTGCTACCATCACGCGGTGGGCGATTGCTGCCTTGACCGCCCTGATAAGGCGGTCTGCTGCCATCGCGTGGCGGGCGGGAATCAGTTCGTGCGCTATCGTGGCGCGGCGGACGAGAATCTTCTTGACGTGGTGGACGCGTAGCCTCTCTCGTTTGCATCGTTGATTCTGCGCCGGGCGATGTACTTTCTGTTGCCGCAGGGCGCGGACGAGGCGGCAAAGGGCGGCCTTCCGCGTCTACAGGACGTGGGCGGGGAGGTAATGGTTTACCATCGGGGCCAAGCCTTGGACGGGGCGGCAACGGTTTGCCATCGGGGCCAAGTGGACGGGGACGGGGTGGCAAAGGCTTACCGTCCGGGCCAAGCCTTGGGCGGGGAGGTAATGGTTTGCCATCCGGGCCAAGCGGACGTGGGCGGGGTGGTAAAGGCTTACCATCCGGGCCAAGCCTGGGTCTGGGAGGCAGCGGTTTGCCGTCCGGGCCAAGCGGGCGCGGACGAGGCGGTAACGGATTGCCTTCCGCGTCTACAGGGCGTGGGCGGGGAGGTAATGGTTTACCATCTGCATCAAGCCTTGGGCGGCGAGGCGGCGGTGCGCCTTCAGATATAGCAGGGCGCGGAGACGGCTGCTCAGTTTTAGGAGCAGATGAGGCTTCCGGCTTTGAAGCCGGTGCTACCGGTTTTATAAACTCTTTCTTTAGCCGCGAAACATCGCTTTCATCTAAAGCGCTCATATGATTGGAAACGGGCTTCCCGTATGCCTCCATTTTAGATATGAGTTCCTTGCTGGTTAACTTGAGTTCTTTGGCTAGTTCGTACACACGGGTTTTGGGCATTAAGCCACCTTACCTTTCCATTGATATTACGTTTGTCAATGTTTCATATATTTCCTGTGGCACGGCACGTTTTAATGAACGTTCCAGCCCTTTAGATTTTTGTGCTTTTTTCAAACAGTCACCGTTTTTGCAAACGTATGCACCACGTCCGTGGGCTTTGCCTGTTTCATCTATGGATATGTTGCCGTCTGCATTGCACACAATGCGCATAACCTGCGGCTTATCTTTCATTTCACGGCAGCCAACGCATCTGCGCTGCGGTGTTTTTTTTCCCCCTAGGAAAGTGCTCTGTACGAAACGCGCGCGCAAGCGCGCTTTTTTACTCTGTTGCATTATTTTTCCGCCGGTTCTTGGTCTAATGCTTGTGCCGCAGTTTCGTACTCATCATCGTAGTATTCGTCGTCGTAATATTCATCGTCGTAGTATTCGTCATCGTAATACTCATCGTCGTAGTACTCATCATCGTAATATTCGTCGTCGTAGTACGCTTCTGCGGCAACTTCTATTGCGGCTTCTTCTGTGGTATGCGTGGTTTCTTTTGCAGCAGTTTCTTCTGTTGGCTCAATAGCAGCGTCCGGTTCAGCTTCATAGAAGTCGGCATAGGCAGATTCAAGTTCAGCGATGGCTTCTTTTTCAACTGTTTGTTCCGGGAACACCAAGAAGTCTGTATCGGCAGCTTGGGATTCGCTTTTAATATCTATGCGCCAGCCTGTTAGGCGTGCGGCCAGGCGGGCGTTTTGCCCTTCTTTACCAATGGCAAGAGAAAGTTGATGGTCAGGAACTACCACTCGCGCGGTCTGCTCTGCTTCATTTACTGCAACGGTTACTACCTTGCTTGGCCCAAGTGCAGCAGCAATAAACTTTTCAGGGTCTTCATTCCACTGCACCACATCTATTTTTTCGCCCCTAAGTTCAGCACTTATCATGTTAACACGTTGTCCATTTTGCCCCACACATGCGCCAATAGGGTCTACATGCGGGTGTTTTGTAAACACCGCAACCTTACTGCGGTTGCCTGCTTCGCGTGCCACAGCTTTTATTTCAACTATGCCATCACTTATTTCCGGTATTTCTTGCTCGAAAAGGTATTTTAACAGCTCCGGATGAGTACGGGATACGTTAATAATAGGTCCTTTGCTGCTTTGCTTCACTTCCAAAACATATACGCGTATGCGCTCGTTAAAAAGGTATGCTTCACGTGGGATTTGCTCGGCAGCCGGAAGGAATGCTTCCAATTTACCCAGGCTGACAATAACACTGCGGCGGTCACGCCTTTGTACAATACCGGTAACCACTTCGTGCTGCTTATCGATGTATTCGTTGTACAAAATTTCACGTTCCGCTTCGCGGAATTTTTGGACAACTACTTGCTTAGCTGTTTGCGCGGAAATGCGCCCAAAGTTGCCGGGCTTGATTTTAACTTCAACCGCATCGTCTAACTCGTATTGTACATTTAACTTGCGTGCGTCTTCTAGGCTTATTTCTGCCATATCGTCTTCAACTTTTTCAGAAACGATTTTTGTGGCAAGTACTATATATTCGCCGGTTTCACGGTCTACTACAACGCGGACATTCGCGCTTTGTCCAAAGTGTTTTTTACATGCTGAAACCAATGATGCTTCAATAGCCTCAAAGATAACTTCCTTATCAATGCCCTTTTCCGCTGACACTTGTATTAACGCATCAATAAGTTCTCTGCCATTATCCATTGTTAGGGATCCTCCTTTTAAATGGGGCGCTGCCCCAACCCCCGCCGTTACAGTGGGCAAAGCCCACTTCCACTTCCTACGGTTTAATCAAAAACCACCAATCTGCAAGCTGATACTTGCTGTAAATCGAATGTAAAATCTTGGTCGTCTTCAGTGGTTCTTATCGTTATTTTGTTATCGTTATAGTCTACTAATTTGCCGGTAAATTTTTTGCGTCCGGTTTCGGGGGAATAGGGGGCAAACAGGCGAACTTCTACTTTACTTCCTATAAATCTGGCATAATGCTTGGGCTTTTTAAGTTTGCGCTCTACCCCGGGCGAGCTGACTTGCAAACGATATTCGCCTGATATCAGGTCATGTTCGTCCAAAACGATTTCTGCCGCGCGGCTTACGCGTTCGCAATTGTCGATATCTATGCCGTCTTCTTTGTCAATGTACAGGCGAAGTATGCGGTCGCCGCCTTCTTTTACGTATTCTATGTCGTACAACTCGCAACCCTGCAATTCTGCTACAGGAGTAAGCAACGCTTCCAACTTTTCTATCATAAATTAATCCGTGCCTCCTTTTTCACTTTTCAGTTGCCCCGATTTTCGGGTCAACTGAATTTTCAACTGGTCCGAAAATCGGACCGGTTGAAAATTAATTTCCTAAATAACTGCGGGCATAATATAAGAGTGGGCAAGCACCCACTCTTCTTTAACGAAATCTTATGAATATGTCTAAGAATATCACAACGTTATTGCCTTGACAAGTGTTTGCCCAGCAGTTTTGTGAAAAAGTTAATAATGCGTTGCGTCATTGATAACTTTTCAATGTCCTCTGCTTCTGGGGTATTGTCGCCATGAAGCGCATACCGGTTATTTTCATGTTTTAACATAAGCCCATTGCGCATAAGAATCCAGTAAAAAGGGTCTTTGACTCTAAATGGTTCCAGCTGGCCATCAATAAAACCTTTTTCTACGGTTTCGTTGGTTATAGGGTCGCTAATTTTTTCTACAGAGGGCTTTTTCCCCAGACTGGAGAGTGCAAAGCAGTTTACGTTTTTGAAGCATCCAATGGCATTATTTAAAATGCCATCCTCGCTTAAATAGGAAATAAGTTCGCGTACTTCTTCGTTAATTCCTTTGATGCTTGGCATATTTACTGCCCCGCGGTGAATTTCGTCGCTAAAAAGATGCTGGATTCTATTTTCGGGTTTGTTGTTAAAAAAGTCGAAATTGACATACCTGAAAAGGTCTGCCTTGGAAACTGCCAAAGCAAACGGTATCTGGCTTTTTTCCCGGTTAAAGCCAATGAAGTAGTTGTATAAAGTGTTAAATATAGCTTGGTTAGAGTTTTCTTCCGGTATTGCTTCGATAAGCGCAGAGTCTGAAAAGCGAAACAAATCTGCCAGGCGGCTAAAATTGGTAGGGTCAACTAAAAATATCAACCCGGACGAATCTTTGATGTTAAAGCCATTATGTCGTATTCCAGCGTCATCCCGTAAATCCTCACCTGCAATGTCGTAAAAAATAATGTCGATGGTGTTTTCTTGAATGGCACCGCTTTCATCTTTATATTGATACCAGTAATTAAAGGCATATGGCGGGATTTTTTTCCGCTTTGTAGAACTGATAAGCGTGTGTTCCTTTAGCAGCGGCTTTTGATAGGTTTCATAAAAGCTGTCACGCACTTGTTTATCGCCAATAAAAGTGAGCTTAGATACAAAATCGGAATTATTTTCAAGTTCCGCAATAAGCATTGTCAAAAATACAGACTTCCCGGACCTGGCGTCGCCAAGAATGGAAATAAGCAATGTATCACGCATACCGTAGCCGGTTGGTAAATTGTTGTGGCAGTTTGGACAAAGCCGCTGTTCGGATGTCTCTTTTCTGCTTTTTGTATGGTTAAATGTGATACGTTGTGCAAAGCCATATTTTTCAATATCAGATTCGTCGAAAGTTATAAAATCTTTATCGGACTCAAGGGAAACCGCCTGGCATTGCCTTGCATTTATTTTTGCGTCAACGCTGTCAATTTGTAATATGTCTATATAGTAGTCTAATAATTTTTCATCTAAAAGCTTTTCTTTACCGCCAAGCCTAAAATCTGCCTCGTTTGGATGAAACCTGTAGCAACAAAAAGGGCAGATTACATGATCTTGTTTTTTTTCTAACATGTATTTAGCCCCCTTTTAGGTTCACGCTTTCATATCAATAAGATGCGCATAATTTGGATGTAAGATAAATTCAACAGATTGTGTTTTTTTAATGTAGAAATGCCCCCCACTGGCCATAATTGCAGAATCTAGTGGATATACGGCGACATTGCGCCCATGTTCACGTATGGCGTAAGTAATGGCTTCAGGTTCGACAGTACAGGGCGTAATTATTATGGTCGCTTTTTGGTATTGGCTAAAATGGATGGGGCTATACAAAACTTTCACAGACACTTCAGTTCTTCTATATAACCAATCTGTAGTGAATGAAGACGCACATACGGCAATATTTTTATCATTATCAAAATATGCCGGGCAAATAAATAGCTTGCATCGTCCCTCCGGAATTGCAGTTGTAAAATGGGATGCTAAATCGCGCATAATGACTTCGTGATGATGTGCTGCGTTTATAAGGCTTTCGACATCCGGGTCTTCTTCCTCGCATTGGAAAACAAGCGCCATTCTAATAGAGCGGTCTATTGGCCACTCCCAGCTTAATGTCACCGCGTCATTTTCCGGTTGCCAGCTAAATTGCCGTAAACGCATGGAATTGTCTACATCTTTTTGAATAACAAAGTTTCTGTTCATTGATTAGTATCACCATTATCACTATCGTCGATATACAAACTTCCATAAAATAAATCTTCCAAGTCGAATGCTCCTGCGTGATATAGCACTGCAATGTGGTTGGCAGTTTCGTCTGTAAATAAGTTCATTCGCCCAAATCCTCGTTTTTCATAGCCGCGTTTCACATCTGCGGCACCTTGAACCGGCATGAATAGGTTAATCTCTGTATGCAAATTGGCATATCCTGTTTTTAGGCGAATATTCCACCTGCGATGGTTAAATACCCATTCTCCCAAGGCGGTAGCGATATCATTATAACCACTTGTGGCAATAATATCATGGAGCGTGTCCATAATTGGTTTGTCGAATATATCCGATGGCAAGATATTACTGTCGATATATTCATCAAGCTGCTTTAAATATTGTGGGAACTTTCCTTGGATAAGCGCTGTTGTCATGCCCGTAGACAGCTCTGCCAATGCGTTATAATTGGAATCTGCATACGTTTTGAAAAGTGTACGGAAATAATCTGACGCACAAGGAGAAAATGGTGCGAATGTATCGTCCAGAATTTGTGCTTTTTGTGTGTATATATTGATTTCATCATTCACTTGTTCTAAAAATTGAAGCAACTCTTGATGTGCGTCAATGACATGATCGCATCTTTTTTTTAGAACCTCTATTTCATCATGACAATGTTGAAATAGAGCTAACCTTTGCATGTATTCAGAAGCAATTACATACGGCCATAAATCTTGTGAAATGAGGGGAGACAGGCGGCGCTTTTCCCCCTCAGGGCTGCCTTTTTCAAAAGATGGTGCCGCGTCCAGCCATTGGCGAAAGTTTTCTTCCGATAAGCGTAAACCGTTTTGTGCATTTTCTAAAGCAGAAGCCGCATAGTTTTTGTAAATTCCATCTTCGCCGGTATAACGCAGCAAATCGTATAAATTTGCTGCGTTGACTGCAAAATCAGGTAAAGCATCTTGCATGGTTTCTATGTTGGTGTTCATGTTCATTTCCATTATCAACTCAAGACGTTTACCGAATAATTGCGATATCCATTGGCGTCTGGTAAATTGAGCGGCGGGATTTATTTCGGGTATTGCCATTCCCAGTAAATACTCCATAGGTTTTGTGGGCACTTGCTTAATATTTGTTTCGGTAAAAACAGACTCATCTAAAGCTTCACTTACTTCAAGAGGGGTACCCTTGCCAAATGAAAGCAACTCCGTCATTAAAATAGCTTTTAGTCCATCCTGTGGAATGGTTACGTTTAAACTGCTGGCTGTTAAAAAACACCCTTGTTTTGCGTAACAATTATCTAAAAAAAACAATTCATTATAACGAGAGGCATCTGCACCGGTTACGTATAAATCCGGTATACAGTCTTTAAATAGTGTTAGCATGGCAATGGTTTGGGCAATAGACCCGTTTGGGATTAATACATTTTGGCTTGTTAGGTTTGACAGTAAGTACACATTTAAGCCTTTGGTTTGCTCATCTTTAAGCATCGCCATAACAAGCTTGCGGTCGTCTTCGTTTTCAAGAAGCCTATCGTCGTCAAGAATGCAGTAAACATCGGTTAAAACCCCGGCGGGATATAATGCAGAAAGATATTTTTCTATCTGTGTACACAGTTCAGGTAACATTACCCCTGCTTCATCTGTACCCAAAATATAATTGACACGTACAATATCAGCGGTTTGCCCTTGTTGTAAAAATTCTTTCCACACCCGGCCAACTTCACTTTTTATCCAAAGGGCATCAAAATCTTTTTGTGCATTAATATAAGCAATTCCTTTGGTGTATGCCTCAAGGGCAACGGACAAGTGCGGCCATATGGCTGCGCCTTGCCCCAGTGTAACAAAAATTATGGGATTGCTTTGGGTAATCATGACAAAACTTTCTTCTCACGCATGAATACGTTAAGCATTGTTTGATAAAAGACTTTTTTAATTGCACCATCACGCTCGCTGGCATAGTTTTCTTCCAGTTTTTCCAGCTTTTCCTTATAGACCCTTATATATTCGTCAATGGCTTTTACTAAAGCTAAGAATTGCTCGTCTGTGCAGCGGTTTTCATCTTCTTGGGCGCGTTTTTGCAGGTATGCTGCAATGCCTTCATCAAGGGCCAGATATGCTTGGAACAAATCAAATTCAACATACTGCTCGCTTATTGTTTGCGTGGTGTATAAAATATGGTATTCTCCGTCTATGACATAGTTATAGTTTTTACGGTTTTTGGTTATGGAGCCCATGTACAAAAGCTGGGCAAAGTGGTTGTACTTAATTTCACTGACATCAATTTTTGTAAGGGTGTCTTGTAATTGCGATACATATTGGCGCATTTGTATCTCTTTGGTTATATACTCGTTAAGCGCCGGCATGTAAATAAATACACCTTTTGCGTATTCAAGGTCAGGGGTGTCGGTATCTGCAATGTACTCTGTATCAAACAGAGGAACGCTGTATTTTTCACGTTCCGGGTCTGTTAAAAATGCATTTAAATCTGCAATAATTGCTCTTGCTTGTGTGGCGGAAAGGGTTTTTTCTTCAATATTGGCTTCGATATTGGCAAATTGTTTTTTCAAATCCACCGGGTCGCCAAAATAGCCCACCAGCCGGCGTGCGCGCTCATCATGGCGGATAATACCCAGTTTGATTGCTTGATCAAAAATTTCACGTAAGCGGTCGTTTTTAATACGCTCACGGTTGTTTTCATGGTCCTTTGTCCATAGTTTATCGTACAAAGGGGAAGGCAGGTTTTTCCAATTGCGTGCGGCGCTTTCATATAAATGGATACCCGCAATTTTACCAAGAGAATTTTCGTATACATTTTCGTAGTCATTAAGTTCTTTGTAGCAATAAAGTGCAACGGCAATTTTCAAGTTTAGCATATATAAGCGATTGTTCATTTTGCTGTACTTAATATTTGGGACTTTACTCCCCATGCTTCGTATTACGCTGCGGATTTTGGGCGCATTTGAAGGCACAGAAAGATACGCGTATGGCGGAAATGTAATGTGAAGGCCGCTGGGTATATGGTTAATTGGGAACATGACCTTGGCACTATCGTGAAGCGTGTTTATTTTTTCACTGACGTACTCTTCAAGGCTGACTTCTTTGGCATTTGCCATCATGTTGCTGTAATAATCTAAAGATTTATATGCTACACTTTGAAATTGCTGAGCTACAAATGCATTTAGGTTCTCTACAATGGTATTCGTTGGGCCCGGCATCCATCCTGTATTTTGTATCATATCCTGTAATAAACGCTTCAAAGACACTTTGTAGTCAATTATTGCTGCGGAATCTTTTTCAAAGGTTTCGCAAAATACAAGTGGGTCTTCGAAATCCCATGTGAAATTTGCGTCTACAGCTTTTACACTTTCAGCATCCTTGAATTTGACAAATAACTCTCTGAATGCTGTAAGTAGTTCGCAATACGTATCTATGATTTGGTCGGAAAAGACGTTTAATTTTTCTAAAACGGTGTTATATATGCGATCAATAGCATCGTACATCAGGTTACGCCCTGATAAACGTAAATAGTTTTGGTTTGTTTCAACAATATGTGTAGCTTGGGCTTTTTTGCCTAGTGAAATAAGTGATTTTTTCCGTAGTTTTTCTGTAGCAGTTTTGCGGGCTATATCTAATGCGGCAATATTATCCCGATGTTCACGTTTTTGCTGGATATCTCGCTTACGAATATTATCTATAGCACTTGTTAATGAAGATTCACATAGGTCGGAAAGTGCTTTTAAGGTATAGTAAGGCCCTGTTTCAAAATCTGTAAAGTGCTGGTTTAGGACATTGTTTTTATCTTCTAAGGCTTGTGAAAAACTTTCTATTACAGAATCGGCGACTTTGTTGTAGTGGTCTTCCAACTTGCTCAGTTCTTTTTTTACAGCGTCTTCTAAAATGTCCGGACGTTCTTGCAAAACGTTACTGTCATATTGTTTGAAATCGCGGACTTGGGGCTTATCTTGGCTAAGCATACGCTCTAAGGTTGGCAGGTCAATTTTAAAAGTTTCCAGCATAATTTGAGAATCTTCAAATGTTGGGCTGTTCTCGCTTAAACTATCCAACTCGCTAAACATTTTCCAAGTTAAATGGTTAAGCAAATACTCCACAGGCAGCGATGCGCTGGACGCACCTACGGCGTTGTAGATATAGTTCACAGGCTGCTTTTGCTGATGGGTCATGATAAAAGCGGATTTATTGTTTTCGATATTAGAAAGATACGAGCTGATATTATAGCTTTGACCGTCTATAATTTCTTCGCTTGCGATAAAATTAATGATAGTTTCTGCCGCAACATTCATGCAGTAATCTTTTGCAGAAGGTGCGAGTTTGCCGTTTTCATCTTTAGCACTTATAAGGTGGCAAAGGTCATATGGAGGCTGGCTCGCTTTTATTTCCAGGTCGGCATAAGTTTGCTCAAAGGTTTCGCCATTCCGCTCAATATTCATCAAATAGTCAAGCTCTTTTAAAGCAGCAAAGCCATTTGCTTTAATATTTAATGCAGCGGAGCCGTCTATTGTGCTATCTGACAGTGTGACGTCCGGCATAAAAATCATGCCGATATTTTCGGTATCAAAGCCTTTTTGCTCGGCAATTTTTCTTATAATATATGGAACATCTATGAAAAGACCGCTGCCCGTACCGCCTGCACAACCGGTTGTAATAAATACATATAAGAGGTCATTCGCTTTTCTGTTTGCTGTTAACGCATTAATTTTTTCCGAAAGCATAGAAATAACGCTGTTACAGTTAATGGTTAAAAGCAGCCGCCCGGCTTGTCTAATACCCCCTGCGCCGTGTTTGACTTGCTGCAAGCGCAAATTATCCGCAATCCAGCTTTGTATAGAATTTTTGAAAACGGTATCACGGTTTTTATATATTGATGTTAAATTCGCAGTCTCCAGACACAAAAACTCATCGCTGGAGAAACCAGTGCCTGCATAGCTGAGATTTTGCATATTAGAGTCGGAGTCAATTGCCATGTACTCTATTTGAGGAGGTTTATCCAACCGGCGTCCATTTACAGATGTTCCAAGCTTAAATTGCTTGTTTATGGTGCGTTTTACGCGTATTAATGCCTCTGCGCCCGTTCCGCCAAGCCCAACTATTAAAATGGGCTTGTCAATAACATCTGTACGGGTACTGGCTGTTGATATGCCGCCGCCATATTCGCAATCTAACGATTGTAATTCAGCTTTTATTTCTGCTGACAACTTCATGAAAAAACCTCGCTTTTATTTTAATGGGGCGCTGCCCCAAACCCCGCTGCGGGGCCGCTTATTATTTTAGTATTCTGTTTTAGTCCTCATTAATTCGATAGGTGATTTCTATTTTTTCTATGGCGTCAACTAACGAAAATACTAACCGCAGGTCTTTCTCCCACATAAACCTATGCTGAGTAATGACGTTTCTTTCAGAGTCGGTAATATGGCATGCGCCGTCTGTCGTTAGCTTAATCATTGGATAGTTATTGACCACAGCGGGTTCGATATACGTTCCCCTGATGGGTATGTTTGCTTCAAGGATTCTATCTGCTTTTGCGCCTAAACTCACTCTTAGAAACTCTTCAAGCGAAATTTTACCTGCGAAAGTGCTTAAACTTGGTGCTTCAAGTGCAGTATATTTGCCATTTTTGAGTAGGGCGCGCACTTCCAAATGTCCAACAAAAACAGTGCGCTTTGTTTGTTTTTTTAAGATTGCAAAAATGAACGCAACGATTACAAGGGCTGCAATTACAATAAGCAGTATGAGCAGCCATGTGTTGGAAGTTTCTTCCGGCAGAGGCTCCGGTAATGGTGGCGTTGGCTCCTCAATTTCATCGGGATCAGAAATTGGATCAGGCTCCGGTGTTGGGGGTTCAACAGCAGGCGGGGCAAGAAGCGCCGCTAACATATCCGGGTCGTAACTTATAGTTCTGGCAGAGGTGGTTTGCGAAAACCCGGGATGAGTTACATTGATATGAATACGTACGTTTTGCGGCGGAGAAGGAAAAATTTCCGCAACAAAAGCTGTACCATTATATTCCATTGGTATTATGTCCAATACATTCATATCTAAATCAAATACGTAAACTTCTGCGGTAGATTCATTAAATAACTCACGAACTTGGGCGGCCGACAACTGAGTCATAAAGTCTGCTTGCACAGTTACAGGAAGTGTAGGATCAAAAAACATTCCTGTTGTGCCCAGTTGCTCTATAGAAAATCTAACATCAACAGTATAGTTGTAAATCAAATTTATAGTAATACGGTCTTCGGGCAGGCCTTGCACCCTAAGCAGCCAGTCACCCATCTGGGGTTCAAGAATTTTTATCATTGAATAACGGTTAGCTGATGTTATCGTGTATCTTTCGTCATCAAATGTAATTTCTTGTCCAATGGGGTCAAGCAAACGAATGTCTGCTATTGGCCGGCTTGACAGCATGATTATATTCGCTTCGGCAACAAAGTGGCTGGGAATAGGGATTATAACGTCGGTAAATGTTTCCCCCTCCGCAAAAAAAGTGTCTATTTCGTGTATAGAAGACCGAATGTGGCTTGCAAATATTTCATGAAAAAGTTCCGGAAGCAATGCAGCATCTTCGATAATAAAAGATTCTGCCTGTGTTCTTGTCGCTATTTCTTGTAAAAAGTCCACATTTACATTGCCATCATAATTAAGCCCGATCGTATAAATTGGGGCAATCCCATACATGCTTTCTACTGCCCATAAAGCATCATTGTAGGAAGTCTCGGCATTACGGGCAAACCATTCCGGCAATTCTATGCGCCCATCAGTAAAAAGCAAAATCATGGGGCTATTCGTTTCAGCAGGGGCGTCAAGCAGCATTTCTGCTGCTGTACGAAGCCCCAAGCCTATATCTGTCCAGCCATGATAAATAAAATTTGATATCGTATGACGAATATCTCTCCTTATGGTCGCTTCATAAATTGGCGTAAGTTCCATAATGGAATGCAAATCGCCGGAAAAAGCAACAATACCGATACGAGAATGGCGTGTCTCCATCATGTCCATAAATAGCGAGGCCGCCTCCAGAGCGATACGTTCCGGATCTGTATCACGCATAGAGCCACTTGTATCAATGACTAGGATAACATCTATGCCTTCGCTGGGGTCTACAACTATTGGAGTAGCGTACAAGTGCGTACTTGTCCCAAGAAAAATTAATAGCACAAATAAAAACACATAAAAATGACGCTTTGCGCAACCCTTACTCATAGACATCTACCTTCCCACGTATACGATGCAACTTTAGGCACACTTATAACATAATTGCACTATAATTGCAACATTATACACGTCTATTTGCTATATTTAACCCATGCTTTTAGCGCGTGTTTGCGCAGAATTATGCTGCCGAACACTTCTTGAACTTGTTTACCATGTAGCAATTGCTCCATCTGTTCTGGATTCTGTACCGCCTGCCAGTACACCGTTTTCGGCGTTACGCCAGATGATTTGCCCTCTGCCAAAGCCGCCGGAATCCAAACACATGTTCATGTGATGTCCACGGCTAGCAAGTTCCTCTGCAACATGTTTGGGGAAATGATTTTCTATTTCAAAAGTTTTACCGCTAATCCACTGCCAACGCGGTGCGTCCAACGCTGCTTGTGGGTTGAGTTGAAAATCTATGGTGTTCATAATCACTTGTACATGCCCCTGTGGCTGCATATATCCGCCCATTACCCCGAAGGGACCGATGGGTGTGCCATTTTGGGTTAAGAAACCGGGGATTATCGTATGATATGTTTTCTTTCCGCCCCGGAGGGCATTTGCGTGGGTTGGATCTAGGCTAAAATCTGCCCCGCGGTTTTGCAAACCAATGCCCGTACCGGGTATGACTATTCCGGAACCAAAGCCCATGTAATTGCTTTGTATGAAGCTGACCATGTTGCCTTCACCATCTGCGGCAGCCAGATATACCGTGCCACTTTTAGGCGGTAAATATGTGATAGGCTCTGCTGCGGTGTGCGTTATCTTATTGCGTAATTCATCTGCGAAAGCGTCTGAAAGTAAGTCTTGCACGGATATATTCATATACATAGGGTCTGTTATGGCTTTTTTGCCACAGGAAAATGCCAGCTTCATTGCTTCAAATTGCTTGTGATAGGTTTCTGCGCAATGCATATCACTGGGGTTAAAGTGGAACCCTTTCAAGATGTTAAGCGCGATGAGTGCCACAATCCCTTGCCCATTTGGCGGTATTTCCCATACGTCATAGCCGTGGTAGTTTGCGGAAATGGGGTCTACCCATTCCGGTTTGAAGTTTGCTAAGTCTTCTGCGGTTAAAAAGCCGTTATGCTTCTGGCAAAAAGCCGTTATTTTTTCTGCCAGGTTGCCACGGTAGAAACTTTCTGCATTTGTTTCGCCAATTTCTGTAAGCGTGGCGGCATGGCCGGGTGACGACCAAATTTCACCAATTTGGGGGGCGCGTCCGTTTGGCGCAAAGGTTTTAAACCAAGGCGCAAACTCCGCACCTTGGCAGCGGTTTTTGTAAGCCGCAAAGGCACGTCCCCAATATTTACCTAAAGTGGGGGATAGCGGATAGCCGTTTTGGGCATAGTTAATGGCTGGGGAGAGTGTTTCGATGAGTGGCAATTGTCCGAATTTTTGAGACAGTTCTGCCCATGCGCCGGGTGCGCCGGGTACGGTAATGGGAGCTGTTCCCATCTTAGGCATTTCTGTATAGCCGAGTTTTTTGACTTTTTCTATGGAGATGCTTTGTGGAGATTTGCCGGATGAATTAAGCCCGTGGAGCTTGCCATTTGTCCAAACCAATGCAAAAGCGTCGCCGCCAATGCCGTTTGATGTAGGCTCTACTACGGTTAAACATGCCGCGGTGGCAATTGCGGCATCAATGGCGTTACCGCCTTTTTTTAGTATTTCCAGCCCCGCTTGTGCCGCCAAAGGCTGCGATGTAGCGACCATGCCTTTTGCGGCGTAGTATGTGTTGCGCGTGGATAAGTACGGATTTTTTAATGGGTCAAAATTAGGTGTAATCATGTGTACACATTCCTTTCGCTATTACCACTTGCTAAGCTTGCCGGCAACTGTTAAACTGAATTTGACAAAATCTTAGACTATGTCATTTTGTTTTAGGATATTGTATCAGTAATATGTGAATTTTACGAGGTACAAGTGCAAAAAATAAGCGAAGCTAATTTTTCGTAATTCAGTTGGTCGGATTCTTCTGCCAACTGAACTACCCCCTGATAGCACATTCAATGTGATATCAGGGGGTGTCAGGGCGTGTTGCCACTAACGAATGCACATCTTTGCGGCTGATATTACGGCATATCGGAGAAAAGTGGCATTGCCGCTTCGTTACCAGACTTTTGGAGGATAAATGAAATGGGTATTTTAGAAAAACTTTTTGGCAATTACAGCGATAAAGAAATTAAGCGCATGATTCCAATCATCGACCGCACGGAAGCGCTTGGAGCAGATATGAAGCGGTTAACAGAAGGAGAACTTCGCGGTAAAACAGACGAGTTCAAACGCCGCTTGGCAGGTGGACAAACACTTGATGACCTTTTACCGGAAGCTTTTGCTGTTTTTCGTGAGGCGACCGACCGCTTGACCGGGAAGCGCCACTTTCGTGTGCAGCTTATTGGCGGCACAGTATTGCACCAAGGGCGTATTGCGGAAATGAAAACAGGTGAAGGTAAAACGCAAACGGTTGCGTTGCCGCTATATTTGAACGCCCTGGAGGGTAAAGGCGCGCATCTTGTAACTGTAAACGAATACTTGGCACAGTATCACGCCGAGTTGATGGGTGTTATTTACAATTATTTGGGGCTAAGCGTGGGCTGCATCATTGCCGGCATAAAATCCAATGAAGAACGGCGTGCGCAGTATGCTTGCGACATAACCTATGCCACCAACAATGAACTGGGCTTCGATTACTTGCGTGACAATATGGTAGTGGTTGAAAAAGACAAAGTGCAGCGTGGGCTACACTACGCCATCATCGACGAAGTGGACTCTATTTTAATCGACGAAGCCCGTACGCCGCTGATCATAAGCCGCCCAAGCGGCAAATCTACAATGATGTACAGCCGCGCGGATCAATTTGCAAAAACGCTTAAAAAAGGGCGTATTATAAACGAAGAGGACGCAATGAACCCCATTTTGCGTCAGGAAATTAAAGAAGAAGGCGATTTTGTAGTAGACGAAAAGCGCAAAGCGGTAACGCTTACCCAGGATGGTGTTAGAAAAACCGAACGCTACTTTGGTATAGACAATCTTTCCGATCCGGAAAATATAGAAATTCAGCATCATGTAAACAACGCCCTAAAGGCAAATTACAATATGCATTTGGATATTAATTATGTGAACAAAGACGGTGAAATTGTTATTGTTGACGAATTTACCGGCCGTTTGATGCCGGGGCGCCGCTATTCCGATGGTTTGCACCAGGCTATTGAGGCTAAAGAAAGTGTAAAAGTTCAACGCGAAAGTAAAACTTCGGCAACAATTACCTTCCAAAACTTTTTTAACAAGTATACAAAAAAAGCCGGCGCAACCGGTACGGCACTGACAGAAGAAGGCGAATTCCGCGAAATTTACGGCTTAGACGTTGTGTCTATACCAACCAATATGCCAATGATTCGCAACGATCGCCCCGATTCTGTGTATCGTGCAGAAGCCGCAAAATACCGTGCAATTGTGCGCGATGTAAAAGATTGTTACGCAAGACGCCAGCCGGTTTTGGTGGGTACAACTTCTATCGAAAAGTCTGAACTGGTTAGTACGCTGCTTAAACGCGAAGGTATAAAACACGAAGTTTTGAACGCGAAACATCATGAGCGTGAAGCGGAAATTATTGCCCAAGCGGGCCAGGCGGGCCATGTAACTATTGCCACCAACATGGCCGGGCGTGGTACGGACATTATGCTTGGCGAAGGCGTGCGCGAAATAGGCGGCTTAAAAGTAATTGGTACCGAACGGCATGAAGCACGCCGCATAGATAACCAGTTGCGTGGGCGTGCCGGCCGTCAAGGCGACCCCGGTGACTCACGATTTTATATATCTTTCGAGGATGAATTGATGCGTCTGTTTGGCGGCGACCGCATCAGCAGGTTAGCCGACATGATTAGAATGGACGAAGACGATGTCATCGAACACAAAATGGTATCTAACGCCGTGGAAAAAGCACAAACCAAAGTCGAAGGTAATAACTTTGGTGTTCGTAAGCACCTTTTGCAATACGACAAGGTTATGAACGAGCAGCGCGAAATCATATATACACAGCGCGATAAGGTTATTGCAGGGGAAAATCTTAGGGATAAAATCGTTGACATGGTAAAGGATGTAATTAGCCGTGCCGTGGATCAGTTTATCGAAGATGATATGCATGAAACTTGGGATATTGCAGGCTTGAACGAAAACTTGATGATACTTTTCCACAAACCGGTATTGGAATTAAGCCGCGAAGAACTGGACAGTATGACCAAGGAGAAAATAAAAAAACGGTTATTTATAGATGCCGTTGTTCTGTACGAAAAAAAAGAAAGAGAGATAACCGACGAGCGTATGCGTGAGATAGAGCGCATAATAATGATGCAATGCGTAGACCGCCGCTGGATGGATCATATAGACGACATGGATCAAATGCGTCAAGGTATTGGATTGCGTTCATTTGCCCAGCGTGACCCGCTTGTGGAGTATCAATTCATAAGTTATGAGATGTTTAATGAAATGAGTAACGGTATACAGCTTGATACGGTACGGGCTTTGTTTAATGTAAAAATTGCGGAAGAACAAAAGCTTCAAATGCAGCAAATTGTAAAAAAAGAAGATATGTCTACAAACAGCAGTGAAATTGCCGCAGCTAAAAAACCCGCGCGCCGTGCAGAAGAAAAAGTTGGGCCAAACAGTCCTTGCCCTTGCGGCAGCGGGAATAAGTATAAGCGGTGTTGTGGGAAGTAAGTATGAAGGAGTGAGATAATTGTTAGTGTTAGAGGAGCTAAAACGCACATTGCAGCCTTATAAAGCTAAACTTATCGAAATGGGGGATTCACTTTGACTTAAGTGAGTCTCGAAAAGAAATTGACGAACTGGAAACTAAAACATCCGACCCGGATTTTTGGGGAGATCAATCCAATTCCCAAATTGTGTTAAAACAACTGAAATTCCTTAAAAGCAAAGTGACTGCATTCGAAAAGCTTGAAAATAGCTACGAGGACGCATTAACCTTAGCTGATATGGGTATAGAAGCCCAAGACGAGTCTATAATCCCCGAAGCCAAGGAAGCAGCCGCAACTTTCATTGAAGCTTTTGATCAATTACGTGTGGAAACCCTTCTAAGCGGCGAATATGACGCAAACAACGCCATAGTTACCCTGCACCCCGGTGCAGGCGGCACAGAATCCTGCGACTGGACAGAGATTCTGTTTCGCATGTACGGGAAATGGGCGGAAAAGCGCGGTTTCAACCTAGAAATACTGGATTACTTAAATGGCGAAGAAGCAGGCATCAAGTCTGTAACTTTTCAGGTAAGCGGTGACAACGCTTTTGGATATTTGCGAAGCGAAAAGGGTATTCATCGTCTGGTGCGCATTTCGCCATTCGATTCCAGCGGGCGGCGGCATACGTCATTTGCGTCTTGCGATGTTATGCCCGAACTTGACGATTCTATATCCATTGAAATAAACCCGGAAGATTTGAGAGTGGACACTTATCGTTCCGGCGGCGCGGGCGGCCAGCACGTAAATAAAACGGAGTCTGCCATACGTATTACACATGTTCCGTCCGGTATCGTTGTGCAGTGCCAAAACGAGCGCAGCCAAATTCAAAACCGTGAACGCGCCATGAAAATGTTGCAGTCCAAACTATTTCTTAAACAGCGGGAAGAACAGCTTAGCAAGCTTTCCGGTATACGCGGAGAAATTAAAGACAACGCCTGGGGAAGCCAGATTCGCTCCTACGTCTTCCACCCATACAGCTTAGTAAAAGACCACCGCACAAACGAAGAAACAGGAAATTTACAAGCTGTAATGGACGGCGGCTTGGATCCATTTATGAATGCGTATTTAATATGGATGCACAAACTTGAGCAGGAGTAGCTTATGCAAACAGTAGAAATCACTGCCGCAAACACCAACCGCAGGCTGGACAAGTTTCTTTTTCAATACTTAAATGCCGCACCGGAAAATTTTATATATAAAATGCTGCGCAAAAAGAATATCACCTTGAATGAAACGCGTGCAAAAGGCGCCGAGCAGCTAAAAGCGGGCGATATAATTCAGCTTTATTTAGCCGACGAAACCATCGAAAAATTCCGCAAAGTGCGGAAAATTGCAGAGGCAAGGCCTTTAACCGGCATTGTTTTCGAGGACGAAAATTTGCTGATTGTGAACAAGCCCCAAGGGCTCCCTTCCCACGGGGGAATGAGCAAAAAAGACGACCACTTACTTGCGCGGGTGCTATTTTACTTGCAGCAAACCGGCGCGTACGACCCTACTGATACTTTTGTACCGGCCCTATGTAACCGCTTGGATGTAAACACAAGCGGTTTAGTCGTGTGTGGCAAGACTTTACATGCTTTGCAGGATATGAATGCTTTGTTTGCCAACCAAGGCTTAGACAAGGAATATATCACAGTGGTTGAAGGCGAACTTGGTAAAGTTGGAAAAAGCCGGGTTTTGCGGGGATATTACCAAAAAGAGAGTAAGACCAATATGGCGCGCGTTATTACGCAAGAAACAAACATAGCTGTTACCACTGCGTACACCGTGCTGGCAATTTCGCGTGACGCAAAATACACATTGGTATCTGTAAACCCAATAACAGGGCGCAGCCACCAAATTCGGGCGCATTTTGCCGCAATAGGGCATCCGTTGGCCGGTGACAAAAAGTATGGCGGACATTCTACTCCATTTGGGCAATCGCAGCTATTACATTGCCGCCGTTTAAGTATTCCTGTCCAAGGCAAAAGCTGGGAAGCACCATTGCCGAAAAATTTGCAAAAATGTGTAGACGAATGGTTTGGAGGGTTGCCAAATGCTTAAAAAATATGCGATATTCATTATAATAATGGTAGCTATGCTTGTAGTTGGGCTGGGAGCGTGTGGGCGAAATGCCCCCGAAGAAAATATGATTGATATACCCGGTATTGGGTATCCGGAAATAACTGCCGGAGATATACCAACGTTGCCGACACAGGAGATGTCTGTACCAAGCAATGCCGATTGGATTATGCTTTTTGAAGGCGAGCCGATATATGAAAATGATTTGCGCTTTGTCGCAGGTATCATGGGGCTTGTTCCCGACAGCGTAGAGGCGCAAAACCTTGCTTTAAGCCAATTGATACAGTTTTTAGCGATAATTAACAGCGCAAACAGCCATGGTTTGGGTGTAACCGCAGAAGAACGAGAAGAAATGCTTCCTGCGGCGCAAACAAATGTAGGGCTCATGGGGCTTTCGGATATAATTTCTGACGAAAGATTAGTGGATTTTTTTGCAGTTGGTACGCTGCTTAGCAGGCTGCTGAACCACTATACAGCAGGTCACACGCTTGACCTTGCGGAACATCAGCAAGAAATGGCGGCCTTCGCAGAAGCAAACCGCAGTTTTCTCGCGAATATTGAACTGAAATATATGGTTAACCAAGATTTTGACTTAATGCGTGAGTTACAGGAGAGGCTTGTTACCGAAGGTATAGCCAACTTTGATGAACTGGCCCGTGAACACTCTGTTTTTTATGCGGCAGATGGCGGCGCGGTTGTCTACCCAATCCATACATTTTTGCAAATATTCGGCTTGTATGACCATGATATAAGCGCTTTGTTTGGCTTGCAAGCGGGTGATATATCGCATGTTTTCAACATTGAAACATTCTTTTTTTTGGTGTATATCGTTAGCTATACAGAAGCAACGGATGCCGAAATAGAAGACGCGTTTATCGAATATTATATTTCCGCACACCGCGCGGGTAATATAGATGAGCTGGTTGAAAATTTGGTAGCAAGTGCAGACTACACCATGAATCAAGCGGCGCTTGACGCAATGCGATAAATTTTTCAAAGGGGTGCAAAATGGTGGATTTGAAGCAACTGCAAAAAAGAGTTTATGACAATAAAGTGGCTAAAGGTTTTAATGTTTCAGATATCTACATGGAGTTTTGCTACACCCATGGCGAATTATCCGAAGCCTTTGAAGCATATGTAAAAAATAAAGAAGACCTAGGCGAGGAACTGGCAGACGTAGCCATATATTTGCTGGGGCTTGCGGAAATTCTAGGTATCGACTTACAAACAGAAATTTTGAACAAAGTGGAGAAAAACGAAAAAAGGCAATATGTCAAAAAAGACGGAATTACTGTACGCGTAAGCGATTAAAAATAAAGGAGCATTGTTATGAAAGCGATAATCTTACTGGCAGGATATGCCACTCGCATGTACCCTTTAACAGAAAACCAGCCAAAGGCGCTTTTGCCCCTTAAAGGCAAACCTGTAATTGACTACATTGTAGAACAAATTAACAAGTTACCGGTTGACACAATTTATGCCGTAACCAACAGCAAATTTTATACGCATTTTTCCCAATGGGCAAAAACGGCCCCAACCACTATTCCTATAGAAGTGTTGGACGATGGTACCACCAGCAACGAAAACCGCCTTGGTGCAATTGGTGATATATTTTTTACGATAAACGAGAAAAATATTGATGACGACCTTTTTATTGTGGCAGGGGACAACTACTTTACTTACGATTTGACAGAGCAATACGATGTGTTCCGCAAGACAGGTTGCGACACCATAGCTGGAAAGGAACTAAACGATATCCAACAGTTAAAAGCTTTTGCCGTGGCAAAATTGGACGAAAACGGCAAAGTGCTTGACCTTGTAGAAAAGCCCGAAAAACCGGAATCGAACATAGCCATATACGCAACATATTTTTATCGCAAAAATACAGTTCCGCTTTTTAAACAGTACTTAGAAGAAGGCAACAACCCGGACCCGCCGGGGTCATTTCCGCAATGGCTTCATAAAATCCGCGACGTGTATACCTACACGATGAATGGCGACTGCTACGACATCGGTACCATTGAAATGTACGAAAAAATGAACAGGGAAGGCGTGTGACCACTGTTTCTTAGTGGTACGCTCCGGGAAGATAAATAAAAAAATCGGGAGGATATGTGAAATGAACACACAGGGGACAAAGTACATTTTTGTGACAGGTGGGGTATGTTCCGGTCTTGGAAAAGGGCTTGCCCTTGCATCTTTGGGGCGGCTGCTTAAAGCGCGTGGGTATAAAGTAACCATTCAAAAATTTGACCCATACATTAACATGCAGCCGGGGCTTCTTAGCCCGTATGAGCATGGAGAAGTGTATGTAACCGAGGATGGCGCAGAGGTTGACCTTGACCTGGGGCATTACGAGCGGTTTATAGACGAAAACCTGGGTGTAAACAACAGCGTATCTGCGGGGCAAATTTATTGGGAAGTGCTAAACAAGGAGCGCAAAGGTGCGTACAAAGGCGCAACGGTGCAAATTATCCCGCACATAACCGATGCAATAAAAGAGCGCATATGCCTTGCCAGTAAAGATGCCCAGTCCGACATAATTATTTCAGAAATTGGCGGCACCGTTGGCGATATCGAAAGCTTGCCGTTTATAGAGGCTATCCGCCAAATTTCGCAGGACAAGGGTGTACAAAATGTCATGTATATCCATGTTGTGCTTGTACCGTACCTGAGCTTTGCGGATGAAATGAAAACTAAGCCGGCCCAAAATGCCGTTAAAGATTTAATGTCCCTTGGCATAAAACCCGATGCAATTGTTTGCCGTACAGACCGTCCTATGTCTGAAGATATGCGCAAAAAGCTGGCTATGTTTTGCAGTGTAGACCAAAGCTGCGTGATAGAAAATAGAGATGTGGACTCCCTATATGAGCTGCCACTATTGCTTGAAGATGAAAATTTTGCCGATATCGTATGTAAGCGATTGTCATTAGAAAACCCTACCCCGGATTTGGATGAGTGGAAGCAAATAATAGACCACGAGAAGCAAATTTCTAAGGAAATAACCATTGGGCTGGTGGGTAAATACACGGAACTTCGCGACGCATACCTTAGCGTTGTAGAGGCTTTGAAGCACGCCGGTATATCCCTTGATGTAAACGTGAATATAAAATGGATTAATTCCCGCGAGCTTGACTATACCAACGCTGCCATTCTTCTTTCGGATGTAAGCGGAATACTTATGCCGGATGGTTACGGATATAACGGCGTTGACGGCTTAACGGCTACGGCCCGTTATGCGCGAGAACAAAAAATCCCGTTCCTTGGCATAGGACTTGGGATGCAATACGCGATGATAGAGTTTGCGCGTGATGTAATGGGGCTTGCCGATGCCGCGTCTGCGGAGGAAAACCCGGATGTTGTTACGCCGATATTTGAATATATAGACCGCCAAGAAAGCAATGTTACCGGAGAAAAAGCAAAAATGCGCCTGGGTGCACACCACTGTAAGTTGGCAGAAAACTCTTTGCTTGAAGCGGCTTACGGTACCAGTCAAATATACGAGCGTTTTAGGCATCTTTGCAGGCTTAACAATTCGTATCGCAGCCAATTTGTTAGCCATGGCATGATAGAAGCCGCGGTGTCCCACGACGAAAAATATGTAGAGGGAATAGAATTGCCAACAGATGTACACCCATGGTTTGTAGGCGTGCAATTCCGCCCAGAGTTTAAGTCCCGTATGACAAGACCAAGCCCGCTAATTAAAGCGTTTTTAGGTGCATGCTTGCAATATGTTTAACATCGTGCTTCACCAGCCAGAAATCCCACATAATACAGGGGCAATCGGGCGTACTTGTTTGATGACTAACTCCGCACTGCATTTAATCCACCCCCTGGGGTTTTTCTTGGACGAAAAAAGCCTCAAACGTTCCGGCTTGGATTACTGGCACAAAATAACGGTTTACGAGTACATGAATTTTAAGGATTTTTTGACGAGAAACCCCCATGCAAATTTGTATTTAGCCGAATCCGGCGATGGACAGTTTTATACAGATGTAAAGTTTAACCCCGGCGATTATATTATGTTTGGAAGCGAAACTACGGGTATCCCTCCAAATATAATGGATAAATACCGTAAGCGTATTATCAAAATCCCAATGATAGGCGAGGAAAGGTCGCTCAATCTTTCTGTTTCTGTTGGAATTGTGTTGTATGAAGCCTTGCGGCAGAATGGCTTCGCGGGGCTTGTATAGGAGGGCTTTTATGGACAAGCATAATGCCTTAAAATTGGTTTTTATGGCGGTGTCTTTGTGTCTTGTAGTGGTTATGGCTGTGTTGTTGTTTCCGCTGGTAAGGGAAGTTGTAACCAATACGCATGATGAGTCTAATATTGTGGATTTTGTAGAGGCTTATGGTGTAAGGGGTGCGCCAATTTTAGTTGGCTTGTCGGCGTTACAGGTCATTGTTCCGTTTATTCCCGCGCCTGCGGTTGGTGTGCTTACCGGTCTTTGTTACGGCATCTTTTGGGGGCCGGTTATTTTCTTGGCCGGCTGCGTGCTTGGCAACTTGTTTGTGTTTGTTTTTGTGCGCCAGTTAGGCGGTATGTTTACATTGCATTTGCCGCACCGGAAACACGAAGATAAACATAAAAACAAGAAAAAATTCCTGTCTAAAGAAAAAATCGAGAAACTGAAACGACCTGAAATAGTCGCATTTTTCCTGTTTTTAATACCGGGGCCTTCCGGCATGATTCCGTATTTATTTGCAGAAACAAAAGTCTCGTTGCCTAAGTATCTTGCTGCGGTGGTGGCAGGCAGCCTTCCTTCCGCCTTGGTTTACGTGTTTTTAGGGGAACGCATTTCCAGTGGGAATTATACGACGGCGGTTATAGGTGCTGCGGTTGTAGTGGTTGCATTGTTGGTTTTGCTGTTGTTTAGGAAGAAGATTATGGGCAAGGTTATGAGTGAGTAGGAATTAATGGAAATCCGAGGGGGCGCCTGCCCCCTGCGACCCCCGTGGGGGCGTTGCCCCTCAACCCCACTTGGGGGGTACCCCCAAGACCCCCAAAGGTGGTGGGCTAGTGCAAGGCGTGCTTGACGTGACGGAGGTTTACGCGTGAATTTTTGCAATAGTATGGGTTGGTAGTCTGCTAGCGAAGTATTGATTGGGTAGTTGGGTTGCTTTAGGTCACGTGCAAAATTAAAATACACACGTAGTGGACCACCCCTGAACTTTTGATATATTATGGATAGCCATCCGGCTATGTTCGACACTTCAAGTTCTCGCGTTACGCTCGTCACGTCAAGTACGCTTCGCACTAGCCCCCCACCTTTGGGGGTCAAGGGGGTTCCCCCCTTGCGGGTTCAAAGGGCAGCGCCCTTGCGGGGGTGGCAGGGGGCAGGCGCCCCCTCGATTTGCTATTTTGCAAAAAACCTATACCTGCTAGCAGGTATACCCACTAACAAAAAAACACCTGCTATCAGGCGTTCAAAAAAATCATGAATTTGCGAAAGGAGCCCTGCACATGGGAATGCGTTTCATACTGGGCAAGCCGGGAACCGGCAAGACCTCCCTTTGCTTGCACGAAATTGAAAAACGCCTGGACGGAAACGCCCCGTTATACTACCTGGTTCCGGAGCAATTTTCCCTACAATCGGAAAAGCTGCTGCTTTCGCGCCGTGCTGCCGCAACTCGTGTGCAAGTGCTCAGCTTTAACCGTTTGGCGTACAGATTGTTTGCCACTTTTGGTGGCGCGCCGGGTAAAATTGCAGACGACTTGGGCAAGCAAATGCTGTTGCGTAAAGTGCTTTTTGAAGTTGGCGAAAATCTTACATATTACAAAAGCGCCGCAGACAAACACGGCTTTGTAGACGCTTTGGCGGATACCATCACGGAAATGAATCAGTACTGCGTAACCGCGAACGACTTGCAGCTTCGTGCGGAGCATGACAAAGCATCCGCTCCTGCGATGGCGGCCAAGCTTACAGATATCGCTTTAATTTCCGGGGCATATCGTAAATTGGTAACAGGGCGATACTTGCTAACGGATGATATGCCGGAGATTCTATGTCAAAAATTAGACGCGTTGCAAAATGATCCTTTAGCGCTACTGGACGGGGCTTATTTTTGGGTAGACGGCTTTTCCGGTTTTACGCCGCAGGAACGGCGGGTTTTGAAATATATAATGAAGCGCGCAGGTTCTGTGTCGGTTACTTTGACTACGGATTTGCAAGCCCCGTCGTTTTCTCCGCCGCAAATAACCATGGAAAAGCTTACAAAATTGGCCAATGACAACCGCATTCATATGGAGCCGACTGTATACATGGAAGAAAATTTCCGTCATGTAAATTCGCCGGAGCTTATGCACTTTGTTGAAAATTTTACGATATTGCCAATGGGTAAAGCTTCCGAAAGTCAATTTTGCAGTAGTGATACCGCTGATGAATCTGCTATAGAAATAATATCCGCTCCCGACCGTTATGCTGCGGTAAACACTGCCGCAAGCTGTATATTACAGTGGGTGCAGCAGGGCTACCGCTTCCGCGACATCGCAATCCTATGCGGCGACCGCACCCACTACGAAAAAGTGCTGCAAACCGCTTTCGACCGCCTGAATATCCCGTTGTTTGTGGACACGGAAACAGATATTCTTTCACATCCATTGACAGAATTAATACGCGCCGCGCTAGACATTATTGTGCGGAATTGGAGTTACGAAAGTGTGCTCCGCTTCCTAAAAACCCGCATGACAGGCCTGCCCCTTGAAGCCGTAGATATCTTAGAAAACTATGTACTGGAACACGGCATAGCGTCTTATCGCTGGCGTTACAGCTTCGCAAACCCGGTGGCAGAACATGCACGAATAGAGCTGCTTTCCATACTGGAGAATTTCAACCGGTCCAAGAATCGGGCCGGTTCAAAAGACACCGTACAAAACCACTGCCAACGTATTTTTGATATGCTGTACGCCCTAAACGTGCCGGAAACACTGCAACGATGGTATGACGCGCACACAGCGGCGGGCGATCACGCAACCGCAAAAATGCACATGCAAATATGGCCAAAGATTTGCGAAATTTTTGACAAACTGGTGGAAATGCTTGGCGACGAAGTCGTAACTGTGAAAACGTTTGCCGCAACATTGGACGCAGGCTTTAACCAAGTTGGGCTTGGGCGCGTTCCACCGACAGTGGACCAAGTGGTACTGGGCGACATCGGCCGTTCCCGCTATCCGGAAATTAAGGCAATGATCGTGCTGGGCGCAAATGAAAATGTTTTGCCGCCAATTCCGTCGCAAACGGGGCTGTTTACAGACAACGAGCGGCAGACGCTTCGCAACACAGGTGTAGAACTTGCGGCGGAAAGTATGCACCGTATGGCGGAAAGCTACTACAGTTTGTATTGTGCGCTTTCGCAGCCAAGTGAAAAATTGGTGCTTGTATATTCAGAAGCGGAAACGGGCGGCAAACCCCTGCGCCCGTCGCCAATCATTCACCGCATACAGGAAATGTTCCCCGGATTGAAGGCAAAATCTGCACCTGAACTATCAGAATATGGCGAGGTTAAGCCCATTCCGGCAGAAATCACAACGCTTTCGCAGGAATCGGTAAGCCGCCTTTATGGCGACAATATAACGACAGCGGCATCGCGGCTGGAATCCTTTGCGCGCTGTCCTTTCGCCTACTTTATGACATATATTTTAAAGGCCAGGCCGCGCAAACGCTTCGAAGTGCTGCCTACCGACCTTGGAAGCCTTTTTCACGACGTACTTGCGCAGTTTTCCAAGCGATTCTGGAACGGTAACAAGGACATCGCGCTAACCCGTGGGGAAATCGCCGGCTACGTAGACGAAATCGTAAATACGATAACGTCGGAATCGAATATATATCACGATTCCGCACGCAACCGCCATGTGTTAAGCAAAGTGCGCAGGGTGTCCGCCGCATCTATTTGGGCTTTATGCGAACATATCAAGCTGGGCGAGTTTACCCCAACCTTTGCAGAGCAGGAAATCCGCACAACGGAAAGCATCCTACTTGCCAACGGTAAAAACCTGACCATTACAGGATTTGTGGACAGAGTGGACACATTGACCGCAAACGGTGAGGAATATATAAAAATAATCGACTACAAATCCGGAAGTACGAAATTTAATGTAGAAGAAGCGCGCAAGGGTATTCAGCTACAGCTTATGATATATATGAACGTGCTCACTGCCATGCGAAACGCCAAACCCGGCGGTATGTTTTACTTCCCAATAGACGACCCGATCCTTTCCACGGATATTTTGCTAAGCGACGAATTGCGGGAGGCGGGACTGCTGAAGCAATTTAAAATGTCCGGTATTGCCCTTGCGGATGATACCGCTATAGCGGGGCTGGACAAGACGCTTGCGCCCGGTACAGGCTCTGACGTGATACCTGTTGCCATTAATAAAGACGGACGCTATAAAAAATCCACCCAACCCACGGCCTTAGCCCTTGACGAATTTCTAACCCTTGGGCAAGCAGTGGAAGGAAAAATAAAAGAGCTGGGCGAGCGCATGACTTGCGGCGATATTTCTGCCGAGCCTTATACAAAAGGGCTAAAAAGCCCTTGTAACTTTTGTGGTTTTGGGGCAATATGTGGGAAGAAAGGTTAAATTCGAAAGGTTGAATGTTACATGGTCGATATTGTTATCATAGGCTGCGGCATTGTAGGTGCGGCTGCGGCCTATGAATTTTCCAAATATGAACTAAGGGTAGCTGTTTTAGAAAAAGAAAACGACGTGGCGGTGGCCACTACTAAAGCAAACAGTGCGATTATCCATGCCGGGTACGACCCAAAGCCCGGGACGCTTATGGCAAAACTCAACGTGGAAGGGGCTATGCTTGCAAAAGAATTGTGCGAAGCGTTGGATGTACCGCACAAACAGTGCGGTGCGCTGGTGTTGGCCTTTTCGCCGCAGGAAATTGCTACATTAGAAAGCTTGATGCAAAACGGCAAAACAAATGGCGTGCGGGGCCTTTGCATATTGGATAAAACGCAAGTCTTAGAACTTGAACCAAATTTGAGCAGCAACGTTGTAGCCGCGCTGCACGTGCCGTCCACCATGATTGTAAGCCCATGGGAATATGGGCTGGCTCTGGCAGAAACCGCCGTAAAAAACGGGACTGAACTGCGCCGTGAGTGCGAAGTTACTGCTATTGAGAAAGTTCAAAATGGCTACAAAGTGCAAACGTGTCAAGGCGAAATACACACGCGCTATATCATAAATGCTGCGGGGCTTTATGCGGATAAAATTCATAATATGGTAGCAGATGAAGTATTTAGTATACAGCCTGACCGCGGCGAATATTTCCTGCTGGACAAAAGCGAAGGCGGGCGGGTTAATCATGTCATTTTCCAATGCCCGTCCAATTCGGGCAAGGGTGTGCTTGTTGCGCCCACCGTGCATGGCAATTTGATTGTTGGCCCGGATAGTGTGAAAATTAGCGATGCCAACGATGTAGCCACTACAGCGGCGGGGCTTGATTTTGTGAAAAATGCGGCGCAAAAATCCGTACCCGATATCGACTTCCGTGCCAACATTCGTAATTTTGCGGGCAACCGCGCAAAAACAGCCCATAGGGATTTTATTATAGAAGAAGCCAAAGGCGCAAAGGGCTTTATTAACCTTGCGGGCATTTCATCGCCGGGGCTTTCTGCTGCGCCGGCCATTGCAAAAATGGCGGTAGCGCTTTTAAAAGATAGCGGTCTTGAATTGCAGAAAAAGCAACATTTTGTCAATGAACGGAACCGCATGCGCTACCATGGGCTTTCTCACGAAGAAAAGGCAGCGTTGGTTGCCCAAGATTCCGCATACGGCACTGTAGTCTGCCGTTGTGAAACAGTAACGGAAGGGGAAATCCGTGATGCTTTGCAGTCGCCAATTCCACCGAGAAGCGTTGACGCTGTAAAACGCCATTGCGGCGCAGGCATGGGCAGGTGCCAAGGCGGGTTTTGCGGGCCGCGTGTAGTAGAAATGCTGGCGGCGCACTATGGATGCAGCCCTATAGAAATTTTACAAGATGGAGCGGGTACGCAAATTTTAACGTCGGAAACGAAAGGCGGGTGCGGCTGCGATGAATAAAGAATACGAACTTATCGTTATAGGCGGCGGGCCTGCGGGTTTGGCGGCAGCATACAGCGCATGGCAGGCAGGCCTGCGCGATATTTTAATTATCGAGCGGGATAAGGAACTGGGCGGCATATTAAACCAGTGCATACACAATGGGTTTGGTCTGCATTACTTCAAAGAGGAGTTGACCGGCCCGGAATATGCCGAGCGCTTTATATACCTGCTAGCAGGTACACAAATTGAAGTGCTGCTGGATACTATGGTTTTGGAAATTACGCCTACGCTTCAAGTCCATGCAATGGGTAAAACGTCCGGATACGTTATACTTTCCGCCAAAAGCATTGTGCTTGCCATGGGTTGCAGAGAGCGCACCCGCGGCGCAATTGGCATAGCCGGTACCCGCCCTGCGGGTATCTTTACCGCCGGTACAGCCCAACGCTACTGCAATATGGAGGGCTACATGGTTGGCAAGCGCGCGGTGATACTTGGCAGCGGCGACATTGGGCTAATTATGGCGCGCCGCATGACGCTGGAAGGTGCGAAAGTGCTTGCCTGTGTGGAAATTATGCCGTATTCGGGCGGCTTGACGCGCAATATTGTGCAGTGCCTCCACGATTACGATATCCCGCTGTATTTATCCCACACCATCAGCGAAATACGTGGCAAAAAGCGTGTGGAACAAGTGGTTATTTCCAAGGTAGACGAAAACCGCCGCCCAATTCCCGGTACGGAAATGATCATAGAGTGTGATACAATTTTGCTATCCGTGGGGCTCATTCCGGAGAACGAACTATCCCGAGCCGCCGGCATTGACCTGGACAGCCGCACGGGCGGCGCATTTGTAAATGAAAACATGGAGACATCAATACCCGGCGTGTTCGCATGCGGCAATGTTTTGCATGTACATGACCTTGTGGATTTTGTATCGGTAGAAGCGGAAAGGGCAGGGGCTTCCGCGGCGGCATATGTGCGGCAAGGTGAAATATCATCATCGGAAAAATTATTGCGCATCTTAAACGGAAATGGCGTAAGCTATACCGTTCCGCAGGCGTACAGCGTGCGGACAGCGAAAGCGCTTCCCGTCCGCGATAGCAAGTTGGTGCTGAACTTCGCACCAACATCCCGTACGCAGGTTATCAGCGGTACCGAGCCATCCACAAGGATATTCTTCCGGGTAAACCGCATATTTCACGAAAGCAAAATAATTGTAAAATGTAGCGAAAAGCAAATCGCATCTTACAAACGTGCGCATATGGCACCGGGCGAAATGGAGAGCATCACAATTCCTAAAAAATTACTGGACAGCGTGGCTGGCGATATCACAATCACATGTGAAGGGGTGACCACGTGACAAAAATCATATGTATTGTGTGCCCAAAAGGCTGCCACTTAAATGTAGACGAAAACAATAATTTCGCCGTAACAGGCTACGATTGCGAGCGCGGTGTAGCTTATGGACGCAGCGAACTTGAAAACCCCACGCGGGTTATAACATCTACGGTTAAAATTAAGGGGGCTATTCACCGCCGCTGCCCTGTGAAGACAGCATCGCCAATCCCGAAAGGACTTATTGCGGATGCTATGCGTCTGCTTGATGATGTGGAACTGATTGCCCCGGTTAAGCTTGGGCAGGTGGTTGTTGAAGATATTTGCGGTACGGGTGTGGCTTTTGTTGCGAGTAGGAGTATGTAAAGGCGAACTATATTTTTCTATAGGCTGACATGCTATAATCGCAACTGTACAGAAAATTTATAATCGGGCGTGTGGAGGGTTCAAATGGACAGTAGAACTACAAAAATAAAAGAAAAGTGGGACAAACTTTCCGATGATTGGAATAGATTCAGAACAGAGCAGATTATTAAAAAAATTATAAATGAGCCATATTCGTACTTTCGTGCTGAACTTCAAGCCCTTTTCAAGAAATTTGTTGGTGATTTTGCAAACAAAAACGTCCTCGTTATCGGCAGCGGCTCTGGTCGTGCTGCTTTTGTTTTTCATCTTTTAGGGGCAAAGGTAACGGTGTCTGACTTATCGGAAAAGCAGCTT
>Ga0123355_10000371_pt1 | contig 57998 bp, 61 predicted proteins | sample TergutEmb28metaG_3_FD_89872 | JGI IMG/M metagenome (GOLD analysis project Ga0123355, IMG submission 89872) | Embiratermes neotenicus P1 segment gut microbial communities from Petit-Saut dam, French Guiana - Emb289 P1 | ecosystem: Host-associated > Arthropoda: Insects > Digestive system > Gut ... | reverse complement strand
TCTTGATATTGCTCCGCATTCAAAAGGCCGCCACTTATAGCCGTTTGCAGGCTTTCCTGCCGCTCTTCGTATTGCATATAATGTTCACTAGCCGCTGCATCCTCATCAAAGGCAGCCTGTGCATCCGCCAGACGTAAGGATGTCTCCGATGAAAGTATCATATTTCCCAGCTCCATAGCTTTTTCATAATATATTGTCATCCCTATATCTCCTCCAGTTCCCCATTAAGATAAAACGTGCGGGCTTCGGTAATCTTCACATTAACCACCTGCCCCACCAACTCTTCGTCCCCAACAAAATGCACTAACGAATTATCATCGCTACGGCCGTTTAATATCCCATTTTTGCCTACACCCTCGGCAACTACTTCCAGCACCATGCCCCGCTTCTCTTGGGCCACTTGGCGCGTAATTTCATTAACCTCCGCCAGCAGCCGATTAAACCGCTCCTTGGCCACTTCTTCCGGCACTTGGTTTTCCATACCAGCCGCCGCCGTACCTTGCCGTTTGCTATACAAAAAAGTAAAAGCCCCAGCAAAACGCACCCTGCGCACCACATCCAGCGTATCCAAAAAGTCCTCTTCTGTCTCGCCCGGAAAGCCCACCATAATGTCTGTGGTAATAGCAATGCCCGGCACGGCCGCCTTTAGCTTGTCCGTCAGTTCAATATAGTCCTCCTTAGTGTACCCGCGGCTCATGGCTTTTAACACCCGGGTAGACCCCGCCTGAAAAGGCAGATGCAGGTGCTTGCATACCTTGTCCAAATCACGCATGGCCGCTATCACGTCATCACTAACATCTTTCGGGTGGCTGGACGTAAAACGTATGCGCCGCACGCCTTTTACACCGGCTACTTTATGTAACAGTTGGGCAAAGCTTGTCCCACAGGCAAGCCCATGGCCATATGAATTAACATTCTGCCCCAGCAGCATAACCTCCGTTACGCCATCAGCCGCTAAAGCTTCAATTTCGGCTATTACATCAGCAACCTCCCGGCTACGCTCCCTGCCCCTCACATATGGCACAATACAAAAAGTACAAAAATTATCGCAGCCGTACATTATGTTAACAGACGCCTTAAAGGGAAACTCCCGCACCGCGGGCAAGTCTTCCACAATTTCCTTGGCGTCCTGCCAAATATCTACAATCATGCCGCCAGATTCCATATGGCTGTGCAGCAATTGAGGAAAACGTGCAATATTGTGGGTGCCAAAAATAATGTCCACATATGCATAGCTGGCCATTATCTTATCCACCACGGCGTCCTGTTGCATCATACAGCCGCACAGCGCCAGCTTCATGTTTTTTCGCCCGGCCTTCCGCGCCTTTAGCTTACCCAAATTACCATACAGCTTATTCTCGGCATTTTCACGTACACAACAAGTGTTAAAAATAATCAAATCAGCGGCCATTTCATCTTTGGTTATCTCATAGCCCATAGCCTCCAACATCCCTGCCAAAGTCTCGCTGTCTCTGGCGTTCATCTGGCAACCATGGGTAATTACGCACGCCCTAAGATCACGCCCCAGCCCAAAGGCCGCCACTTTCTCTATATAAAAATTTGTCATATCAATTTCGCAACTGTTCCGCTCCATAAAAGCGTACACCTCCCTTGGCGCATTATATCACAAAAAACGCAGCAAAACAATAGCACCAAATTCATCACCCAAAAACTAAAACAGTTATTATAAGCGATGCCGCAATGCTGACGATATTGGCCAAAATAGCACCGGACATGGTATATCTGGTTTTGGTTATGCCCACATGAAGAAAATACACACTAAAGGTATAAAAAACCGTCTCGGTAGAAGACATCATCACCGACACAAAACGACCGATAAAGCTATCCGGCCCATGGGTGGCATAAACATCCAGCTGCAAACCCGTGGCCGCTGATGATGACACCAGGCGCATCAATGTCAGAGGCATGGCCTCTTCCGGAAAGCCAACAAGCCGTGTCATAGGTGCCAAAAAACCCGCCAACAAATCTAGCGTACCCGATGCCCGCAACACTCCCACCGCCACCATCAGCCCTATCAAAGTCGGTAGTATGTTAAAAGTAATTTTCATGCCGTCCATAGCCCCGTCAATAAAGCTGTCATACACTTTGTCGCGCTTCAACAGCCCATAGGCCACAATACCCATAATGGTCAAGGGTATCATCATATCTGACAACAGCAACAGTATACTCATCGCCCAAACACCCGCCGCTCCATAAATTTAGTATAGGCCACTGCAAATATGGTGGATATCAGCGTGGCCAAAAAACCCGGGCCGATGATTTCTGACGGGCTAAGGGAATTATATTGGGCACGGTATGCCAGCACGGATATGGTGACAATTTGCAGGCTGGACATGTTTATTATAAGAAACATGCACATCTCCTTAGATGCCACATTCTTGCCGCCGTTTATTTTTTGCAGCTCTTCCATAGCCTTTAGACCCGCCGGTGTGGCCGCCCAACCCAACCCCAGCACATTAGCAATAAGGTTTGTGGATATATATTCCAGCGCCTTGCTTTTCGGCCGCAAATCCGGAAACAAATAACGCAATAACGGCCCCATTTTTTGAGAAATAGCCACAATCATCCCAGAATTTTCTGCAATACGCATCAGCCCCGTCCACATGGCCATTATGCCCAGCATGGTTATACCCACCGTTATAGCCTCAGCGGCACTGTCCAGGGCCGCATTGGTAATGCCATCCAAATTGCCTGTCAAAGCCCCAACAATAATACCCAGCAATATCATGCCCGCCCATAGATAATTAAGCATAGTTCGCTCCCGAATCAATCATTTGTATAAGCCTATGCCCGACCCACAACCAATATAGCAATCATTACCAATATTTACATAATATGTCAATATAAATTTTTTTCCATTTTTTTTCAACAACGCTTGACATTTTTTTGAAACTATGGTAAAGTATTCCCATATCAAGAAAAAAATGCAAATTATACTATCCAGAAAGGAGCTGTAAAAAAAATGAAATCTACAGGCATAGTTAGAAAGGTTGACGAGCTGGGCCGCGTTGTTCTCCCCATAGAACTCAGAAAAACCCTGCATATAGAAGTTCGCGACCCCATGGAAATCTTTGTTGACGAAGACAAAGTCATACTTAAAAAGTACGAGCCCGCCGATATCTTCACCGGCGATATGGAAGACCTTGTAGAATACAAAGGCAAAAAAGTCTCCAAAAAATCCATCACAGAAATGGCTCGCCTTATCGGCCTTGATGCCTAAATACCCAAAAGGAATGCCCCCATTTTACGAGGCATTCCTTTTTATCATCTGAATTGGAGTGCATCGCAAAATGCCGCAAGTCAGCGATATAACAGTAGTTTTAGCAAAAGAGCACCTTGGAGCAGGATCTGATTTCAATAAGTCTGAAGCCCTTGCAGAATTATCATCGAAAACATACAAGACCGCCATTGTGAGGCTCCTCATCCCTAAAATGGCGGTTTTTCTGACTGTTTCGTTTTCTGCAAGATTATGTTGACTTTTTGTCAATAATTCTTGGTAAGTGATTCTAATCGCTATTGGAATCCACATACTTGGACATGAAGCGGACAATATCATAATAGGCGGTCACATCCTTTACGCTCCGCCGCAATAAGAAGCTAGTGAATTCATTGAGGAGTTTCTCCGTCGCACCTGTGTACTCCTTGCTTGTGCCGTATAAAAGGTAGTCAGCAGATATATCCAAAACAGATAGAATATTCATGAACGTTCGCAGGCTTGGGTTTCTTGAACCGCGCTCTAATTGGGCGATATAGCCTTGCTTGGCATTAGCCTTCCCGGAAGCTATACATCTCTCCAACTCTTTGAGCGGAGTGCAACTTTTCTCCGACTTAGCGAGAAGTTTCGTTTTCCACAGTATCACAGGGTTTTTTAAGCATTTCCAACTGCTTCAAAATATCATTACGCTTGCCCTGTGAGAACATTTTAGAATGATGCAGAGCAAAGGTTTCGTCCTCACCAAAGAAATTTTTCCACATATTTGGCTTTATCGAATCCGAACCATTGCATTCGGGCGGTATACAAAAACCGCGTGTTTGGATATTCAAACAAACTAAGCGGCATAACTTGATTATGCTGAACAGCCCGATGGTAACGGTAACATCCACGGGTATGTGGTCACAATGATTACGTAATTCAGCTTTCAAGGCAATGGCACTAGCTTCTGTAATTATATAAGGTTCATTGCCGGTTATGGGGCTACCAGTTTGTGTAAAAAGGTCTGTGATGGTTGCAATATCGGATCTGGTTGAACTAAACAGAATATATCTTTTCTTGTGGATGGAATAGGCTTTCACATCAATAACAACATCGCCTTTATAATCGCGAAATCTAAGGTTGTATTCAAATGTAAACTCAATCAATATATTCCAAAAATCTTTTTTGTATGGTAATGGTATCTTGCTTGCAATCTTGATATGTTTTATTTTAAGATTATTAATATCTATTGACTTTGCATCATGATGAACAGGTATAATGTCCCCTTTTTTGACAGACTCATAGTCAATGTATACAGGTTCGGAGGCACGGGCTATTGATGTTAAGCAGTCCTTTGCCTTGCGGCTAGAGTATACTTTAAGAGTGATTATCGGCTCAATACGTAAATGGTTTAAGTCAACAGTGCTTTGATTTTTAACGGTGCATGCATCGGTCAAGCGTACAGAAAGCGCGTCCATTCTGCTCTCCCCTTTATGTTTGTCTTATATTATATGCAAATGTAATATATTGGTTAATGGCGCATATACTGCTTCTATGGTTAGCAGCCTTCAGGCCTTTAATGATAATGAGGACAAGATGATGGAAAATATAAAATTTAGTGCATTAACATTTAGCATGCCGGGCGTACATAATTATACAATTAAAGAGATATCACCATCCGGATATGGCTGGACTACGGATGACAGGGTATACCGTGTAAATATAGTAGTAACAGCAGATGAGTGCGGAGATTTAATTGCAACTGCATATTATCCAGATGGCGAACCATTGTTTACCAATATTTTTTCATGTATTCCAACACAAATCACCCTACGCGCAACAAAAATAATTTGCGGAATTTGCACAAAATATTTGAAGAAATACGATTGTATTTTTTTATTTGACTTGTATAACGAGGACGGCGAAAGAATATCAACAGCATATAATTTTGAAGAAATGATTGTTTTTCCGAAACTATTATTCACCGGCCCTGGTACATACAAATATATAATGAAAGAGCTGCCCCACCCTCTTTGTCCTTGCTGGGCAACCGACACCACCGTATACCCTATCGAAATAACCGTTGCGCCAAATATTGAGGGGAGATTGGAAGCGAACGTTTATTTTCCCAATGGCAACCCAGTTTTTATCAACAACTTTAACCCCAGCCATTGTTGTGACTGCAACAAATTACATAAATGCATTAAATGCGGACAATGCAACAGGTATGACAATAGCATTCCAACTTGTTATTAGCCCGCCAACAACCTTATGTATGTGTTCGGCGAAATTGGTCAAGCGTTGTAGCTTCTTGACATTAAGCCTGTTTGGAAACCCTGCCGAGCAGAACCAGATGCAATAAATCCGCCTTCGTTATAAATTGCCCATGTGGCAATTCTTTTTTTTATGCATATACTTGGATATAAGCGCAGTTACGCAAAAAAATGAAAAGAGGGAAGTATATGCTATCAATTGTAAATACGGTGCTTGATTTAAGGGCAATGTCCTCTGTAGATAATTTAGCTACGGAAGGCTGGGCCTGGGATAGTGATACAAAAATACTAACGGTTGCAGGGCTGACTGTAGATTCAGACACCGGTGAGGGCATTATTCTTCCCGCTGATTCTACAATAAACGCTTTGGATGGAGGCATAAGTGCCGTAAACACACAAGATGCTACAGATACCGTAGGCATTTATTGCGAGGGTAATTTGTTAATTAAAAGCCAGCCGGATGATGCCGCCGAAATGATTAATGTGGCCCCAGGCATAGCCACCGACACCAGTTACGGTATTAAGGTTGACGGAAACTTAACCATAGGCGAAGATGGCGCAGGGATTGCAAATCCGGTTATTATTGCCGAGGGGCATGGCACAGGTACGGCAAATGTATACGGCATCGCTACCGAAAATGGGGGTAATATCTATATTTTAAGCGGCACCACCACCGGTAACACCACCACGGACGGAACCGGGGATCGTTATGCGTTTTTTGCCGATGGCGAAATCGTGCTGGGTACCAATATAATCGTTACCTTTCCGCCGGATGCGGCACTTAGCACACTTTTGGCGGACGAAAATAAAGTTGTGCGCGAGGACGGTGGAACCGGTGCGCTTGCTACAGAGGCCGCCATTGGAACAAACCCCGCAGGCGTAATCACTTTTACCATGTCAAAAAACGGCATCAAAGGCGAAGCACCGGTAGACGGATTTGAGTTTGGCTTGTTTGATGAAGGGGACGTTCAGCTTGCCACAACAAGAAATGATGCAAGCGGGCTGGTCATCTTTGCCGATGTGAAATTTGATACAGTCGGCGATTTTGTTTATTCCATCAAGGAATTAAGCGGTCCGTCGGGCTGGGTTTTGGATAGCGCAGTATACACCGTTAATATAAGTGTGGTAGACCCTGGTTCCGGTTATTTAGTTGCTAGCATTTCTTACCCGGATGGCGCGCCTAATTTTATGAATATACGCCAAAGTGATATTCACGGACTGGTTCAATTCGCTGAAATGACCTTCGACGAAGTGGGCAGCTTCGAGTTTACTTTAAAAGAATTGACCCCATCCGGCGGCGGGTGGATAACGGATAATACGGAATATCCTATCATCATTCATGTTATTGATGACGGACACGGTAATTTGGTCGCTACTGCCGAATACCCCGAAGGATTCCCGGGCTTTGTCAATGAATATATTGCTGTTCCGGCTAGAATTGTTATAAGTGCAACAAAGAGGGCGATAGGTGCGCCGCTTCCTGATGGCAGGTTTGAATTTGGTTTATTTGACAAAGACGGCACATTGGTTGCAACCGCAAGAAACCAAGGCAGCCAACCCAGCCCGGATATAGTTGTAAACAACGGGGTTTTACCAACAGCGATACAACCCGTAACAGGGCAAACCCCACAAAACAGCATAAATGCGGCGCAATTTACCGGGGTCATAACCTGGACGCCCATAGTTGTTTCGACGTTCTTAGCTGAAACAATTTACACCGCCTCGATTAAATTAACCGCTAAGCATGGGTTTACCTTAGAAGGTGTTGAACCATCAATATTCACAATAGATATCGCAGGCGTTACACCAAGTTATAACGACACCACGCAAACATTGGAAATCATCTTTCCTGAAACGGAAGAGCCAAGCGGCGAGGGCTGGGAGCTATACTACACCGCAGTTGGGTTTGGTAACTTCCAAGCAGGCCGCCTCATCCCATTGGAAGATTTTAAAGAGTTTGACGGCACCCCATGGAGCGGGCAGACAATTGACATCGACCCAATAGAATACGATCCGCTAGATTATGAAATGTGGGCAAACCAACCTGGTGCGGATGGCACAGGCACAAGGCCGGTGTTTGACCCTTCCTCGGCGGAGCAGGTCGCCTGGGACACCGGCGAAATCAAGCCAGGTTATATTGACGCGTGGAATTGGGAGGAAAGCGAAGGACCGAATGGTTCCGTGCTGGTTTCCGGCACCTCATCGGGCCAAAATATTCAAATTAAGCTATTAAAGAGGGGAGACATGTAAGCCATGGCTGATACACCGGCAAACTGGACTGACGAAGAACGCAAGCAGGCCCAGGCCAAAGTACTTGGCGCGGCTGTCGATAATACTTATTTTGTCTCCACCGGTTCGCAGGGAAACAGGACGGTTTTAAACACAACCGAAAAAATTATTAACCGCGCACTTAACGCAATGGATTCATCGCTGACCGGTGCCAACAACCTTGTAAACGGGTTTGAAACTCGCTTTGACCGGGTTATGGGCAACGAATCTACTGTGGATTATGAGGCCTTCCTTTCCCTTGAAAACAATATCATCCAAGCCACGGCGGCGTTGAAATATAAGGTTGACAATGCGCCGCCGGGGCCCCGTGGGCCTGCTGGTCCCGAAGGTCCGCAAGGTCCCGCGGGTGCCCCCGGGCCTGGCGGTTCCCCAGGGCCTACCGGTGCAACAGGTGCCACGGGTCCCGCGGGTGCAGACGGCAAGGACGGTACAGGCGTAAGAATATTAGATTCGTTTGAAACCCTGCAAGACTTTATCGATGCAGGTTTGGTGGGCGTACCCGGTGATGCCTACATGGTTGCGGGCGATTTATATGTATGGAGCGACGATATAAACAACTGGCTTAATGCCGGAAGGATACAGGGCCCGCCCGGCGAGGCCGGTCCTACAGGGCCCCAAGGTCCCGCAGGTATTCCCGGGCAAGATGGTGTAATTGGCAGAGATGGCGACCCCGGCCCCACAGGCCCTGAAGGACCCCAGGGCAGACCTGGGCCACAAGGCGACCCAGGGCCACAAGGCCCTGAAGGACCCCAGGGCGAAACCGGCCAACAGGGCCCTTCAGGCAAGGATGGACAGGATGGAACAAGCGTAAGGGTACTAGGCTCCTTTGAAACCCTTCAAGAGTTTATTGATGCACATTTAATAGGCAGTATCGGCGATGCATACTTGGTTGCGGGAGAGCTATATGTTTGGAGCGCAAACATCCAAGATTGGCAAAATGCAGGAAACATCACAGGCCCGGAAGGCCCGGAAGGCCCCGTCGGTCCCAAGGGTGACACAGGACTACAGGGTCCGCTTGGCCCACAAGGATTCCAAGGGCAGCAAGGCCCGCAAGGCCCGCAAGGCTCCGTAGGCCCCGAAGGCTCTCCCGGACAAATAGGTCCGGCAGGTCCGGCAGGTCCTCCGGCAAGCCTTAATATCCGCGGGCAGTTTGTCTCTGGATACACCTATAACAGAAGTGACGCAATTTACTATAACAACAATTCATATGTGGCATTGATTGACAATGTTACCGTGCCGCCGTCCAATCAATTTGGCGACACCAATTGGGCGTTGTTTACAATTCAAGGCCCTGTAGGCCCCCAAGGCATTGCTGGCCCGGCAGGTATACAGGGCATGATAGGCCCCGCCGGCCCCTCAGGTGTTCGCGGTCCGGAAGGCCCGGAAGGTCCTCCAGGCCCGCAAGGTGAAGTTGGCCCGGAAGGCCCGGAAGGTCCACGAGGACATGCAGGGCCCGTGGGTACCGGCGGACCCCAGGGCATACAGGGCGAAATCGGCCCCGCCGGCCCCCAAGGCGAAATCGGCCCGGAAGGTCCCAGAGGCCAGCAGGGCATACAGGGTATTCAGGGATTACAGGGTTTGCAGGGCAATCCCGGCTCCACCGGCGGGCAAGGCCCTCAAGGTCCCGGCGGCCAACCCGGCCCAATGGGCCCTGTAGGCCCGCCTGTGGATTTAACCATCAGGGGTACATTTAAAATGGGCGTGACTTATAATAAAAATGATGTTGTAACTTATGAAGATTTTTACAGCACCTACGTAGCTTTGTATGATGGCATATTCGACAACCCGCCAACAGACCCATTGGGCGATTACAATTGGGCATTGTTTGTTATGCATGGGCCGGAAGGACCACCGGGGCCTGTTGGGCCTGGCGGCCCTCAAGGGCCGCAGGGTGTGCGCGGGCTCGATGGCCCGACTGGCCCACAAGGCATACAGGGCGAAGACGGCCCGCAGGGGCCGCAGGGTGTGCAAGGCTACGCAGGGCCACAAGGCATACAAGGCCAAAAAGGTGATAAAGGTGATAAAGGCGACCGGGGTGACAGGGGTATCGAAGGCGGCCTGCCGTTGATTAACAGCGAATACTGGCTTGCAGACCCAGAGGATGACCAAATTGAAACAAATAACCGAATAGGCCGCGTGGTATCTGTCGGTGACTTTTTCGTTGGCGACCAGCTTAAAAACCCGGATTATAAAGACCCTGAGCGCACATGGACGCTGGGTGGGCAGCGTTTATCGGACGTCATTGACCCGATTACAAACAACGAGGAAATATTTTGCACAATTGAGGATTTGCAAGAAACTATTGACGGGCTGCCAAAGTATCTTGAACACAATTACCAAATAACTGTCGAGCCGGGTATTATCGCAGATACCATCTATATCTGTTATTTTACAGGCCCTGGTGCTTTGATGATTACGTCCGGTATTATGGCACCTGCATCTACGCATCAGGTTCACAGTGTTATGGTTCAAGATTGTAGCTGCAACATCATTAGCGTTATTGGCTTTCAAGCCAACGCCGTTGACGCACCCGGTTTCTATGCGTTGAGAAACAATTGCACAGCCATGCTGCAATTTACCTATTGCCAAATAGTTGGAGGAAACAAGGCAACAAGCCAAAATGACGGCTTTAGGTTTGAAAGATCAAAGCCCGGTATTGTGCATAATTCTATAGTAAGCCACAAACGATATGCCCTGCATGTAAGCACAGATTCTACAGTGCGTGTTTATGGTTGGCGCGGTGGTATATCAAACAATGTCCTTTACAGAACAGAGCAAGGCGCATCCTTAATGGTTGCAGACCATGGCTCGGCTACGGCCATTATACCCGAGCATGACAGCTATCGTTTGGTTGCTGCAGGTTCACAATTGATTGAAGGCAACTTCTCTGCCCAAAACGGAATGACCAAAACCGTAGCCCTTGCTGATTTGCAAAAAGAAATAAACAACCTACCCAAGTACATTGCGGGTTTTATATACTTCAATGTTTTGCCGGGTACAATCACTACACCAATAACAATTACCGGCTTTGCAGGCCCCGGTGCTATGTATTTCCGTGGCACGGGTAGCTTTGCCACAGACCACAACATTTCTAACATGATACTTCTCAATAACCATGTTCTTCATATCGAGGTTAGGGGGTTCAACTGCACCTCAGAAACAGCGCTATCCTTTGACTTTAATTACAACACCTGTCGCTGTATAAATGTCATTAACTGTCAGTCCACATCTGGAAATAAAACGCAGGACGGTTATCGCGCACGTCTATCCACTGTATGGATAAGCGGAAATTTGATGAGCAACAAGCGTTATGTTGTTCAAGCTACGGAAAACGCCGAAATAAGAATTTTTAGCTGGAGAACGGGCGGCGAAAACAATGGTACCATATTTTTTGCGCGCAGCGGTGCTACAATACACAATGACGATATGTTAGCCTACACAGGCCATGAATGGGATACATTTATATCTACAGGAACTTCAGCGCAGGTATATCTTCCGGTAGGCTCAAATGTTATGGTCGCCCAACCATCGGTGACAAAAACCGTCGCGCTGGCAGATTTGCAAAAGGAAATTAACAGCCTTGGCAAATGGCTTACCGGCATCATAACCTTTAACGTATTACCAGGGACAATAACGAGCGACATTACAATTGCCGGGTTTTACGGAGCCGGGATGCTGATCATAAACGGCGGAACAGACGAAAACCAAGGCACACACAATATCAACAGTTTCTCAATAATCAACTGTGCTATTTTGCGCATTGATATACGCGGTTTTCGAACAACATCTACCTCTGCTTACAATTTTAACATCCAATTTTGCAACTGCGGACGAATTTATATATTTCGTTGCAGTTCCACTGCCGGAACAAAGACAACAACCAATAATCGTTTTATGTTTGCCACTTATTCAAGGGTTATATTAGTCCACAATTGCTTAATAAGCAACAAGCAATATATGCTTTATACAGATTATGGGTCACAAATTGATATATATTTGATGAGCGGCACAAATAATGATTTTGGTGCATTGTCGTATAGTGGCTCCATTGTTACATGGAACGGAGCAAACCTTGTCGTCTTTGACAGAAAAAATTTTACCGCAGGTGGATTAATCGTTAACACAAGCGGAGCAATTTTGGGCACAGATGCAAACAGTCTAACCTCCGGCCCAAATGGTATGATGCCTTATACAACACTGGGTTCGGTACCCACAATTTAAAATAGCGCACAGCGCCAATAATAAAAAAGCCCGCATCGCAAAAGACGCGCGGGCTTTTGAATTGCTATAAATAATTGAATGCTAAAAATTTCGGTCCGTTAGAAATGAGGATAACAAAAAAATCCATGGGCTTTCTGACAGTCCAGAAAACCCATGGATTAAAGGATGCAGCCGACAGGACTTGAACCTGCACGGGCTAGGCCCACAAGATCCTTAGTCTTGCGCGTATACCAGTTCCGCCACGACTGCATTGGATATATGGTGGTGCGTCAACACCAAGAGATATTATATATCATGGCGGTTATATTTGTCAAGAAAAAAATTTGCAATGGCGTAGCTATTCTTCATTAGCCAGGGAAAGCGCAGGCACAGAGCGGATTATATGCAATCGGTCGCCTTCTCGCAAGATGGTATCGGGGTTGACATTGGGGTTATTGGCCAACAAGGCGGCAAGTGTCATACCGGCCCTGTATGCAATTAAGGAGAGGTTATCCCCTTGGCGCACCGTGTGCGTTTCATATACATTACGGTAGGTTGTTAGGGTATCCATGGCGTACTGGTGGGTGTCAAGGCCGCTGTGGTGGATGTATCTCCGCGTTATGGTCACTTCTTCGGCAAAGCTGTGGTCTATGTCCGGGTCTTGGCCAAGATGGTAGGCCACGTCGTCAAGAACCCCCTGTGCATTGTAGGCAGAAGATAAGGCCGCCATTTCCACTCCATCCACAGTAATTATGCCGGCGTATATGTAATAATCCAGAACATTTATCAGTTCGGTTATCAAGTTGTCGAAGGTGACAGCAACCACACTGCTGCCTATTCTGGCGGGATTTGCAATAATTTCGTCAGCAAATTGTATTTCGGTGTCCAGCTGGCCCCTAAGACGAGCCGTGGCGTGACGCAGGATATAGTCCCCGTCTATGTGCCGCCCTTCTTGACGCACAATGCCTATTTGCTGGTCATTAACATACACTTCCAGGGCATTGGGCCGGGTAAGCAGGTTAAACAGGCCGATAAACATAACAACAGCCAAAATGGCGGCGCAAGCCATGGCCGCAGGGCGGAAATATTTAGTGGTTTTAAAGTGTTTAAACGCTCGCTTTACAGCATTGCCCATGCGCCCAAAAAAATCCAGAAGCATTAAGGTGTAGTCCCTTCTGGCACGCCGTTTGCGCCGGTATTTCCTGGCAGGAGGTTTTGAAGGCGGTCTGACGGGCGGGCGCGGCTGTCTTGCAGGTGGTCTGGCCGGTGGTCTGGCGGACCCGCGTTGATACCGGGCGTTCCCTCGGCTGTTATTGGTGCTGTTGTGTCTTTCCATGGCTCTCACCTCCATCCATATGAACAAGCGCACGAGCAACCTATGGCCGCCCGTGCGCTATATTTAACTATTGGTTAATAAGAACAGTAACAGAAGCGGCCCGATGGTTTTGGGCGGGTGCCGTAACCACCTGCACGCGCATACCTATGGTAAGCTCGTTTATGTTAACAGTTCTGCCGGTGATTGAGTTAAAAAACACCGTAGAATTATCAAAGGTAAAGTGACGGGTTACAAAGTTGGCATCACGTACGCTTATCTGTTGGTTGCCTATATTTGTGATATGTCCGGAAAAATTGTCGGCAGTTGCAGTCTGTAGCACAGTTATGCCAGACACTTCCTGGCTATCCAACCACAGACGCACACGAGAGCCTGCGGTAATGCTTTGCATGTCCACAGCACCATCAATAATAAGATGCCGCCTGTCTTGTGAGCCGTAAAGGGTGTCGGACACCACAATGTGATTTTGCTCCCGGCTGGATATAAATATATCGCGGATAAACACATCGGCCACAGATGTTGTGCCGCTGGCGTTGGCTTCTGTTATCCGGCCGTATTCCGCATGTAAATTGATGGCATCGCCTATGCGCAGCGACCTTGGTGCTATATTGCCGAAGGTGCCCTGGCGGCGTATAACACTGTCGCCATCCACACTAAAGCTATGGTTGACCCCTGCGGCGTCTTCCACCACCAATATGGGGAAAATACTGCTTGCACTGAAGTTTTTCTCAACCAAGGTGCCGGATACTTGCCTAAAACGCTCTTCCAGCTCCAAACTTTCTATATTTCCGCCCCGCACCACGGCCACAGCCAAATCACCCACAGCAATATTGGCCTGGTTTGTGGCAACACCGGCACGGCTGATGGAAGTAGAGCCTGTTATGGCATAGTCTTCCACGCGGGTAATAATCTCGCCGCGGGGGTTAAGTACACGTATTTCTATGCCAACGGTATTATTGTTGTTGTTTACACGGGCCACCACGCCGTCTAATGTTCTGGCGGGCACATCATTATTGTTCGTGGGTGGTGTTGTACCAGCGGCAGCGGTTTGAGCGGCTATGGATATTATTTCGCCGCCTGTTACCTGGGCGGTAAATGTCATATCCCGCTGTAAGTCACCAAATGTGGCATTAAGACCACCAACGGTGATAATAGCCGCGTTGGTTATGGGCAAGATGCGGTTGTTATTGGCCGCATTTGTAGATGACACCAAAATAGAACGGAAATTAGGATATGTAGCGGCAATGGTGCCGCTTACGGTGTCTATTTGGGCACCTGCCCCAGAGCCGGAAAGCCCAAGCAACGGCGAATCTACTTCTATTAATGTAGCATATACCAGCATGGCCATGGCGGCCCTTGTGGTGGCCGCGCGGGGGCTTACGTTATTGCGGTCGTCGCCGTTCATTATACCGTGGCTACGCAGATAGTAAATATGCGGCTTTGCACCGGGAGAAATAAGATGGTCATCATAAAAAACTCGCACGCCTACGGTGCTAAGGGCGGCTTGGGTGCGACCCATAAAGCGCACCAAAAACACCGCTGCTTCTTCGCGGGAAAGAGCCCTAAGCCGCTCTACCCCACCTTCTATTACCACAAAATTTTCCAAATCTGCGGCGGTAAGCACGCCGGTGTACAATAAATACGCAATTTCTCTGTTAACATTGGCATTCCAGCGGTTAAACCTATTGGCCACAGCCATAATAACCGGGCGGCGGGCCTGATAAACCGCATTGTAATATGCCGTCTCCTGCGGTGTAAGCGCAGATGGGTCAAAGCCGGACATACGAGCCAAAATACGCACCGTCTCAAACTTATCTATGGCACTGTTGGGGTTAAAATTGCCAGACAAATCCCCCATCATTATACCCAATTCGCTTACGGTGTCAATGGCTTCTCTGGCCCAGTTAAGACCGGGGCCAACATCCCTAAAATTCGATGCCTGCACTTGCGCTGCTCCGCCTAAAACAAATACCAGGCACAACAATGCCGCGGCCGCTTTCCTAAAAATCTTTTTCATAATAACCTCCTTGGTTTCTTTGTTAGTTTATATGTCAATTTTCTTTGTGTTCCATATAAGTTCGGCCAAAGCCAACATCTGTGTTCACAAATACTGTGTCGCCCCTGGCATACAGCCCACTTGCCCTGGAAAAATTCCATGTTTCCGTGGCAATGCTCGAATGATGTACAATTTCATTATCTATCAAAAATATTAACTTCACATTTGCAGCAGGACCTATATAGGTCGGTATCCATGCAATGTTGTGATGGCGGAACACCATATCAAAATTAGAGTAAGGTGCAATGACAAGCAGCGCATCCCATGCAAAATTCGCAATATCATCGAAATTTATATATCCATCAACTTCAATTTGTGCGTGTACTTCGTGGGCAAGATTGTCGTATGGCAACATCACAGGGTCTGGTATCATACGGCCTATGCCCCAAAATATCATAAACAACGCCGCCAATAAACCAATAAATATTGCCGCAACTTTAAACCAATATTTCAACGATATCCCCCCTATTTCTTGGGGTAATACGGCTTTGTCACAAAAATCTCATTAATACGCGGATATGTTGCCTTTACCGCATCCGCCGCGCCCCGGGCTGCCTTCCTGGTTTTAAAAATACCAAAAACCGTAGGGCCGGAACCAGTCATCATCGCCGTCAATGCCCCATTTTCAGTCATCACAGCCTTTATGTCATCTATAATAGGATATCTGACGGCACTCACACTTTCCAGCACATTGGCAATATTTTCGCAAATTCCCGCCAGGTTGCCTTTGTGTATATTGTGGATAACTTTATCCACATCCGGACGGGCCGCTACCTTCTCCGGGTCATATCGCTTAAATACATCTTCGGTAGATACAATTACATTAGGTTTTACCAGCAAAACATACATTGGCGGCAGGGGCGGCAGGGGTGATAGCTCCTCGCCGATGCCACCGGCATGGGCACAGCCCTGCATTACACAAAAAGGCACATCTGCGCCAAAGCGCACGGACAGTTCTGTAATTTCCTCGTTGCTTATAGGCAAACCAAACAAATTGCGTATGCCCAGCAGGGTTGCCGCACAATCGGCACTGCCACCGCCAAGCCCGGCCGATGCCGGTATGGCCTTGTTTATGCTGATAAAAATACCATCTGGTATGGCAAAACGGTCAATAAGATAGCGCGCCGCTTGCCACGCCAGGTTGCGCTGATCGTTGGGCAGCCACGGCAAGTTACTTATCACTTTTAGATAATCGGGCTTTTGTATTTTTTTAATAAGCAGGCTGTCGCAAAGAGTCATCGTCTGCATGATGGTAGAAAGCTGATGGTACCCATCATCACGCTTGCCGACAATGTCCAGCGCCAGATTTATTTTTGCCCGCCCTTTTATGTAAATCTGATTCATAATCCTCCCAAAAAAGTTTTCCACAAATTGTCCACATGTTATCCACCGAGTTTTTCACACCCATTATATACCATTCGACCTAATATTTCAAATTAAGTAAATGTTACAATTTTCCGACAAATTTGTTTACAATTTGCACCCGCTGTGATATTATGATTCACGGAAAACTAATAACAACGATGCCTAATAGGTATGGAGGTGTATTTGGGATGAGTTTTGGCGATGATTTGAGAGGCATACCCGAAAAAGAAAAACAAGCGGCCGAAAACGCATATGCAAGTGAACTTGAGAGGATTTCTTATGTTAAGGATGATATAATCACAGATTTTAAAGTGCAGTGCGAACGCGCTGCGCGACACAACGGCGAAAGAAAAATCTCTCACGAAGCTGTTTGCAATTATGATGTTTACGCGACAGAACACCGAGATGTAGCCGAAAAAGTAGCAGCGGAAGTAAGAAAAGACCTGGAAGGAGCGGGTTTTAAGAAGCTAGATATTAGTTTGCTGTACTTCAACAAAACTGTTAGCAAATACCACCCACCCAGCTTTTTAAACAAAGGCGGCTACAAAAACACTGATGTTAAGTTTTACAAAATACTCATCAAGGCCAAGTGGTAATTCTTATAATTAATATTTTGTTTACAACTCGTCCCCGCTGTGATATCATAAATTATGGAAGAAATGGGGGATGGCAATGGAATATTGTCTGTGTATAAGGCCGGGGGATAATAACCTGCTGCATATTGTGGAAGCAAGCCATCTGGCCAAGGCCTGTTATCGCCATTATAAAGTGGTAATGCGGGCAAAGGACGAACGTAACGCCTTTGAGACCGTAGCAGATTTGGTGCAGAATTTTTGCGATTACAACAACGATATCACCCCCGATGAATTTAAAGCATGGATTGTGAGTGGAAACGCATGAAAGACAAAGCCAAAGCCCTGTGGACAGCCATAGGTATTGCCAGTGCCGTCTGCCTTATTATTTTAATATTGCGCTTTGCTGTTTTCATACCCTCTATGGGCATGTGGTTTTATCAGTGGCAATATAACGTAAACGACACATATGCCGTTGTGGATATGGAGCCGGAACATCTGCATGAAGTAACCCGTCACATGATACGCTATATGCAGGGGCGGGAGCCGGATTTGCAAATTATGACTGTTATTGGCGGCCAACCACGGTATTTTTTCAGCGATATAGAAATACGCCATATGATTGATGTATACGATCTTTTTGCTATAGGCTCCGTTATTTTTATTGCCGCATGTATTGTTTTTGTGGCAACTGCCGCTGCTTTCGCCATATGGGGCCGCGGGCAGCTGAAATATCTGCTTAAAAGCTGGCAAATTACCTCGGCCGCGGTGTTTTGTACCTTGCTGGCCTTGGTAGCCATAATTGCCATTAATTGGCACCATGCTTTTGTTATTTTTCACGAGATATTTTTCGACAACGACTATTGGATATTAGACCATCGGGTAGACTTATTGGTAAATATCGTCCCCTACCCTTTCTTTATCACCATCAGCATCGTTATCGGCGGTTTTTTTGCCGCTGGGCTTGTTATAGTTTTTGCGGCGGCAAGCATAGTTTTAAGGAGGTTTAGGCCATTTTTGCACTAATTGCGGCCATACTGGGCATAGTAATATCGCTGGCAGCACTTTTGTACTTTCTGGGGGTGCTGTGGACGGTGTTGTTTGTTATTTTATGCATCCTCCTTGGTATTATTGGCCTGTTTTTGCTCCTGCTTGCAGTTGTGCTGTTTTGCCGCATAAAATACGATATAATTGCCAAAAAAGCCCATGAGACTGATTGGGATTATCACGCCCGCATACGTTGGCTGTGGGGCGGGTTTAAAAAAGAATTTACCCGTGATAATGTTGTCAGCACAGCCTCTGAACCCCCAGCAAACACCAAACCCAGTGCAGGAGCGGCCAGTGACCGCCCGAAAAACCCCAAAGAACAAGAAAAAAATCCCTCCGACGCCAAAGGAATCACAAAGGGTCTGAAGCAGCTGGACATGGGCACACTTGGCAAAATTTTAGGATACACAGTGGATTTGCTTAAAAAAATCCTGCGTGCTATGCGCCCTAAGGTTTGCCGCATACGAGGTCGCTTCGGCGCGGAAGAACCCCACGCCACAGGTATGGTGCTGGCTGCCATTGGTGCCGTCACCCTGCCGTTGGGTATTGATACCCAAATAGAAGGAGATTTTGACCAACCCATCCTAGAAATTGACATAAAAATTGCTGGATATCTAAGACTGTGGGCCATAGTACTGCCCATGGCCCGATATATATTAAAACCCGAAATACGGCGGCTGGTTTTTAGCCGCAGAAGAAAGCAAAAAGTAAAAACACAAAGAAAGGATGTGCGAAATGGCCACGGAACTAAACAATAATATCAGCCAGATGTTTGACCAATTGGAAAATTTCGTATCCACCAAAACCGTGGTGGGCGAACCCATTACAGCCGGCGAAAGTACATTGATACCTTTGGTTGATGTCAGTTTTGGCATGGGTGGTGGTTCTACGGGGGATGCTGGTGCCGAAAAGGGCAAAAACGGCGAAAAATCCATGAGCGGTCTTGGGGCCAAAATAAAGCCATCTGCCGTGCTGGTGATAACCGACGGCAATGTGCAGCTTGTTAACATCAAACACCAAGACAGCGTAAACAAACTTATCGACATGATACCATCCATCACATCAAAATTCGATTTTGGTGCAATGTTTGGCAAGAAAAAGGGCGACAGCAATATAGAAGACACTGATATGTAAATAGTAAATAACAATTGGGAGGGCATGTTATGAGCTTTAAAATAGTTACGGATTCGTCATGCAACCTAAAAGACGAGGTTATAGAGCAGTTGGGACTGGAGATATTGACCCTGTTTTACATCATCAACGGCGAAGAAAAAAAGGGCTATATAAAAGGCCAAGACTTTGATTATGAGGGCTTTTACAGCCAATTGCAAAACAAAGCATCTGCCAAAACCAGCCAAGCCACGCCGGAGCAAGCCAGAGAGCTGTTTAAGCCTATCGTAGAAGCCGGCAGCGATGTGCTGTATATAGGCTTTTCTTCCGGTCTTTCCGGCACGTTTAATGCTGTGCGCCTGGCTTTGGAAGAGTTAAAAGAAGAATATCCCGACCGCAAAATTTTATACGAAGATACATTGGCAGCATCCGCCGGCCAGGCATGGCTGGTGTTGGAAGCCTGCAAAATGCGGGATGAGGGCAAATCCATCGAAGAGGTACAAAACTGGATTGCCGACAGCAAAATGAAACTGTGCCACTATTTTACCGTGGATGACCTGTGGCATTTGCAACGGGGCGGCCGTCTTTCTGCCGGCAAGGCCCTTATGGGCTCTGTCCTTAGCGTCAAACCCATACTCATCGTCAACAACGAAGGCAAACTGGTGCCCATCGGCAAGGCCAGAGGGCGCAAAAAATCTCTGGATACGCTGGTAGAAAAAATGATGGAAAACATAGACCGCGCCGCCGCCAGCAAGGTGTCCATCATACATTCTGTGGCCTATGACGATGCCGAATATCTGTCCCAACAAGTAAAAGAGCGGCTGGATGGCTTTGAAGTGGATATTTTCCATCTGGAGCCTGTTATCGGCACTCACACCGGCCCAGGCATTTGTGCCTTAATTTTTATGGCCGTCAATGGCAGAGAATAAAGTGACTAATAACAGACAGATAAAAAACCTCTCGCTGTATATAGCAAGAGGTTTTTTGGTATTCCCAAGCAAGTCTATTACAAAGAGAATTTTTCTTTGACCATCTTGGCCACTTCTTCAGGGGAAACATCGGTATTATCAATTTTAATATAATTAGCAAACGAAACTTCCCCATCGCGACTCTCGCAACGATACTCAATATCATCGTTTATCAGCATTTGATTAGACCTTTCGATGTCCAATTTAGATACCTTGTTTTTAAGCCGGTTTTCGGTAACATTTCTTTGAAGACGCACCTCTTGTGAGGCCACCAGTTCTACAACATAAATTTCGGCGTTTGCCTGCTCAAAAATTTCGCAAACACGATCAATTTGCTTTCGGCTTGCCCACTCGGCTTTTTCGTCAAAATCCCACATATACGTAAATATCAAGCCATACAAATCCGTCTTCACAAATTCTTGAAAAACCACATCTCTCAGCTTCACAATAACGTCGTTATTAAACCCAAAGATTTCAAGTATAGGTTCAATCATCACATGATTATGAAACAATCGAAAATCTGTGATTTTTACTATTTCTTGACCAACCGTCATCTTTCCTACGGAAGCATTCCCGAGAATGAGTAGCAATTTCATAACTTTGCTCCTTTAAAAGCATCTCTCTATCAATTCCCGCAAAAGGCCTTTTTGTCGGTTTTGTTTAATTCGGTATCATGATACCACTGGGCGGTTTGCGGGTTTGCGGGTTTTGTGACTTGCGGAGAACAACTGGACACCGGACCAATAATCTCAACAGATGTTCCCACAGTGTCATCTATGCCTCTATAAGCATTAGGGACGATATTTATGGTAAGTGCGCCCGATTCTCTGTCGTATGCCGCGGACAAAATTTCGTCCTGGGCAAGCATTTTGCCATCTGGCCTTGTTATCCGCAAATTGGCCTTGGCAACACCGGTGGCCGATGATCCCCTGCCCCTTTCAAAGGCGGCAAAACCGGATAAATCTTTATCAGCGGCGGCGGTGATAGTGGTGGGGTTAGCAAAGCGCGCATTGCTTAATGTAACCACACCCACAGGCAACGGTTTTGGAGCCACAACCGCCGATGCCGATGGCAGATACTGATAAAGCGTGCCTGCCGTTTCGCCGGGGATAACCTCAACAGTTACGATAGATCCGGAAGTGCCTTGCAAATCCTCTAATGTAAAAGGCGTGCCCATAAGAGCTATCCTCACAGCATAGCTGGTTAACATTGTGGGGCGAAGACTGGTAAACCACCGAGCCGCACCCGTCATACCCGCGCCATCTTTTGTAACCCTAAAATTAGCGGGATGCAGGCCGCGCAGGTCCACATTGGTGGTAAATTGTATGGTGTTCATGTCCACAAATTCCGCATTGGACAACACAATGCGCCTTTCTGCCTCGGTTGGGGTCTTTTTTGTTATCGTAATAGGATAGGGCTTGTCCCCTGCCCCATTAACAAGATCATGGGATGGGTCAACAGAAATTGTGATGCCAAAAGAGTCATCGGTATGGCTGTACACCCCGGAAGCCGGGCCCAACAGGCTGTTGTTAAGGGTCTCAGAAAAACGTTTGTCGTAACCTTCGGCATTATCCAGACTTCTGGACATCAGGTCGACAACAATGGTATGCCCCACATCATGGGCAGTAACATTTGCGTTAATGCGGTACAACAAGATACCGGCTTGGGTATCTGTGCCGAAATTATCGTGGTTCCAGCGGGCTTGCTCGCCGTATTTTGAAAGGTCGGGATCAAATGGATCGTTGGACATCTCTGTTTTTTCGATGTTGTTTACCCCAAGCTTGCCGCCGCGATATTCCACACAATACAGCACGCCGCGGGTTTCGCCGGGTATAATAACCAGCTTTGTGCCGCCCTGGGTTTCTATGGGCGTCAGCTCTATGTTGTAATCCCCATTGTCGGTTATTGCCACAATCTGGTCGTCTCTAAACCACCCGAACTTCCATTTTATCCAGGCAAAAAAGTCCGGAGAAATGCCCGTTATCTGGCCCATGTGGTCAAAGCCGCCGGTGGCAAAAAACCCGTCCCGGGTGCCGGTGTATGGGTCTATATAATTTGCCTCTATATAATGATCCGGCAGACCCATTTGGTGGCCCAACTCGTGGGTCATATGTCTGTATTTATAGATGTTATACGAATCTCCGCCCATAAACGAATAGTTAAGCAAGGCAGGGCCGTTGGCCCCTGTGGGGTTGTCCTTTGGCCCATCAAGACCAAGAACAGCACCTATGGTGCCATTGCCGCCAAAGCTGGCCCCATAGGTTATTCCCACGGCATTTTCCACAACAGCCCAATATCCCATTGTAAAGTTAGACTTGCCGCCCATTTTGGCTACCAGCGCATCAAAATCCCGCCGCAAACCCGGAACAGCTGGATAACCCACACTGCCGCTTACCCAATTGTCTATAGACCCGCCACGGCCAAACCAATATCCGCCCCAATCCTTTGGGTTGGTTTTAAGCCATGGATATTCCGTAGGTTTTCCGGCGGCCTTGTCGGCTTCATATATCACCCCACCGGGCTCGTAATAGCCACTTGGATATAGGCTGTACGGCAGACTGTATATGCCGTCCGTACCCGCTTCGCTGTTTTCCAGCAGCGTCCATGTGGTTTTTACATTGCCGTATGATGCCTCATCCATAAATTGTATATTGCGGCCGCTAACCCAGTCATAATAATTCCGGGCGGTCCTCAACCGTTTGCCGTTAACATAATTATTCTTATCCATCGCTACATCGCCGGGCAGGCCAACAATGCCGGTATTGTCCACCCCGCGGGCATCAGGAAAATCAAAAACAATAATCAGCGTATTGCATTCCATACCCACCAGGGAATAACGGCAGCCCTCGTTAAGCCAGTTTGCCGGGTCTGTACCATGGTCTGTGCGGTATGGGTTGCCATGGCCGTTGCCCATATTAAGCCAATATGTTGTGCCACGGCCGCTGTTGCCGTAATTAACATCACCGGGGATAAAATTTGTGTCCGGGTCAAGTATTTTGTCACGCACATCAGCAATGGCCGCACCCTGGCGCATAATTGGCACACATTCGCTTCCTTTGACAGAAACACAAGCGTCCTTTGCCATTTTTCCGCACATAGCGGAGTTTTGGCCGACCAAGGCATTGCCAGAAAGTGAAATAATAACTTCGCAGCCGGATACAGCAACCCCCAATATCTCTGACGGGCAAACCGCCCAACTCTTACCGCCCGCGGACAGACAATTGCCTATCCCGATATCCTCCGGTTTCACTGGGCCGGGTGCCTGGGCCATTTCCACAACAATACGTGTCAGCCCCTCAAACCTTGCTCTGCTAATGTTCATAAAAATCAATCCTCCTCCAAGGCATTATAATACATACTATCAAGTGTGAAAATAACATTGTTTAATTTCGGTTGTATTCATCAACGAGCAAACTATAGTTAAGGTTATCAATTTTCCTACCTTTGAAATATGTTGCCTTTCGTTCCCGTCCTTCTAAAATGAAGCCCAATTTTTCCAGAACTTTCTGTGTGGGAATGTTAATTTCCAGCGTTGTAGCAGTTATCCGCTCAAATCCTTGATTATTAAAGCCGTACTCCAAAATAAGCCGCAACGCCCGAGTGCCATATCCTTTATTTTGATTTTCGATTTTTGCCATGCCAATTCCCAACGAGCAAGAGCGATTGCGCCTATCAATACCTTGTAATGCAATATCCCCGATCACTGTTCCGTTGTTAAGAAAAATACCAAGTCGAATATTTGTGTCGGATTTTAGCAATCGCTGTATTTCATCGAACCATTCATCGGAATTTTCAACAGACCAGCCAAAAAGAGTTGGTTCAACAGGATTATTAAAATCATATTCGTTGTCATCGGATAATTTCTTGCAATCCCTGCGCTCAAGAGCGGCAAGGTATATGCCTGTGCCTTGTAATTTTATCACGTTAACATCACCTCGTATTTATTTTCAAGCACATATCACACCTGTTGTGGTGTGCCCCCCTCCGCGACACACATCATAAGTCTTCACCATGTATCCACCTTAGGCCGCCGGCCCATTTTCTCCCAGAATGCTCAACTATTTTTCCAACAAAGTCATTTAATCTGCTGGTCTCATAGCTATATTTTTCCTTCTCGTCCACATAATAGTTGGAAATCCCGACAGATTCATATTGCTCCCCCGGCGAAAAAAAGATACTATTGCCATCGTTTTTGGTGTGGGGATATTCTTGAAAAACCACGCGGTTGGCTATTTCGCTGTTTTTATGCATCTCCCACGCGGAAGCCGGGGCGCCATCTTCGTGTTTATACACAATTCCGGCATTGGGATCAACAACACCCCATTTTTGATTATAATAAACCTCGGCAACATTGTGCCCACAATATGGGAACTTCGTGTTCGCCGTTATCAGCATGCGCGACGGAAGCCCCGCTATCTGAAACAATACACAGGCCACGCGGGCTATGTTCGTGCACCAATACGTTCCTCTTTCTATAATTTCTTCTTCGGTGCCGCCAAATATCATGTCCTTACAGCTTATATTGCAGCTTTCAACTATTTTTCTGCAAAACAAAACGATATTGTTAACTGTATCATAATCCGTCTCGCCCTTTATACCATCAACAATATTTTCAAGAGTGGCTCTGCTTCCGCGTACATAACGGTTTGATAAATCCGTATACAAATCATACAAATAACCGACAGTGCTGTCATCAAGCTTAACCATTTGCTCAAATAGCATCTTATCAACAGAACCATCCGCATGGGTATCATTTCTGTATGTCATTTCGTATTGCCTACCAAAAATATCCATACCCTTTTTCATGCCAAGCCTCCTTAACACGTTAATGCCCGTTTCTAGCATCGTAAATCATCCGCTGCTTTAGGTCATACAGCCTTTGGGACAAATCTACCGGCATTGCAGGGGGGTTTATCAAGCGGCGATGCTCTTCCCACAGGGTGTTTTGTTGGGCGACGCAATATGCCCTAATTTCCATAATTGCAGGCGAGGTGTAAACCCGGCGGCCGGATTGAAAAATAGGGGCCAGCAGCTGTTTTGTGTAATATTCTCCGGGGGCCAGGTGCATCTTTTTCCACGGAGCCCTAGGGTCAAAGAGGGTCAGTTTCTCGCTTTCATTCACTTCTTCGTCAGCCAAAGTCACCAAGTCGGCCTTAATTTTGCCGTGCTCGGTGTCATATATGCGGTATATTTTCTTTGCACCGGGATTGGTTACTTTGTCGGGATTTTCCGAAAGCTTGATTTTTGGCACCATACAGCCGTTTTCATCTTCGGCGGCGGCCAGCTTATACACGCCGCCAAAGGCCGGCCAATCCTTGGCTGTTATCAAGGATGTGCCAACGCCCCAGGTGTCTATTTTTGCCCCTTGAAGTTTTAAGGACTGTATCAGAACCTCGTCCAAATCACATGAGGCGGTTATTTTTGCATCGGTATGGCCGGCGGCATCCAACATTTTGCGTGATTCTTTTGATAAATACGCAAAATCGCCGCTATCCAGACGTATGCCGTGGTTTATAAGCTCTGTACCTGCCCGACGCATTTCATCAAAAATACGTATGGCATTGGGTACACCACTGCCAAGAGTGTCATAAGTATCCACCAGCAAAGTACAACGGGTGGGAAAGGCTGCGGCATATGCGCGGAAGGCGGCCAGCTCATCACTAAAAGACATAATCCAGCTGTGGGCATGGGTGCCGCGTATGGGCAAATCAAACATCTGCCCCGCCAGTACATTGGATGTGGCGGCACAACCGCCTATCATAGCAGCCCGTGCGCCGTATATGCCCGCGTCCGGCCCCTGGGCGCGACGCAGGCCAAACTCCAACACCGCATCGCCTTTGGCGGCGTGGCACACGCGGGCGGCCTTGGTGGCTATAAGGCACTGGTGGTTTATGATATTAAGCATGGCTGTCTCGATAAGTTGGGCTTCTATAATGGGGGCCGTCACTACTACCAGCGGCTCTCCAGGGAAAACCACCGTACCTTCTGGGATGGCGTCAATACTGCCTGTAAAACGAAAGTCGGCTAAATATGCCAAAAAATCCTCGGAAAAAATTCCCTGGGTGCGCAAATATGCCAGGTCTTCATCGGAAAATCGTAAATTATCAATATAATCCATAACTTGCTCAAGCCCGGCCATTATGGCAAAACCATTACCGCTGGGGTTTTCCCGATAAAACATATCAAAGACCACCCGCTGGCGGTGTCGCCCCGCCGCAAAATAACCTTGCATCATGGTAAGCTGATAAAAATCTGTTAACAATGTGTGGTTTGTCATTTTTCCTCCATAATGTATACTTTACTTTTTGGATTTGATGTGCTATAATATTTGCACAGGCAACCGCAAAGCAAAGAGTGGTGGCCGCCAACTAAACTGGTTACTTAAAAACAGAAATAACCGCTCAAGTTGTCATGCCGGGGCGGTTATTTCCTTTTGTTGGAAATTATATCTGCTATGTAAATCATCAGCTTTACAAGAGCCAAAACAAAAGTCATGGCTAAGGATATGATGACAATAATCTCATACACAGACATGGCCTCACCTCCTTTGCAGGAGGTGGCGGCCTACCGCTTTCGCTTTTGGGTTGCCTAAAATGGGTCGAACCCAAGATTATTTTACCATAGCGTGTTGCCAATATCAAGGATTTATGATAAAATAGGGGCATACACAGAAGGTGCGTGAAGGAGGGAGGAGCATGACGACTTTATTTTTTGTTTGCATGGGCGTTGGTGCTGGTTTTGTGCTGTTGTCGGTGGTGTTTGGCCAAATATCCGGCATGGTGGATATTAATATGGATGCAGGTGCCGGGGTCAGCCCATTTAAACCCATTGTTCTCGCCATTTTTCTTACGGTTTTCGGTGGTTTGGGACTTATATTTGCCCCGGTTTTTCAGGCGTGGATGGCTTTGTCCCTTGCGGCCTTGGGCGGCCTGGCCATGGCATATCTGCTTTTTCGTTATGTGGTTATGCCGTTGCACAAATGGCAAAACACCAGTGCCCACGAAAAACAAAGCATAATCGGCGTTGCCGCTAAGGTTAGCGAGCATATACCACAAGGCGGCTACGGCAAAATAACTTATACTTACAACGACAAAATACTGTCCGGCCCAGCAAAAAGCGAAGGCGGCAGCGAAATCGCCCGGGATACCCAAGTAGAGATCGTATACATCGAAAAAAACACATACCATGTACGTGCAAAAATTTAGATAAACAGGAGGTAAGAAGATGGAGATATTTGACAACATCAACAGCGGTGCAATTTTTATTGTTGTAATTATCTTGGTAGCAGTTTTTCTGGCGTTGTTTATACTTATGTCGCTGTGGAAAAGAGTGCCACAAGACAAGGCCATGGTGGTAACAGGACTTAGAAAGCGCGTAATAAGCGGCGGCGGCGGCTTGGTTATGCCTATTTTTGAGCGCACCGACAAAATATCCCTGGAAAATATGAAAATTGACGTGCGCACCGGCGGCGATGGTGCCATGACCGCCCAAGGCGTTAGCATTACCGCCGATGGTGTGGCAATTATCAAAATAAAATCCGACAAAGAGTCTATTTTGGCCGCAGTGGAGCAATTTAACGCCGGCAGCGAAGCCCGCACCATCAGCGTTATAGAGGGCATTGCCAAAGACGTGCTGGAAGGCAAACTGCGCGAAATTATATCAAAGCTGACTGTAGAAGATATTTACAGAGATCGAGAGAAGTTCGCCAGTGAGGTACAGGGCAACGCCGCCCAGGACCTAGCCGAGATGGGCCTCGAAATTAAGACCTTTACTATCCGTGATATTTCTGACAACAACGGCTATCTGGCCGCCCTAGGCAAAAAGCGCATATCCGAAGTAAAGCGCGACGCCCAAATTGCCGAAGCTGAAGCCGCCAAAGAAACCAAAATACGCACTGCCGAAGCCAGCCGTCTTGGGGAAGAAGCTCGTCTGCGTGCAGAAACCCAGGTGGCGGAAGTCGTGAAGGAAAAAGAGCTTAAAGTACAGGCTTTCCGCAAAGAGCAAGAGACCAGCAAGGCCGTGGCCGACCTGGCTTACGAAATCGAATCCAACAAAGTAAAAAAAGAAGTAACCGAAACCAATATGCAGGTTGAAATCATCCGCAAGCAAAAAGAAATAGAGCTAGCGGAGCAAGAAGCCCTGCGCAAGGAAAAAGAACTGCAAGCCACCATTGTAAAGCAAGCCGACGCAGAGAAATATCGTCTGGAAAAAGAGGCGGAAGTTGCAAAATATCGCGAGATACAAAACGCCCAGGGCCGGGCAGAATCTATACGCATGGAAGGCGCATCCCTGGCAGAAAGCAAGCGTCTACAAGGTATGGCCGAAGTTGATATTATCCGCGAGCGGGGTCACGCCGAAGCCGATGCCATGATGAAAAAGGCCGAAGCCTTTAAGCAATACAACGACGCCGCCGTAACCCAAATGATTATCGAGCGTCTGCCGGAAATTGCCAAAAACGTAGCCGAACCCCTTTCCAAAACCGAAAAAATCGTGGTTATTGACAATGGTAACGGCGCAGGCGGCGGTGCATCCAAAGTGGCCGGATATGTCACCGATATAATATCCACCCTGCCCACCACAGTGGAAGCCCTAACAGGCATCGACATTGTGAGCAAGCTAAAAAGCGTCACCGCGCCGCCGGAAGAAGATAAATAAATACAAAAACAGGGGTGTTGGCTTTTAAGGCCATCATCCCTGTTTTAACAATAGGTCTGTTCGTAAACCAATATCGAGCCAATAGCTGGTAGACTGCATAATGCAATCCAAGGTCTCACTAACGATAAATTTCTGAGATTCAGTTTGGCATACATAAGATATTTCAATTTTCAAGAATACATGTCCACTATTTTCGCTTAATGCAACGTGAAACCTTTGACTCCCATTCCCCGTTAATAAAGTCTACCGACACCTCACAATCATGCTCTGTGTCATCAGGTTCCACCAAAACTAAATCAATATGCACATGATATAAGTTAGAGTACGGTACCCCGCCATAACGTCCGGCAAATCAATATAACTAAACGAAATAAGCGTTCCAGGTGTCAAGGCCCTATGGTTAGCCGAATATTTGGCTCCATTGTATTTATACTCTTTTAAATATACCAGAACTCTGCCAATATTAATTATGTTTAATCGATACTTCTCCACGGGAATTGTGCCATCCTCACCCTGTATAGCAAGAACTTTATCAACAGTTGCAACAATAGACACGAAACTTTCAAGCATTATGACGTACGCTGTGAATGGTGGAAATAACGCCACTGATACATATGTCGCTACGACGTTCAGTGTATGAGTTGCATTGGTCAGTCCTTCTTTGTGAATTTACCCATCAGCGGACAATCTTCTTGTGTTGTTTTTATCTCAACATGCATTTGAATCTCGCCGCTCTCTGGGCTAAAAATTTTTTTGAGTTTTGTATTTGCCTCATCAATTTTTATGATTTCTTTCGCCGCTACAAGTATGTGTTTCGTTTCCGTTTCTGGCATTTCATACTTGCAATTCGGACAACAAATGGAAGTATCACGAGATAAGTTGTCCGCCGTTATAAAAAATTTGTTCTTGCAATCGCACGTGAATACAAATTTGTGTGGATAATCCATTTTTCTATTCTCCCTATATCTAAAATATAAATTTTTCGCACGCACCATACTTGTATGTGGTAAAAAGTGCGCCTTTTGGGCTGTGTAGTTTAGATATTTTTATTCACCCAGTTTATGCGTTATTTCCGCCCGCAATAGATTACATTCTAGAAGTTTATTGTTTAATTTAATTTGCGACTTCGCAATCCATAAGGCCACAACCGAGGCAACAATTATAGCTATTGCAGAAATTATGGTTGACAACACTTCTCCCAACGTAATTGTAACGTCCATCATATCCTCCCGCCTCATCAGAAAGGTCACAAGCTACACCACATCAACCATCTCCAAATATCTATGGCCGTGCTCCTCAATAAACTCCTTGCGGCCCTTTATGTTATCCCCCAGCAGCACCTCAAACATCTCCTGGGTACGCTGCACGTCCTCGGGCATCACTTGTATAAGCTTGCGGGTGGCGGGGTTCATGGTGGTGTGCCACAGCATGTCCGGCTCGTTTTCGCCCAGACCCTTGGAGCGCTGTATGCGATAATTACCCTTAATTTTTGCACATATAGCATTTTTTTCGGCATCGGTGTAGGCAAAATGAGTGTTTTTGCCGGCAGTTATTTCGTACAAAGGCGATTCCGCAATAAAAACCTTCTTTTGGGTGATAAGTTCGGGGGTTAGGCGGTACAGCATGGTAAGCACCTGGGTGCGTATATGAAAACCGTCCACATCGGCATCGGTGCAGATGATGACTTTGGCCCAATTTAGCTTGTCTATGTCGAAAGAATCCAGGTCGCGCCCATGTTTGGAGGCCACCGCCACACCACAACCCAGCACACGGATAAGGTCAGTGATTATATCGTTGGCGAAAATTTTGTTATAATCGGCTTTAAGGCAGTTCAATATTTTGCCCCGGACAGGCATAATGGCTTGAAATTCCGCATCGCGCCCCAGCTTGCAAGCCCCCATGGCGCTGTCGCCCTCTACTATATAAAGCTCCCGCCGGGTTATGTCCTTTGTGCGGCAGTTTACAAATTTTTCTGCACGATTAGTAAAATCCATACCGCCGGTCAGTTTCTTTTTTATGGACAGGCGGGTTTTTTCGGCAGTTTCTCGGCTACGTTTGTTAGCCATCACCTGGGCGGCTATCTTGTCCGCTTCTATCTTGTTTTCCACAAAGTATATGGACAACTGCTTCTTTAAATAGTCCGTCATGGCCTCCTGGATAAACCGATTGTTGATGGCCTTTTTGGTTTGGTTTTCGTAGCTGGTGACAGTGGAAAAGGAGCTGGATATCAATACCAGCGAATCCTCTATATCCGTAAAGGTAAGTTTTTTCTCATCTTTTTTGTACAATCCCGCGGCTTTGATATACGCATCTATGGCCGCCACAAAAGCATTTTTTACGGCTCTGTCCGGGCTGCCGCCATATTCCAGCCAGCTGGAATTATGATAATATTCGCACAAATTAACCTTGTTGTCAAAACAAAATGTCATGGCAAATTTTAGGCGGTAATCCGGCAGATCCTGACGGTCGCGCCCGGTGGTTTCATGGGTCAAGTGCACGGGTTCAGTAATAGCATCATCGGAAATAATCTCCGCAATATAGCCCCTAATGCCCGTTTCGTAGCAATATGTAAGTTTCTCGCCGCTTGCTTCGTCCCGCAGCACAAAAACCAGGCCGTCATTAACAATCGCCTGTTTTTTCAGCATATCCTTAAAATACGATAAGGGCACATTAATATCCTTAAACACTTCATCATCAGGCAACCAGCGTATAACCGTGCCCGTGCGGGCATTTGTGGCGATTTCTTTTTTTAGGCCGCCTACATTCTCGCCCCGCTCAAAATACAACGAGTATTCAAAGCCATCCCGATAAATTTTCACATCCATATACCTAGAAGCATATTGTGCAGAACAAAGACCCAGACCATTTAAGCCCAAGCTAAACTGATAGTTATCATTATCATTATTGTTATACTTGCCCCCCGCGTACAGCTCACAAAAAATTAACTCCCAGTTATATTTTTCTTCAATGGTGTTGTAGTCCACCGGTATGCCCCGGCCATAATCCACATTGGTAATAGACCCGTCTGCATGGCGCGTAATCTCTATCCGGCGGCCATAGCCCTCACGGGCTTCGTCAATAGAATTGGAAATTATCTCAAAAATAGAATGCTGGCAACCCGTAATATCGTCCGAACCAAAAATAACCGAAGGACGCAGACGCACGCGCTCTGCACCCTTCAGCTGGGTTATGCTCTCGTTATTATACTCATTGTTTTTTCCAGCGGTATTTTTTACCATGCTCATCCTCGCATCATCATAATTATATCAATTCTTCCGGCAAAATCTGTACTGCGTCGCCCCATAGCCTGTCCAGACGATAATATTCACGTTCCTCTTTGCAAAAAAGATGCACAATAATATAGCCAAAATCCAGCAAAATCCACCGCGCACTTTGCACGCCCTCTATATGGCGCGGCCGTATGCCCAGCTGGGCAAGCTTTTCTTGTACGCTTTCTGCCATGGCCTTTAACTGGTTGGAATTTTTAGCACTGGCAATGATAAAAAAGTCAGAAATAATAGACACTTCGTGTATGTCCAGCACCACAATTTCCTCGCCCATTTTATCATCAATGGCACTATAAGCCACTTTTACCGCCTGCATAAATTTTGATTTATCGTTTTCCATATTTCTCCTCCAAATATTCTAATGCCCTCCCGCTTTCCCTGTATACATCGCGGCCAAGGGCCGTATTTTTCTCAATCGTTTGCCGCAAGGCATAAATCATGGCGCCATCAATATCTTCATAAGCCAGCCTCCGGGCCTCTCCCCTCACCTTATCCGGCTGACGGTCAGGCTTGATAAAGTCCGATAAATACACAACCTTATCCACAAAACTCATGTCCGACTTGCCAAAAGTATGGCCAGCTATGGCAGAAAGTACCATAGGGTCGGTGATGCCGTACTTATCTTTTGCCAAAATGGTGCCAACAACAGAATGTGTCAGGGGTAAATTCGTCTTAAAAAAAGGATCCAGAGCAATTCCATCGCGCTCACAAAGAGCCACAACAGCAGGATAGCCTTGCTCACTGCAAAATGGTCTTGCACAATCATGAAGCAGGGCAGCTATACGCAAACTTTCAAGAGTGTCTTCGTCGCAACTATAATGACGGCCCAACTTTACAGCTTCTTCCATAACCAACAAAGAATGTAAAAATCTCCTGCGCCCCAATTCCTTTTCTAATTTATCTTTTATCTGCCCAAGCCAGCTGCCGTACAACCTGTTTTTGCATATATAATCAACCACTCCATCAGGCAGCAAATACCGCACAGGCAACCCTTCGGCCAAACTCTGCCTAATTTTTGTTGAAGATATGTCCACATCCGATATTTCTATTATGTGAAGTATGTCGCTATATTTATCTCGCAAATTTTTCCCGATTTTATGTCCTGGCCGCGTCGTAACCACAATATCACACAGGGCGGTTATTCCCTCAAAATTTTTCCAGCGATGAAAGCCCGAAGGCACATCAGCCCCAACGATGAAAAATAAACGGTCATTTGGATATATTTGGCATAGTTGGGATATAGTGTCAAAAGTATAGCTGATACCTTCGCGCACAGTTTCAATATCACTCACAGTAAAGTACGGATTGCCGGCAACCGCCAAAAGGCACATATTATGCCTGTGACGAGCTTCCGCAATTTTGTGAGCACTTTTTAGAGGCGGCATGCCCGCCGGCACAAAAATAATCCTGTCCAGCTCCAGCTTCTGCCGCACTTCTTCTGCCGCCATCAAATGACCATTATGTATGGGGTCAAATGTGCCGCCCATTATGCCAATTTTTTCCATAATATCACCCTAAGAGCCTGTCTAAAATCTAATCTGAACCAATTTTTAAGCCTTGCGGTTTGCCCTCTGGGCAAACCTTTGCGCTCGGAGAGCGTTCGGCTTTTGCTTCGCAAAAGCGCTAGGTTTTGCGAAGCAAAATGTTGCAGCAACAGCCGTTTTTGCACGCTTTTCGCAAAAACAGCGATAGCAAAGAGTGCTAAGCGAAAAAATGTGTGATGATAGATTTTAGACAGGCTTTAAAGCATCAAAAGCGCACAATATCTATTAAAAATCTATCTTTTTTGGATTTTCCTGCCACATCCACAATTTGTACACGCCCAAAACGTCGCAAGGTCAACATATCGCCGGGTTTTACCAATTTTGCGACAGAGCCTTCTTCATGCCAATTTAAATACGCTTTACCCGATTTCACCATATTTGCGGTCTCGTTCCGCGACAGTCCAAAAGCCGCTGCCAGCACGCCATCCAGGCGCATGGAAGCACATATCAACCTGTCCGGCACACGATTGTCCAGAGCAAAAAACTCCGCATCAGGCGACAAAATCGCGGCGGCCACACCAACCCGTCCTACTTTAAATAAATTGGAAGCAATAAATTCCCCAATATGCCCATCTGCCAGCACCACCGCCCCTTGGGGCAGCAACACAATATCACCGATAACGCTGCGGTCAAGCCCAAGACCCAGCACCGCGCCTAAAATATCGCTGTGGGCCAGAGCGCCATATTTGTCGTCATATTCCAGCTTAATTTTGGCAATAGGAAAATCCTCAGCAGACAGAGGATCAAAGCTAAAGCCCAAAATCTTGCGCTCCGCATATTCATATCCCCCGCCCTCTGCCATCATTATACCATATTTTTCTAGTGGCAGCAATACATTTGCGATATATTGCCGCCGCGCAGGGTCTAAAAACTCCGAAAACACAGGGCTTTTCCCTTCAGCGCACAAATAAACCTGATCCACAACCTTCGCAAAAGAATAGTCTGAACCAGATTTAGTGATTTTATCCAAAAATCGACGCAATTCGTGCAAATTTTTCGGCATATTACATAGAAAGTATCAGATTGACCAAAATCGGCGTAAGAAAGCGTATGGTAATTAAAGTTAGCAGCGGCGAAAAGTCAATCATCATGCCCCCTCCACCTAATGGCGAACGCTGAATAATCCAGCGAAACGGGCGCACAAAAGGCTCCGTAAACATGCCTATCAGTTTAAAAACAAAACCAAAGATACCGTCTTCATGGCTCATGGGCAGCCACGACAGCACTGCCCTAACAATAAGCATGATCGTCAGCGTATCACCAAACCATATAATGGCCTGGGCTATGGCAAAACTCATACAAAAACCCCCGATATCGGGCTTTGGGCTTTATCGCCCGCCGTAAGAAGCTTTAAGACCAAAGCCAGAAAACAGGCCCTGCGCCTTTAAATGCTCTTTAAAATGCTCAGAAACCTCAACGGTTTCGGGTGCTACAATATAAATACGGTTAGAAATGGACTGTATATCGCCATTAATGGCATACGTCACACCGGACAAAAAGTCCATAATGCGCTGGGCGTCCTTCATTTCTACATTTTCCATGTTAACAATAACGGTTTTATGCTGCTTTAACAGGTCGCACACCGCAGAAGCTGCGTCAATATCAGCCGGGGTGGATATTACAATCTGCATATTGGCAGCACCGGGCAATGCATAAACAGCATCTTTACCGCTGGCTTTGGCCGTAGCACGACTTGGCAGCTCAATGGTGTCGCTTTTTTTCGCATCAGCACTGCGCTCGTAACTGCGGCGGCTGTCTATGTAAGGAATATCGTCCTTGCGGTCAAAAGCCTCGTCACCCTGCTGTTCTTCAACCTCTTCGTAGTAATAATCATCGTCATAACCCTGCTGAAAAACAAAGTTTTTGACGCGCGTTAGTATACCCATAATGTCCTCCTCAATAGTAAGTATTATCCTATGTTACTATTATTATCCATACCCGCACCGTACTTGTCAAGAAAAATTTTGTCTCTTTTGGGAAAGCTTTGCAAGTACGCCAAAATTTTCCTTCAACAATTTTCACAAAAAATGCGGCGGTTTTTGTGATTTTTTAGACTAATTGAGCAAGTGCCTATTTCCAATGCCTCGAGCATCCGCCACAATCCTGTCAAATATGCGGATGTTGGGGTTTATCCTAGGATCAGGATTCAATATAACATATTCCGCATTCTCACCAAAATTATCCTCCAAGCTAATCCGCCTAAACTGCGTAACCCCCATATTTGTCACATATACACCAATTGCCGTGTCAATAGCCGCCAGACGAAAAGGTTCTTCTCCGTCAAAAGCCAGTTCATCCCCAACGCGCAATTCGCTGCCTTCCGCCATGATGTCAAAAGTGGATCCATCCAGACTGCGGCTACCTGAAACAGGCACAGTTCTGATGCTTTCGCCAACCACCAAATTAACTACCCGCACTTCTCGTTCTATAAAAACAAAATCCGCCGGCACGGGAAAAAAACTACCCTCTACAATGGCGTTTTGCGGTATTTTGAAGCCCTCTTGTGGATTAGCCGTCAACTGAAAACTAACATGCCGCCTATCAATAAACCGCATCATGTCCCGGTTGGTCCTAAAAACCACATAAATATCGTTGCCTGCGTCCGCAAGGTGATAAATTTGCGATGCCAAAGGCACCATTTGACCCCCGCTTTCCGCATATATCGTCACAGTGGCATTTGGTGCCAAATTTTCCCCATAACGCCGGGGCAAGTATGCCGCAATATACCAGTCATTAGAGCGGATAATGCGAAACAGTCCGTCGCCCGGAGCGACTTCAATGTCCGAAAAGGTCGACACCGGAGCATTATTTTCTATTATTTCTCTGGAAATATTTGTCATATTTGTCGGCGTCGCTACATCTTCCAGACCATCTACAGCCGCAGCCAATATGCCCGGATTAGCCACCGTTACCTGTTGAATAGCGCCGGACATATCCGCAAGGGTCGCCGCCCGCACCGTATTAAACTCCCGCATGGCGGCCTCGTCACTAAAATACAGCTCATTACGCGACACAAGCCCGTCGCGCACCCTATAGCTAAGACCAAAGGCACCGCCCACATCCCCAGCGGACAAGCCAAAGGCGGCGGCGCTGACATGCGTGGCAATACCACGGTTGCGCTGAGCGATTTCTTCTTCATTTATAGCAATACCCGTGCGCTGACGCTGGGCGTCAACAGCTTCTTGATCCACCCTGGCCAGGCTTCTGCGATGGGCTTCTACGGCCGCCGCATCTTGAATGGTAGCCACCACCCTGCCCCGCCGTACCCTCTCGTGATCTTCCGCATGAAACACCAAGGCCCCGGCAGCATCGGCATGATAAACCACTTCATCTCGCAAAATAATGCCGTTAAACCTGGTTGGCAGGGCAATAGAGCCCATTTCCACCCGTGTTTGAGAAATTTCCGGACGCATCATGCTATTATATATGTATCCACCAATGTAAATAGCTATCATCACAAAAATAAAGCCAAAAAAAGCCCCTGTCTTAGGCCTTCTTGCCGGAAAACGCCTTGGGCGAATATCCGGTTTTCTTGCGGCGGCAGGACGCCTCACAGGACGTCCTGGCTGAATTTTCTGATTATTCATATATTTCACCTCGGACTTAGACTGTCCAAATTACCGCCACAGCTGTGGCATATTCCCGCTCATGAGAAATACTGATGCTGATTTGAGTACCTTCGGGAACATCTACGGATGGTGCCAGGCGCACATGTGGCCTGCCCATAGCATCATGGAAAATCTCTACATCTCGTGGAAAAAATCCCCTAAACCCGGTACCTAATGCCTTTACCACACTTTCTTTGGCGGCAAAACACCCGGCAAAACTAGCCGCCGCATTTTTCATAGCATTGCAGCGCTCAATCTCGCTTTTTGTAAAGCATTTGCCAACAAAAGCCTGGCTGGCAATAGCCTTGGCCATTCTTGATACTTCCACAATATCCGTACCAACACCTAGTATCATTCTGCATTCTTCCTCATTATATCCAGTGGCGCAACCGCCTTATCTGTCCTAATTCGCAAAATCTGCTGTGCATGGCGGGCCGCTTCCACCACATTACCATCTGTGTCATATATCTCGCTTATTTTCTGCCAAAAATTCTCGCCATTGGCCCTAAAAAACTCCACATCATCCCCCGGCACAAATTTATTTCGCTGTTCAATAGTAGCCATGCCGGTTTGCTCGTCATATTCCCTTACAATGCCCACAAAATCATATGTGCGTCGATGGGTTGCCCCATCCAACACCTGACCATTTTCTGGTTTGCCCATATAAAATCCCGTAGAAAAATCCCGATTAGCAGACTTTAGCACTTCGGCTAGATAATCAGCCTTTTTCGCTTCGTATCGCTCCGGATCGGCGTAAAAATCATCAATAGCCGCCCTATATGCCGCCGTCACCGTGGCCACATAATATGGTGTTTTCATGCGGCCTTCAATTTTCAAGCTACATAGCCCAGACTCTATCAGCGCCGGTATGTGTTCTATCATACACAAATCCTTGGAGTTAAGAATATAACTACCTGTGTCTTCGGCAATAGGGAAGTATTCGCCGGGGCGCAGTTCCTCCACCAGGGCATATTTAAACCGACAATTATTGCTGCATTCGCCCTTATTGGCGTTTCGGTTGTTCATGTAGGTCGAAAGCAGGCAGCGACCGGAATAGGCCACACACATAGAACCATGCACAAAGGCCTCCAACCCAATTTGCCCACGGGTTTTTTCAGCAATCTCAGCAATTTCCAACAAAGACAATTCGCGAGCCAAAATAATACGCTTAGCTCCCAAATTAGACCAAAATAAAGCACTGCGATAATTAGTATTATTGGCCTGGGTGCTTATATGCAGCTCCATTTGCGGCACAACTTCCCGCGCCATGTCAAAAACCCCGGGGTCACTTACAATCAGCGCATCGGCCCCCATATCGGCCACTTCTCGCAGATAATTTGACATTTCATCAATATCCCGGTTGTGGGCAAAAATATTAGCGGTCACATAGACCTTCACGCCCCGATTTTGGGCATACTCTATAGCCCGCGCCATCTGGCCGCCATCAAAATTCTTAGCTGCCGCCCGCAATCCAAAAACCGTGCCGCCCATATATACAGCGTCGGCACCATATGCCACGGCCACCCGCAACCGCTCAAAATCCCCCGCCGGGGCCAGCAATTCCACTTTATTCAATGCCAGTATCTCCCTTAACACATAGTAGCATTCCGTCACCAATGGGCACTATGCTTGCAAAGCATCCTTGCACCCCCATGGCCGTTTCCAAAAATTCTCTCATATTGCGATATGTAGTGCGGTTCCGCTTTACAATTTTATCAAAATCCCAAGCCACGGTGCCGCTTTGCAGTACATCATCCACCACCAGCAAGCCGCCAGGCATCAACATCTCCACACAATACGGCAAATAACTTATATATCGGCTTTTGCAGCAGTCCATAAAAATAAAATCAAAGCATTCTCCATCCGCCGCCAGCTTTGGCAAGGCCCTGTCGGCATCATCTTCCACAAGCCTTATTTTATCAACAATACCAAGTTTGGCAAAATTTTCCTTTGCGCGCCCTGCCATATAGTCATATCGTTCGATGGTCGTAACCCTGCCGCCCGGTGCCAAAAACCGAGCAAACAACGCCGCCGAAAAACCAACACCGCAGCCTATTTCCAGCACCGCTGTTGGCCTTTTGGCCACCAACAAAACCGACAACAAAGCAACCGCATGGTCAGAAACAACGGGCAGCCCCTCGTCATAGGCGCGCCGCTGTATTTGCCCCAGCAGCCCGCCCACTTCCGGTAGCAGCCCGTCAAGATATCCCTGTAGCTGTTTATCAATCAGCATAAAGTTCACGCGCCGCCAAATACGCATCACGGTTGGCGGTAAAATAGTTGCTGCGGGCTTCGTCACCCCGCGCCACCATAAAGAGATAATCTATATTTGCCGGGTTTAATGCCGCATCAATAGAAACCGCGCCGGGGTTAGAAATAGGCGCAATGGGCAAGCCCAATCTGTTAAAAGTATTATACGGTGAGTTAATCTGAAAATCCGAGGGCGCAAGCAAGTCTCGTCGGGTGTTGGTGGCATATACCACGGTAGAAATCATTTCTAAATTCATTCCCGCCGCCAACCTATTGTATATCAGCCCAGCCACAATAGGCCGCTCCTCCCTTACCGGTGCTTCGCGCTCGATAATAGACGCGATAATAATAATCTCCTCGACGCCAAAATCCGTCCCCAACCGTTGGTTTAGCTCCTCAATATCCAGCCATTTTTGCGGCGTAAAAACATCGTCAAAACGATTTAGCATACGCACAATCAAATCCCGCGGTGATGGGTTTTGCGGCAAATAATAGGTATCTGGGAACAAAAAACCCTCCAGCCTGTTTGCTCGCTCCGGCACGTCCCGCAAAAACACATAGGCAAATTCGCCATTTTCCGCCTCGTACAAAAATTCCGCGGCGGTAAAATAACCCAAAGTAGCGGCCACATCAGCAATCTGCCGATTAGTCAATCCCTCCACAATGGTTACTCGCGGTTCATCACTGGGAATTTCCTGCAATCGTTGCAGTTCATACATTATAACAGACTCTGTCATATCGCTGTTAAGCAAATGGCGTCCTGCGCGAAAATGGCTACCGCTGCCGTTTAGGATGGACTGCAAATAAAAAATCCATTCGTTGCGGATAAGCTCATGCTCCCGCAAAATCCCGGCAATTTCCAGGGGTGTTGCCTCTTCGGGAATTTCTATAATTACCTCAAAAAACTCCCTATCTTCGTCATAATTAGCCACAAGAATGGTCTGGCCATATTCAAAAGCCCGGGTGGTCACAAAATATGCGGCCGCAATTAAGGCCACCGCCAAGGCGATGTTAAACAAACTGCCAAAAAGAAAATTTATAACATTAAGTACTCTTTTCCACATAGACTCAACACCGCCTAAATTTCATTTATCACTGGCAATATCATCGGGCTGCGCTTGGTTTTGTGCCACATCAGGTCTTTAAGCTCATCCTTTATGGTGTTTTTCAGATGCATCCGGCCATAATTACTTTCCTCCACACAGCTATAAAACACCTTTTTCACAATATCCCGCGCTTCTTTTATCAATTCTTCGCTTTCGCGCACATACACAAAACCCCGGGACACAATATCCGGTCCGGAAAGCAGCTCACCCGTGGCGGCTTCGTATGTCAACACCACCACAATAAGGCCATCCTGTGACAAATGGCGGCGATCCCGCAAAACAATATTGCCCACATCGCCAACGCCGGTGCCATCCACAAAAACCTGGCCCGACGGCACATTGCCGTTAAGCCGCGCGCCCTTGCTGTCAATCTCCAGCACATCGCCAAGATTCATCAAAAACACATTTTCTTTTTTCATGCCCATTTCCACAGCCAATTCCTTGTGCATCTTCAGATGGCGATACTCTCCGTGTACAGGCATAAAATACTTAGGTTGCACCAATGCGTGGATGATTTTAAGCTCCTCCCGCTTGGCGTGGCCGCTTACATGCACATGCATCATATCTTCATATACAACATCGGCACCTTTTTTAAACAATTCGTCAATAACCTTACTGACAGAACGCTCGTTGCCGGGTATGGATGATGCAGAAATAACCACTTTGTCCCCAGGTTTTATGCTAACCTGGCGATGATCCGACATAGCCATACGGGACAGCGCGCTCATAGGTTCACCCTGGCTACCCGTTGTTAATATTGTAATCTGATTGTCGGGGTAATTATTTATCTCATTAGGTTCTATCATTACTCGTTTTGGCACGGTAAGATAGCCTAATTCCTGGGCAATGCGCACGGTATTTACCATGCTGCGCCCAACCACCGCAACCCTGCGCTTATGCTTTACCGCAGAATTAACAACCTGCTGCAACCTGTGTATATTGGAAGAAAAACTGGCCACCAATATGCGATTCTTTTGGCAGCCGTCAAAAATCTGCTCAAAAATCTCTCCTACAGAGCGTTCGCTCATGGTAAATCCGGGCATTTCCACATTTGTGCTGTCACATAACAGCACATCCACCCCGGCTTTGCCAAGCTCCGCAAAGCGTTGCAGGTCTATATGTTCGCCATTTACAGGAGTATGGTCAATTTTAAAATCGCCTGTGTGTACAGCAATGCCGGCGGGGGTTTTTATAGCCAAAGCCACCGAATCCGCAATGCTATGAGTCACTGCAATAAACTCAACAGAAAAGTTACCGATTTTAACCGTCTGGCCGGATTCTACACATATAGTGTCCACTTTATCCAGCCTATGTTCCTTTAATTTGCCCTCTAATAAGCCCAGCGTCAGCCTTGTGGCATAAATAGGGCACTCTACATCACGCAGCAAATACGGCAAACTGCCAATGTGGTCCTCGTGGCCGTGGGTAAGGATCACGGCCTTCACGCGCTTCTTGTTACTTACCAAATAAGAGAAATCGGGTATAACAAGATCTATGCCCAACATATCATCCTCGGGAAAAGCAATACCGCAATCCACCACAATGATATCCTGGCCATATTCAAAAACTGTAATGTTTTTTCCAATTTCTTGCAATCCTCCCAAGGAAAAAACCTTCAGTTTATTCTTTTTTGATGCCAAAAATTTTACCTCCTAATCATTCCGATTCATTTAGCAGGGGCAGATTCTACATCTGCCCACAAACATTACTGAACATCAATATCAAATTCCGCCAGACGCGTCTTTAACATATCTTCCAGTCCGTTATATTCGTCCTCGTCTATTTCTTCATAAACAAATTCTTCGTCAGAAGCCTCTATTTGTTTAAAAATAACAGCTTCCGCCTCATCATCGTCAGCGTCCTCCGCCTTAATCATGATAAGGTAGTTAACGTCATTGTTAACAAATTCGTCAATGATAACATACTCGATTTCATTGCCTTCGTCGTCGGTCATTACAATGGTCTCAAACTCCATCTCGTCCAAATCCAGTTCCATCTCTTCATTTTCGTCGAAATTTTCGTTTACATTTTGATCAAAGTCCATATTCTTCTCCTTTTGTGCCGCAGTTCTATTGTCCAAATATCCCTGCAAAATAATAGCCGCCGCCAGTTTGTCCACATTTTGCTGGTGCTTAGACCTCGCCAAATTAGTCTCGGCAAAAATCTGCTGGGCCCTGCTGGTGGTCAACCTTTCGTCAAACAATTCTATGGGCATATTAGGCAATGCCCGCTGCAACTTCTTTTTAAAAACCAGTACCTTTCGACATGTTTCGCCCTCGCTATTGTCCATATTTTTGGGATAGCCAATCACAATGGCCGCAACGTCATGTTCAGCCACAATATCCACAATAGCAGCCACGCTGGAAGCAAGATCAACAGGATTTTTGCGGCCCACAGCACACAGCCCCCGGGCCGTCCAGCCAAGAGGATCAGATATAGCCACACCTATACGAGCGTCGCCATAATCCAGCCCTAAAATCCGCCCAATCTCCCCCATTAACGCCGCTCCAAGTAAAATTTAATAATTTCCTCTAAAAGCTCGTCCCGCTCCAGTCGCCCTATAAGACTGCGAGCATTGCGGTGGGCGGTAATATAGGTGGGGTCGCCGGAAAGAATATAGCCCACAATCTGCACCACCGGGTCATAACCCTTATCCAACAGGGCTTCATGAACCTCAAGCAAAATATCCCTGGCCCGGTTTTTACCTTCCTTGCCAATGGCACTTATCTTCTGCGTATGCGACAAATTCCTCGACAAATCTCTTTCTCTCGGCCTCATAATGACCTCCGCTTTTCCCATTTTCCGTGCCTGCTGCATGTCACTCTTCCATCATAATACATTTTCAATAAAATTGCAATATCTTCAACAAAAATTTAATATTTTAGCCACATATGACTACACCAGGTTGCCCAAAAAGCATATCACCACGTTGACTTTCTATTTTCATACCCACGATGGTATTAGTCAAATCCCTGTCGGACTCAAAACCCACAGACAAATAATTAGTCGTTTTGCCCACAAATAGCCCCGCTTTTCGCTCTTCCACCAGCACGGCCACGGTTTTACCCACATACCCGGCATAGCGCACATCGGTCAACCTTTTGCCCAGGGCAACCAATTCCGCCGCCCTGCTCTGTTTGATATTGCCCGCCAATTGCCCCGGCATATCCGCCGCCGCCGTACCCGCCTTGGCCGCAAAAGGAAAAACATGCAGCCCACAAAGACCCAAATCCTCCACAAAGGCCATGGTTTGCTTATGGTCGTCATCAGTTTCGCCGGGAAAACCCGCTATAATATCCGTCGTAATGCTTATTTCCGGCATCGTCATCCGTAATTTCTCCACGGCGTTAGCATATTCACCGGTTGTATATTTTCGGTTCATCAGCTTCAAAATTCTGTCACTGCCAGACTGTAGGGACAAATGCAAATGGTCACAAAATTTAGGGTTTGCCGCTGCAAAATCCAAAAAATCCGGCGTTATCACACCAGGCTCCACAGAAGACAGCCGCACACGCTCAACGCCCGACAGACCACAAATTTCTTTGAGCATAGCCAGCAAAGCCCCATTGCCCTCTCCCAAATCTTTCCCATAAGATGCCACATGAATACCCGCCACAACTATTTCTTTGCGGCCGGCATCAGCAAAATGTCTTGCTTGGGCCAAAACATCAGCAACAGGTCTGCTGCGCGGACGACCCCGCACATGAGGCACAATACAATAAGCACAAAAATTGTCGCAACCATCTTGTATCTTCAAAAATGCCCGCGTCCGGCCATCAATCTGCTCCACAAAGGCATCTTCAAAGTCAGTTTCGGCAGAAATATCAACAATATGTTCAATTTTGACAGAATCTTGTATAAATCGCTCCACAAAATCTACAATCCTGCCGCGCTCCGCCGTCCCCACCACAATATCCACACCAATTTCCGCAAACCTAACCCCATCCGCCTGTACAGCGCATCCCATAGCCACAACAATACCACCGCGGCTTTTTGCCCGGCGTATCATCTGGCGAGACTTTTTGTCGGCAATATTGGTCACAGAACAGGTATTAACAATATAAACGTCCGCGTCACTAGCAAAGTCTGCTACTTCGTATCCCTGCTCCACAAACCTCTGCAACACCGCTTGGGTATCATATAGATTAACCTTGCAACCCACAGTTGTGGCCGCCACACGTTTTGTCATTCTTGTCCACCTAACAGGGTGCGAGGTACGAATCTAAGCCAATCGCAAACCTTCCTCCAGCAATTTTTAACAACCACATAGTGTAGCCTCTTTCTTACCAAGGCACCCAACCGCCGGGTATAACAAAGATGTACAAAAATAAAACAAGTACAACCAGTGCCGCAAGCCCAGCAAAAATTCTCTTAGCCATTACTCCTCCTCAGCCAACAAATCCGGCCGTTTACTCCGTGTAGCTTCCACGGCCTGCTGATGTCGCCATTTTTCAATTTCGGCATGATGGCCAGAAAGCAGTATCTCCGGCACCATTCTCCCCATAAATTCCGGTGGGCGCGTATACTGTGGGTATTCTAACAGCCCAGCAGAAAAACTTTCAGCATCCAAAGAATCCGCCTTGATAACCCCCGGCACCAGCCGCGCCACAGCATCAATAACAGCCATGGCAGCAATTTCGCCGCCAGTTAGCACAAAATCCCCTATTGACACTTCATCCGTGACAATTTCGTCAATAATGCGCTGATCCACACCCTCATAATGACCACAAAGCAGCACCAAGTCAGGCTCGGCAGATAATTCTTGGGCCATGGCCTGGTTAAAAACTTTGCCCTGGGGCGTCAAGTATATAGTGCGAGGATGGTTGATTTCAAGGGATTTGTAGGCTCTATAAATAGGCTCAGCCATCATAACCATTCCGGCACCGCCACCATAAGGATATCCGTCGGTTTGACGGCGGTTGTTAGTGGCAAAATCTCTGATATATACAGGGTTTATGGATATTTTGCCCGACTCAATCGCGCGCTTTATCATAGAGTGGTTGATAGTATCAAAAACCTCCGGAAACAGCGTCAACACATGGAAATTCATGATTCCAACCCCTCCAAAAGATGCACAACCATCCGCCGTTCTGACACATCAACACTAAGTATGCATTGGCTAATGGCCGGTATCAGCAAGTCTTTGGCACCTTCACGCCGCACAATATACACATCATTTGCGCCGGTAAAAATCACATCAGCCAAAATGCCTAACTCACGTCCGCCCTCGGCAACCACCGTCATGCCCACCAAATCTTGCAAATAATACTCATTGTCACTTAAGGGCAAGGCCTGTTCACGTTCCACAACAATAACACCGCCACGTAGACTGTGAGCAGCTTCTACATCGTCTATGCCTTCCAATTTAAGCATAACAAGATTCTTGTGGTATCGCGCATTTCTCACGGTCTTCTCAATCATCTCGCCTTTATGCATAATTCTGATTGTTTCCAATAAGCCAAAGCGTTTTGGGTCATCAGTAGTGGGGTATACTTTAATTTCGCCTGCTATACCCACAGTATTAACAATCTTTCCAATTTCAAAATAATCTGTCATCATAAACAAGGAAAAAGGGGCATCGCCCCTCGCAAAAATGCTACCTTTCGTTAAATATTTATTGTTGCACAATAACAACAGTCACATATTTTTCGGCGTGGATGGCAGCGGCGCGAATAACTGTCCTGATGGACTTCGCAATTTTGCCCTGCTTTCCAATAACTTTGCCCATATCAGCTTGCGCAACTCTCAGTTCTAAGATTTGCCCTTTTTCTCCTGTAGATTCGGTGACAACAACATCATCCGGATTATCCACAAGCTGCTTTGCAATAATTTCTAATAGTTCTTTCATTTTCCACCTCGCTGAACTTTAGGCTTAAAGCACCCCTGACTTCTTCAAAATAGAACGCACAGTATCAGTTGGTTGGGCACCATTACCCAGCCAACGCTTAGCGGCATCTGCGTCCACCTTGATAACAGAAGGCTCCTGCGTAGGGTCATAATAACCGATTTCTTCAATGGTTTTGCCATCACGGGCCACTCTGGAATCCGCCACAACAATACGATAGAAAGGCTTTTTCTTTGCACCCATTCTTTTCAACCTAATCTTTACCAATTTAATTACCTCCAGTTTTATTTATTTCATAAACGGCATATTAGGGAAAGGCATCTTGCCTCTCTTTTTGCCGGATTTACCCATGTCGCTAAACTGCTTCATCATCTTTTTCATTTCATCAAATTGCTTTAACAATCGGTTAACTTCCTGTATGCTACGGCCGCTGCCCAAAGCAATGCGTCGCTTGCGCGGACCGCTTAAAATAGCGGGGTTTGACCGCTCTTTTGGGGTCATAGATTGAATTATAGCCTCCACATGGCCCATGGTTTTTTCATTAACCATATCATCATCAATATTAATGTTGCCTGCACCAGGAATCATGCCCAAGATGTTCTTTAATGGCCCCATTTTCCGCACTTGCTGCATTTGCTGCAGAAAATCGTCAAGATCAAATTCATTTTTCCGGAGTTTTCTCTCCAAAGCCATGGCCTCTTCAGCATCAATATTTTGCTGAGCTTTGTCGATAATTGTCATAATATCGCCCATGCCCAAAATACGTCCGGCCATACGGTCAGGATGGAAAGGCTCTAAATCATCGACTTTTTCACCCATGCCTACAAATTTTATGGGCTTGCCGGTAATTTTCCGCACAGACAGCGCAGCACCGCCACGGGTATCACCATCTAGCTTGGTGATAACAATGCCGTCAATACCTATTTTTTCGTTGAAATTTTCGGCAACATTTACAGCATCCTGGCCGGTCATTGCATCCACAACCAACAGTATCTCTTGAGGCTTAACGGCGGCCTTTATTCCTGCCAATTCGTCCATCAATTCTTCGTCTATATGAAGCCTGCCAGCCGTATCAATTATCACTACATCCATATTATGGCCGCGGGCGTGTTCCACCGCTTCCAGGGCAGTCTGCACAGGACTTTGTCCGCCTTTTTCATACACGGGTATACTTAGGTTGTTGCCAACAACTTGCAGTTGTTTTATGGCAGCCGGGCGATAGATGTCACAGGCCACCAGCAAGGGGTTTTTGCCTTGTTTTCGCAATTGCGCGGCTATTTTGCCACTGGTTGTTGTCTTGCCAGATCCCTGCAACCCAACCATCATAAACACGCTGGGCGGATTGTTAGAAAAACTAATTTTGCTTTGGGTGCTGCCCATCAGTGCTGTCAGTTCATCATTTACAATTTTTACCACAAACTGACCGGGGTTAAGACCCTTTAAAACCTCGTCCCCCACAGCTTTTTCCGTGACAGCCGCCACAAATTCTTTAACTATCTTAAAGTTGACATCAGCTTCAAGCAGTGCCAAGCGCACCTCGCGCATGGCTTCTTTCACGTCTTTTTCTGATAATTTTCCCTTTCCGCGCAATTGTTTAAAAACACCGGAAAGCTTTGTTGTTAGGCTTTCAAAAGCCATGGCGCACCTCCTTAAAGCCTGCCTAAAATCTATCTTCACGCAATTTTTTTCACTTAACACTCTTCGCTATCACCGTTTTTGCAAAAAGCGTGCAAAAACGGCTGTCGCTTCAACATTTTGCTTCGCAAAATCCAGTGCTTTTGCGAAGCAAAAGTGGGCTACGCCCAGTTTGCCCAGAGGGCAAACTGCAAGGCTCAAAAATTGGTTCAGGTTAGATTTTAGGCAGACTCTTACACAAGCTTGCTTACACAAGCTTGCTTAATTCTGTCAATATTTTATTTCCGGCAACATAATCTTTGTTCTCCAAAGCCTGTCGCAATGCCCCCACATGGTTTTGTGCGGCAATATGCTGCTCAACCAGCCCCAAAACTTCTTCAAAAGCCAAAAAACTGCGCTGAGCTTGCTTTATAGAAAAATTAACCGCCTGCCGGCTTATGTTCAAACGACTGCCGATTTCTGCCAGCGACAAATCCTCGCAATGATACATATGGTAAATATTCTTTTGCTTTTCTGTCAGCAAATCGCCATAAAAATCAAACAATAATGTATTATGCAGTAAAGCGTCCATATCTCACCTGTAGCCACTGGGCTGTAAAGTAAAACACATTTACACCAACCCATTTTACACCCGCCCAACCTCTTTGTCAAGACTTTTCTTAAAAAAATCCAAATAGCCGCATAATAGGCCTGCCACATATTAATCAAAACATCTTCCCAAGCCGTGATGAATAAATATAATAAAAAACCAGGAGCTGAAAAAATGAGTAGCTTTGTTGTCTCTCTCGACGAACTGAAGAAAAAAACAAACCCAGAGTACAGCGAAATGAACGATATTTCTGCGGCGACCATATATGCCATTGCCGACCCATCTGTTAAGGCATTAATTCCGCCGCCGTTAGAGCTTGCTGACCCGCCGCTACTCATCATTTATGTGTCCAATATCAACAAGCCGACATTTACCGCGCCGTATATAGAAGGCGGTATAGGTGTTTTAGCCAACCTTGTGGACAGTAGCGGCGTTACACACACCGGGCTTTATTATTTTAATCTACAGCTTCACGGTTGGGGCGCACAAAACGCCACATTTATGGGCCGGGAAGAATCAGGGCTGCCTAAGAAAATTGCCGATTCAATCAGCCTAAAGCGCAGGTATGATAAGGTCTTTTTCCATGTAGAGCGTAACGGGATCAGACTTCTTGATGCGGTGCTTAAAATCGGCCGGTATAACGATCCTGATTTCGCCAACGGGCTGGAAAGCCTTGACCCAAGAAAAGGCCTGCGGCAAGAAGGCGGGGTGCTGACACACCGATACAATACCGATGATGTAAAGGGCTTACATAATATGCGGATATCCTATTACGACAGCCCTACTTTTTATCATCAATATGAACCGGCATATGCCTGGGCCAAACTGCAATCTTCCCAATACGACCCCTGGGGCGAAATTAAAATAGCCAAAATTTTAGGCGGGTCTTGGGCCAAAAATGATAATTCTGTTGCCGGCGTCACAAATATTTATACATATCCAGACGCCGAAGCATGGGACATAATGCGATATCTTTATACCGGACGCTTTGACCCCCTTATCGGAAGAAGGTGATATGTGTTGAACAAAATCAAAGACATTGGGTTTGCTTTTCAGTTAATGGAGCGCACGGCGACGCATGAAATTTGTGACCAAGAAGTTTATGACATGGTTGACAAGGTAATTTTTCAGACCTTGGGTTTCGAGGGTTTGCGGCGAATTATCAAACCCCATGACCGTGTTGCCATCAAGGTTAATTTGGTTGGTGCCCATCTGGGCGCAAGAGGAGAAAAAGGACGCGCCATCATCACCGATCCCAGGATAGTCAGGCATGTGGCAGAGAAAGTCCGTGAAATTATCGGCCCAGAAGGTGTTTTGAAAGTCATTGGAACCACCCACTATTATAACAAAAATCCCTCGTTAAAAGAAGAGGAAACAAGTTTTTACTGGGCGCGGCTGGAACGAAATGGCAACAACGCAGTAAATCCCTGCGTGGATATTTGTTATGACGCAAATGCCGACGGCATTCTTGATGGTTTTTCGTATGCGAGACTTGTTAATCTTGATTCTCTTGGGGAAGACGAGCGTTTTTGCCAAACAGTATCTCTTTATGACGGCACCCGGGTTGATATTGCCTTTCCAAAATTCTTGCGCACCAGGGAAGAAGCGCGTAAAGCCGGAGAGCCAAATGAATACACAGACGTATTCATAGGTCTGCCAACATTTAAAACCCATGGCCTTATGGGCATGACAGGCGGTTTAAAGCTGCACTACGGCATAAGAAGCATGTACGGAGCTTTTTCTGACGCGGGACGCTTTGGCCACAATGGTGTTCATTTTGATGAGCGCGGCAATATGCACGGCCGTCAAAATTTAACCGACTATCTTTGCGCCCAGCACCTGGTTAGAAGTTATGATTATACAATACTAGACGCCCTAACACTAAACCTACAGGGGCCTGCATTGCCAATGGGCATGATAACAGATATTGCCGATAAAGACCAAAAAACAGACTTTATCCTTACCAATTGCGTCATGGCAGCTCTTGATCCGGCAGCTCTTGATGTAGCCGCTACCAACCTGATGGGCTTCGACGTAAAGAGCACTCCCCTTTTGGAGGACGCAAAGAAAAACGGAATCGGAGAGACCGATCCCGCTTATATTAGGATTCATGGCGACCGGACCTTCAGCCGTGTTAGAAATCATCTTTGGAAACAGTTTAGCCCCGACAAATATCCGCCCCCACCGCGTGTTGGTGCCGTACAACTGATAAACCCCCAAATAGACCCGGATTTTAACATCTTTCTCTATCCGCCAGAAAAAATTGGAGCCCATAGATATTTATTCAAATACAAGGTTATGCCTGTTTTAAATCCCGATAAAACGGCTCTGGACCACAATATTAAGATAACAAGAATAGAAATACATGCCCACAAAAAATTGTTGGCGGAAAAAACCGCCGGAAATTTGACGGAAGGCGAGATAATAATCGATCTTAACAAAGAGGAATTTAGCCGCCTGCGCCACACCGCCCTCGCGTGTCAGGGCTATGCATGGGATCAGTATTTTAATTGCCGCGTAGGTAACGAGAGCTTTATTTATAGCTCTTAACGGCTTCCACAACAAAAAGGCGCCTATGCCGCCCTTTTGGCTTCTTATTTATTATGCCTTGTCATCCGGTTTGGTGGTCATATTAATGTTTATGCCCGCCAGACCCTCGCGCATTTTGGTGTCGGCTATTTTGTTCTGCATACCAAGATAGTCCATTACGCCCATGTTACCGTTTCTAAGGGCTTCTGCTATAGCTTGCGGCACTTGTGCTTCGGCCTCCACTACCTTAGAACGCATTTCCTCAACCCTGGCGCGCATTTCTTGCTCTGCCGCAAATGCTGTGGCACGGCGCTCTTCTGCCTTGGCTTGGGCGATTTGCTTGTCGGCTTCGGCTTGGTCAATTTGCAGATGGGCACCTATGTTTCTGCCAACGTCTATGTCGGCAATGTCAATGGAGAGAATTTCATAGGCTGTGCCGCTGTCCAGACCTTTGTTAAGTACTGTTTGTGAAATTCTGTCGGGATTTTCCAAAACCTCGGAATGGCTCTTTGCAGAACCTATGGTGGTAACAATACCTTCGCCAACGCGGGCAATGATGGTGTCTTCGCCTGCACCGCCAACCAGACGGGCAATGTTGGCTCGTACAGTCACCTTAGCCATGGCTTTAATTTCTATGCCATTTACGGCCATGGCGGATATCATGGGTGTTTCGATGATTTTTGGCATAACGCTCATGCGCACGGCTTCAAATACGTCGCGTCCGGCCAGATCTATAGCGGCGGCACGCTCAAAGGTAAGCTCCATATTGGCTCTGTGGGCGGCTATCAGCGCGTCTACCACATTGTTTACCCGTCCGCCTGACAACAAGTGACTTTCCAGCTGGTTTTGACTAACATTAAGCCCGGCTTTTATGCCCTTTATCAGGGGGTTGATGACCCTTGCGGGTTTTACGCGCCTCAGACGCATACCCACCAACGACCAAATGCTAACTTTTACCCCGGCAGACACGGCCGAAATCCACAGCCCCACTGGAATAAAATTGAAAAACAGTGTGAGCAGCAGGATGATCGCCAGAGCAATTACCGCAAACATCAACAAAAATCCGTCAATCATAAATAATCCTCCTTTATGTTTATATTTTACATCTTAATTCTCATTTTGACGCACAAATACCTTTTTGTCAAGCACATCCACAACTTTCACGCGCTTGCCAGTGGGTATGTAGCCCGAATCCGAATGAACCTCCACAGTGGTGCCGTTAAAATCGGCCCTGCCATGGGGGCGCAACGCGGTTTTTGTGATGCCCTCCTTGCCCATAAAATACTCCAGCCCGGACACATCCACAACATCTTCTGCCAGGGTCTCTGTCAGCACAAGCTTGCCGTCCAGCTGCCGCGCCCGCAAAAACCTGTAAAACAGCAACGTACCCGGCACCATAACCGCAATTTTGCCCAGCACAATAAAGCCGCCAAAATCCACCCAGGCTATGGAGATGAAAAGGCTGGCAGCAGCTACAATAAGGCCCACCACGCCAAGGGGTCCAAAGCCCTCGATGTAAATATCCACAGCAAGGATGAGGACGGCCGCTATAAACAACCCAATTGCCAAAAACAACATGATTATCTCTCCCTTCATTAAATATATATTCGCATAATACTTTTTATCGCAACCCAATATACGTAGGCAAATTCAAAAAGGTCTGCACGAAGCGATATTGAATATTTGGCCCCCTAAATACCTTCACGACATATAAAGTGCTGAACGCCCTCGTTGTATCTCTTCATCAAATCGGCGATATTTGCTGGATATGCCTTAATTTTAGCAAGAGCTTCAAATGGCACCCAATGAAATTCCATTCCAAATTCCCTTCCTTGGATGCGCTCATGTCCTGCAAAAATTTCGTTGTGCAGCAACTGTGTTTCATCACTCATAAAAATATCGTAATACAAGCATATTTGCTGGCAAGGCTTGTTGCCCCACGGGAAGAAAACTTCCGCAACCCATTTTAAGGCACCAATGGTGACGTCTACCCGATTTCTTCTTTAAACTCCCGCACCAGTGTTTGGGTACTGGTTTCACCGAATTCTACATGTCCGCCGGGCAGGGCGTATCCTGTATCGCTTGTTGGCTTTTGCAACAAGATTTTATTGTCACGCAATAAAATTCCGGCCACGCGATAACCAAATATATAATCATCGCCGTGAAACAATATATCTCTATTCGCTTGCATAATTATCAAAATACCCTTTTATCAGCACAACTGGTGTGCCTTTATCCCCGCTGCCGCTTACCAGATCACATAGGCTGCCCAGCAAATCTGCAAGCACCCTTGGTGTGGTGCCTTCGCGCAGCCCGTTAGATGTAGATTTGTTTAGTATAATTTCTGTCATGGCTTCTTGTTTTTCTTGCTGGGTCGCATTGGCATCAAGTTGATTTGCGGCTAACTTTAGCTTTATCTCATCAGGCTGGCCACCAAGACGCTGTGTATGTCCGGGGGAAACCACTGGGTCGGCAAGTTCCCAAATGCCGGCGCGTGGGTCCTTAAAGGCACCATCGCCGTATATCATCACCTCCGGCCGCACTCCGCTTCTGGCCTCAATTTCATTACGTAGCCTGGCTACAAACTCATCGCAATCCCGCGGAAATAACTTCAGCTCTGTTTCCGTGGACAAATTAGACCCCAACACGCCATAATCCGGGTTATATCCGCTGCTATCTACAGGTTTTTGCAAAATATCCGCCAGTGTATGCACCGTTTGTGCCCCGGCCTTGATAAGTCGCGCCTTAGTACGTTGGCGGTTATGTATTTCCGCCACCAACACATGTTGTGTTATTCTAAGTATATCCCGTGGGTCGCTGGACAAATATACGCTTATATTATCTGACACCTGGCCATAAAGCTCAATATAATCCACACCGGTAAAGGGGTGGCGGAATTCGCCCGCTATGCGTTTAAATTCTTCGGCGGATATCAATCCGCCCAGTTTCTGCTCCAATTCATCCATAAGATTTATATCCATAATAGGATTGCCAACCTCGTCATACGGCAACTGCAACAGCAGGCAAACCTGCTTTGCGCCGTGGCATATGCCCTTTAGGATATTAAGGAAGCGGTTGCGGCTAAAAATAGGAAACACAACACCCACGGTGTTTTCACCAAATTTGTCACGAACATCCGCAGCAATATGGTCAATATGGGCAAAATTACCCTGGGCTTTTGCCACCACCGCTTCTGTTACGCCAACAACATCCGACGCACAAAGGTCAAAACCCTGGGCCATCGCAGCCTGGCAAATAGAATCAGCGGCAATGGCCGCCAAATCATCCCCTATGTTTATCAGTGGTGTGCGTATTCCGTATGCAACAGTCCCTATGTGTCTCATTTCAGCACATCCTTTTTTAAATTTGCCCACGTCTGCAAAACCGGGAGCAATTTTCTTTGAAGCTTATCAGCCATACTTCTGTCGTATTCACTGCCAATAAGCCCGTTATTAGAAATAATTCTTATGCCTATGCAAGGCACATCATATCCGGCACAACACTGGTATACGGCTGCACTTTCCATATCCTCGCAGGCAGTTCCAAGATTGTCCGTTATCCATTTTATGCAGTCTATTTCGTTATTAAACATGTCACCACTGCCCAAAGTATCTTGGCGCCCTTCTGGCAGGTGCTTGACAAAAAAATCAATCAAACTTGAATCAGCATTATATCGTTGCAACCGCTTTGCCAGCTTCCATTTTAATATGTCGGAGCCCTCGCCTTCTGCTCTGCCCTCAGAAATAAAGCTGTTTATGTTGACAGCATCTTTGCCAATGATGATATCTCCCACGTTTAAATCTTTTCTATGGGCACCGGCAATACCCTGGTTGATAATAACGTACGGATTATAATTATGGATGCATATCGCCGTTGCTATCGCCGCATGTGTTATCCCTGCGCCGGTTTGCGAAATAACAAAGTTCTTGCCGCAATTATCCCCTTCGTAGAAAGCATACCCGCCAACAATGCGCTTTTTTAAATTTGTCAATTGAGATATATAGTAATTTATCTCATACTCTACCGCGCCTTGTACGGCTATTTTTCTCGCATCCGTCATGCCTTGCTCCTATTGGTTGCTTCACACAACAAAACCAACCTTCTTTTTCACCTTTTTCAACACTCTTTCGCCTATTTGCGCCGCCCGCTGGGCGTTTTTCTTCATAATTTCGTCTAAATATGCCGCGTCTTTGCTAATTTCGGCAAAGCGGCCCTGTACAGGCTCTATAATATTGCCCACAACGGCCTCGCCAACGGTGGTCTTTAGGTGGCCATAGCCCTTGCCCTCAAACTCTGCCACGGCGGCGTCTATGCTTATGCCGCAGGCATTTGCGTAAATCTCCAAAAGATTGCTGATGCCTGGTTTTTCCGCTTGGTCGTATCGTATTTCCATGTCGCTGTCAGTCACTGCCCGCTTAAATTTGCGTATTACCGCATCCGGGGCGTCCATCAGGCTTACGTAGCTGTTTTCCTCATCAGATTTTGACATTTTGCGGGTGGGTTCTGTCAGGCTCATAATACGTGCGCCGCTTTTGGGGATATACGCCTCCGGCACGGTAAACACATCGCCATATATATTGTTAAAGCGCATGGCCACGTCACGGGACAGCTCCAAATGCTGGCGCTGGTCATCGCCCACGGGCACCAATGCGGTACCAAACAGCAAAATATCCGCCGCCATAAGGACGGGATATGTAAACAGGCCGGTGTTTATATTGGCCTCGTTTTTGGCACTTTTTTCTTTAAATTGAGTCATGCGGCCAAGCTCGCCCATGTATGTGTAACAGTTTAAAATCCAAGAAAGCTCAGCATGGCCGTGATATTGAGACTGCATGTATAGTATGTTTTCCTCTGGGTCAAGGCCACAGGCAATAAACAATGCTAGCAAATTTTTGGCGTTTTTACGCAGTTGCGCAGGATCTTGCCGCACAGTTATAGCGTGCATATCTACTATACAGTACAGACAATCGTATTCTTCTTGCAAGGCACCCCAGTTTTTTATGGCACCCAAATAATTGCCCAGCGTAGGATAACCCGTGGGCTGCATCCCGGAAAATATAATCTTTTTCGGCGCGGTAACTGTATTTTCTGTCATATGCCTCACTCCTCCAAAAGATATCTTATCACAAATCTTTGCCGCAAGCAAGGATTGTTGGATAATCCCTAGCAGAGTGTAAAATCCTGTAAATCAAAACAGTATCCTCTTTAACCAAATAAAAAATAGTATAGCTGCCCGTTGATATCATCCGAAAGCCAATTTCTGCAAGGGTTTCTTCGGGAATAATTCGTCCTTGCCTCGGAAATAAAGCAAGTCCTTTTATTTTTTCGCGAAATTTTCTCTGCATATTTTTGGCGGCAGTTGGATTGTCCGAGGCAATATATGCAATTATCCCACGCAAATCATCCGAAGCATCATCACGTAATATTATTTTAAATTTATCCATTTTCTATGCCCTCAATCATTTTTGTAATTTCTGCGTCTACTTCTTCGAAAGTATAAGTTTTTCCAATCCCGGCTTCGTGTTTAATGTGGGCCTCCATCAACTTCTCCCGCAAGTCCATCATTTCTTCCCGCAGCTGATAAGCCTCCATGCTCATCAAAACCAGGCTGCCATAACCGTTTTTTGTGATAAATATAGGCTCTTTGCGGCTGTGGGCCAGCTCTGCAATTTCATTGGTGTTGCGCAATTCTGTAATCGGAATAATCGTCATAATTAACACCTCCTTTATGCACATAATTATATCATAATAATTCAATCACGTCAATTTTTAATTTACAACAAACCAATCCCGTATATTTGAGAACATGCCGCTGATGGATGTATTGGTGTCGGTGTGGATATGCCCGGACACATACAGGGTTTGGCGGCAAAAGGCAATGCCGTGGATGGGCAAATTATCAGCAATATAATGCTGGATATCTACCGCGGCTTGGCCCAGGGCACTTTCGCTTGCAGCCCGCTCTAACATGGAAATTAGCAGGGCAAGATCTTCGGAACGATATCCAAAAATATTATTTTGAGCATCATTGGAACGCAAAAAGCCCATATTAGGCCCGGAACCTAACGAAATAACACCCACCACAATATCAAAATCACCGGCCTCCACTCTGGCCTGAAACACATCACGAGGCACTGCTGCCAAGTTAGCATCAATACCCACGGCTAAAAGCCCGTCTTTTAGAATATTAGCGGTGCCCATGCCTGATTCGTTACTTTCATTTACCAAGATGCTCATAGACAGCCGCAGGGCAGGCAAGGTCTCAGAAAGACGTCGCTCCAAAATACCATCGACCCCACGCACAAAACCCAGTTGGCTTAAAAGATTTTCGGCACGGCCAGTATCAAAATAATACCCGGTCAGTCCATCTGCCGCCAGCCAGGAATTAGGATTAATGGGTGCAATTGCGGCATCAATATGGTCATAATAACGCCGTAAAACTGTATCTAAATCAAAAGCATGGGCGATAGCGGACCGCAGGCTGTGGTCGGCAAAAATAGTACGGTTAAAATTAAAGCCAAAG
>Ga0123355_10000370_pt1 | contig 58074 bp, 66 predicted proteins | sample TergutEmb28metaG_3_FD_89872 | JGI IMG/M metagenome (GOLD analysis project Ga0123355, IMG submission 89872) | Embiratermes neotenicus P1 segment gut microbial communities from Petit-Saut dam, French Guiana - Emb289 P1 | ecosystem: Host-associated > Arthropoda: Insects > Digestive system > Gut ... | reverse complement strand
TACAATTATCTTGACACATATTTTACCTCCAATGTTAAGCTTCAATCACTTACATTGTACCATAGGTAATCCTATGTGTCTTTTTATTCCGCTATCACGGACACTTAATTTTACTATTTAGATAGATACTACAATTTAGCATTCTATTTTTTTCTTATACTTTATTAATTAACGATAACTACTACGGCATTATCCATATTCTTAAAACCGCAACTGTTTCACGCACAAAATTAAGTGGCACAGTATATATAGGAGTGCGCGCACCAATATGTTTTGAATCCATTCCAATCTCTCTTGAAAATCTTACTGCACGATATGCATGAAAATCATTTGTGATTATTACACTTGTAAATCCTTCCGGAAAATATTCTATAAGTATATCATTTGCAAAAGAAAGATTTTGAAAAGTATTACGAGAACTATCTTCTTTAATAATTTTTTCTCGAGGTACACCTCTATCAATTAAATACCTTTTCATAGCCTCTGCTTCCGTTATAGTCGTTTGATCTCCAAGCCCACCAGTAACAACAATAAATGCATAAGGATTTTGCCTGTGATACTCAATTGCGCTATCTAATCTATTTGCAAGAGTACGACTTACATCTTCACCAATGAGTCCAGCTCCTAAAACTATTATTACATCCTCATCATATTGTACAACATCAAGATTTCCATATATAGCAAGAAAAGTCATGATTCCAAGTAATATCACACAAATAATAGCTATTACAATATGCAAGAATTTAGAAATTTCATCAAAATAATAACCATATAAAATTATTGCAATTGAAATAACTGCCAAAAATACAAATCCTATATGGAAATTTGCTACAAAAATTAAGAACACAATATTTATTAATAGCAGTATTCCTGTAGCATATAAAATTTTTTTAATTATTTGCTTCACTTTTAGATCCTTCACTTTCCTTCTCCAGTAATTTCCTCATCTTCTTTTCTTTTCACATCACTTAGCGACTTTTTCACAAGATTAGTTCTCGCTTGCCACTCATTAGATAATATTGCTTCTCTACCTAAACTAGCCTGATATACAGCTTTAGCATCTGGAAACTTCTGAAGGAAATACTCAGATGTAGTCTGAGATACTTCAAATCCCAACTCTGTAAACATTGCTTGAAATTGCTTTGCTCTTAAGATTGGAGCAACCGCAAATACAGTTTTTATTGACTCATCTTCTCGCATTACGCCTCTGATATGTTCCAGCGCGTCTATGAGCTTTAAATTCGCTTGCTTCACTCCTTCTCTATTTAGCATAGCACTCACATCTTCTGGAATTATATGCATATGTAATGTATCATCTGTTATTCCATAGCTTATAAAATCATTTATGTTTTCTCTCTTATCCGTACTTACTCTTGCCCTAATAATGCCATCTATATTACTTTCTGTTATATTATTATCTCTCACGAAGCTTTCCCATTGTTCATTAGAAATACTGTTTACAGCTTTAATAAGCTCTTCTATTTTTTGTCTGTTCTCATCATCCATTACGCTATTTAATTTGCCTATAACAAAATCTTTAGAAATCATATCTCACTCCCCTTTAGATACACATATTATATCATAAACGGCTAGCATTATATATTGGTTTATGATAAAATCATACAAGTTTTTTACATAAAGTCCCTAAGGAGTTAATATGGATCATTGGGTAATTCTAGTTTTAATATTTGGCCTCTGTGTAGGTTTTGGAAATATATTTAGGAAAAAAGCTGTGAAGTCTAACACACCACTTCAAGTACTATGTGGTTATACATTAGTTTCTTTTCTATTGGTAACATACGAATTTAGTAATGCAATGCAAGTAGATATGCATGCTTTATTACTAATATTATTAAAATCTCTATTAGTTACTTCTGGTTGGATATTATCGTTTATTTGCATTAAACATTTACCTATTAGTATCTATGGTGTTTTACTACTATCCAGAATGCTATTTTCTATGTTATGGGGAGTCTTATTCTTAGGCGAAGCACTTGGAACAGGCCAAATCTTAGGTCGGAATTATAATTATTGCAGGATTATTTTTGATAAACAAAAAGAAGAGTGAAGACTCTTCTAGAAAGGCAAATACAAAATATATCTTATTACTACTCTTAGGGTTTATGTTTCTAACGCTATCTGGATTAATGGACATGATCATCATGCAAAACACAGACCCTGGTCAAGTTCAATTCTGGTATATGTTGTTTGCAACTATAATGTGCATGTCATACTTATTAGTTAAAAGAGAAAAATTAGAACCAAAGAAGCTTATTAAAAATTACTGGGTTCCTTTATCCGCTCTCTTCTTAGTTATCGGCGACAGAGCATTGTTTACCGCAGCAGCTATCGAAGAAAGCGAGCTTTCTACAATGGCATTAATTAAACAAGCTTCTGTACTTATTACTGTTATATTTGGCGGATTAATTTTTAAAGAGAAGCACATTCTTTACCGATTAATGTGTGCATGCATTGTCTTAGTTGGTGTAAGCATCGTTATTATGCTATAACTCAATTTCGAAATTAAATATCATATTGATATGGACACGATATTTCAACCATTCTCCTTTGTAACAATGATTCTTCATCCCTATATCCTCTTTGATTTGGATCTCTATATGGATATCTTAAAATTTTTACTCTATCTGCTACAGTTTCTCCTTCTATCAATGGAACAATATTTACTAACCCAAGGTAAAATTGTTTTACCATCTCATTATTTGGTTCTTCTAACTCTTCCCATTTCCCTCTATACTTTGCCCCTAGCACTGCTCTTATAGCCATATCATCTTCTGTCAATTGTTCTCTTCTTGCGTCAATAACAGCTTGCCTTATTTCAAGATTCACTCCATTCATAAATATTTTGTCTAACCATCTTTGCACATGATGTTCTGCTCCTAATTGTCTACAAACAATCATACTTGATTCCGGCTTTACCATTTCTATATGGCTTATCTGCTTTTCCAATCCGCCACCTATATGGTATGTACCATATTGTCCTAATCCACCTATCCATCTTTCTCTTAAATAGGCTTTTTTAGCCTCAGTCGGCGAATTACTATCCAACACTTGAAAACACTTCTCTTGAAATTGTCCCCTTGCAAGAAAGCCTTCAAAATATGAATTAAACTCATTTAGTACTTCCTCTCCGCTTCTTTCCCATCTACCATTATCAATATCATATCTATTATTTATACCATAATCACAAAAATCCTGTTCAAGAAATTGTACCATTATATTTCTTGTTACTGCACTCTTTCTACCTTTCACTTCTTCATCTGCCCTTCCTTTTGCGAAAAGAGCTTGTTCAATATTTTTAGTATCCATACTTTTATCTTGCAAATGAATTTTGAAAAGGTCAATTTCATTCTCTATACAATACTGTCTCATTTCATATGACAATTTATCGTCTGTAGCAATAAGAATAGCATTTTTTCCACTATTTATAGCATCTAAGATATCTGCTTCATTAAATCCATAAAGGTTACCATGCTGCTTATATACCCATGTACATTCTTCTTTTATGACAGCTTCATTAACACCAAACTTATCAGCAGTGTCTTTTTCTCCTTCTCTTGCATCCCTTGATATGTATTTAGGAATTTGTATGAATGTATTATTAGACTGTAAAATAAGATCTTGCAAAAATGTCTTGCCTGTTCCACTATTTCCACTCAATATAACCAAAATACCTTTTTGTTTCATATGTAAACTCCATTTCTCAATATTAATTTCCACCTTTGTTGCCACACCCACACATCATCACTGGATATGTTATTCATCAATAATATACTAGCATAATAGAAATCATTGGTAAAGTTATTAAATCAAACTTTTTAGTTTTCATGTGCTCTATATTTAAATAATCTAAAACCCTGATGATTTCTCATCAGGGCTTTAGATTATGAGTTGTTATGGAAGTCTTACTATAAACTTCCACAAACCATTACTACCACTCAGACCCAGGACGATGATCGATCGGGTCTTTTGGTGTTTCTGCCTTTATCATGCAATCCGGACAATATTCAATGCCCGTTTGGTTGCAGTGCCGGCAGCCTTTGTCATTGTCATTACACTCCAAGCACGGTTTTCCTTCATGTGTTCTACACAAATTGCAAACTCTGTTTGCCATGGTTTTGCCTCCTTTGGCTATAGTATGATACATAATGGTTACAACTGGTTCTATGCATAATATGTTAGCACATTATGTAAATTTTGTCAATGGAATGCGAAAACCAATTTTTACAGTTTTATTTCATTTCTAAAAGCTAATGGAGGGCAAACCGTCAACCTCCCAAAATTTCGGTTGACGAACAGTTGGCATTTCCACCTGTCAACGCATTTTTCAAAATCATTTTCGGGATGGCTGTATGGTTAGAAGGCACACGGTTTCCACATGTGTGTGCTTGGCACTGTGGAAATTTCAATTTAATATCGGTTTGGTGCGGTAGATATGTGAAGCTAATTGTGGTGAATTCGCCATAATTAATACTTCTACTCTGTTCTATTCATCTAACATCAACTTTCGCTTTGAGTTTTTCAACCTTTTAAGTTGCTCTTTTTCAATTTGGCTAATACTTTTTTCTGGTGTAGGCAAATCTTCTGGCATTGTGCCGCCAACTCTTTTTATTGCTTCTCTTACTTCTTTAGCTACATTATAATGTGTTTTGGTTGCATCATCCGCATTATCTGTCTCATCTTTTCTGAGCTTTGCTTCAGTTTGAGTTATTCTAAATATGTTAGCACCAAGCTCTTCGCTCCCCATAAAATCTAATATTTTCTCATTTGGTTTTAAATTTTTTCTTTTATGTATATCTTCAACTGTTAATCCATCATACAACCCCATATAACCAGCATTTTGAAATGTTGCATATTCTTCATTCGTTATAACTCCTGCCCTATGTGCTGCTTCTACAAGCATTTGATTCCATTGCTTTATATCTCCACGAATTACTAATCTTTTGTTGTCTTCATCTAATTGATTAAAATAATCTGCAACTTCTTGCCTTCGTGTTTGAATTGCAAAATATGTTTGTCCACGTGCAATTATTTCTTTTCTTGGATCACCATTTTCTACAATTAAATAACCTGCCAATCTTGAAAGCTCATAATCTACCACTTCCTTCTCAGCTGTTTTAGGCATTTTGATCGTTTTCCTGACCTCAGGAAAATGATCATCAATCTCAAAACCACTGTTTTTACAAGCAAGTTTTGCTCTATCGATTACTTTTGAGAAATTTTCCCACTTTTTATATTGCAATATATTTTGTAATTTTCTCGCACTCCAAAACTCACTTCCATCTTCTCGAATCTCTTTTATACTTTCAAATGTTTTATATTCATCCGCTTCCAACTTACTCACAACATCACCTCAAAACTTTTGTTTGTATTTTATCGTCGTTTGACATTTTTGTCAATCTATTTCATTGATTTTTCAGGAATACTTAATCAAAACCTAAAAATGGAAATTCAAATTTACTTTCCTTCGTTTTGAAGTTTATCAAGTTGGTTTATTATTATCTCTTCTGTTTCCTCAGACGGATAAGTATAAACATTTAAGTGCATTGCTATTATTAGATTTAGAAATAAATAAATCACTGTATAGTATATTCTAACAGACGTATCCTCTGTAGCAGAGACATCTCTATAGTGACACATTTTATTCCTATAATCATAACCCAATCTATTCTCAAACTTACGATCAACTCTCTCAATATTCGAAATGAAGAACTTAATCCATTTAAATAGATTTATTCCAATAAGAGTTATAATTTTATTATCGTCAGTTTCGCGCAATATTTCTTTTAGAGTTTTCTTATCGTCTTCCATATAAATATCATTTTCGTTCACAGCAATATATAATTTCCTCAATATTTTTTCTATATATCCAATTATGTAGAAAGAGTGAATATAATAATTATAATTTCTTTCTGCTTTCGATGGATATTTCTTATAACAGCTCTTTATAGAATACATTACCCCCTTAACATCGCTGATAACTTCCTCTTTTTTATAGTCAATCAATAGAGTATTAAATGTAGTGATAATTGCTCCAGATATAAGTTTTTCAACTTTTCTATATCCCATGCTCTTAATTGTCAAGTTGAAGAATAACTTATTAAACAAATTAATTAATATTTGTTCCACATGCATTTGTCTAGAAGATGTATAATATGAGTCTTCACCAAATAATAAAGAAGCCAGCCCACTCTCCATTTCACTTATGGTTTCAATATGTACATATGCTCGGTCATTTTTTTGATAGATATGTGGAAATATCAGTTTAATAACATCGTTGGTATTTTTGTCTTTCAACATTTTTTTATATTCAATTGCAATGTCTCTAAGATTAAAAGATTGCTCAAATCTATGACCTTTCTTCTCTACTTCAGCATAAACTTCTTTGCTTATCTCATTATACTTAACTTGTAATCTTCTTACTTTAACATGTTTTATTGACTTCAAAAAACATATTAAATTTCTGCACTCTTCTTCTCTTTGATATATATGTTTTTTATTGTCTTGTATATCATTAATCAACGTATCGATCAGTAAATCGTAATTTTCACTTTGCTTGAAAATATTTATATTAGCTTCTAAAAAATTCAACAACTCAATATATCTAAAACCAGAGATCTCTTGTATCAAATTATTCTCAGTCAATTTGCTTAGAAATAGACTATAATAATCTTTAAATCGATTTATATCATTGAAAAACAGGACACCATTATTGTTAATTAAATACTCTACAATTACATTTTGTATTTTATCATCCTTCAAATGTGTAGCAACTTTTATAATTGTATATTTTGTTATCTTTAATCTAATATGTATATATATAGAATCCCTTTCATCAGGATACTCCTCTTTAGAATAGTATTGAAATATTTCTTTATAATTGTTTTTAATAAATGTGAGCATTTCTTTGATTTGATACTTGCTACTTATTTGATTTATCATATCTTTTGCACTGACTAGCCTATTTTCATATTTTTCAGAGTTCAAACTTAAATCTAGGTATTGTATGCTGTTTAAGTATTTAATAAAGATGCAATCTATGTAATCGTTAATATTCTCAATTTTGAAGCTAACGTTTTTATAATGCTCTTCAATAACTATCATTGCTTCACTAATATTCTTAACGTCATATTTATTAATTTCATCTTTACTAAAATCATAATGATAATGCATTTTTTTGTGTGCCAATTCTTCAATTATGTTCACTGCCTATCCACTCCTTTTTGTAAACTCATATTACATTTATAATAACACCATAATTTTACAAAAAACAAGATAAAAGACGAATTAGTTTTAAATTCGCCTTCTCAGAACTACTTTATAACTATTTAATTTGTTACCTATCTACTGGTAGGAATTTTCACCCAACGCACTCAACATTTATGGTATTGGGTACCGTAGACAAGTATTTTTTGTATCCCTTATATATCAATACATTATAGCTTTTTCATAGTTTTTTTGACCTATCCCCGCAGACCACCTTCCCAAATTCTAGTATTATTTCTTTTGAAGTTTAGTGTTTTTGAGGTCATTTTTTCATTGATTTTCCATTAAATTTTGAAGTGGTAGACATGTCATTTTTCGTTGGTGTTTAGCTGTCTTGCTTCAGTTTTAATGAACATACACACTCAACATGACTCGTATATGGAAACATATCTGTGGGTCTAACTTTCTCTAGTTTGTATTTTTCTTGTAATTTCGATATATCTCTTGCAAGTGTTGCTGGGTTGCAACTTATATATATTATTTGTTTTGGCTCTATCATAAGAATAGTTTCTATGGTTTTGTTATCCATTCCTTTTCTCGGCGGATCTACAAACACAACATCTGGCTTAATATTATCATTAGCTTCTAACATTTCCGGTAAAACTTGTTCTACATCTCCTACAAAAAACTCTATGTTTTCTACGTTATTCAATCTTGCATTCTCTTTCGCATCTTCTACTGCCTGCTCTATTGTTTCTATTCCATACACTTTTTTGAAATGCTTAGATGCAAAGATTCCAATTGTTCCAATACCACAATATAGGTCTAGAGCTACTCCCTTTTTATTACGCGAGACTTCTCCTTGTCCCTCTTCGGCAACAAGCACTGAGGAGTCTTCAAAGGATTTACTACACTTATTTTCTTCATCTATATAGCTTATTGCTTCATTATATAATATTTCTGTTTGTATAGGATTTACTTGGTAAAATGAATTTACTGATATCTTAAATTTAAAATCGCCTAAAACATCATAAATATATCCATTCCCATATATAACTTCGTTCTTATCTCCCAATATTACATTTGTGTCCTTACCATTTATATTCATCACAATTGTCTTCACATTAGGATGAATACTTAAAATATGTTCTATTAATTTCTCTTCAGCTACTTTGTCAGTCCACTTATGGTTCAAAACTAACACCGCCATTATCTCATTCGTTTTTATCCCTATTCTAACTACAATATGTCTAACCAATCCTCTTAAAGTTTTTTCATCATATACAAATATGTTATTTGATCTTATAAACTCAAAAATACTATTAGCTACATTTTGACATTCTTCATTTTGTATAAAACATTTATCTACTGGCACTATGTCATGAGTTCTATTTGCATACACTCCCATTACTCGTCTGCCTTCACAGTTAAGCCCTAATGGATATTGAAGCTTATTCCTATAGTATTTAGGATTATCCATCCCTATGGTATCTTGAACTTTAGGAAGAACATCTATATTCGCTTTTTTTAAGCAGTTTTCTACTATTTGTCTTTTCATATTCAAGGTTTCTTCATATTCTATATGTCTTAAATTGCAGCCACCACATTGCTTGTATGTAGCACAATCTTCTTCTATTCTATACTCAGACTTCTCAATTATTTCTAGCATTTTTCCAAAACAAAAATCAGATAAAACCTTTATAATTTTTATCTTTACTCTCTCATTTTTTATTGCTCCTTGAACAAAGACAGTAATTCCATCTATCTTAGCAATACCTTCTCCTTGAAATCCATTATCTATAATCTCTACTACATATTCTTCATTTTTCTTTAACATACTGGCTCTCTCTTCTCTAAATATTGTATTCTCTTACTTAATCCTTCATCAGCTCAAAAGTTATTGCATCTCTTAAAAACTCTGTTGCACCTTCTCCTACTGAATCATAATGCTTCTTAAATCTTTCATCTTCTACATACATATTAGCAAGTCCTACATGTGCTTCTTTACTATATTCAGTCCAATAAAGACAAAGCCATTTTTTATGTAATTGTACAACTTTTTGTGCTAACTCAGATTTTGGATCTTTTAATCTCAATGCTTCTTTTAAAGTCTCCATTAACTCAATTGACAGTTTTTCAATTTCTGCATGCTGGTCCTTTGTCATATTTTGAAGCTTAGCAATTGACTTATCTACCGCTTCATCTCCATACTTGTCTCTTGCTTCCTTTTCGTACTTCTTTTCACTTTCTTCAATCATTCTTCTCACCCTCACATATATTATATCATAAACAAGACTCTAGATGTATTAAAGAATCTTACAGTGTTTTTTATACCTTCGTTCGCATATCTAGTCGTGACGCCTTGTTATTTTACATAATTCGTAGTATAATATATGCAACACTTTACAGTATTTTTACAAAAGGAGGCTATATAACATGGCTATTGTCACCACTACCAAAGAATTTACATCTCGGGGAGCTCGCAGGAAGTTTATTTCCATCGAGAAATCCAAAGGTAACGGTTTCAGAGTTTTAAAGAAAGGGAAAGTTCATCGGAGAAGATGCAATCGAGGCTTCTCTCCTGCGATTTTAAATCAAAGTATTAAGTTGTGGACCCTAACTTTCCAGTATGACGACTGTGCCAATGCCGCCCCAAACACTTCCGAACCAGAAGAAAAATGGTTCTATGTCGAGGGAGAACGCGAAGAATGGATAGAAAAAAACCCCGGCATTATAGTCATTTCAACAGAGGACAAACGAAAACGCTGTGTAGGTAACTACTGGTATGTTAAATACCATGTAGCTGTATAGTTTCCACCAAAAAGGCGTAGCGGATAAACAATTCCGTCTACGCCTTTTTGGTAGATTTAGCACAATCAAAAAAAGCCAACCACATAGTTGACTTTTCTCCTTCGTCTATACGACGACTTCTCTATTATCTAAGTCTTTCATAAAATGTAACAAATTCCCATGCTGTTCCGTTTCGAAGATCTCTAGCTTCGCTTCTTACTGTTAATCTATTTGTTCTACTATTATATTCAAAAATATGATTTTGAGCCGACCTATGATCTCCGATTTCACTTAATCCTTCTCCTACATAATTACCATTTACAATTCTAATGGTTCCTTCTTCTTGAACAAACCATCCGGAAACCTTCGTCGCTTCCACGTCTTTCATAAACATAGTCAGCACTAATAATCAACTCAGCTCTTGTTTCAATTTCTCCTTGACTAAAGTAATGATTCGGCTCACCATCTATTTCAAGTCCAATCATAACCCATTCTCCAACAATACTAAGCTCATCCAAATCTGTACTTTGATTATTATTGTTATATAAATCTTCGTTTTCCTCTTCGTTTTCTTCTTCTCTTTGCTCTTGATTATCAATTTGTTCTACTTGTTCTTCAGTATCTGCTATAAACCTATCATAAACAATAAATCCTGCAAGACCTATTACTAGTAAAATTAAAATAACTATTAAAGCAATTACACCTTTACTTGTCCTTTGTTTTTCCATATTATTACCCACTTTCTTATTAAAAAAGCTACTTCATATTATAGTGGTGCGGATGAGAGGACTTGAACCTCCACACCGAAGTACTAGATCCTAAGTCTAGCGCGTCTGCCAATTCCGCCACATCCGCATATATGTGTAGCACAATATTTATATTAGCATTTTTCATAATTATTGTCAATAACATTTTTAAGAAAGAGTTTAGAAATTATTCCTAAACTCTTTTTTGCTCTCTACTTCGCCAATTCACCAATCATTTCCTTAAAATCTTTTGCATCTATTATAGCGCTTCCTGCAACTAATATCTCTGCTCCTGCTTCTTTAACCAAGTGTACAGTCTCAAGATTCACTCCGCCATCTACCTCTATATAGGTGTCTAGCCCTTCCTTATCAATATACTCTTTCAACTCTCTTACTTTTTCTACGGTAGACGGCATTAACTTTTGCCCACCCAATCCTGGCTCTACTGTCATCACAAGCACTAAGTATACATGTGGCAAAAACTTTTTAATCTTTTCTGCTTCAGTACCTGGTTTTATTGATATTCCTGCTTTTATATTATTATCTTTTATATATCCAAGCAACTCAAATACTTCATCATCATCCTTACACGCTTCATAATGTATAGTTATAATATGTGGTGTTAAAGGAATATATTTTTCTATATTATCCCTTACATCCTCTACCATTAAGTGTACATCCAAAGGTAAATTAGATATTTGCTTTATTGTACTTGAATATTCATACATCATCTCTTCTGTATTTTTGGGTACAAATTTCCCATCCATAATGTCTATATGAAAATATGTTGTTCCTGCTGTTTCTAAATCATAAAATGTTTTGATTGCATCTTCTTGTTTTACTGTTAGTATTGATGTTGATACTTCTGCCACTTTTAAAACCTCCAATTATTATGTTTATTATTACATTTTATAGGCTCCATTTTTTTGGAGCCTATGTTACTATTATAACAAAATATATACTAATAAATTGTCCTAGCAGTTTCTGAATTTAGATTCATTTCTCTTCGTGCTACTCTATCTCCATTTATAAGTACTTCTATATCGACAACGCCTCTCTCTTGGAATGGAAATTCTTGATGTATAGAATCTCTTGGCACTGTCCTAGTACCCACAGACACTCCATTCACTCTTACTTGTAATTGTACTGATGGTGATGGGTTTCCTGAGTCCGGAGTATAATTTAAAAGTGATCTTACATTAACTGTTACAGTCGCCGAATTCAATTCATCAAACTCATTTATTGTAATCGTAATCGCCGTACCTCTATCTACCATTGTCCCCGCATTAATTTCTTGTTCCACAACTACTCCATTTGGTCTAGTATTATCTCTTGTTCTTACTGTCGTTCTATGAGTTAATCCATTATAATTAATTGCATAAATTGCATCTGCTTCTGACATATTAAGTAGATTTGGTACTCTTATTTGCTCTATTCCTGAACTTACATATATTGTCACAGTAGAACCCGCTAATATTTGAGTATCGCGTTCCTCTCCTTGCTCTATAACATGACCTTCTTGTACTCGGTCATTATATTGCTCTCTTATATCATAAAACAATCCAACTTCCCTTAATAGCTCCACTGCTTCTTCCACTGGTTTCCCAAGAAGATTTGGAACTATAACATATTCTTGACCTAAACTTACAACTACATATATTGTTCTTCCAACATTCACTCTGAAATTGTTTTGGAATGGTGGTGTTTGCGATATTATATATCCCTCTAATACATCTACATGGTATCTCTCTTCTTGAACTTCTACTCGTAGATTATATCGTTCTGCAATTTCTTTTGCCTCTTCTAAAGTCAATCCTACTAGTTCCGGAATTTGTACTTGCTCTTCCCTAGAAGGTGTCCACGCGAAGAGAACTGCCCACACAGCTCCTGCAAAAATCGCAGCCGCTAAAAATAGTATTAATAGCCACGTAAATGCTTTGTTCTTTTTGAAGAACCCTTTTATCTTCCCAGGAGGTTTTCCTGATTTGCTTCTTCTGCCAGATTTAGCTACCGTTTCTTTCTCTTCTTCTTTATTTTTCTTTTCCATCACACCTAAATCTATTATCTTAGTTGCAAATTCATTATTCATTGCTGCTACATTACTACTGTCTGGATTTTTCAATGCAGCATTTAAATCTTTTATCATTTCAGTCGCACTGCTATATCTATTAACTCCATCTTTTTGCATAGCCTTTACAACAATATTGTTAACACTCACTGGTAAATCTGGATTTACACTCATAGCTTCTGTCGGTTCTTCTTGCATATGCTTCAGAGCAACAGCAACCGGTGTATCTCCATCAAAAGGCACTGTTCCTGTAACCATTTCATATAAAACAACTCCTAAAGAATATAGATCTGACTTTTCGTCAGTATGCCCTCCCTTTGCATGCTCAGGAGAGAAATAGTGTACTGACCCTATTGTTGAGCCAAATGCTGTAATCGTTGCGTTAGAAGCAGCTTTAGCTATTCCAAAGTCTGTTACTTTAGCTATTCCTTCTTCTGTTATTAATATATTGTGTGGTTTGATATCTCTATGAATAATTTTACTTTTATGTGCTTTTTCTAATGCAGATGCGATTTGTATTACTATTTTTACTGACCATTTCCATGATAGAATACCATCTTCGATTATTATATCCTTCAATGTTTTCCCTTGAACTAATTCCATTACGATATAGTGTAAGTTATCTTCATTTCCTACATCAAATACGGACACAATATTAGGATGCGTAAGACTTGCAACAGATTCTGCTTCTACGTTAAATCTCTTTACAAATTCTTCGTCTGTTGTAAATTCATCTTTTAATACTTTTACAGCAACATATCTCTTTAGTCCATGACATTTGGCTTTATACACTGTAGCCATGCCACCGCTTCCTATTTTCTCAATTATCTCATATCTGTTACCTAATATTTTTCCTTCTAAACTCATTCGATCCTCTCTCCATTCATCTATTTTCTACTATTATTACGCTTATATTGTCGTAACCACCGTTTCCTATTTGCCTCTTCGATTAAGTTATCCGTTGCTTTTTCTACATCTCCGCAAAACTATATTTAAAATTTCTTCTTCAGTAAGCATATTTGTAAGTCCATCTGAACATATAAGAACTATATCATTTGGCAAGAAACCTCTAACTAACACATCCGGAGTAATAAATGAAGTAGATCCGTATAGCTTTCACTAGCATGTTTTTCTTTGGATGATCTACAGCTTCTTCCTTAGTAATTGTCCCATCTTTTACTAATTGCTGTACATAACTATGATCCGTTGTCAATCTCCTAATAGCACCTTTTCTAATTCTATAAATTCTACTATCTCCAATATGTCCAATATGTGCCCTATTATTATATATTAAACATACTTCTAAAGTAGTACCCATTTGTTCTAATTCTTCCTGTTCACTAGCTCTTTGATTAACGACACTGTTGGCTTCTCTCATGGCACTTCTGATCAACTTTAAAATATCTTCCTTCTTTTCGCTATCTATTTTACTAAAATTTTCTATTATATAATCTCGCGCAGTTAATGTAGCTAGATTGCTTGCAATCTCGCCTCCATTATATCCTCCCATGCCGATCTGCTAGTATGCATAACTTCACTCCTGGCAAATCACTAGACACATGATAGAAATCTTGATTCACTTCTCTTGCTCGTCCCATATCGGTCTTTGCAAAAACTCGCATGTCTATCGTACCTTCCTTCCACTTCATAAGTGTTTTCTCCTAAGCTGTCCACAAGCAGCATCTATATCTCCGCCTAGCTCTCTTCTTATTGTGGCAACTATTCCTCTTTTATTTAAGTGATCTCTAAACTGCATTATACTTTCATTACTCGGACGAATCATTCTCGCCTCTTCTTCAATCCTATTTATTGGTATAAGGTTCACATGGCATAACATGCCTTTTAATAACTTTGCTAATTCTTCTGCATCTCTTAAATTGTTATTGCTATCTTTAGCTAAAGCATATTCAAATGATATCCTTCTATTTGTTTTCTGTATATAGTATTTACAAGATTCCATAAGCTCTTTAATTGGATATACCTTGTTTACTGGCATCATTTCACTTCTTACTTTATCATTACTACTATGTAATGATATTGATAATGTACACTGTATATTTTCATCAGCCAAGCTATATATTCTAGGGACTATACCACTTGTTGAAATGCTTATATGTCTTGCTCCAATATTTATTCCTCTTTGATTATTAAGTATCTTCACACTATTCATTACATTATCATAGTTGTCTAATGGTTCTCCGATTCCCATGAACACTACATTAGATACTTTAATTTCTTCATCTCTTTCTATTGCTAATAACTGCTCCACTATTTCTCCACTACTCAAGTTTCTAGCAAATTCTGTATAACTAGATGCACAAAACTTACATCCCATTTTACATCCGAACCTGTGAAGACACACAAATAGTTCTTCCATGTCTGTGTTCCATAAGTACTGTTTCTATAGTATTCCCATCATGCAATTCAAATAAGTATTTTTTAGTTCCATCTTTTGAGACTTGTTTGTCCAGTATATTAAATGTATATAGTTCAAACTTTTCCTTTAACTTGCTTCTCAGTTCCAAAGAAAGATTAGTCATTTCATCAAAGTTAGATGCTTTCTCTTTATATAACCAACTAAATACTTGCTCCGCTCTATATGGCTTTTCGCCTAGCTCTACAAACATTTCTTTTAATTCATTTAAGTCATAATCTCTAATAAACATATCTTTCCTTCAATTTCATACAATTTAACGATTATATTTTATCATAACGGTTTTAATATTACAATATATTTAATCAACAAAACAATATAACTAAAGAAGCGTCAAACTGACGCTTCTTAGATCAAGATTTTTCTTATTTACCATTATGCTTATGCTACTAACGCCGACTTTGCTGTCACAAACGTACTACTCTCTTTTCTCTTCCCAACAGAACACACTTTGCTCACAGATGCTGGCGCAATACCTTCAGTTTTGTACCATCCACCTACCCAATAAATAATCCGAGGATTATCAAAGTCAGGAACAACGAGCTGCCCATCTGACATATCTTGTTGGTATGCAAGCATAGATACCGCTTCCATTCCATGTTTTGCCACCTCTACTGCCCACTCAAGACCAATTTCATGGCTCGTCGTGTTCCACGACCGCAACTCCTTAGCATTATTAAGACATATTACTATTTGTTTGCTGTTGCGCACCACTCCGTCTTTTTTATAACGGTAGTTTACAAAACTTCTTATAAGGCTTGGTTCAACAGCAAGCCTCTTAACACTCGCCATTATCCATGCCTTCAAGTCACACGCAGCTTTCGTATCTTCCGGCAGCCACGCAAATTGTTCTTCGGTAAGACCTTTAAGATCTTCCGCATTAATTGTTACAACTTTTTCAAAATCCTGATTCTCCATTTAAATGTACCTCCCTTTAAGTTTTTATTAATGAAGATTAAAAAAGTATCAAAACCTTTTCACTATCAATTTTAACATATTCTTACAATGTTTTCAAATATTATGTTACCACTCCGGTTCTATTCATTGTTGCGAATCACTAATTCTCCCAAATATATTCTTTTAAGTCCACTGTATAGTCTGTTCTTACATGAATACCTTCTGCTTCCAAAAGTTGCTTTTGCATTTCTGGCCCACCAAAACCAAAACACTTACACAATCCACCAAACCTATTAACAACTCTATGACAAGGCACATTTTCTTCTTCTGGCACTCCATGCAAAGCCCAGCCAACCTGTCTAGCGCATCTTGGCCTTCCAATTAATATTGCAATTTGTCCATATGTTGCTACTTTTCCTTTTGGTATTTTTTTGCACATCTCATATATTTCTTTAAATAATGGCATTAAAACTTCACCTTTCATACTCTTTTTCTATACCTTCATAATACTTCATTCTTCGCCAAGTTTCAACCAATGTGCAACATATGTTTTGCAAACCAGCAGTCACTCTGCTGACAACAAAAAACATATTGACTTTTGTTGTAAAGCATGATATAATTATTGACTTTTTCACAATGGCGTGATATAATCATAAGTAGAAGACCTTGTATTTTAGGCTCTTCCTAACTAGGAAGGCCGCGCGAGGAGGCCTTTATTGACCCCCCTAGTCCAAATCTACCTCGGGAAAGGATTTCGCGCGTATGCGAAAAATTTTATCGGTTTATAGGGACTCCTGGAGAGAGTCCCGCAGGATCTCCTATAGAGGAGCCTGCGTCAATTGGAAACCTTACATGGCGGGCGATCTGCTCGCTATGGTGCTCTGCCTAGCTATGATAGTAGCAGGCGGAGGGTTCCTATTGACAAGTAGCGTGGTACTGTGGATTAGCATCCCAGTAGCCTTGCTACTGTCCCTAATAGGGATGCCGATAGGCCTGCTCACCGGCAGGCACTTAGTCTATCAGTACCGATAGACTAATCACAAAGGGCTTGTTAACTCTCCTCGCGGAAGTTAGCAAGCCCTTTGTGCTTTTGTGTGAAAAATTAGCATTGATGCATAGAACTAAATTTGTCAAATTCCAACACTCATTTTACATAATACTATAAATCATGATATAATTACTTCATAGCACATTGAAAACCAAAAAAATTTGGTTGCCAAAAGTCTAGCTTAATTATTTGGGTTGAAATGATATATACCTAAAATATGAGCATTTGACTAACGGCAGCTATTTATGGCCAAGAGCCAAGGAGGAATATGTATGTTAGAAACTAACTCTTTGCACTTCACAGAGAACCCAAAACTTGCAACAGCAGTAACCCACAATGGTCTCTTTCACGGAGATGAAGTCATGGGCACAGTAATCCTTAAGAAATTAGGAGCTGTAATTCTTATGAGGACTGCCCGAGTCCCTGACGACATTCCTGATGACGAAGATGTTATAGTTTTCGACATAGGCCTGGGTGAATATGATCACCATCAAGAAGGCGGCAACGGAAAGCGGGAGAACGGCGTGCCATACGCCTCTTGCGGTCTCCTTTGGAAAGCTTTCGGACTGGACGTAATTGCCATCTTGTTAGATGGCAAAGAATATCCTTTCACCCACCAAGAACTTTTTGCAATGATTGACCAAGACATTATACAAGGCATCGACGCAATGGATAATGGTGTAGTGCCTAAGTCAGGTTGCCCTGCAAAGATAATGTCATTATCAACAATGGTTAGCAGCTTTAATCCCACATGGGATAGCTCAGAAAACTTTGATAAGGCTTTTGAAAAAGCAGTAAGCTTCGCAGAAACCATCTTTGACAACAAATTCAACGAAGCTATAGCTAAACTAAAAGCCGTAGACATTTTAGACAATTTAATAACTATTGCGGAAAACGGCATAGTGTTTTTAAAAAGGTTTATACCTTGGAACGAGATAATCTTCGACAGCTCCAACCCAAAGGCACCGGAAATTCTTTTTGTCGTATTTCCATCGCCTAGGCTAGGATACAACTGCCAATGTGTACCTGATGCCCTTGGTAGTTTTGGTCAACGCAAGCCTCTTCCTGCTGATTGGCGTGGCAAGTCTCCTGAAGATCTAGCCACACTTACAGGTGTTGCTGATGCAATATTCTGCCATCCTGGCGGATTCATTTGTACAGCACTTAGTGCAGAAGGCGCAATCGCACTTGCCAAATTGGCTACAAACAATTAATATGCCATAAATAGCTAAAGTAAAAAAGCGGGGATTCGTCAGTTGAATCTCCGCTCATTACTTTATATTTGACCCTTCAGTGCTTATACTACATTTCAATTCCTATTTTAAATTTATTTTCTACAATTTTCTTTAATCTTACATTTTCTTCTTTTTCTAAATTAGGATCTTTGTCCATTATTTTCATCGCTACACTTTGCACACCTTTTAACATCTCTCTATCTTCAAAAAGATTTGCTATTTTAAATTCAGGAAGTCCATGTTGCTTTGTCCCAAAGAATTCTCCTGATCCACGAAGTTCTAAATCTTTTTCTGATATAACAAAACCATCATTCGTTTTCGTCATAACTGTCATTCTTTGTTTTATTAAATCAGAGTGTCCTTGATATTTTAGTACACAATATGATTTGTGTTCTCCTCTCCCTACTCTTCCTCTTAACTGGTGAAGCGTAGCTAGTCCAAATCTCTCTGCATTTTCTATGACCATTATGTTAGCATTTGGTACATCAACCCCTACTTCTATAACAGTAGTTGCAATTAGTATATCAATGTTTCCTTCTTTAAACTCTTGCATAATAGCTTCTTTCTCTTTAGGTTTTAACTTGCCATGTATGTATTCCACTTTATATTCTGCAAATACTTTTGTCTTATATTCTTCTGCAAGTTCCACAACGGATTTCAAAGGAGGATAATTTTGCTCAGCTTCTTCTTCCTCATTTTGTTCAACTAAAGGACATACTATATATGCTTGTCTTCCTTCATCAATTTGCTCTTTAATAAAACTATTTATCCTAGGTTCCATTCCTTTAGTAACAGCAAACGTATCAATCACTTTTCTATTTGGCGGAAGCTCATCAATTATTGATATGTCTAAATCTCCATATAGTATAAGTGCTAAAGTTCTTGGTATTGGAGTCGCAGTCATGACTAACACATCTGGATTCTCTCCTTTTTTATTAATTATACCTCTTTGTCTCACTCCAAATCTATGCTGCTCATCTGTCACAACTAATCCTAAATTATTAAACACTACATTTTCTTCTAATACTGCGTGCGTTCCAATCAAAATATCTATTTCACCTTTTTGTAATCTTTCTAACAATTCTTCTTTCTTCTTTTTCGTAATATTGCTTGTTAGTAGTTCACATTTTACTCCCTCTAATATCTTTTCAAAATTATCTAAATGTTGTTTAGCCAGAATCGCCGTTGGAACCATAACAGTAGCTTGATATCCACTCTTTACAGCCTTATACGCAGCCATCATAGACACAATTGTTTTTCCTGACCCTACATCTCCTTGGAGCAATCTATTCATCGGTTTTTCGTTTTCCATATCGCTTTCTATCTCTTCTAAAACTCTTGTTTGAGCCTTAGTCAGCTTAAACGGAAGTTTATCTAACATATTTGAGATCTTAACTGTTTTATCAAAACATATCCCTTTTACATCTACAGTATACTTGTTCTTCAAATTAAGTAATGCTAACTGCAAAGTTAATAATTCCTCATAAACTAATCTTTTGCGAGCCTTATTATATCCTTCAAAATCTTTAGGAAAATGAATTTCTGTTATTGCTGTATTTAAATCAATCAAATTATATTCTTCTAATAAATATTCTGGAAGCGTTTCTTCTAACACTTCTCCTATTTCTTTTAATCCATTTTCAATTATTTGCCTTATAACATTTTGAGACAAACTATATGTTAATGGATACAAAGGAATTATTTTTCCTGTATTCTTTGTAGGAATATTTGATTCTTCATTCACATGATCAAATACCGGCGAACTCAATTCTATCTGACCTAATTTTCTTTTAACTTTTCCGTAGAATTTATATTTCTCACCGGACTACAAATTTATCTTTTAAATATGCTTGATTAAACCATGTAATTTGACATGCAGCTGTTTCATCTCTGACAGCCAACTTACATATTGCCATATTCTTTCTGATTCTAGCCACACTCATTTTTGTAACACAAACAGCTTCAATTAAAACCTCTTCGCCATCCACTACATCTAAAATATTTTTAGGCTTACTTCTATCTTCATATGTTCTTGGAAAGTATGTAATTAAATCTTGCAAAGTAAATATGCCCAAATTATTTAACAATTTAACTCTATTAGGTCCGCACTCCCTTTATGAACTTTACATCCTTACTAAGATTTATCATATTTCCTCCAAAATTCATATTACTTTATTTGAAACTAATTTATATTAAAAACCTACTCTTGTCAATTCTTGCAATGCATGCTGTAGTCTCGTGTCAAGTAGACAACTTCAATAAAAAATGTTATAATGTTAAGTACTATATTCCTAGACAGGTCTATAGAATAATCAAATTCCTATATATTATAGGATAGAGAAAGCTTTGATTTTTATGTCAACGCCAGACAATCAAGAGCCGCGGGTATTAGTAATTCTGGTAGGCCCCACAGCTTCTGGCAAAAGTCTGCTCGTAAGAGCCTTCTGCAAAAAACATGGTTATGTAGAAGTAATGAGTACAATGACGCGCCCAAGACGCAATGATGAGGTCGATGGAATTGATGCTCACTTTGTTAGCACAGAAAAATTTGAAAGTATGCTAGCAAACAATGTTTTTATTACGAACACTAAGCCATATGAGCATTACTATGGCTATCAAGAAGAACACGTTGAAAACGGAGATATATTGCATTGTACTCCTGAAACTATGAAAGAGCTTGTAGAAAAGCTTGCCGGAAAGCGTACAATTATAACTGTGGAACTCCAAGTTCCAATGGAAATTCTTCTAAAGAGAATAAGTTCTGCTAGGAGAACTGAAGATGGCTGGGCATATATCGATCGATTAGCAAAAGATATCCCCAGATATGCAAACGTCTGTACTAGGATGAAAGTTCCTAATAAAGACCATGCAGATTTCCTACAAAATCTTAATCTTTTGTTAAGAATTTTCGAAGACGCCGAACTCCGCGACGCTTTAAAAGAACGCGACGACTGAACAACAAACTAAGTAAAGAGGCAAGTTTGCCTTACAAAAATGCACCTTGTTTACACAAGGTGCTTCTTGTATTTATATATTCTCTAATTTATATCCAAGTCCTGTATTTCTTTTTTTTGTGTCTGTGTTTTGAACCATGAAGTCTATTACTTGTTTACTACCTATCACTATTAATAGTTCTTTTGCTCTTGTCATTCCTGTATATAGTAAATTTCTTGTAAGAAGTGCTGGATATGCTTGAGGCACACACATAATTACTACGTCAAACTCACTTCCGTTGAGACTTATGTATTGTTACCGCATAGCTATGTTCTAATTGCTCTAAATCTCCAAACTCATACCATGCTTTTTTATCATCATCAAACAAGATTTCTATAGCCTTTGTTGTATCATCAATTTCTTTAATGGCACCCATTTCTCCATTAAATATTCCTGCTCCACTTTCCACTTCATTCACTTTTTCCCAATAGATATCATAGTTGTTCTTTATCTGCATAACTCTATCGCCTATTCTAAACACTCTATCACCATGCGCTTTTTGGGCTGCACTTTCTTTACTATGTTCTTCTAACGGATTTAAAGCTTCTTGTAAGCTTCTATTTAATTCTTTAGTTCCTAGCGTCCCTTTTTTTGTTGGAGATAAAACTTGGATATTACTAAAAAATTCATAATTGCCATAGCTTTCTAACCTTCCTGTACATAATGATATCACTGTATCTAATGCTTTAGCTTGAGAAGATTCATTGACATAAAAAAAGTCTTGTTGTTTTGAGCTATCTCCATCGTTCTTTGTTTCATCTGTAAAAGTTTCTCCTTCATTTACTCTATGGCTGTTTACTATTATCTTGCTTTCTTCTGCTTGTCTAAATATTTCTGTCAATTGGGCTGTAGCAATCCTCTCAGATTGTATAATGTCTTTTAATATGTTGCCTGGTCCTACTGATGGCAATTGATTAACATCTCCTAATAAGATTAATTTAGTACCTAAGTATATGCCTTTTAAAATATAGTTCATGATGTATAAGTCTACCATCGACATTTCATCCACTATAACCACATCAGCATCTATTGGTGTTATTGGATAGTCCTCATCAAATAAATTTGTAGTCTCTTCTATTTTCTTTAGCTCAAGTAGCCTATGTATTGTACTTGCATTTTCTCCAGTTTGTTCAGTAATTCTTTTTGCTGCTCTTCCGTGTAGGAGCGCACAAAGCTACTTTCATATTATTATTTTTATATAGCTTTATGATAGACCTTATAGTTGTTGTTTTTCCTGTTCCAGGCATACCCGTTATAACGCAAACATTATTTTCGTTTACAGCTTCTACCGCTTCCCTTTGTTTGCTCGATAAAATTATATCTTCTTTATTCTCTATTTTTTCAAGCTCAGCTTTAAAGTTTTTTATCTTCTTTATATTTTTCGTTTTATCCAAAGCAACTAATTTTTCTGCTATCATTTGTTCACAACTATGTAGTATCTTTAAGTAAATAAATGATCCATCAGAATCTCCATCGCCGTTATCTCTATTATCTTCAACAACTTCCCCTATTACTTTTAAATCTATCAAGCAATTTTGTACATCTTCTATAGATACTTCTCCTGCACCCGCCGACAATATGTCTAGTACAAACTGAATTAGGTTTTCTTTAATCACACAAGTATGCCCATTATAGCTAGACAAAACCAAAGCATATTTAATACTGCTTTTTATTCTTCTCTCATCATTGCATGAAGTTCCCAGATTTATAGCCATTTTATCTATTTGTTTAAAATCCACACCATAAACTATGTCCACAAGCATATATGGATTTTCTTCTATTTTTTCTATAGCGTCTTTCCCGAATAGCCTCATATACCTTTTTACTGTTTGCTGCCCCTATTCCAAACTTCTCTAAAAAACTAACTATTTGCCACAAGTCCCATTTCTCGTTAAACTCTTCACCTATAAGTATAGCCTTATCTTTTGTTATTCCTTTTACACGTGATAACTTTTCAGGCTCAAACCTTAACACTGATAGTGTTTCTTCTCCAAAATGTTCTACTATCCTTTTACTTGTTGCTGGACCCACTCCTTTGATAAGTCCACCAGCTAAATATTTTTCGGTAGCATCCACTGACTCTGGCATCATCTTTTCAAATGTTTCAATCTTAAACTGCTCTCCATACTCTTGGTGAGTAACATATTTCCCAAACAATTTTAAAGTATCTCCTTTATTTATAAACGGAAGATACCCTACAATCATTACAGAATCTGATGATGTATGCAACTCTGCTACTGTATAACTATTCACTTCATTTTGATATATTATCTCTTCTATATGTCCTTTTAATTCCATATTTGCATTCTACCACATAAAAGGGACTTATTAAAAGTCCCTTCTAATTTTTTCTCCTTCAATTACTCTCTATATTATTTCTTATCATATTCCTTCAATTATTTCTTTACATTCTTCCCAATTAGTAAATCTTATATTTTTATATTCCTTTTTCAATTTCAACAATATTTCATCTGTTTTATCTTGCGAATCTAATCCCGCTATTACTATATTCGTAGGCATGCTCTCTTTTTGACATAGTAACCTTGATAAAAAAGATCGAATAAAACCTTCTATTTTTTCTTCTCCATTTTTTGCTACAACTATTACATAAACTCCTTCAGCTGACAGTTCTGTATATGTAAAACTATATATTACCGTTTTAATAATCTCTATAAGTCCGTATAGTGCTAACACCCAAAACACACTATTTATTATAAACTCATTCATATATGCCCCCTAAATCATTTCCGTTCTTTAATATACTATGAGACATTATACAAATTTGTGTGTTGCTCTGCTTCCCTTTTTTGCATTATTTATTTTAATAATATAAGTGTGCTATTCTCTTCCGTCGCTTGTTGTGATATCTCTTCCAATTGGCCATTCATTTCTAGAAGCTTAGGTATTACAATATGATCAATTGTGCTTTTCATTATCAGTACATTTTCCAATATCGTCTCTTCCATAACATTCTCCTTCTTCACATACTTTATCATAGTCTGCTAATACACTCGCCATTCCTCCAAATCGACTACGCATTCCTTTGCTCACATTTGCTATATCTCCTTTAAGTTCTACTTTTGTATTCACTATTTCAGTTTTCACTTCTTCGATTTTATCATCTATCTTCTTGTCTAAGTTGTCTATCCTCTTGTCCATGTTGTCTATCCTCTTGTCCATGTTGTCCATTCTTTCATAAACTTTCTCAAACTTGCTGTCCATCTTCTTGTCCATGTTGTCTATCCTTTGTTCCATTTGCTCTAGTTTATTCATTATCTTTTCTTCCATATTCTTTTCACCTCCTCCCATTGCATTTTGTCATTAAGTGTCGCTTTGTTGTTTTGTCAATTTTACAACATGCGTTTTGGAGATGTCAACTCTTTTGACAAAAAAATGCCGAAAACATTTCGACATTTTTCGACATTTCTTGTTTATTTAGTGGGATTTTTCATTCATGATGTTTGTGCAACTTCTATAGTTCGACAACTTCTTCCCAAGACATTCCTTCTTTGCCAAAATGTCCATAGTTTGTTGTCTTTGTATAAATCGGTTCTTTCAAGTTTAAATGTTTAATAATACCTCTAGGTGTTAAATCAAATTTTTCTTCTACTCTCCTTATTATCTCTTCCTCCGGAATTGTATTTGTACCAAAAGTATCTACACATAAGGATACTGGTTTATCTACACCTATTGCATATGCTATTTCTATCTGACACTTTTTTGCTAGCTTATTCGCAACTATATTTTTAGCAATATGTCTTACCATATATGCGGCACTTCTATCTACCTTGCTTGCATCTTTTCCTGAAAAAGCTCCTCCTCCATGTGGAGCAGATCCTCCATAAGTATCTACAATTATCTTTCTGCCAGTAAGTCCTGTATCCCCTAAAGGTCCACCAATTACAAATCTTCCCGTAGGGTTTATATATATTTTTGTATTTTCATCTATATACTCTTCTGGCACAACTGTTTTTATTACATGATTTATAATATCACTTTTCATTGTTTCTAATGAGGCATCCGCTAAGTGTTGGTTCGATATAACAATTGTATCTATTCTTTTTGGAACATTTCCTTCATATTCCACTGTTACTTGCGTTTTTCCATCTGGTCTTAAGTAGTTAACTATTCCATCTTTTCTTATCTCCGTTAATCTCTTAGCTAATTTGTGTGACATCATTGCAGCAAACGGCATATATTCTTCAGTCTCATCACAAGCATAACCAAACATCATACCTTGATCTCCTGCTCCTCCTGTATCTACTCCCATTGCTATATCTGGACTTTGTTCTACAATATTTACTTCTATCTGACAAGTCATATAATCTATATCAGTAGCTTCATTATCATACCCAATAGCTTTTAAAGTATCTCTAACTACCTTTTCCACATTAACCGTACCTTTTGTTGTAACTTGTCCTGCAACCGTTATTTTGTTTTTCGATGCAAATGTTTCTACTGCAACTCTAGAATCCTTATCTTGCTTCAAACATTCATCTAATACTGCATCCGAAATCAAATCACAAACTTTGTCTGGATGCCCTTCTGTTACTGATTCTGATGTAAACAAATATTTTTTCATAATATACCACCTTTTCTTTGATAAACCCTATTATACCTAATTTATTTGCTTTTGAATACCCTTTAATGTTTTTTTGATCAATTTTTTCAAATGGTTGTAAATCTACATATTTTTATTCCTTTGTTGACAGTTGACAAAAGGTATTATGTATGTTAATATCGTTAAAATATATAAGATAGAGGTAGCAGTGTATCAGAGTACTATGTGGAGCCAGCAAGCTTTGAAGCATACGAAAGGTAACCATTGCCGAATAAAACAATTAGGCATAGTTGTTTTATGGAACTAATAAGAATATTATTAATTCTCGTTTTAATTAAACGGAGCTATCAGGAAATACTCAAAAAACGAGTTTTGCTGTGGCAGAAACTCTTTTTTTATTTTTAAAAACACAAATCTCATAATCAATATATAAGGAGGAATAAATGAATTTCAGAATAGATAATAATTTAACATTTGAAGACTTTAAAGAAATTGAGGAAATTGAAAAAAGCTATTTCGACATAGACACAGTTGTTACTAGTTCTCAAGTATATAAATGGCATTTGGTAAACCCAGATACAGAGATAGTTGTCAAGAGCATAGTTAATGACGAAGTTGTTGGACAAATTAGTGTAATCCCTCTTAGTAAGGAACAATACAAGAACTTCATCAATGGAGACCTAAAAGATACTGAAATTAATGAAGATAATATAATAACATATATAAATCATTGTGAATATCATTTACTATTCTCTTGTATTACCATAAAAAAACAATATCGTGAAAATAAAATGATTTTATACTGTCTACTAAAAGGACTATATGAAAAAATTAAATATTTAGAAAGCAAAGACATTAAATTTATCAATATGTGTGCCGAAGGTCAGACAACAGATGGCCAAAATTTTTTAGAAAAATTTCTAAGTTTAAAACTAATGGGAAAAACAAAGGACAACTATAGTCTATATTATTTTGAAAAAGATTATAATGATTTTGACAACTGGTTCACCGCCTTCCCAACATATATAGAAAAATATTATAACAACTTTAGTAATGCATATTAATTAGCTGGTAAAAGTTATTTGCTACAATTCTTCTATCTGAGCTATTTCTTTTTTACCGAATTTAGCATACAATAGAAGGAATAATCTAAGGAGAGATGTATATGAAAAATTTTAAGTTAGCTGTTGTGGGCGCAACCGGTATGGTTGGTAACCAAACGCTAGAAGTGTTAGAAGAACGAAAATTACCTATTTCTGAATATGTATTTTATGCTTCCTCTAGATCCGCTGGAAAAAAAGTGACCTTTATGGGCAAAGAGCACACTATACGAGAACTTTCAAAAGACAATATTGATCCATCAATTGATTTTGCTTTATTCGCTGCTGGTTCTGACATAAGCAAGGAATACATCCCTATCTTCAAAGAAAACGGCTCTGTTATAATCGACAAAAGTAGTCTTTTTAGAATGGACAAAGATGTACCTTTAGTTGTTCCTGAAGTAAACCCCGAAGAAGTCCTAAACCATAAGGGATTAATCGCGACACCAAATTGTACTACAATACCTGCCGTTGTCGTTCTCAAACCTTTAGACGATAAATATAAGATCAAAAGAGTTATATACTCTACTTATCAAGCAGTATCAGGAGCAGGGGTTTCAGCTGTAGAGGATTTAAAGAATGGAGAAAAGGAAATTGCACCTAAAAACTTTAGCGTCCCTATCTATAGCAATTGTATCCCTCATATTGACAGCTTTTTAGATACTGGATATACTAAAGAAGAAATGAAAACAATTAATGAAACAAGAAAAATACTGAAAAGGCCTGACTTAAAAGTTACAGCAACAACTGTAAGGGTTCCTGTTTTCAATTGCCATAGTGAATCTATTAATATTGAATTTGAGAATGATTTTGAAATAGATGATATCAGAAAATTATTAGAAAACTCACCAAATGTTGTTGTTCATGATGATATTTCTAATAATGTATATCCAACAGCCTTTAGTGTAAACGGCAAAGACGAAACATATGTCGGAAGAATTAGACGTGATGAAAGTATACCATATGGAATTAATTTGTGGGTCGTGTCTGATAATCTAAGAAAAGGTGCCGCAACCAATGCTGTACAAATTCTTGAAAAATTACTTGAAAACCACAATTAATATAAAAAAATATAATAAAAATTTAGGAGGAATGAAAATGAAAAAATTAGTATTTAAGGGCTGTGGAACGGCAATAATTACCCCATTTACAGAAACAGGTGTAAACTTTGAGGAATTCGGAAAATTATTAGAATTTCAAATTAAAGGAAATGTAGATGCTATTATAGTTTGCGGAACTACTGGTGAAGCTTCTACTATGACTGATGAAGAGAAAAAGCAGGCTATTAAGTTTGCAGTAGAAGTTGTAAACAAGAGAGTTCCAGTTGTTGCAGGTACTGGTGGAAATTGTACTAGATCTTCTATAGAACTTTCTAAATATGCAGAATCTGTAGGTGTCGACGCATTAATGCTTGTTACTCCATATTACAATAAAACTACACAAGCCGGTTTAGTTACACATTTCGAAACTATCGCGAAAGAAACTACTTTACCAATAATATTATATAATGTACCTAGCAGAACTGGTATGAATATGGCTCCTGCTACTTGTCTAGCATTATCAAAAACAGAAAATATTGTTGCTGTAAAAGAAGCAAGCAGTGATATATCTCAAATAGCTGAAATCGCATCACTTTGTAGAGAAAATCTAACTATATATTCAGGTAATGATGACCAAATCGTACCTCTATTATCTTTAGGCGGTAAGGGAGTAATTTCCGTTATAGGTAACATCATACCTAATGATGTGCATACTATGGTTCACAGTTTCCTAGAAGGAGATATCCAAAAAGCAACAAAATTGCAATTAGATACTATAAATCTAAGTTCAGCAATATTCTGTGAAGTAAACCCTATTCCAGTAAAAGAAGCATGTAATATGCTTGGGTTTAACTGTGGTACTCCGAGATTACCATTAGTAGAAATGACGGCTGCTGGAAAAGAAAAATTAAAGCAAGCTATGACAGACTATGGACTTTTAGGATAATAATTTCTATAAATTAAGTAATATAGTAAAAGGATGTGTTTTTAATGATAAAAGTACTAATAAATGGAGTAAATGGTAGAATGGGACAAGTGGTTTTAAACCAAGCACAAACTAAAGATAACTTTTCAGTAGTTTGTGGTGTTGACCAAAATGATTCTATAACTAATTCTTTCCCAGTCTATGCTGATTATAATAACATAAAAGAAGATGTTGATGTAATAGTAGACTTTTCTACACCTACCGCTTCACTTAACATATTAAAGTTTGCTGAAGCTAATAGCATCCCTGTAGTTATTGCAACAACTGGCTTCTCAGATGAAGACTTAAATACTATAAAAGAATATTCTTCAAGAATTCCTATCTTTAGAGCAAGCAATATGTCTTATGAGGTTAACGTCATGGCAGATTTAGTAGCAAAACTTGCTGTTTTACTTAAAGATTCTGATATTGAAATAGTAGATACTCATCATGCAGGAAAAGTGGACAGCCCAAGTGGTACTGCTTTAATTTTCGCAGATAGCATAAATGCTGCTTTAGACAATGAAATGCATTATGAATATAATAGAGAATCAAAAAGAGAAAAAAGAAGCAAAAAAGAAATTGGAATACATTCAATCCGTGGTGGTACTGTTGTTGGAAAACATACTGTAGCATTCTATGGCCAAAATGAAACTTTAGAAATAACTCACTCAGTAGACTCAAGAAGTATATTTGCAGACGGAGCATTAAAAGCCGCTGAGTTTATGATTAACCAAAAGAACGGATTATATGGTATGAATAACTTAATATAGGAATATTCTCGTCAATAATCTTTGATTAAGACACCCTTAAACTGATAAAGTACGGGTGTCCTTTTTATATCACATTCTCTACAATATATTTCGCAGTGCAACTCTCTCCTTCTCTACAATATCTTCTATCAAAAATATAGACCTTGCTATTTCTTCTAGTGCTCTATCATAATTCCCTGTTCTTATATTTGACTTCATAGAAATTAAGGATACTCCTATCATATCTATTTCAGTATGCAAAACTATAACAGACCATCTTTCCATCATCTCTTTCCATTCATCATATATCCTATTTGACATATCTTTTAGTCTCTTTTTTTCCAATTCCATATCATAATTTTCAAAAGCATTGCTCTCCTCTCTTATCCTCTCTATCTCACCTTCCAACTCCCTTAGCTCTTCAATTATTTTATCACCACTTGTTTGCAAGTATGTTTTTGTATAAATCCCTCCGCCAAATATCACCATTACAACAGTTATTATTATAATAATATCTTTTCTCACTCGCTACTTCTCCTCACTAATTTAGTCTCTATTCGTTTCTTTCTTCTGGCAAAACATGTTATTCCCTCCATCATATGTTACAATGAGCGCATCTTTAGGCTCATATCCAAACTTAGCCACCTCTTTACTTAGCCACCTTTCGTCTCTACCTATTGCTTTTAGATTGTCCAGCATTATTTCTCCATCTACGACTAGATCATATGGAATCCCTGAATACTCTGGCATTATATCAAAATCCTCTGGTATAGTAGCTCTCTTATTTGGTTTTTGTATCACAGTTATTTGTCCACTTGTTTCTAATATCGCATACTCTACATCTCCGAGATTAACCACATTCCTTTCTCTTAACCTTTCTTGTAACTCATTGATAGTAAATTTTTCTTTTCTTAAATTTTTCAAATCAATTTTTCCTCTATATATCAAAATAGATGGTTTACCACATATGATTTTTCTACATAAAATACTCTTCAAATTCATATTCGATATAATTAGTTGCAATAATAATAGTGCAATTATTGGAATTACTCCACTAGATATTGGAATGCCTGTGTCTGTCATAGGTATTGATGCAAGATCTGCAATCATTATTGCAATTACTAGTTCAAAAGGTTGCATTTGTCCGAATTTCTCTTTTGCCCATTAATCGCATAACAATCAAAACTAATATATATATAATTACTACTCTTATAAATGTGTTTATCATATTTGTAGTATGCCACTTTTTATTTAAAAAAATATATGCTTTCTACTTTTTTTCGCATTTATATAAACGAAATCATTTTTGTATATTTATTATATTTATGTAAATACTATTTATATTGTTTAAAATGTATATTTATATAAGGAGGGAAATTAGATGGCTGATAATCACGTAGAAACTCGTAGTAGAAATGGTGCAAACACTGTCTGGCAAATAGTAGGTAGATTAATAGCTGCAACAATTATACTTGCTATAACAGCATTCTTTACTCCAGGATTTCATATAAGCGGTTTTTGGGCACTAGCCACTGCTGCTGTTGTCTTAACACTTATGGATTATCTTATTGTTAAATTCACTGGTTTAGATGCTAGTCCATTTGGTAAAGGTTTTGTAGGATTTATTCTATCTGTGGCAATACTATATGCTATTCAGTATTTTGTTGTAGGATATTCAATATCTTGGATAGCCGCAATAATTGGTGCATTGATATATGGTGTAATAGCTTACTTTATACCAGGCGATCAATCTTTTTAGATTAAGTAAACAACTTTTTTCTTGCAAATTTTGCACAAACAAAAATATCCTAAAACTATTTTTAAGTTTTAGGATATTTTCTTTCTATTCTTCTATTATCTTCTTGTCGGTGCATCCATAACAAGTAATAATATGTCTTGATTGTCTAAATACCATCCCAATGTTGGAGGTTCACTTACTTCCTCTCCATCTAAGAGGAATATAACTTCTATTCTTCTTTCTCCATCTGCAAGTATGCTGTATACATTGGTTAGCATGAACGTTCCCACTTCTTCTCCTGTAGATAAGTTAACAAATCCAAAATTTCTGCCGCTAACCGCTACAATTCCATAATCATCATCGATCATATTTGGTATGATTAATACCTGCCTTCTTTGTCCTCGATCTGGTGGTCCTCCAAATCCTTCATATATAATAGGAACTACGGTTTGACCATTTTCCCCAAGAACCCCAACCAAATTATTATTACTTACTTCATATAATAGAGGCAAATGATTTAATACTCTTATATTATCATATGCCGCTGGTATTTCCATTTCTCCATCCAGGTTCATTACTCCCATCCTGCCACGATTTGTTGTAACAATAAAGTCTCCTGTATATTCAACAAACATTACACCATTGTATACTAACGGTATTATTTGAGAACTAAAATCTGCACTAGATATAACTCCATGCTCATTACCTCTAGAAACAACAAGCATTCCTCTAGCTATTGTTTTCATGTTGTTATAATCCTCTGACAGAACATATCTGCCTCCTTCTTCTAATATATAGCTAAAACGCTCAGTTAAGTGCTCCTTAGTTTCTATAGCTATATTTACCTGTCCATCTCCGAATCGCTTCAGCTGTTACTCTCATACTAAATGCTTCTGTTAAATCTTCTACATTTATATACATTCTTCCATCTCGGATAAATATATCTGATTCAATCTCAAAATACGCATTATCAATAAGAGGAGGATTCAAAGGAACCTTAGAAACTAAATTTGATCCATCTTCAAATCCAATAGCTTCATTAGAAGTACGAATAGTTCTCCTGTATCTATCTACATCATCTGCTCCATGTGCTCCTACAACATAGTAATACCCATCAAAATGATATACAAGGTCTCGAAGTGAAATGAATATATTGTTCTCATCATTAATTATTAATAATCCCTCTGTAACTTCTATCTGCTCTCCATTAAGAAAAACACCTGTCTGCTGAGTTCCTTGTCCCGATAGAAGTGATATCAAATAAATTAATATTATTAATGCTAGTATAGAAAAAATTAGCAATACTAATACTATACGTTTTCCGCCATTATTCTTTTTCTGCTCTTGCTCATCTAATAAGTTCATGAGCTCCCCCCTATTCTTCTGTATAATTATATCTTTAGCTAATCTTCATATCCATATTCTTTATAGAATTCATTTCTAAAATTCAACAAATTATCTGCTTCTATTTCTATTTTAACTCTTTCCATAAGTTTAGTCAAGAACCTCAAGTTGTGAATTGATAAGAGTCTATCCCCTAATATTTCATTAGTTTTAACTAAATGCCTTATATAGCTTCTCGTGTAATTCTTACAAGTATAACAATCACATTTATTATCAAGTGCGCTAAAGTCTCTTTCATATTCTTTATTCCTTACCACAACTTTACCACTCCATGTAAGTGCTGTACCATTTCTGGCAACTCTAGTAGGAAGCACACAATCAAACATATCTATTCCTCTTAAAACACCTTCTATTAAATAGTCCGGCGTTCCAACCCCCATCAAATATCTAGGTTTATCTTTTGGTAAAAACTTCACTGTGGCATCTAACACTTCACACATAACTTCCTTTGGTTCTCCTACTGCAAGTCCTCCTATTGCATATCCTGGAAAATCTAGGCTCACTAAATCTTTTGCTGATTTTTCTCTTAAGTCTGCATACACTCCTCCTTGCACAATTCCAAACAATCCTTGCTTATCTGTGTTTTTATGTGCCTCTTTGCAGCGCTTTGCCCATCTTGTAGTCATTTCCATTGATTCTCTAGTATATTCATAAGTTGCAGGATGTCCTACACACTCATCAAATGCCATTATTATATCTGCACCCAAATCATTTTGTATTTCCATAGCTTTTTCTGGAGATATAAAATGTTTACTTCCATCTAAATGAGACTTAAACTCTACTCCCTCTTCTGAAATTTTTCTGAGTTCGCCTAAGCTAAACACTTGGAATCCACCACTATCTGTAAGTATCGCTCTATCCCAGTTCATAAATTTATGAAGACCTCCGAGCCTCTTTTACAAGTTTGCTACCTGGCCTTAAATACAAATGATATGTATTAGACAAAATTATCTCTGCCTTTACTTCTTCCTTAAGTTCTTCTGGAGACACAGATTTAACTGTTGCTTGTGTTCCAACTGGCATAAATGCTGGCGTCCCGTATATCACCATGAGGTGTATGCAGTATCCCTCTTCTTGCTCCTGTTTGCTTACACTCGTGTAGCAAGGTATATTTTATTGCTGACATTTGTCTCTCCTTTACTAGTTAATGAATTAATTGATAAACATTGCATCTCCAAAGCTGAAAAATCTATATTTCTCTTTCACAGCTTTGTTATATGCATCTAATATAAACTCTCTGTCCGCTAGAGCAGATACCATCATTATTAATGTAGATTCTGGCAAGTGGAAGTTTGTGATAAGAGCATCTGTACATTTGAATTTGTATCCTGGATATATAAAGATGTCTGTGTCTCCTTCTATTGCTTGCACAAATCCATTTTCATCTGCTGCCGCTTCTAATGTTCTACAGGATGTTGTCCCACATGCTATTACTTTATGTCCTGATTTTTTTGCTTTGTTAATTTTTTCTGCATCTTCTTCTTTTACGTAAAATTGTTCACTATGCATATCATGTTTTGTAACATCATCTACTTTAACAGGCCTAAATGTTCCAATACCTACATGTAAAGTTACATTAGCTATCTCTATTCCCTTTTCCCTTATATTTTCTAATAGCTCTTCAGTAAAATGGAGCCCTGCTGTTGGAGCAGCAGCTGATCCTTCATGCTCTGCATACACAGTTTGATATCTATCCTGTTTTTCTAATCTTTCTGTTATATATGGAGGCAAAGGCATTAAACCAATTTGACTTAGTATTTCATTAAATATACCTTTGTATGTAAATTTAACCTTTCTATTTCCATTCTCTAAAATTTCTAAGATCTCTGCTTCCAATAATGGAGTAGCATACTCTAAATTATCCTCATTAACTCCAAAAACTATTTTTGTCCCTTCTTTTACTTTTTTCCCAGGTCTCACTATTGCTTCCCAAATGTCATCTCCTAGATTTTTAAGTAACAAAATTTCTACATCGGCTCCTATGTCAATTTTATCATTCTTCTCATTAACTTTTTTCCCATATAACCTTGCCGGAATTACCTTTGTATTATTTATAACTAAGCAATCTCCTGGTTCCAAATACTCTATTATATTCTTAAATGTTTTATGGTTTACTTGTCTATTCTTTCTATCTAACACCATTAACCTAGATTCATCTCTCTTTTCTAGTGGGTGTTGCGCTATTAATTCTTCTGGTAAATCATATTTAAAATCTGATGTTTTCATACTTCTACTTTCCTCCAATGTCAAAGTTTTATTATTTTATCATAGTACTTTATTACTTACCCGTCATTCTATTAAAGCACAACAGGCTCTAGCTCATTTCCCGCATTCCTAAACACATTCATTGCTCTATTAGCCATATTTCTAAGATCTTGAAAAATATTTTGTGGCTCTGTGGCAAATGATACTTCCCTTACACTTCTAAATTCACTTGAATGAAGAGGTCTTAATGTATATACAATAGGGTATAGTCCAATATTTCGGCCTTCATTCTCGTCAAATATGCTTTGAGTCATATAATCACTGTACCAGCTCCTTGCTCCCCCCGCTATCCTTTGTACACTATATCCATACTCCTCATAATCATGCAAGTCCGGAACAGTGTACCCATGTTCTCTCATTATTCTTTCTAGAGTATGCAAAAACTCATGTACAAATACCGCTTCCGGAAATGGATTAATCCTAGAATCATAAACATATATGCGATCATATCTTTCATTCGGCATTCTTATAAGCGAAAAACCTACTTCATATAAATCCATTCCGCCCTAGCCCTATCCAATCATAGACTGGTATTTCAATATCTATATCTGTATCGCCTAATCGCACAACTACAAAAATATGATCATAATCTTTTCCTTCAAGATATGGTGCCAAGAGATTTTTCACATCTATTGGATCTATATAATATCCAAATTCTTCTGAATACGAAATTGAAGTTATTGGTTCATCTATTTCATATATTTGATATCTAACACTCATCATATTATTCGACATTACTTGAGCTGATTTTTGAAATCTTGTCATATTTTCTGTTATAACATTTACATCGGAGTTTCTCATCGATACCTGCATAGGGACATCAAATCCCTGTGGCATTACATCTCCAACCTCTATATATTCATTCATTTCTATTCCGATTTCTATATTCTTAAATATGAAACATGCAACATTCCATTCTGTACTTACTTCTCTTTTTCCCTCTTCTAATCTAAAATCAGAAAACCATGCTGTTCCTCTGCTATGACTTCGATTTCCGCCAAGTCTAAATCCTATATATACAGTTTCTCTATCTCTTGAATTAAATATAAGTTCTACTTCTTGCCAATCATTCGTACCCATAACAGCTCTTGAAGTTTCTGATGTACCTAATATAGAAATAGTTGCTCCTGCATTTACCCTTCCATCTCTTGATTCAACATTCTCTGTTTTAACCAATGCACTTACTCTATATATTGTATTTGGTCTAACTTGAACAGCTCTATAAAATACTGCATTATTAAATTCCTCAGATTTTATCCTATAGCTTCTATGCCCATTCCCCGTTGTTACTTCTCTATCTCTAACGAATCTAGATACTCCTAAATGATATTCAGCTCTAATAAATTGATTGAAATCATTAGTTTTGTATATCTCATATACTGCAATCATCGCAACCAATGTTAGTACAATTATTATTATCGAACTAATTCTAGATATTATTCTAGCTGTCTTCTTCATTAAATTCTCCCTTATTTAAAGAATAAATTAATTCTCTCCTTTATGCTGTCTTTTCCTAAAACTTGCATTATTTCATACAAATCTGGGGTATTACTCCTTCCAGTTACTACTACTCTAAGCACTGTACTCACATCACCTACATGCCCTTTGAATTTCTCCGGTTCTTGTTTATACGCCTTTACTTCTCTACTGTATCCTAGTTCTTCTGCCAAATCTTTAATCTTATTAAACCATTCTTCTTTACTATCAGCTAAATCAAAATATTTTTCCATGTATGTATTTACTATGTTTGATATCTCTTCTTTATCGTTAACTTTCTGGAATTCATATTCTGTATTCCCCGCAAATTTGTCATCATACATATATATAATAATATCTTTTACATCTATCCATTTAGCAATATCTTTCCTTGGCTTAACATTTCCTCTTTCAATATTTAGTACCCTAATTCCGTACTCTCTATTATCTTCTAAAAGTTTTTTAAGTTCTTCATCATAATAATTAGCCCATTCTAATGTCTTATTATATATTTCTTCTGCAGATAACTTTGATATGATAGTTTTTGATACATCTAGTAATTTTACCATATCAAAAACTGCACCACTTACATTCATTTTATTCAATTGGAAATCAAATTCATCTACACTTTTATCAGGATTCCCTCTTCTCCATGGTTCGAAATTTGAATTAGCAACATTAAGTAAATATTCAGTTACAGATTCTGCTAGTATCCCTTGTTCATGATAATAACTAACTGCTGCTTCTGGATCTTTTCTTTTACTAATTTTTCTCTTGTTTCCATCGTCATCTTTCATTATCGTTGCAGTATGAGCAAATTTAGGTAGTTTGAATTCTAATGCTCTAAATAGCTCTAAATGCAAAGGAAGCGAAGGAAGCCATTCATCTCCACGAATTACATGTGTAACTCTCATTAAATGATCATCTACAGGATGCGCAAAATGATATGGAGGAAGTCCATCTCCCTTAATTATTATCGCATCTTGATCATTTTCCGGAAATTCAATTTTCCCTTTTATACAATCTTTATGTTCTACTCTTCTATCTTCTCTCCCTGCAGATTTAAGTCTTATAACGTACTTCTCGCCATTTTGTATTCTTTTAATCTTTTCTTCTAAAGGAATGTTTCTACATTTAGCCCAAACACCATAATACCCTGGTCTTACTTTCGCTTGTTCTTGTTTTCCTCTTATCTCTTCTAATTCTTCTGGAGAACAAAAGCATGGATATGCTAACCCTTTTTGGATTAAACTCTTAGCATATGCTTGATATATATCTTTTCTTTCACTTTGCTTATATGGTCCATATTCTCCACTTTCTTCATCTTCAGATATAGCACCTTCATCTGGAATAACTTCAAAACCTTTTAATCCATTCACTATTTGAAATATTCCATTTTCTATTTCTCTTTTTTGATCTGTATCCTCTATTCTTAATATAAATTTACCACCTGTTTGCTTTGCTAGTTTTTTATCAATAATTCCTCCGAACAATCCTCCAACATGAATAAATCCTGTCGGACTTGGAGCAAATCTAGTTACATATGCACCTTCTGGTAAATTCCTTGCTGGATATTTCTCCTCATAATATGATATTTCCTTTGCATCTGGAAATATTAAATCAGCTAATACTTTATAATCCATATCTATCATTCTCCTCTTTTTAATCACTCTATTATACTACATTTTCTATTCCATTTACAACAGAACAAAGAAGTAATTTTTCATATTCTTCATTCTCATTTCTTTTATCAAAAAGAAAAAGTGCTGATCATATGACCAGCAACTTTTCCCAAATAAAATAATTATATTTTAACCTTGGAGGTTTTTATTCTTTAAGTGTTTTCAGTTTAAGATACTTTTCCCGCGTAGCGTTGCCAGCACGATTGTGCCTATCCGCTTTGTTGTTGGCTATTACCTGTTGTGCTTCTATAGCCAGCCTTGGATCAATCTTAGCTAATCTCTCGTTCACATCTTTGTGAACTGTACTTTTACTAACCCCAAATGCTCGGGCGGTTTCTCTCACCGTAGAATTGTTGTCAACAATGAACTGGCCTACCGCAGCAGCCCGCTCTTCAATGTATTTCTTCATTGTGACAAACCTCCTTTATATTGGTGTTATTTAGTTATATCGCAAATTAACATAATATTCAATGTTTTTCCAAAAAAAGTAGAACCTCCTCACAGCTCCTACTCTCTTTGCTTATTTCAAAAAATAATCCAGTATACCAATTATACCATCTTCATCTACAGTCTTACCTATATATCCATTAGCATTTAGCACTTCTTTTTTTAGTTCCTCAGTAGCATTCCCCATAGCCGCTTTATATTTACATAGCTTCATAAAATTCCAATCATTAATACAATCTCCTACGCCTAGCATGTTTTCTGTAGATACTCCCAAATAATCAGCTATATCTAAAAGACCTTGAGTTTTAGATATTCCTTGTGTCAAAACGTCACCGATTTTTATAGGCAAAGTTTTAGGATTAAAAGTCCAATTAAGTGATAAATCAAGATTTGCATTCATGAAGATATCAGTCACTCTTTCTTTTTCTTTATCGTCTTTAGCTATCAATTTGCATTGCACCACACTCTTCGAAATAGCTTCTTCTAAGTTGTCTACAAGAATTACTTTTTCTGTTATAATTTGTTCACGTTTTGCTGTGACATCACTAACTTTACTTTTTTTCATATAGTAATATTGATCTTTTGTGTGCAATTCAAGGTATATATCATGTTTATCACAAAGAACAACTAACTTTTTAAGCAATTCTTTATCCATTAATTCTTCTCTAATAATCATACCAGCAATTGGATTAAACACTATTGAACCGCCATTTGTTACATGCATTGAATCAAGTCCAATGTACTCAATTATTTTCTTAATCGCAAATGAAGGTCTTGACCCACATAAACTTACACTAATTCCTTGCTCATTAATTTTCTTTAATATTTCTGCAACTTTCTTGTTTGGCATTGGTGAATTGATACCATGTTTTTTTCCAACAATAACACCATCTATATCTAATATTATAGCTTTAATATCTGCCATTTCTTTCTATACTCCTTTGTATTATCTATTAAAATCATCAGTAGTATCCGCATCATCCTTAACTGGATTAGAGTATGATGACTCTGGCTGCCCGTGTTTGCTGAGCAGCTACATTTCCCGCTCCACTAACATCATAGCGTATACTATCATTAAAAGTAAGGACTTGCTCTCGCTTTTCCTTCAATAATTCATTAGCTTCCCTAATAGTAGCATTCACTAAAACTTCAATAGTATCTATAACAGGAATAGACTCAGGTACATCTTCTTGACTTATAACAAGCGGTATTTCTGTACAACCACCAACTATTGCTTCTGACCTTTTATTTAATAAATCTTCAACACCAACCATTACCAGCTCTTTAGCCTCTGCTAATTTCAATTGCTTTTCTTCACCATCACCCATCAGATCCGCTTTTTTAACAGCTCTAATTCCTTCCATCACATCATCTTGAGCATGTACGTTATCATCGTTAGTTGGATATATAACTTCAAGTCCAGCAGGTTCAAAAACGCTGCTAAAAATCGGATTAAGTCCCTGCCCTCCTTTAACAGTCCCTGTTGTTGCAAGAACTCCTACTTTCTTTATATCCGGATGTTCTTGCTGTATAAAGTCAAGCGTTTCTTTTTGAATATGTACAAAAGGAGTAGTTACTTTGTATAAGATATGCCCGATAAACTCACCAGTTTCTTTGTCAAATTCATTAAAGTACAGTCCTCTCTGCATTTCGGGCAAGAAATAGTGAGCTGTATTACACGGCATAACAATAAAGTCTACATCTTGTTTCTCTAAGAAATATGCTCTTTTTGACATCTCAAAAGCGGGAGTTTCTGGCCACTCTCCTTCTATATATCGACTTCTATCTGGTATCTCATCAATCATACCAACAACAGGGTCATTTACCATATGAATATCTAAATTCCCCTTTAATTCTTCTGGTATACTTTCTTCTAAAAGCTTATAAAATTGATTTGTCGCGCCAACACCCATTCCACCTAAAATACCAATGCGGACAACATGTTTCGCATTAGTATCCGCTTTCATTTTATGTAATATTTCTATCATTGAGAAGCCTCCTTTGATTTAACTATTTAAAATATATAATAAAAACATGTAATAATCAATATCTTGCAAAACAAACCACTTATCATTTTAAAAGCTGGAATACCAACATCTCGATACTTGGTATTCCAGCTTTTCCTTATACTTCCATTATAATTGGAATGACCATTGGATCTCTTTTTGTTTTTTTATGGATATATTGGCGAAGCTCTTCTCTTACTAAAGATTTGATTGTTGTCCAATCTTTTATCCCTTTCTCTTCAAACTTAGCTACTTCTTCTTTAAGTAAATTCTTTATATTATCCATTAAGTTCTCTGATTCCTTCACATATACGAATCCACGAGATATAACATCTGGTCCTGACACTATTTGACCACTAGCTGCATCCATAGCCATTACAACTACTATCAATCCATCTTGAGATAATCTTTGTCTATCTCTTAAAACTATGTTTCCTACATCACCAACACCTAGTCCATCTACCATTATCTTACCAAACGGCACTGTTCCTGCAAGTTTAGCTTCATCTTCGTTTATCTCTAGCACTCTACCATTTGTCATTATAAATACGTCTTTTGAGTCTATTCCCATTACCTTTGCTGTTTCTTTATGTGCAATTAGCTGTCTATATTCACCATGCACCGGTATGAAGAATTTAGGTTTAACTAGCGAAATCATCAATTTTTGTTCTTCCTGACATGCATGTCCTGAAGTATGAACATCTTGTAGAGCATTATATACTACTTCTGCTCCTACTTTCATTAAATCATCAATTACATTAGAAACTAGTTTCTCGTTTCCTGGTATTGGGCTTGCCGAAATTATTATTAAATCATTTGGAGTTATTTCTACTTTTCTATGATCTCCAGCAGCCATCCTTGTTAGTGCTGCCATAGGTTCTCCTTGGCTTCCTGTAGTTATTATAACTAGTCTATCATCAGTGTATGATTTCATACTATCAATATCAATAAATGAATCTTCCGGTGCTTTTATATACCCTAATTCTCTTGATACTTCTATCATTTTAATCATACTTCTTCCGCATATAGCAATCTTCCTATTATTCTTTACCGCTGAATTAATTATTTGCTGCACTCTATGAATATTTGAAGCAAATGTAGCAACAACTATTCTTTTTTGACAGTTTGTAAACAACTTGTCTAGTACCTCTCCTACATTTCTTTCAGACATAGAGTACCCTTTTCTCTCTGAATTTGTACTGTCTGACATCAATGCCAATACACCTTTATTCCCCAACGCAGCTAATCTTCCCATATCCATAGGTTTCTCGTCTATTGGTGTATGATCAATTTTAAAGTCACCTGTGTGTACTATAGTTCCAGCAGGCGTGTGAATTGCTAGTATACAACTATCTGGAATACTGTGTACCGCCCTAAGAAATTCAACTCTTGTTTTACCTAAAGTAATTGTTTGTCCTGGTTCAACTTCTTTCATCTTTGTACTTCTTAAAAGCTTATGCTCTTCTAATTTGTTTTTAACTAATCCTAAAGCAAGTCTAGTTCCATATATAGGTACATTGATTTGTTTTAGCAAATATGGAATCCCACCTATATGGTCTTCATGTCCATGTGTAATTACTAACCCTTTAATCTTGTCCTTATTTTGTTCTAAATATGTTACATCCGGTATTACTAAATCTATACCAAGCATATCATCTTCTGGAAATCCTAACCCACAGTCAACTATGATAATCTCATCTTCATATTCAAACACTGTTATATTCTTCCCAATCTCTAATAGTCCACCTAAAGGAATAATTTTTAAACTAGGTTTCTTAAACTTCACTTCCTCTTTCGCTCCAGTCGCCCTTTTTCTATTGCGCGACTCCACTCCTTTGCGTTCGACACCAGCAACAATCTTTGTGGAATCTTCAGAGAAATTACTGCGTTTATTACGCGGCTCTACATTCGTCCTTTTTTTTGCTTCAGTAGTTGGTTTTTCAGATTCCTTCCTGAAGCCTTTTTGATTGCTTTGCTTAGCAGCATTTCCATTTGCTCCATTAGTTTTTCCATAGTTATTCCTTTGCTGCCTTGCTCTGTTTTGTGTAGGTGTAGATTTTGCTTCTACACTTTCATTTGTGTTTTCTTTCATTGTCTTTTTCATCTCCTATTACGCGAGCATTCTCCTTTGTGTTCGACCTCAGTAACAATCTTTGTCAAGTCTCCAAAGGCTTTGCTTCGCTTATTTTCTTTCTAGTTTGTACCATTCATATATATTCATACAAGCTTCTTAGTTATAACTATCCATTATAGTGTAGAACTAAATTATGCAGTCATACAAAAAAATTAGTTTAAATATCTTAAACTAATAGATTCTTTTAAATAATAAGTTTTATTTCTCACAAACACACTTTTATTATTTATTTATGTACAACTCATTTACTCTCTCATCCCTTGCACATAATTCATAACGTGATAATCAGCCACAATTTTCTTGTTTCTAGCATATAATGCATAGAAATAAGTTATGTAGGCAAGTATCATTCATCTTTCGAATCTTTAATTTTAATACTATATATAAATCTCATATTCCCTAAATTTTAGGTACTCACTATTTAGTATTATACTACACTTCTATATTTCTGTCAAATGCTGGTAACACATTTTTGCCCTCTTGAATACTATATATCATACTAAGCACTATAAATCTTCATTAATATCTTTGCTACGGCATAGCATCTCTATGCTACTAAATCCTAAGGGATAACTTATCTTTACACACTAAAGTGTTAGAGCTAAGAAAAATAGCTAGAGCTAAAAGATTTATGTACTTACTAAGGAGGTGAAATTATGCCAGAAAATAGAGGAGGATGTGGTTTCGGATTCGGTGACGACTGCTGTTGGATTATAATCGTTTTACTATTACTTTTCTGCTGTTGCGGAGGAGGCGGAAGAGGATGTTGCTAAAATAGAACATCACTAACCACAATTAAGTACACAAAATAAATCCTCCTGCGTAACGCGCGGAGGATTTTTACCTATTCATTTTCATTATTACTATTTGTATCTCTTCTCTCGGTTGCTCTTCTTTCTTCTTCACGTCTTTCAGCTTCTCTTCTTCCACCTTCAAATATTCCGACTTGTCTTCTTTCCTCTTCTCTCCTATCTTCTTGTCTTCTTTCTTCTTCTCTCTTTTCAGTTGGGGCAATTACTTCTTCTGTCATTTCTACTACTTCTTTTCCGAATTCTAATACATCTTCAAACTCTTCTTCCGCAACTACTATTTCCTCTTCAGGACTCTCTTCTAATACCACAAATTCTTCTTGAGGCTCTTGAACTATAGGTTCTTCTAATACCGTAAATTCTTCTTGAGGTTCTTGAACTATAGGTTCTTCTAATACCGCAAATTCTTCTTGAGGTTCTTGAACTATAGGTTCTTCTAACACTACAAATTCTTCTTCAAGATTTTCTTCTAGCTCTACTGTTTCCTCTTCCATATCTTCAATTACTGGAACACTTTGGACAAGCTCTTCTTCACGTATTTCTACTTCTGCTATCTCATCTAGCAACTCTTCTTTAAGGTTTTCTTCTATTCCTGCAAGCTCCACCTTAAGCTCTGCGTCTATTTCTTCTAGTTCTTCTTTAAGCTCTTCTTCTATTTCAGCAAAGTTCTCCCCTACTTCCTCTTCTAGCTCCGTAAGTTCTTCTTTTACCACTTGTTCTAGCACAGCCGATTCAGTTTGTCTTCTTTCACCTTTTCTTCTTTCTGGTTTTCTTCTATTCTCGTGTTTTCTCATTGCCTCTACAACTCTTCTTGATTTCTGTCTTCTGTCACCTTTTCTTCTTTCTTCAAATAATTTTCCTTCGTTATCTTGTACCATAACTACCACCTCATTATTCATATCTATTTTCTTAGCTTTTATTTGTCCTTCCCCCAAATTATATACATACCATAAAATATTGTCAATATATTGCAAAAAGATTATAATTCCCTTTGCATTCCACAAATGCTAAAAGGAATTTGCATAGGCAAATTCCTTTTTCTCAATCTTCATCTGAAATTTATTAGTACATTCCGTCCATTCCTTCTGGCATTCCTGCGCCTGCTCCAGAGCAACCACTTTTAGCTTCTTTCTTTTCTGTAACTACTCCTTCAGTTGTTAATATCATAGATGCAATACTTGCTGCATTCTGAAGAGCACTTCTTGTCACTTTTGTTGGATCAACTATCCCAGCTTTTTTCATATCTACATATTCTTCTTTAGCTCCATCAAATCCAACTCCACTTGCACTTGATTTTATTTTTTCAAGTACTATAGCACCTTCTAATCCTGCATTCGTTGCTATTTGTCTTACTGGTTCTTCCAAAGCTCTTAAAACTATCGTTGCTCCTACTTTTTCGTCACCTTCTAAGGTCTTTATCATTTCTTCTACTTTAGAAATTATGTTTATATATGCCGTTCCTCCTCCTGCTACTATTCCTTCTTCTACACCTGCCTTTGTTGCAGATAAAGCATCTTCAATTCTCAATTTCTTTTCCTTCATCTCAACTTCTGTTGCAGCTCCAACTTCTATTACAGCCACTCCACCAGCTAATTTCGCTAAACGTTCTTGCAGCTTTTCTTTATCGTACTCTCCTAAAGACGCTCCATCTTCTAGTTGCGTTTTTATTTGTTTTACTCTTGCAGCTAACTTTTCTTTATCACCTGCTCCGTCTACTATAATTGTGTCTTCTTTTTGTACTTTCACTTGCTTCGCTCTACCTAATTGTTCTATAGTTGTATCTTTTAATTCTAATCCTAAATCAGATGTTATAACTTCTGCACCTGTAAGAACTGCAATATCTTCTAACATTTCTTTTCTTCTATCTCCAAATCCAGGAGCTTTTACTGGAAGTACATTTAATACTCCCCTTAATTTATTTAATATAAGTGTTGATAATGCTTCACTTTCAATATCTTCTGCAATAATAACTAACTTTCCAGATTGCTGCATTAATCCTTCTAATAGTGGTAATATTTCTTGAATATTACTTATCTTCTTATCTGTCAATAATATATATGGATTCTCCATTATTGTTTCCATTTTTTCTGTATCTGTTACAAAGTATGGTGATATATATCCTTTATCAAACTGCATTCCTTCTACTACATTTAATCCTGTCTCTGCTGTTTTGGATTCTTCTATTGTAATAACTCCATCTTTTGATACTCTTTCCATAGCATCTGCAATTAAATTTCCTATTTCCGCACTATTTGCAGAAATGCTTGCTAGGTTTGCAATATCTTCTTTTCCTTTTATTTCTGAACTAATTGACTTCAATCCTTCAACTGCACTCGATACAGCTTTATCAATACCTCTTTTTACTCCCATAGGATCTGAACCTGCCGCAACATTTTTAACACCTTCTTTTATAATTGCTTGTGCTAAAACAGTTGCTGTTGTTGTTCCATCTCCTGCTACATCATTTGTTTTAATTGCAACTTCTTTAACTAATCTCGCTCCTATATTTTCATATGGATCTTCTAATTCTATTTCTTTTGCAATAGTCACACCATCATTTGTAATAAGTGGTGCTCCAAAACTTTTATCTAAAACTACATTTCTTCCTTTAGGTCCTAATGTAACTTTAACTGTATCTGCTAATGTATTTACTCCATCTAGCATTTTCTTTCTTGCATCTTCACTAAATTTAATCTCTTTTGCCATTTTAAAATCCCTCCATCAAACTTATTCTACAATTGCTAATATATCATCTTGTTTAACAATCATAACTTCTTCATTCTCATACTTTACTTCTGTCCCTGCATATTTGCTTACTATAACCTTATCTCCTTTTGTCACGCACATCTCTACTACTTCGTCTCCATCTTTTTTTCCTGGTCCAACTGCAACTACTTCTGCAATTTGTGGCTTTTCCTTACTGCTTCCTGCTAAGATTATTCCACTCTTAGTTGTTTCTTCTGTTTCTACCATTTTAATTACTACTCTGTCTTGTAATGGTTTAATCATGTTTATTTTCCTCCTTCAACATTTTATTAGCAGTCGTTCTTTTCGACTGCTAATATTTTATAACTTTTGTTCACAAAAATCAATAGCTTTTATTAATTTTTATTCATAAATTTTGAAAATATTAATTTAATCTTTTACGTTTACCTCTAATCATATAAAACACAGCACTTCCAACTATGCCGATTACTACTCCAACTAGAATACCAAGACCGATATATAAGTGGTGTTCCCTAGTGTTCTCGTTTTCTTCATTATATTATAGCATGCTTCAAATTTTTTTCAACCAGCTTTCCTCTACATTTTAATCATCGCATCTTTAAAGCAAAAAATCCAAATACTAATATGTGTCCGGCTAACTCCTAATAGTATTCTTTCGCAAGGATAAGGAGCCCAAAAACGTTTTCAGGCTCCCGGATGTGCTTAAGCACAGGATTTTTTCAGTATGACGTCATCCCCCTCCTGAAAAACCAATAGAGTCTCCCCTTCTTCAAATTTTGCTATTGCTAGAGCTGTAGGAGAGATTGTAATGATCCCATCGAAGATCGCGGCCATCATACCAACCGGTTCCCCTTCAGGCAATTCATTTGTGAGACGAATTTCTCCACTTCGTACAACGACTTTCATCGGCTTGTCTGCGGCTATTATTCCACATGTCCGTAAAGCCTCCGCGGAAACCGTCAACCACTTTCCTACTGTTATGGATGCTATGTATTCCATTTTTTGCACTTCCTTCCTATCTTAAATGATACTTATATTATATCATATTTTACATAAAATCTCAATTTTGGGTTGCGTTATAATACTAATCATTAACTTCTTCATACTTTATCTCTTTTGCATTATATTCTTCCGGCTGTAATCCAACTCTTGATTTCATATACCCTAAAACCAATAATATAAGAACTATTCCTACACTTCCTACTATTAAATATGCCATATTTGTAGCGTAATACTCAAGAAGTAATCCTGCTAAGAATATAATGATAGCACTACCTACTCCTTCTATTAGCTCCCCTGCAGACAAGACATCCGTTCTAATCTTAGCATTTGTAAAATTCATAGTATATTTTCTACTCAAAGTCCAATATATTCCACTAGAAAAATATTGCAATGCAAAAGCTATGATTACTATAACCATCGTTATTACAAGATTAATTTCAAAAATTGTAACAACCCCTATTATAATAAATGACAGAAATACTGGCACGGAAAGAACCGCTAATGTCTTGTTCTTAAAAGTATTATGCAATTTTTCTTGATATGGAGTCGCAAAACCTGCAAATATTGTTAACGCACCAAACAATAGTCCAAAGAACTCTGGACTCATTTGTAAATCTGCAAGCAAGCTTCTTTGATATGTAGTAACCATTACTAAAGAACCACCAAATATTGCTATGTACCAAAACAAGGCTCTGAGTCTCTTGGACCCGGGCAATATGCCCTAACCCCTGTTGCATACTCTTTATCGCACTTTTTACTGTTATCTTTTCCTCGTCCTCACTTTCAACTTCTTCAAATCTATATGCTATTAATGCTGATAGCATAAACATAAATGACGACATAAGGATAGGTAAATAATTACTTATTACGAATAGGAAACCTGTAAATAGTGAAGTTATACCTTCAAGTATATAAGCAAAAGAAGAACCTTTAGCATCAATACTTGCATATGAAAATTTTCCTTTTTTTGATTTCACAGAATCATAGATCAATTTGTGTTGTCCAATTTCTTTTAATCCATATCCCAGTGCACATATGAAAAACACAGCAACTAGATGAACGAAATTACTTACAAATATCATTAATCCAATTTGTAATGCTACCAACAAATTCCCTATAATTAATGCTTTCCTACTTCCAATCTTTTTGATAAGAATCCCACAAGGTACTTGAAGTACTATTAAAAATATTCTATATACTGCCTCTGCATACAATACTGTTGGTACTGATAATCCTCTTGTTTGAGTTAAAAACAGAAATATTATTGCATGATAAAACAATGCATCCCACGCAAATGCTTTATACACTGGAAATATTCTTCTATTATATTTCATTGCAATGTCTTTTCTCATTCTTTCTCCTTAGTATTCTTCCACCCATATAATTCGAATTGTATATATAAGTTATTATTTATTACAACAATTCCACCTTATCTTGTCCGAGCAATTCTTCAAATTGTTTTTTTATTTCTTCTGTTAAATATATCGCGCCACATGGTTTTACATTACCACTATCTACTACTTGCAATAACATGTTATTTCTATCTCCGGAAAAGAACTTTATCATTCCTCTTAGCCTTGCTTTCGTTTCCTCTGGTAAATTCGTAATATTCAATGATAATGTTTTTGGTTTATTGTTGATAGACGAATTTTCTTCATATCTTGCTTCATCAGGAGTAGAAAACTCTATATTCTGCGGAATATTTTCTCTTTCATTATAGCCAGATTCTGTATTCAGAACCGTTATATTATTTGCTACAATTTTAGCTTCATCATCTTCTCTTATGCTTAGTCTACCTTCTATCAATACAATTGTATCTTCTGCTAAAATATTAGCTGCTCTTCTGTACGTACTATCAAATACTATAATTTCACGTGAACCATACAAATCTTCTACTGTTACAAAAGCCATTAATGTATTGTTTCTAGTATACTTCTTTTTTACAGAAGTAATAATTCCTGCATACTTAACTTGTTTGCCATCACTACTTATTTTTTGTTCTTCTTCTATTCTCATCATTTCTTTTGTATCAATATTAGTATTCTTCTTTATAATATCTCGCAGCTTATCTAATGGATGTCCTGATATATAGATTCCTAGCATTTCTTTTTCCATAGATAAAAGATCTCTTTCTGTGCATTCCGGCATTTCTTTAAATGAATATTTCATACTTTGATCCGGAACTTGAATATCACTCTTCTCTTCTTCGTCACTTGCACCCATTCCAAATATATCTATCTGTCCTGAAATGGATCTTTTCTCCGAATTAGTTATTGTATCTAAAATAGGCTCAAAAGATTCAAGAAGTGTAGCTCTTGTTTGTTCAAATTCAGCAAATGCTCCTGCCCTTATTAAACTTTCTATACATTTTTTGTTAACCGCTTCCCCGGCCATTCTTTCCAAGAAATCTACAAAGCTTTTAAATTCTCCTTTTTGCTTTCTTTCTTCTACAATCGTATTAACTGCAGCTAGTCCAACATTTTTAATACTTCCTAATCCAAAGCGTATTGCTGAATCTTTAGATGTGTCTACAGAAAATTTAGCATAACTTTTATTGATGCTTGGCGCTAAAATTTCTACTCCTAGCTTTTTACTTTCTTCAACATACTCAGGTATTTTATCTAAGTTTCCTAAATAGCTGTTTAATGTTGCAGCCATAAATTCTGGCTTATAGTATGTTTTCAAAAACGCTGTTTGATATGCTATTACTGCATATGCAGCGGCATGAGATTTATTGAAAGCATACTTAGCAAACTCTGCCATCTCATCAAATATCTTATGAGCAGATTTTTCATCTATCCCATTTCTTACACATCCAGCAATAATTACTTTTCCAGCTTCATCTGCTTGTCCATGAACAAAATACTGTCTTTCCTCATCCATTACATCTAACTTCTTCTTACTCATTGCTCTTCTCATCAGGTCAGCTCTACCTAGAGAATATCCAGCTAAGTCTCTTACTATTTGCATAACTTGTTCTTGGTACACCATACATCCATAAGTTACATTTAATATCGGTTCTAATGATGGATGAGTATATTCGCTATTATCTGGATTTAATTTGTTTTTAATATATCTCGGTATTTGATCCATTGGTCCTGGCCTGTATAAAGATACACCTGCTATTATATCTTCTAAGCAGTCTGGTTTTAGCTCTTTCATAAAGCTCGTCATCCCGCCACTTTCGAACTGAAATATTCCAGACGTACTACCTGTCCCGCCACATCTTAAATACTTTTGGATCGTTCATGTCTTTATCAATTTGAACATCTATATCTCTACACTTCTTAACAAGCTTGATACAATCAGATATTACTGTTAATGTACGAAGACCTAAAAAATCCATTTTAAGAAGCCCTAAATCTTCTAATGTGGTCATTACAAACTGAGTGGAAATGTTTCCATCATTTACGTATAGTGGAACATAGTCTACTACTGGCTCTTTTGTTATAACCACCCCACACGCATGTGTTGATGCCTGTCTTGGCAGTCCTTCTAGTCCAAGGGCTATATCAATTATATTTTTAGTTGTCTCATCTGTTTCATATAAACTTGCTAGCTCCATATTCTGCCCCAGCGCTTTTTCTATTGTTATATTCAGCTCCATTGGAATCATTTTTGCTAACTTATCTACTTCTGCATATGGAATATCTAACGCTCTCCCTACATCACGGATTACCATTCTTGCAGACATTGTTCCAAATGTTATAATTTGTGACACATGATCTTGTCCATATTTTTCTCCAACATAATCAATAACTTCTTGTCTTCTCTCATAACAAAAATCAATATCAAAGTCTGGCATGCTGATTCTGTCTGGATTCAAAAATCTTTCAAAAAGAAGACCATATTTTATAGGATCTATGTCTGTTATTCCTAAAACATATGCAGCAATAGAACCTGCTCCCGATCCTCTACCTGGCCCTACTGAAATATTATTTTTTCTTGCAAAGCTAATAAAGTCCCATACAATCAAGAAATAATCTACAAACCCCATTTCTTTAATTACGCCCATCTCAAATTGCAGCCTAGCCAAAATTTCATTTTCAGGTTCATTATCAAAATCTATTTCATATCTTTCTTTTAATCCATCATAGCAAATCTTTTCAAAATACTCTGCATGTGTCCCATATTCTTCTGGCACTTCATAATTAGGTAACTTTGTATTTCCAAACTCAAACTCTACATCACATTTATCTGCTATTTTCTGTGTATTAATAATTGCCTCTGGTATATTTTTAAAATATTCCATCATTTCTTCCGGAGACTTGATATAGAATTCATCTGTACCCATTTTCATTCTATCTGGATCATTCATTTTCTTCCCTGTTTGTATACAAAGTAATACCTCATGATTATATGCATCTTCCTTTTTCAAGTAATGAGCATCATTGGTTGCAACTAGCGGAATATCTAGTTCTTTTGATATCTCTATCAATTTTTGATTTACCATAACTTGTTCAGGCAAGCCATTTGGTTGTACTTCTAAATAATAGTCTTCTCCAAATAGATTTTTATGCCACAAAGCAATCTTTTTAGCTTCTTCCATGTCTTCTTTTAGTATTGCTCTATTAATGCTTCCTGCCAAACATGCACTTATACAAATTAAGCCCTCATGATATTTTTCAAGAAGTTCTAAATCTATTCTTGGTCTATAATAAAATCCTTCGGTGAACCCTATAGATACTAAATTGGTTAAATTTTTATATCCCACTTCATTTTTTGCAATGAGTATCAAGTGAGTATATTGATTATCTATATTAGGTTCTTTATCAAATCTAGTTCTAGGTGCTACATATACTTCACATCCTATTATAGGCTTGATATCATGCTCTTTGCATGCTTTATAAAAGTCTATAACGCCAAACATTGTCCCATGGTCAGTAATAGCTATGGCATTCATACCTAGCTCTTTTGCTCTTACTGGCAACTCTTTTACTTTATTTGCTCCATCCAGCAAGCTATACTCACTGTGAACATGCAAATGCACAAAGTTTGACATTAGTTTCTCCCTATACTTTTTTGTTATATTTCGTTATATTCAGGTTCATTATATTATAATTTCGCTTTGATATCAACAAAAAAGCTGCACAATTAAGTGTAGCTTTTATAATATTTTTCATCATAAAAAGATATATCATTTTAATTATATATCTTTTTTATTCAATCTCAATTGTCTTTAGCACATTTAAGATTTCTCTAGTAGAATCACTTCTTCCTATATTGGCATGACTACTATAGGCTATAAAAGAAATAACAACCTGATTATCTTTATCCAGTATCACAAAAGCTCTTCGAGCAATTCCATGTGTTCCGTCAGCAATATCAAAATACATATAATAAAGATTATTAGTTAAAGCAGCAAATCCACCGGTTCTGCTAAGATTTTCACCCCTTAATACATTACTAACTAAACTAAATGTATCTTCTAATTCTATCTCTTCAAAATCATATCTATTTGCAAAGTGCAATTCTATTATTAGCTCTGGATTGAGGATTCCTCCACTAAATGTCGTGTTCCAATTAGTTCCATGTTCTATCGCAAAGCCATCTGTTTTAAAATAAATTCCTGATCTGAAATCATCAATTGCATTATTAATGACATGGCGAGTCCCAATATTTACCAACAGTATAAATGCTAAAAGTATTAATCCAGTTACAACATAAAATTTCCCTCTTTTTTTTGCTCTTTCCTCTTTGGGTCCTCTATCGATACCAAACATACGGAACAGCGCAGGCCTGACAGGACCAACCAAAAACCAATTATATTCTTCTCTTTCTCCTTCTTCTAGTTCCTTTAATCCAGAAAACTTAATTATAATAGCAGGTTTTGCTATCCCTATTAAACCAAAAATAGTTATGCAAATAGGAATAAGAAAAAGTATAGCCCACATTATTTCCAAACTCATATTTTATAACGCCTCCTAACTTATTAGCTCATATGTTTTGCTTTATATGATATATCAAGATATATTAAAAATTCAATCTATTCACTTTATTCTTTACATAGTTCTCCAATTTTTCCATAAAAACATCCGCATCAATCTCTTTCTTTGCTACCATTTCCAATCCCTTCTCCCAACTTGCAGTAAGTTCTGGATTGAGCATATCAGGCACAGATTGTTTTACAACATCATAAATAATTTCACCTTTTTCAGTTGGCGTTATGATTTGTGTTTTTGTATTAATACTGATATACGAAATTCTTTCTAACTTTTTCATGATCTCTGCTCTAGTAGCACTCGTTCCTATCCCTGCACCTTTGATTTGTTCTCTTAAAGCCGCATCTTCTATTAGCTTCCCTGCATTCTCCATTGCAAGAATAATACTACCTGAATTATATCTAGCCGGCGGAGTCGTTTCTGCCTCTTTAGTTGTCAGGTCTTTTATAGAAACGTTTTGACCTTTTCGCAAACTATTTAATATCTCTAAAGAAGGCTCCTCTTTCTCTTTTTTATCTTCCTTCTCTTTTGATTTTACTACATATAAATATCCTTCTTGCACTAAAACTTTTCCACTAGTATGAAAAGTTTCTTCTCCAATATTTACAGTTACTTGCACTTTTTGATATTCTGCTGGCGGATAGAATATACTCAAAAATCTTTTCACTATTAGCTTATATATATTCTTTTCTATATCTGAAAGCTTTTCATAATTTTCTTGCCCCGATCCTGTTGGTATAATCGCATAATGATCTGTTATTTTCTTATCATTTACATACTTAGTCTTCGCAATATTTGTAGAATACTTTTCATCAATCATCTTTTTTATATAGCCTTGTATTTCTTCATCTGGGAAATTCTTTGCAAGTCCGTTTAAATTTTTAGTAATCTCTTTTGCTACAGCAGTTGATAGTACTCTAGCATCTGTCCTAGGATAAGTAACCATTTTCTTTTCATAGAGTTTTTGTAATGCTTCTAATGTTTGATCTGGCTTTATCTTGAATTTCTTTGTACATTCATTTTGCAATTCTGCAAGATTATATAGAAGAGGGGCATTATCTTTTTGTTTGCTCTTCTTCACTTCTGAAATTACTGCATTTTCGTTTGAAATATCATTTATAAAGTTTTTGGCATCCTCTAAACTTTTAAATCCTGTTTCACTATATAGTTTTGTAGATTCAAACATTCTAGATTTTTCATTAACTTTCCACTCTGCTTCAAATAATTCTCCCGTACTACCTTCAAACTCTCCAACTATTTTATAATATGTAGTCTTTACAAAGTTTTTAATCTCTCTTTCTCTAGAAACAATCATTCCTAATACACATGTCATAACTCGTCCAACAGAAATAGAAGCTCTTTCTTCATTTATCTTATTTGCTACTGTCTTACCAAAAAGAATAGATAAAAGTCTGGAAAAATTGATCCCTATAAGATAATCCTCTTTCGCTCTTAAGTAAGCTGAATCAGCCAAACTATCATATTCTTTTAAGTCTTTAGATTGTTCTATCCCTCTTCTTATTTCTTCTTCTGTTTGTGAATCTATCCATACTCGTCTTTTTTCTTTTTGCACATTCCCAGACATTTGATCAACTAATCTATATATATACTCTCCTTCTCGCCCAGAGTCAGTACATACATAGATCTTTACAACATCTTCTCTATTCAATAATTCTTTTACAATATTAAATTGGTTTTGGACATTAGGAATTATCTCATATTTAAATTCTTTAGGTAGAAATGGTAATGTTTCTAATCTCCAATATTTATATTTCTCATCATACTTTTCAGGATAGCTCATTGTTACCAAATGCCCAACACACCATGTTATAACATGTGTTTCTGATTCTAAATAGCCATTCCTTCTAGTAGTATTTAGTTTAAGTGCTTTTGCAAATTCTATTGCCACAGATGGCTTTTCTGCAATTATCAAGCTCTTTTCCACTCTTCATCCCGCCTTTGCAATCTACATTATAGCAGTAAAAAATCCCCTTTGTCTACTATCTCTACACAGTAGCCAAAGGGGGTTAGATTCAACTATATTCTCTCTCCATTTTTCCATATCTCATATTCTGCCAAATCTATATCATCATTCCAAGCAAGACCAGATCCACCCATATCAACTTTTACCGACTCGAATAATTCTTTATCCTCTAATTTTTTAAATACAGGATGACTGCTAAATAACTTTTTTACATCATATTTTCTGACTGCTCCATCATCAAAAGATACTATTAATTGCATATCTTCAATTGGTTTTACGCTTACTATTTTTGGTATGGCCATAACTTTTATCTGCACCCTCTTCCTTATCTTAGTGGCATTAAATATCTCATCTCTTTTGTATTCCACATTTCAATCAATTCTTCCCTATATTTGCTTGTCCACTTTTTTACTAACTTTTGAGCATTAATTGGTAAATCACCAGCAGTGATTTCCATGCTGTTTAAATCCATTACACCTATATATTCTCCATATATTATATGTATATGGGGCGGGTTATGATCTCTAAAAAACATTTTTATTGTTATTCCATAAAATCTACTTATTGCAGGCATCTTCCACCTCGTTTCTTTTAAAAGATACCCCCAATAGTATTTTTACTATGAAATTATATTATCACTTTGTTTGTCTTTTTTCAAGTTTTTTACTATTTTTTTACAATTTCATCATCCTCTATTCACTCCAATTATTCCTCCAAGAGCTCCTGCAACGATGCTAATAATCATCATTATTATAGAGAAAAAACTCATTCCGAAATTTCCTGATATGATACTTGACAACAGGTAAATACTTAAGATATATATTGCTCCAACAGCCATTCCAATCACAATTCCATTTCTCTTTATACGTGTTCCTGCTATTTGACTCCCTATTAAAATACTAACTCCTGTAATAGCTAATGTAACCATAGGTATAGTACTCTCAGATATTGTTGTATATGTTAATATTGCTGAATATATAATCAGCAATATTATTGTAATAATTATAGCTGTCAAACTTCCTTTTATTATTCTTTTTGTACTACTAAAATAATCTACCACTTCATCAGACATTCTAACCATAATAATCCCCCTTCAGCTACTTAATTATATGTATCGTTAAAGAGCAGTAGAACGATTACATTACAATTTTATGTCTTTTGTGTTAAAAGCACATAAATCGCTATTCTTTATGATATATTAAATTTTGTCATGGACTTTTAAATAGTAAGAGGAGGAAGTTTTATGGATGATTCAAATGAAAAAAAGGTTATAACATTAAGCCTTCGCCAATTCTCTGTAGTATCAGTCGTAGCCGTAATAGTTGCTTTTGTATGTATCAACTATATATTGCACCACTTTGGAATAGCAAATATTTTTAGCCTGTTAGGCATTTAAAATAGATATGCTCGAAAATTTGTTGAACTTTGGTTAACAAGTTTTTTAATACAGATTTGCGAAATTTTCTAGAAAAATTTGGGCAATACTAAAAATGAAGGGAGGGATTTTAAGCTATGAAATCTATGAAAAAAGCAGGACTTTTGTGTATGTCACTTGCTTTAGTATTTATACTTTCTGGATGTACGCTAAACAAAACCGCAATTACTTCTGAAGATTTTTCTGAGGAAGCAAGAGCGGCAGGATTTTCTGTTCACGATGTAACGCACCAAATGGGTGGAGATACAGTGACTTCTTTAGTTGCAATTGACAATGCTCGAGGTTTTCAGATTGAATTTCATGTAGTTCCAACTCAAGCACAAGCTAGCGCAGCTTTTGCTGAAAATCGTACTAATTTAGACAACATAGGGTCAGGAACAACTGTTTCAACTAATGGTAATAATTGGGCTAGATTTGCAATAACTTCAGGTGGTGCTTACGGTTTTGTATCATATATTGATAATACTTTTATTTACGTACGAGCTCCTCAAGAACATAGAGCAGTTATCCGAGAATTTGTTGAATCATTAGGATATTAATGAGTGTTCACTTATAATCAATAAGTTAGATAAAAAACTAGAAAAATCAGGTAAAAGTAGTGCTCTATATAAATAGAGCACTACTTTTATTCATTTAATTATTAAATTACTTTTTAAGCGCATTTATTCTTTCATCTATACTTTGTATCATTTCATTAAACTGATCTAGCTTCTTTTGTTGCTCTTCCACTTTTGCTGGCGGAGCTTTCTCTATAAATCCTGGGTTAGATAACATACCATCTGTTTTAGCTTTTTCAATTAGAATTTTCGCTTTTTCCCTTTCTAATCTCTCTATCTCTTCATTTATATCTACTAAATCTTCAAATGGAATAAATATTTCTAATTCTGATGTTACAATATTCACGCTGTTCTCTGGAATATTTGCACTTTTGTTATCATTTACTACTTCAATCTCTTCTGCAAAACCGAGCTTTTTTATAAACTCCTCGGACTCAATAATAAAATCGCTATACTTATCTGTAACAAATATTAACTTTGATTTCTTTGATGGATGAACATTCATATTTGCTCTTACATTCCTTATTCCAGTAATCGCTTCTTTTATTTGTTCTATCCACGCTTCTTCTTCCTTAAACTCCAAGTCAGAATCATATGCTGGAAATGAAGAAAT
>Ga0123355_10000369_pt1 | contig 58289 bp, 45 predicted proteins | sample TergutEmb28metaG_3_FD_89872 | JGI IMG/M metagenome (GOLD analysis project Ga0123355, IMG submission 89872) | Embiratermes neotenicus P1 segment gut microbial communities from Petit-Saut dam, French Guiana - Emb289 P1 | ecosystem: Host-associated > Arthropoda: Insects > Digestive system > Gut ... | reverse complement strand
TTGTCTTACGACAAAAATCCTCACCACGTCTAGGCGATTTTGAAGCTTAACGACTACAATACACTGCGACGCTACGCTTTTCATATAGTTTTACAAGTGGTAGGCAGCGGAAGCGGGTTTGAGGCTTTTTGCGCACCTGTGCAGGCGTTGTGAAGACTCTGGCGATGGGAAAACGCTGTTTAGGCGGATGAAAATCCGAACCTAAACAGCTTTTTCCCCGCCAGAGGCTTTACAACATCAGCCGTAACATGTGCGCAAAAAGCCTCAAACCCGCTTCCGCGGTTTTCGCCACTGTAAGCACTATAGCAAATTAGACTCACGTGGTAGTTGTGATTGTATGCACCCCATGCAGACAAGAATATGCTATAGTAATCTTAATTGTTTGCATTAGGCAACTACAAATGAGACAATACACATAAAGAAAGAAGGCCGCCACATGGACAAAATCCTAATAGTTGAAGACGATACCCATATAAACGAAATGCTCTGCGAATTACTCACTAAAAATGGCTATTTGGCAACCTCTGCCTTCTCTGGCACAGAGGCACTGCTTTTATTATCGCAAAACATGTTTTCACTAATCATCCTAGATTTAATGCTGCCAGGAAAAACCGGGGAGCAGGTGCTGCTAGAAGCACGCCAATGCCTTAACATCCCAATAATCGTACTAACCGCAATAGCAGATAAAGAAACCACAACAAAACTGCTTCACATGGGTGCGGACGATTACCTATCAAAGCCCTTCGATAATGGCGAACTGCTTGCACGTATTGCCGTGCAGCTACGGCGCGTATTCACAGACACTGCTACAGGCACAGCTACAAGAGCAAACACATCAAAACTAGCCTTCAAAGACATTGTCTTAGACCTAGACGGCTACGACGCCTACATAGAAGCCACAAAGGTAGGGCTATCAAAGCGCGAGTTTGAGATTCTGCGCTTAATGATGTCCCACCCAGAAAAGGTATTTACAAAAAACAACCTATATGAAAGCGTATGGGGCGGCGAGTTTTTTGGCGATGATAACACAATCAACGTTCATATAAGCAAGCTGCGCGCAAAGCTTAATGCGGTCAACCCAAATGTTGAATACATCCAAACTGTATGGGGCATCGGGTTTAAAATGAAGTGTTAAGGCATGTTGTCACTACCGCGTGTTTATAACTCCCTACTACCGCTGACTATAAGTGGTAGATCGTATAGCAAACTTTAAGTCTTTTTTAAGACTTTTTTTATGCTAAATTAAGGCCTCCTCTATACTATGTACATATCAAAGGCCTCACACAATAACACAATTCACATAGTGAGGCGAAGGAGGAAAACCATGACAGTATTAAAAACGCAAAACCTTACAAAAACCTATGGCAGGCAAAAAGCCGTTGACAATGTAAGCCTTACCGTCGAAAAGGGCGACATATTCGGCCTAATTGGTCAAAATGGTGCGGGAAAAACCACATTTATGCGGATGATCACATCCCTAACATTGCAAGACAGCGGCGAAATCGAGCTTTTTGGGGAAAGAGATCCAAATATGCTTGACGCCTCAAGGTCGCGTATTGGCTCTGTTATAGAAGCCCCGGCTTTGTACGGCAATTTAACTGCCCAACAAAACATGGAATACTACCGCATCCAGCGGGGTATCACAGACAAAGGCCGGGTGCAGCAATGCCTTGAAACAGTTGGCCTTACAAACACCGGCAACAAGAAATTTAAGCACTTTTCATTGGGGATGAAGCAGCGGCTTGGCCTAGCAGTCGCAATACTAAGCCGCCCAGACTTCCTTATCCTGGACGAGCCAACAAACGGCCTAGACCCAACCGGTATCATCGAAATAAGAAACCTAATCAAGAACCTGGCCCGGCAAGATATAACTATCCTTGTATCCAGCCATATCCTTTCAGAACTTTCTCAGATGGCAAATAAGTACGCAATCATCCACCATGGCCGCCTTATCAAGACCCTTACAAACGAACAGCTGCAAGAAGAATGCAAACAAGCCCTTGCCGTCACCGTAGACGATGTTTCAAAGGCCGCGGTAGTCCTGGAAACCACCCTTGGCACAAGCGACTATAAACAAGTTTCCGACAATGAAATTCGCATCTACGGATATAATAGCGACCCTGCCGAGGTGACTCTAAAGCTAAGTCAAGCAGGCGTGCGCATTGCCTCCATTAAAACTGTCGGCGATAATCTTGAAGACTACTACGCCAAACTTATAGGGGGTGCATCCATATGATGAATATTATGCGTGCAGATATGTACAGGCTTCTTAGGGGCAAAACGGTTTATATTATGCTTGCGATTATGCTGGTGCTTGTAGGGTTTACTGTTTTTGTTTTCCGCGCGGCACCACAAACCGGTATGATTGTCATTTCATCAGAAGAATCAATTGACGACGAAGCACTGGGCGGCCTTGGCGAAATACTTAACGAGTTTATGATAGGGGATGCCGCCGAAGTTATGAGCGGGGCCGTTGCGGCACAAATCGCTCTTTCGTCGATGGATGTCTTGGTATACTTTATTCTTGCGGTGATTATTATTGTTGCTATGGCAAACTTTTCGTGCGGGACTATAAAAAACGACATTGCCACAGGTGTTGGCCGCGTTAATCTTTATTTTTCAAAGTTTCTGCTTTCTTTTATTTTAAGTGTTGGTCTAATGCTATTGTATTTTTTCATGACTGTTGCTTTTGCGCTAATGGTTGACGGCGTTGGTTATTGGGGCAATGGCTTTGTTTTAGAGGTGCTTGCGTCATTTGGGGCACAAATGGTATTGGTGCTTGCCATCAATAGTTTTGGCTTGTTTTTGGGCTTTGTTCTTCGCAATGATAGCGCAATAGGATGGATATATTTGGCTATTTTGTTTGTGCCAGCACTTATATTGCACTTACTTTCACTTGCTGTTCCATCCGCCTTGGATTTGCTAAGGTTTGATATCATCACTCAATTTGAATATCTCTCACAAATCACAAATATAACTTTTGCAGAGGCTGTACGCAGTTTTGTAATTTGTGCCATTTTAATTTTTGTACCGACAATCGCCGGGATTTCAATATTCAAGAGGGCGGAGATAAAATGATTGCTTTATGGATAGCCTATGGCCTTTTGGTCATAGGCTTTGTTGTAATTTTGACAAGGCTGCTTTTACTAAAAAGCGACATTCGTATGCTATGGCGCAAGCTTACCCAGATAACTAAAACCGACACCAACTCCCATCTAAGCACTGCAACCTTTGACAAAGACCTAACAGCCCTTGTCCAAAGCATAAACCTAATGCTAGAAACAAGCCGCAATGACCACCGCGACGCAAAGCGGCTTGAAGCCGACCTAAAGCGTGCAATCACCAATATCTCGCATGACTTGCGCACACCTCTGACTTCAGCAAAGGGATACTTGCAAATGCTTGAAACAGGTCAACTGGATGAGGAAACAGCAACCCGCTACCTTGAAGTTATTCGCGGCAGGCTGGATGCATTGACTGTACTAATGGACAGTCTGTTTGCGTTTTCTCGCGCAGTGGAGGGACGTATTTCCTTAGCCCGTGTGAATGTAGGCAATACACTACGGGATATCTTTTCCGGCAGCTTTGCTGAAATCGAAGGCAAGGGCTTTTATGTAGAGGTCAGTATCCCAGATACCCCGGTTTACTGCCTGTGTGATAAGGAGGCATTAAGCCGTGTGCTTCAAAACCTGGTGGAAAACGCCATTTCTCATGGCCGGGAATTAATACGTGTTAAGATGTCGGATAATGTGGCCGTACCAACCACGCCGACGTGTGTAATAGAAATTGCCAATAAAGCCGACGGGCTAAACCTACTAGACATAGATGATATCTTCAGCCGCTTCTACACCGCCGACGCCGCAAGAACCAACAAGCGTACCGGCCTAGGCCTTGCAATCGCAAGGGAACTTCTTGTAAAAATGGGCGGAAGCATATCCGCGGCAAAAACCGAAGACCTGTTTGTGGTATATATTACGCTACCCGTGCATCATAACCACAGTTTTACCGTAGTGTGACTTTGCCATAACGCAAACAATTCCATAGTATTACTCCATAATCATATACATCTTACTTGCGTCATCTTTACGGACGGTTTCCCTTACGTCACGCACTTCCAGCTTTGTGGTCTTATCGCCAAATTTTATTTCTATTATATCGCCGTATTTTACATCATGGGACGCCTTGGCTTGCTTACCGTTGCAGGTTACGCGCCCTGCGTCACAGGCCTCGTTGGCTACTGTGCGGCGTTTTATTATTCGGCTTACTTTTAGATATTTATCTAGCCTCATATATTCTCCTCTTTCAGGGTATCATTTTTCTGGGTATTCTTTGCCTGAGCATCCTTTTTCTGGGCATCTTTTGTCTGTGCGCGGCAACATTTTATTTGGCCAAAATGCTCCATTGCTATGTGGGGTATGCCACATTCGTCAAACTCTTCGCCATATGGGGTAAAGCCTAGCTTTTCGTAGAAACCTCTTGCATGGGTTTGGGCGTGTAGGATTTGCCGGTGGCCGCCCATCATATTGCAGCCCTCTATTAGAGTTTGCATTATCCCTACGCCTAGGTTTTTGCCCCTGTGCTCTTTTAGCACGGCTACCCGGCCTATTATATAATCGTCGCCGTATAGCATTATCCTACCTGTGGCTACGGGTACATCGTCTTCATAGGCCACCAGGTGGGTACAGGCATAATCTGTACCGTCGTATTCCTCGGCCTCTGTTAGGCCTTGCTCTTCTATGAAGACCTTACGGCGTATGCTGTGGGCATCATCTAGCCCGTCGTCGGCGAAAAACCATTTCATTGTTAGCATTTTTTCTCCTTGTGTTGGGTTTGGTGAAAAGCGATCGTCCCTTATCCAGCCCGGAAAAACTGCCTAATAGCGGCAATAATCCGCTCGCTTGCGCGGCCATCCCCAAAGGGGTTTTCGGCCTTTGCCATTTTTTCATACGCAACCCTATCTGTTAGCAACTTGACCCCGTGGGCATAAATCGCATCCTCTTTTACCCCGGCAAGTGCCAAAGTCCCGGCGGTAAGGCCTTCCGGCCGCTCTGTTACTTCACGCAACACTAAGGTTGGCAGATCAAAAGCCGGGGACTCTTCTTGCAGCCCGCCGGAGTCGGTCAATAGCAAATACGCACACTTCATTAAGTTATGCAAGTCAAAGACACTTACCGCCTCGGTAAGCAGTATCTGGTCATGGCCGGCAAGCAGCCTATGTGCCGTATCTTTCACAAGTTTATTTGGGTGTACGGGCCATACCAGCATGGTATCCGGGAAGTCTTCCACAAGCCTACGCACTGCCCTACATATTGCCTCCAGCGGTTGGCCAAGATTCTCTTGGCGGTGGGCTGTCATCAGCAGTAAACGCTTACTTGTATCCAGCTTATTAAGCGCGTCACATTCAAAGGTGTAGTTGTCCCTTGCGGTGTACTTCAATAAATCAATTGCAGTGTTGCCGGTTACAAATATCGACGCGTCCGGGACGCCTTCTCTTAGCAAGTTCTCCCGTGAATTGGCTGTTGGCGCAAAATGCATGTCCGCCACTTGTGTCACAAGCTTGCGGTTTATCTCTTCCGGGTAGGGGCGATACTTGTCAAAAGATCTAAGCCCTGCTTCAACGTGGCCTATTGCAACCTTTGCATAAAATGCCGCAAGACCGGCGGCAAAGGTCGTTGTTGTGTCGCCATGCACCAGCAAAATATCTGGTTTTACGTCATTTATCACAGGCGCAAGCCCTGTAAGCACACGATTTGTTACATCTGCAAGGCTTTGGCCTACAGTCATTATATTCAAATCCAGGTCGGGTTTTATGCCAAGTGGGTCAAGTACCTGATCCAAAAGTTCTCTGTGTTGGGCTGTTACGCATATTTTTGAATCTATTCCTGTTGCGTCTTTTAGTGCCAGCATAAGGGGTACCATCTTGGTGGCCTCAGGCCGGGTGCCAAAGACTGATAAAACTTTAATCATAGTATGCCTCCAATCTGTAGTCATTTCCATCAAGTTATGATGAAACAACTATCGGACAGTATAGCACACGTGAATCTAATTTTGCATAGACCTTACAGGCGCGAGAACCGCAGAAGCGGGTTGGAGGCTGAAATGCGCGCCTGTGTAGGCATGAGGGAGACCCGGGCTATTGGAAAAACGCGATTTCATCGGATGAACAATCCGAATGAAATCGCATTTTTCCTAGCCAGGGGCTTTCTCATATAAGCCGGAACATGCGCGCATTTCAGCCTCCAACCCGCTTCTGCGGTTCTCGCCACCGTAAACTCTATGACAAAATAGCCCCGATGGCCTGCGGCCACTTGTGGTAAACGAATAAGGTCGACATCTTATTCATGGTAGATTCACGTACAGAATAGCATAATTGCCTTGCAAATTCGCGAGTAAATATTATAATAATCAGAAAACTATAACGCATAAAAAGTTCATGAAGAAAAAAATCGCTAATTCCCAAAAAGATTCCCCACAAAGATTCCATAGGAACGGAGGTGCCAGGGTATGGACAGCACACATAGACGTCTGATAGACAATACCTACAAAAACCTAATAGCCGAGATTAAAACCTACCGCCCAGGCACAGCCCTTAGCTTAATTGAGAACGCGTACAACTTCGCCCAAGCTGCCCACGAAGGCCAGATGCGCAAAACCGGCGAGCCTTTCTTCGCTCATCCACTGGCCGTAGCACTTATCCTCGCCGAAATGAAATCCGACCTAGAATCCATTGCCGCTGGCATACTTCACGACGTTGTAGAAGATACAATCTACACCCTAGACGATATTAAATCCCGCTTTGGCGAAGAAATCGCCAATCTAGTTGACGGGGTCACAAAAATAGAGCAAGTTAAATATGTATCAAAAAAATCTGACACCCCCCCAAGCCCATCCCAAGACGACGAATCCGCAAAGCTATCCAAGTCAGAAAAAGAAAAGCTGGCACAAAAGGCCGACGAGCAGGCAGAGAACTATCGCAAGCTCTTTTTCCACATGTCCCAAGATATCCGGGTACTGCTTATAAAAATTGCCGACCGCCTACACAACATGCGCACCCTAGGCGGCCACCGGGAAGAAAAGCAAAAATCCATAGCCCAAGAAACCCTAGACCTATACGCCCCCCTAGCGCACCGCCTAGGTATTGCCAAACTAAGATACGAACTGGAAGACCTAGCATTCAAGTACCAAGACCGTACAAAGTACAACGACCTAGCCCAGAAAATCCAGCTAAAACAAAGCGACCGCCAAGCCGTTGTGGCCGAGGTTGTAACGACAATTCAAAACAAATTAAAAGCAGAAGGCATAAAGGCCACAGTAGAAGGCCGGGCAAAGCATTTCTATAGCATACACAAAAAAATGCGCGGCCAAGACAAGACCCTAGACCAGATATACGACCTATTCGCCGTGCGCGTACTGGTAGACGAAGTACCCGACTGCTACGGTGCACTTGGCTGGGTACACACCATGTACACCCCGGTGCCCGGCCGCATAAAAGACTATATCTCCATGCCAAAAATCAACCGCTACCAGTCCATCCACACCACAGTAATGGGCCCCCACCATGGCGAGCCTGTGGAAGTACAAATACGCACCCACGAGATGCACCAAGTGGCCGAGTTTGGCGTCGCCGCCCACTGGAAATACAAAGAACGAGACAAAGGCGCGAAGGACAAATGGCTGCAAGAAATCATGGCCTGGCAGCGAGAACTTTCAGATAATGACGAATTTCTAGACACCCTAAAAATGGACTTAGACGCCTTCAAAGGCCATGTCTATTGCTTCACCCCTCAAGGGGATGTCTACACCCTAACCGACGGCGCAACCCCAATAGACTTCGCCTACGCAATCCACTCCGCAGTAGGCAATCGCATGATTGGTGCAAAGGTAAACGGCCGTATAGTCACCAACGACTACACCCTAATAACCGGCGACAGAGTAGAAATCCTAACCAGCCAAAACTCCAAAGGCCCCGCCCGAGACTGGGTTAAAATCGTAAAAACAGCTCAAGCCCGCACCAAGATAAACCAGTGGTTCAAACGCCAAGACCGGGAAGAAAACATCCAAAGAGGCCGCGAACTACTAGAGGCCGCCGCCGTAGAAATCGGTGTAGGCCTTGACGAACTAATGGAGGCCGACGACCCAGACAGCGTACTAAGACGCTACAACTGCAAAGACCTAAACCAGCTATATGTAATGGTGGGCGTAGGCGGCCTAAAAGAAAAGCAAATAGTAAACCGCCTATACCGAGAATACGAGAAAACCCTCCCCCCACCCACCGACGAAGAACTAATCGAAGTTTTATTACAAGAAAGCGCGAAACTAGCCGACAGAAAAACCCAAAGCGGCATAGTAATCCGCGGCATAGGCGATACCGACGTAAGATTTGCCAAGTGCTGTAGCCCTGTACCAGGCGACGAAATCATAGGCTTTATAACCCGTGGCCGCGGCATGAGTGTGCACCGTACAGACTGCACAAACATTATCCACCTAGACGAGCTAGACAAACGCCGCCTAATGGACGCCCAGTGGCATGTACAAGAATCCAACCACACCTACCACACAGATATCCGCCTCCACTGCGACGATAGAGACGGCCTACTAGCAGATATAAGTCGTATCCTCTCCGAGGAAAAAATCAAGGTAACCTCCCTAAATGTGCGTACAATCGAATCCCAAGGGGAAGCCATTTTCAACGTAGGTATAGAAATCCCCGATGGCGAACGGCTAGAGCAGCTAAGCCAGCGTCTATTAAGAGAGCGCAGCGTCCATGAGATTACTCGAGCAACTTCATGAGTGGCATACTAAGCACTGCCACCACTAAAAACACGGCCGCTACAACGCACGCTGCCGCCAAAACATGCACAGCCTCTACAACACACACTGCCATCGAAATAGGCACAGCCGCTACAGCGAAACAGGCTGCGATACAAGTAACCATAAACCACAAGCATACCGACGAGGTGCAGACGATTCTGCAAGTGTTCTTTCCTCATACGCGGGTGGCGATGCAAAATCCTGAGAGCAATACTATTGATGTTAGAGAGCAAAATATTGATACCAGTGAGCTAAGTGCTTCCGCAGCAGTATCTACCTCTATGTATAGCACGGCCCATTTCGACTACAGCATCGTCAGCAACATAGCCGACGGTAAAGTCATTGCCGAGGTTTATGCATGCAATGTCGATTCCAATACCAACTCCACCGACCAAGCTACAACTCACGCAATTAACCTTATCGTGCCAGTAAATCAGTTGGATTCACCATGTCATACCGGCAGCATCCGATTACTTTCACACCACACTCTAGATATCACCGGCTACCCGCCCTTCCTCACAGAAAAACGATTAATAATGCTGGCCCTGTATCACGCGCTACAAAAAAGCGTCCCAACCTTCACCCCATGGGGCGCGCTAACCGGTGTACGCCCCACAAAAATGGTACGCGAGTGGCTAGAGGCCGGGCAATCCGACAAAGAGATAATCCAGACCCTAACAGAGGTCTTTTATGTGCACAGCGACAGAGCAAGACTAGCAGTGAATGTAGCCCACAATGAAAACCGCCTTGCCGCCAAGATACTTGCACCTAATAGCCTGCGTGAGAACCGTAACGACGATGTTACTTTCCCAGTTTCGGCAAAAATGACACAGGCTACCACAGAGAAACCTTTTTCCAAAACGACAAAAGGTACAAGCACGCAAACCGCAAAACCAACACCCCCTAAAACCCCCATGCCAATTGACCAAGAAATGCCCATCGCCCTATATATAAGCATCCCCTTTTGCCCTTCGAAGTGTATATACTGCTCCTTTAACACGGCCAATAAACCCTGGGATAAAGCAATGCAATCCCAATACGTGGACGCACTTATCACCGAAATTGCCACAGCTTCGCAGAAAATCCAACACTTTCGCGGCACCATATCCTCAGTCTACATCGGTGGCGGCACCCCAACAGCCCTTGCCGACCATTTACTAGAGCGATTGCTTGCCACAATAACAATGTTAGTCTCAAAGCAAAGCAGACCTAGTCCTTCTCAAAGCACCCAGGCTCCGGTTATTGAGTTCACCGTAGAGGCAGGCCGCCCCGACACTATAACCCGTAGCAACCTACAAATAATGCGCAACCACAACGTCAACCGCATTTCAATTAACCCACAAACCTTCAACGACCACACTCTGGAACAAATCGGCCGCAAACACACAGCAAGGGATACATTCAAGGCATTCGCACTAGCCCGTGAAGAAGGCTTTAGCTGTATCAATGCGGATATAATCGCTGGCCTACCGGCCGAAACCCCAGCAGACATGCAACACACAATGGACAGCCTAGCAAAACTACACCCAGAAAACATTACAATCCACACATTGGCAATAAAGCGTGCATCCAAGCTAAACGAGCAACGAGCTGAACGCCACCGCGCCACGAGAGCACATCGAAATTCTCATCAAGTGCCACGCCAGACCTCCCACCAAACCACAGACCTCAATATCAACCCACCCCATATAGAAACCATCAAGGCCCAGCTAAAGATAGCCCACGACGCCTGCGCCACACTAGGCCACACCCCCTATTATCTATACCGGCAAAAAAACATGGCCGCACTTTTCGAAAACACAGGCTTTTCCCTACCCGGCCACGAATGCGAATACAATATAGGCATGATGTCAGAAGTCCAAACCGTTATCGGAATAGGCGCGGGCGCAGTAAGCAAATATATAAAAGACAGCCTAATCACAAGGGAGTTTAATCCAAAAAACCCGGAGATATATATCCAGCGACAAATGTCCACAAACTAAACGAAAGAAGGTAAACCCATGATTCAAGCCCCAAAAGGTACCCACGACATCTATGGCGATGACATGCGCCTGTGGCGATACGTCGAAGACGAAATCCGCAAAATAACCGACGCCTACAACTACACAGAAATCCGCACCCCATCATTCGAGCATACAGAGCTTTTCATTAGAGGCGTCGGCGACACCACCGACATAGTTCAAAAGGAAATGTATACATTCGAAGACAAGGCAGGCCGCAGCATATCCCTAAGGCCGGAACAAACTGCGGGGGTAGCCCGCGCATTCATCGAAAGAGGAATGCACGGAAAGCCTCAGCCCACAAAACTGTACTACGTCGGCCCCAATTTCCGCTACGAAAAACCCCAGCATGGCCGCTATCGCCAGCATCACCAGTTTGGCGTTGAGGTCTTTGGCGCATACACTCCCACAACCGAGGCCGAAGTAATATCCCTAGGCCACACCCTAATCAGCCGCCTAGGTGTAGAGGATGTGACCCTACACATAAACAGCATAGGCTGCGAAACCTGCCGCCCAATCTACCACCAGCAACTAAAAGACTATCTAGCCAGCAAACTGGATAGCTTCTGTAGCACCTGCCGTGAAAGATTCACAAAAAACCCCCTAAGAATCCTAGACTGCAAAGTAGAAAACTGCCAGTCTCTACTAACCAATGCCCCACAAGTAACAGATGCGCTAGATGACGAATGCCGCGCTCACTTTGGCGAACTCAAGGTCCTATTAACCCAAATGGAAATCCCATTCATAGTAGACCCCAGAGTAGTGCGAGGCCTAGACTACTACACAAGAACAGTCTTCGAATTTATAGCCCCAGGCTTTACAGTAATAGGCGGCGGAAGATACGACGGCTTAATAGCCCAAGTAGGCGGCCAACCCACCCCAGGTGTAGGATTCGGCATGGGCATTGAACGCCTTGTATTGCAGCTAAAACTTCAGCAAGAGCAGCAAACAAACACCCTTTATGCCACAAAAGACCCGACAATTTTCATTGGCCATGCGGATACTGCCAACACGCCAGAAAACTCACCCTCAACCGGCACCACCAATTCACCCACAACCGGCGCAAGAATGGCCAGCAAGCTAGCCTACACCCTACGCAACTCAAATATCCAAGCGGAAACCGACCTTCTAAACCGCAGCATAAAAGCCCAAATGAAATACGCCAACAAAATCCAAGCAAGATACACCACAATAATAGGCACAAACGAGCTGGCCGAAAACGCGGCAAATCTTAAAAACATGGAAACCGGCGAGCAAACAAAGGTAGCGTTTGACAAGCTGGTTGACTTCTTATCCAAACGCTAATATTAGCCGTGATAGTCTCCTGCTATCTTCATCTCGCTATAAAATTATTTCGACTCACTTTCTAACACGGCACATAGTTGTCATGTATGCAATGTTATATTAACTATAAAACCGGAGGCTATGCCAATGAAAAAAGAATTTTCAGTAATACCAGAAAAACTAGTTGAAGAGTGGCCGGGCCAGCTAACAGAGCTTGGCTCTTGGCACGAAGTTGTAGCTCAATTACCCCAACCGGTATTTGTAGTAACAGGCTGGAAATCAAACGGAAAAGAAAACGCCTGCCTGCAAAGCAGCACCGCGTTCGTAGGAAGCGGCGGCGAGTATATTTGCATCCTAGGCTGGGTAAACAAAAACGGACATATGTACCAATCATTAAAAGAAACCGGCGGCTGCGTACTAAACTTCCCAACAAGAGAGTTTTACGATAAGTGCTACAAGACAATCGAAAACAATCAATTAGAAACCGACGAAATCACAGCCTCCGGCCTAACAGCGGAGAAGGCCGTAAAAGTAAACGCACCTCGCATAAAAGAATGTTTCCTAAACATAGAATGCGAGTATTTATGGGAACATGTATTAGCCCCAGAAAACCCTTCAATAGTAGCAGTAGCCGTAAAGGCAGTCCACCTTTGCATGGACTCAGACTACTACGGCAAACGGGGAAGATACGGCAAAACCGGTTATCTATATCTGGCAAACGCACCCCATAATCCCGATACAGGAGAAATAGGTGAATCCGGTTTTGCGGCATTAGAGCCGTATAAGATGTAGCATGAATGCAAGTTAATGACGTGCCCCACAACGCCAGCGCGGCTGCAACATACTCAAATAGGCTAGCACAAGAGCAAACCTACGACACTCAATACAGAACTAAGACCAAATGCAAGAAACATAACAAAGGGCGGTAACGCCGCATCCGTGATTATTTCCCCGTCACAGATGCGTAGTTGCCGCCCTACTCTTGTTAATTTGTGCTGTACTAGCACTGGTACTGGTACTGGTACTGGTACTGGTACTGGTACATACTAAACTGATGCTCCGTATATATCAAATTAATCCGCTACAACTATCTATGCAGCGCGAACTTATCTGGCATACCCCTTACGCTTCCGTACAATAACAACACCAACAATAGCCAGCACAATAATCGTCATGCCAATAGTCGCAAAGCCTAAAGCCCCCGCCATTGTCCCGATACCGCCACTCATTGGCAGCTCTACTTGCCGCATATTTCCAACAAACCAGTCAATGTCTTCGCCAACGATGCGGTACACAAACGGTGGTGGATGAATATTGCCAATAGGGGTTACAGTAAACCCAGCCGGATGCAGGTCGTTTATAACAATCCGCCACTGTCCAAATGGCATCTGGAACCCTGCGGGTGCCATAACTTCCACCAACTGATAGGTAAAGCCAATTGACATATCAAATGCAACCGGTAAAGCACCAGACCCGCTTTGGCTTGTATTTCTTGTCATGGTTACCTCTTCCCATGGGGCAATAGGGTTATTTGACGAATCAAGCAGTACAAGCCCTGCATCGCCTGTTCCAGGTGCGGTAGCCGTGGTTGTGCGGAACACCCTAAACTGCGCGCCCGGAAGCAATCCGGCAAAGTTGCGCGGAGAGTTGTACAATGTATAGTTCGTCTTATAAAACCTAAATCCGGCACTGGGGCTTTCAAAGTTAATATCATAGTTATTAATAGGATGCAGATTGCCCGGAAGGGGTGAAGCGGGCGAAGTTGATGCCCACAAAATCTCCGGTAGGACTATTGCCGGATTGCCCGCGACAAGCAGGTTTGCCGGCGGAACCGCAACAAACCTTGCGGTGTTGCCGGTAAACTGCGTACCCGTGTTAAGTGTAAGGTTCAAATAATACAGCGACCTGCCACTTCCATCCACAGGAAGCGGGTTAAGATAATCGCCATGATCCATAGTAAAGATACCGCCGCCCATTTCTTCTGCCTCGTTGTGGGTTATGCGAAGGCCCGCCGCAAGTGGGTTAAGCTGCATCCGCATCTCCGCATCCTCATCAACCCATACGCCGCCGCCATTATTATCGGCTTCGTTACCGGTGATATACTTTGCCACAGTGCCTCGAAGCTGGAAGCTTGCTGTATCATGCACCAGCACCCCGCCGCCGTCATGGGCAGAAATATTACCCTCAATCCTACCGGCATGCATAATAAACTCCGAGCCAGACGCAGCAACTACGCCACCGCCGCCCGAAGGCTCCTCGTCATCGCTTGTAAGCGCGTGATTGGCAAGTGCTGCGGTTGCCCCGCCAATTATTCCGCCTTCCATTTCAAACCTTCCGCCGAAAGTATCGCTACCAACAGTTCTGCCGGCAACATATACACCGCCGCCGCCTCTTACAGGGGCAACTGCCGTTGGGATCCCGCCGTTCCCGTTGGCGGTATTACCGGTTATTGCGGCATTTTGGCTCATCCAAAAGCCGTTATACCCGCCGCTTCCGTTTGTCCAGACGCCGCCGCCGTTTACTATCGAAGTATTATTGGAAATAATGGCATTACCACTCATTCTAAACTGGCCAAGGTTACGCACACCGCCGCCGCCATTGAACGCGGCCGTAACATATCCGCCTCCGGCCGCGATTCCGGCAGTATTATTGGAAATTCGGCCGCCGCTCATAAACACGCCATTGGTGGGGATTGTGCTTACCGCCGCATTAAATATACCGCCAGCAATACTGCCCCGGTTGCCTATGATATAGCCGTCCGACATAACAATTCTTCCATTATTGTTAAATATCGCGGCGTTGCCTGCATAGTTGCCGTCTGCAACAGCAGTGCCGCCAATTGTACCCCCGACAAGATAAACTTGGCCGTTGCCCTGGTTGTTTATAGCACTACCCCAGTTGCCGCGGTTTGCCCTTATTGTGCCGCCATTCATGGTAAACCGGCTGTTACTGCGGACACTGACGCCGCCACCATACACTTGGTTTACAACAAAGGGGTGGTTGTATTGGATTAGCGCGTTGTTATCCATTTCAAAGAATAATCGCTGAGCATCCACAGTACCGCTGTTAAATAGACATACACCTGAACCATGGCTTCTTGCCCTATTATTGTGGATTATACCGCCGGTCTTTTCAAAGACAACGCCGCCAGTAGAACCGCCGCCACGTGAAATTGAAACACCGCCGCCGGATGGCATCCCGCCTTGCTGGCCAAAGATATCCGGCCTGCCTTCTGGCCGGTCGGCCTCGTTATCATGAATCTCGCCGCCGCTCATGATAAATGCCGCACCGCGATAGACATTGTTTGCGCCGCTTGTAATCGCAACGCCGCCGCCAAACCTCTCGGAACTATTACCGTGGATTTCGCCACCTGTCATTGTTAAAACCATCGAGTTGGTTGCATTGCCGCCACGGGCATACACACCGCCGCCCATGCCGGCGTCCTCGCCTGGGCTATACCTGCGCGCTTCGTTACCGTTTATAACAACACCGTTTCCGATTGTAAGGCTACTTAGAGTATAGATGCCGCCACCATTGCCGGTATTATGCCCGGCTGGGGCACTACTGGTTCTGTTATTGCGTATCCTTGTACCGCTTCCCAATGTGACAGTAGCGTCTAAAGATATAAACACGCCACCACCATTACCGTCGCTTGCAACCTCGCCTATAGCTTGATTGCCTTCAACAGTTGCGAACCCCGGCACAGCCGGCACACTGCGCGTGATAAAGGTTGCATTTGTGTTAACAAACACCCCGCCGCCGTTAAGCGCGTTGTTGCCGGTAATATCGCCTGCCTGCATATCAAAGGTGGCACCGCTTCCAATATTAACGCCCCCGCCTCGTGTCGCGACATTGGAATTGGTATTGCCCGCAAAAGGTCCTGCACCGCCAATATGTCCGCCAGATTGTAAAAACACAGTCCCTGTGTTAGCAACCAGTACACCTGCCCCATCCACTGCGCGGTTATCTCGTATTATCCCGTTTGCCAGGCGGAAAGCCGCGGTACCGGGTGCCGCCCCCGCGGGAACCCCTCCTGTTACCAGTACACCTCCGCCAAGTGTAGCCGATGTATTACCGCCGGCCAGGTTGCGCCCGCCTTCGATTATTGCGTTGGCACCGTTTATCAGTAAAACTTCAACGGGCATCGGAGGCCGCGCCGGGATAGCTAGATTAGATAGCGGCGCAAAGCCTACACCTTCGCCATAATACTCGGCATATCCATAATATCCTCCGGCATAGTTGTACATAACATATCCATAGTAATTTTCATATTCACATAGCAAAATTTCAAGAAGATTCATTCCGTGGTAGTGCAAAAGAAGTCGCGATTCCAAGCCGTACTGGCCAATCTGTGCAGAGCCATTTATTTCATAGTTATCCTCTTGGGAAAGCCCAGCGGCAAGTGTCACCGGCGGTACCCAACTAACTGCACCTGCCGCAATACCCGCGCCAACTGGAGAGCGGTTGTTAAGCACATGTCCGCCCGTCATTAGCATACGAGACAGCGACAAAACCCTCACCGCGCCCCCGCTAAGGGTTGCAATGTTATGGTCTGCAGCCGCGTTGGGCCCGCCTATCACACCGCCCGAAATGGATAATAATGAATGTGTCGCATTAGGAGGTACCCCATGCATTCCACTTACAAAGGCTCCTCCTCCGTGCTGGGGAGCATAGTTCCCCCGTATATTGCCGCCTGCAACATGTACCCAGCCTCCTTGTATTACTTGCATAGCACCGCCATTACTGGCAGTGGCGTGATTGCCCATTATTCCGCCGCCTATTGTCCTGTCGCCGCCTATAACACCGCTGTTTAAAATAAATGTTGACGGCACAATAATAGTTGGCCCGCCTTGCTCAGATACTTCCGCAACACCGACAACATTTATACCGCCGCCGGTACTTGCCCTGTTTCCTTCGATTTGTACACCCATGTGATGTGTGCCGCCAATAGTGCCGTTATCCATTACAACAGCACCGCCACTGGAAATATTTATCGCACCACCCATTGGGCCGCCTTGGTTTCCGGCAAGATAACCGCCTTGAATATGGACTGTAGCACCGGTTGCCACACTAACACCGCCGCCGTTGTTACCTGCCCTGTTTCTTACTATATGTCCGCTTACTAGATTAAAGTGGGCACCGCCATATGCAAACACACCGCCACCACTAAACACCGTAAGTGGACTTCCAACAGGGATATCCATACGACCAGGAACCAAGGCTAGCCAATCATTGCCTGTTATTGTTCCGCCATCCATAACAAAGGTCCCGCTATTTGCTACGGCAACCCCGCTACCTAATACAGCCGAGTTTGCAAGGTTAGTAGTTATGGGCGCACCAGTCGGCAGGGCATTTGGTGGCAACCCACCTATTACGCCACCGGTAAGATAAAAAGCACTGTCTACTCCATCTACAAAGACCCCGCCACCGGCTAACAGTGCCGTTACAGGCGGCGCAACAAAATATGGAAGATTATCCGGCTGCCACGATGCTACATTGCCGCTTATGGTACCTGTCATCATTTGGAAGCGCGCGCCTTCTAATACGGCCACGCCCCCGCCCTGGTTAGCCCTGTCGGTGCCTGTTGGCTGTTCACCGCCAATTGTGCCCCCTGCCATTACAAAGCCCGTATTTTGGCCACGCAACAACACCCCGCCGCCGCGGGTTATAGGCACCGGCGTTATCGGATAAATATTTAGTATACGGGTACGCCAGTGGCTGCGTATTTGTGCGGAACCGGACATATGAAAGGAATTGTCGCCAGGTTGCGCGCCTCGCGCACCATTGGTTACATACACCCCGCCTCCATACGCCGCTCTATTATGGGCTATTAACCCTCCACTTAAGCCAAAGCGGCTTAGTGGCCCTGATACAAACACCCCACCGCCCCGATTAGACATATTATGGAATTGAGACACTCCCAGCTCGCCTGCATGGCTATCACCAATTGTACCGCTTTGCATTTGCAGGTTACTGTTATTGATATACACCCCGCCACCGTTATGCTCGGCACTGTTTGCGCGGACTGTGCCACCGTTTATTATTACATTAGCGCGTTCAAAGGATGCTATACCGCCGCCGTTTGCGGCAGTGTTATTATCTATTAGAGCACCGGATAATACATATAATCTAGCTAAATCCAAGCCGGGGGTAGCGTCACCGCTAAGTTCTCTTAGTGCGATGCCCCCGCCATAGTTATTCGCGTGGTTATTACGCACCGTTCCGCTGGACATTGTCATAATCGCGCCAAAGTTTAATGTCTGGCCTACCGCTACCTGTTGGAACTGGTTATTTTCGATAAGAATGCCGCCGCCATCACCGTTTGTGTGGTTGTCCTGGATTATAACCGTAGCTGCCGGGTCAAAGTTTATCCTTGCGGCCCTGTTTGTGCGGTAAGGATCAATCCCCGCGACACCGGGCGTTGCACCCATAGTACGCAGAAATATGCCGCCACCACCATCCAAACTATGGTTATGCTCTATAATCTTAGGGACAACAGGGCCTGGCGCCGGTGGAAGGATATCCATAACCCCGCCGCCAGAAATCTCTACGCCACCACCATGCTGTGTAATAGTTGTACCAGCAAGGTTTCTGCCGTTATTTCTAATTGCGCCACCTCTATATATAAAGCTAGAATCTTCAACAATAGCGATGCCGCCGCCTCGTCTTTGTGCGTAGTTGTGATGTACCGTACCCCCATACATATAGAACCGGCCACCAACACCAATACGCACACCGCCACCATCCAGGCCTGCAACATTGGGATACTGAGGATGTCCAATGGTGCCGCCACGCATGACAAAACGTGCCTCGCCCCAGTAGGCAGGCCGCACCCCATGTATCGGATGATTTTGCACTTCTTGATTGGTTAAGCTAATACCGCCGCCGTTTCCATTTGCGCGATTTCCATAAATCTGAGAGGGCGCGTGCATCTCTATCAGCGTACTACGACCATTTCCACCAGCCGCGAGTATTGCACTTAGTGAATTGTGCCTAAGTATTGCATTACGCAAAATAACAGTGCTGTTTGGCTTAGTAATAATAGCACCGCCCGTTGCCCTGCTATGCTCGATTATTGACCCGCCTGTAAGATATAATGTCGATGGACGAGGCAAAGTGTTTGGCGGCAATGGCGGTGGTGCGGGTGCAATACCTCCATAGGAACGCCTAAAAAATTGCACCCCACCGCCGAGATAGTCCGCATTATGCGGCCACGGGTGGGGAGTCCTTGTAAGGCGGATATTATCCAATGTCAGTCTTGATTCAGAAATAATAAAATGCCTGGAGTGAAGAATATTGTCCCTGTGATTATTCTGTATAATGTGTACCTGTGCGCCACCGGCAAGCCCGCTTTGAATTGTAACATTACGCCCGTCAATAACATGTATCGGGCGTCCTATTCCTGTGGCAACGGCATAAACACCTAAAGGCGCCGATATAGTTGTTGCATTTACAGTTATAACCCATGGTGTCGCGGGATAATTGCCCGCGCTTGTGGGTGCATTCATTACGGCCTGCTGTAATGCAACCCATGTTGCGCCAAGGGGTAGTATTTGATCAACAAAGGGTGTTATGCCATAGGGGTTTGGAGTAGGCTCTGGATGCAAGATTACCCCGCCGTCTACTACTTCCAACATTCCTATATACTCAAAAAATTCAAAATCATATGGGTTATCGTAGTCAAAAAAGTTGTAATACATATAATTTGAATAATGCGATGCGTAACCCCAGTAGTAATAACAACAGCAATCCTGTCCATACCACTCGTAGTACTGGGTTTGGTAGTATCTGATATCATCATGCCACTGATTGTCTTCGTGATAGTCATACTCATCACCTGTATATGTATCATTATAGGGTGGTATATAGCCACTGTAATAATAGGACTGATATATTTCACCTTGACCATAATCGTTGTAAGCCAGCACCGCAACAGCGGCCACCGCCAATATAACCATGACAAAGAATGCAATTGCGCGCAGATAGTGTCTGCGTTTAGTTTTGCTGTTTTTTGTAGTTATCTTCATCATACAATCAATCCCTATATAGATTTCATTACTATTGTATTACAAACATTATTAACATATTTCATAAGATATTTCAATCAAAATTAAGTAAGATGTAATATTTCGATGTTAAGATGCAAATATAAGGTAAAACAAAGCCTACCCTTGTAGCGAGAGTAGGCTTTGTTTTATTTGTTAATCATACAACTGCATTATAACCTAGACGATATTAATAATAGTACGAGTAATAATCGCTCTCGTAGTAGTCGTAATATTCGCCTTCGTCATAATCGCCGCTTCTTGCGTCAAGTTCGTCAAGATCATCATCAAGTGGTGCGGAATGATGTGTTAGGCCGAATTGGGCAACAAACACTTCTCCGTGTGTCTCTGGGACAACAAGAAGGCCTGTTGGGTCAGGGCTCCAACCATTAAAGGCAAAGCCCCACTGAGGTGTTGCCGCAGGTGGATCAATTGTGTCACCAACTAGGAAGCTCATCACCATATATGGTTGGCCTTGACCTAAGAACCCGCCATACTCTGGGTCTACTTCAAACCTAACTGTTACGCGCATCCGTACAAAGCTTGCGGTTACAGTCATGTCTTCAGTTACAGTAATACCGTGCATTGGATCTGGATCCCACGCACTTAGCGCAAAGTCTTCATCTGGAAGCGTTGTTGGAAGCATATCAAAGGTCAATTGATCTTCGAAATATACATCAATATACGTGGGACCAGTGATGACACCATTCGGCCCTGCTTCAAACGTGACGCGGAAACTCACGCGCTCATGTTGTGCATAGAAGTTAATGTCGCCTGCAACTTGATGGTTTGCTGGGTCTGCTGGATAGTAGCCATAGTAGTCATATGACCAACCTACAAACTGCCAGCCGTGGATTGTGGTAACGTTTGGTACTCTGTTGGCGCCTACTGTGTCTTCGTAGTATAGAGGTAACACTACGTTAGCACCGGCTGTACCATTATTGAGCCTGCCTTGTGGGCCTGCAACAAAGGTAATGTTATATGGGGTATATGGCGATGTTGATGTGCCTTGGCCCCATGTTAGGATATCGTGGTTGTTAAATAAGTGCGCGAAGGTACCGCCGTTTGGTGCTGGCACTGTGCGTGTATAAACACGGCCGCCCCAGTTTACGGTTGGGTCTTCTGCACGATGTCTGCCCCAAAGTTCGTCGCATACGCGGGTACCGTTTGTGGCAATGTTATTTTGTACAGTGGCGTATTGTGAGATATACACACGTGTGAGCGTAGATTCACGAACCGCTAGGTTACGAAGGTGCGCCGCTCTGTGATGTGTTACCTTACAAAGAATTGACATCCAGAAGATACCGCCGCCTTCGGGGGAGATATTTTCTACGATGTATCCGCCGTGCATGTTAAATGTTGGACGATGGCCGCCTGTGCTCTTTACACTTTTGTTGTGAAGGTAAACACCGCCGCCGCCGCGGATTTCAAGGCCAGCTAGGTTGAATTTGCGTTTTGCTCGTGCAAAGTAACCGCCATATGCCTCGTTGTTGCGGATTACACCACCGTGCATGTTAAACTCTGCTGCATTCCAGAGGCCTACGCCGCCGCCAGCAACTGAAGAGTTATAACGGATTTCGCCGCCGGTCATGTTAAAGAAGCTGCCGCGTCTGTAAACATAAACGCCGCCGCCGCCAACAAGCCTGTCGGTTACACGCTTGGTTCTGTCGCATTGTGCAAGGTTATCGGCAATTACGCCACCATGCATGTTAAAGGTAGCTACGGCTTGGATACGCGCTGCTTCGCCTTTGATATTGTTTGTACCAATTGCTACGCCGCCGCCGCCTACACCTTTTTTACCGCTACCGCCGCCACGTGACGAGGTACGGTTTTCGATGATATAACCGCCATACATTGTAAATGTTGATGTGCCATTTTTGTGGCCATATACATTTACGCCGCCGCCGCCATGTGACATGTTGCCAAATGTGGCTTCGTTGTTAGCGATTGTACCGCCGGTCATAACCATGTAACTGTCCATTCTTGCTTTGCCAGTTACCATTACGCCGCCGCCGCTTCCGGCCATGTTGTTAGCGATAAGACCGCCATGCATGTAGAAGCCGCCGCTGTCTCTTACGGTTACGCCGCCGCCGTGGCCGCCTTTTTTAAGGGGTGCACGGTTGTCTTGGATTGCGCCGCCATACATAACAAATGTTGAGTTGCTACCAGAAACGCGTACGCCGCCACCGCCGTGGGCGCGGCCAAGCTTGGTAACTCTGTTATTGGCGATGTAACCACCATTCATGGTAAAGCTTGCGCCGCGAATAACGTCAACGCCAGCACCAGATGTGGAAACATGGTCGCGAATAACGCCGCCGTTCATTACGAACTCGGCATTTACGCCGGTTACTTCTACGCCTGTGTCGTTGTAATAGATTTCGCCGCCATTCATTACGAATGTGCCGGTGCCTGTTACATAAACACCTGTACCCCTGGAATGTTTACCTGGGTTGCGGACTTCGCCGCCGTACATGTAGAAAGTACCGCCTTCAACGCGCGCACCAACAGAGTTTGACGCGTTGCACAGCTGAAGTACGCCACCGGTCATAACAAATGAACCGTTGTTGCCTGGGGCAACGCGTACAGCAGGTGATTGGGCATGGCTTGATCCAAAGATAAGCCCGCCTTCCATGGTGAATGTACCGTTTACAACGTTTACACCAAATGTGCCATTGCTGGCAGTGGTGGAACGTGAACGGATCAGTCCATCACGCATGGTGAAGTTGCTGCCGTTTTCTACGAGCACGAGAGGATGGGTTGGGTTGTTCCCAATTGCCTCATGCCATAGTGCGCCGCCAAGCAAGTAGAAGTCTCCGCCACGTAGGAAAATGCGACCCCTAAAAGCGTTGTTACCGCCTCTAAGTGCCTCACCATGGCTGTCAACTACTAAGAGGCCACCTGGGTTAACGGTGATATCTGCCTCTACTCGGCCTGCGCCGGTGATTACAAGTGCCTGGCCGCTGTTGACGACTTGGTTCCTTGTAATTCTGGTTGTGATGGTGGTAACGTTCATGGTTGCCAGCCTGTCTTCAAGGGTGTCTTGGGTTGGTGTACCGAAGACAAACACCATTGAAGCGGTGGCAACAAGAAGCGTTACCAACATCAATGATACGCGAAAAACTGATTTGCGTGTCATTGCTACCTCCTTTTGGGTAAATATTTTGCTACCCCTTCACTATACACCGCCACATGTAAATAGTTAACCATTATGCAATTCAAAACCACCATGGCTGGACAAGCAAAAAGCCTTCTTTGCGCTAAGAAAATGAATTGCACCCAAAACGCCCATTTTATAACGGTTTTCAATGATTTCGCAAGATTTAATTAGCTAAAATATTAATATTTTTCGTAATTTTCAACACAAGATTAATTGCAAACCAAAGTGTTTTATGGCAAAATCCCAACGAAAGATAAATGTTGTGAATGAGTTGTAACATTTGGAGGGATAAAAGTGGAAAATTTCTCATCACTTTCACTAGGAGAAAAGGTAAGATTGCTAAGACATGCCAAAAGTATCTCCCAATCAAACATGGCATTGGCAATAAAAAGCAACCAATCCTATGTGCATCGCCTTGAAAGCGGGCAAGCTACATGCAGTGCGGATATGCTGGCTGCTATTAAAAAATTCCTTGAAATTGAAGATGTTCCGTTAATGGAGCATGAGCTGATGATTTATTGGGACAAAATTTGGATATGGAACGACCAAATAAACGCCAATAGACTAGACGACGCAAGAGCCACGCATTTAGCTCTTTCTCCGATTAAGCAGCTTCCTTTCGAGAAGAATTTATACATGCTTTATTCTTTACTGGAAATTGCTTTAACGATTAAAAGTGCTAACCTAGCTGAATCGGTTGCAAGACTAAGCAGCTTACAGCACTTACTAACCGGCGCAAGCAACGAGGTCTTGTTTGTATATAACCGCACATGTGGCCATCTTCATCTAATGAGTGGCGACTATAAAGCCAGCATCCAGCATTATCAAAAAGCAAGTGAAATAGAATGCCGGGACGTAAAGCCCGATGCCGCCTTTTTTGCCAACCTTGGGGTGGCATATATGAATATCGGTAAGCCCAACTATGCCACTCAGTATCTTGAACGTGGACACCAAGAAAGCCTACAAGGCGACCGCAGCCACCCAGTAAGGGCACACTCTACATCTATGCTTGCAACCGCGTATGTAAATATTGGTGAATACAAAAAGGCAGAGAAATTGTTTAACATGGCTTTAGCAAGTGCTAGGAGCGTTGGCGATGAAAAAATCATGATACTAACACTGTCAAACTACAGTGTACTTAAAATAAAAATGGGCGACTACGAGGAAGGCCTAAGGCTTTGTAACCAAGCATTCGCAACTGACTTATCCCAAGATTTTTCGTCATCAATGACCCTAATTAACGATAAGTACGGCAATGCGCTGTTACTGACACTGCTATATAATAAAGCACTGGGCTTCCTAAAAATGAAGGCCTTTGACAGATGCAAAGAAATTTTGGACTATGGGTTTAGCATAGTCCAAGGAAATAACAAGTTTGCAATCGGTTTCGAATCCCTAAAGCATCGCATGACCTTACACGAAAACGAGTCAATCGAATATTTGGAAACAAAGGCCATCCCATATTTTAGACATGGCGACGGACTAGACACTTTTGTAGCACTTGATATCTGCAACGACATGGAGGCCTACTTCAAAAAGAAAAAATTAAAAATCAAGACCTTTACCATAGTAGGCATTATCCGCGATATCTACGATACGATGTTTTTTGGGGAGATATAGGGCTTACAGTGGCGATAACCGGGTCAGCCATAGCAAATTAGACTCACCCATTGCCGCAATTTACAAAAAAATGACCCGGCCTTGTGATTATTTGCCGCTCACAACAGGCCGGGTCGCTTTCGTTATTCTTTAAAGCGCGAAATTAACCAGATTGGCATTTTCGTCTATAAACGGCTCGATAAGCGGTGTTTTTGCGGTCATAAGGGTGCAAACACCTGGGCCGTGGCCCGCGCCATGACACTCTCCATGGACGATTACGCCTATGGAACATGCACCGGTACGGTAGCTGTATCCAAAGCGGTTGTCTGCGTCAATAAGCGCGACGATATCGCCAAAGCGCAATTCATTTAGGCCGTACTTTTCCACGATTGCCTCGTCAAACATTGTAATATCATAGTCGCCGGTGGTAGAACTTGAAGCCCCAAGGCCCGAGCCCATAATTGCGGCTGGGGCCATTTTTGCAACCCCAACTTTCAGCTTGCCGTCTGCTTCTTGGATATTAAGCTTCGAAAGCAGGTTTGGAGACAAGTTGCGCAGTATGATTTCCGGGTAGTCCAGCAGCTTGAAACCTTGGCCGCAGGCTTTTACGCCTATATTATCGTCGATGCTGAGTTTTTCCAGGGTTTCATCTGAAAAGTGAATCATTACATGGTCGCAACCGCCGTGCTTGCCAACCACGAAGCCCTTATCGCCCTTGGCGTCGCCGCTTTTTACTGTTGCCTCGTTGCCAACGCAGCTTAACATAAGATAGGACTCGTTGTGGGCATCGTCTTTATGGCGGGTGGATACACCCGGTTCAAGATGGTCTGCTGCCCAGCCGATGCAACAGTCGCCGATCTTGGCGTTATAGGTAATGCCGCCAACAGCGGGTACCCACATTGCCTGGCCGTCTACGTTGATACGAATACGTTGGCCGCCCTTTGGGTGCCATACTACGCCGCCTACTGATAGGATTGGTAGTTTGTCTGCGTTTGTTCTTAAGTTTGCCATGATTCACGCTCCTTTGGTTGTTTTCCAAAATTTATTTAATCGTGATTATACCATGAGATATGAGGCAAATTCAATGTCGCCATTGCATATCACACGTCAGTCTAATTTAAGTAAAGTGGCCTCCTTGTGTATGTGACACAGGAGGCCGTTTGAATTGGTACGGAGTTAACAAAAAATGCAGTATGCGGCATTAGCTGATCTTTTTATAGCCACTTTATGCTACTGTCTCCAGCCGCATTGCATGCAAATAGATCGCACTGTGCCATTTACTATCTCAAGGCCCCATGAGTGTGGAGGGCTAAAAACTTGCAATGTATCTCGGAGCATGAGCCTTCCGCACCGAACGCAATAACTATGCCATACATTAGTACGTATCCAGCAAAACTGGTTGCTGTTTGTAGTCGAGCTGGAAACCAACACTGGCGCACCCCATGTGCAAGGGGAGCATGACGATGCAGCAGCGTTATTGTCCGCTTCGGTGACAATATTGTAACGGGAGAGAGCTTCTGCAAATTGCGATAACTGCGTGTCAATTACCTCGTCTGCAGAATGGTATGAATAAAAATCGTCGCAGTGTATTTCAACGGTAACGACAGGCTCAAAATATGGGTACTCCTGTCTTGTTGCTATAGAAAACGCAGGTGACAGTCGTGTCATGTGACAACATACTATCCCGCGAGCCGGCCGGTGATCCCAACTTTGCGTAAAGTTTATATACTCTTCCATCATGCATTCAAAGGAAATCATGTTATTTCTATATTGCCGCCTCGCATATAAAAACGCTTCGGCGGGGGCCATGATATCCTCGTTGTAGTTGGTGGCAACCGTGGTGTCTGTGTAGGCGCAGTTATTGCCTTGTACTGTCGCATCAATAGCATATTCATTACTGCACGTATCATAGCTGCTGGCCACGTAACTGCCATAACCACTTGGCGAGTCTGCAAAAACGGCTACCACGCTAAGTATAATAGCTGACAGTACAAGCAGTGTTAGAACTAATTTCTTTTTCATTGCATACCTCCTATCGCACCACTAAAGGTGCTTTGCCCTCCGGGTGCGAGAAACGCAAGCATAATGCTCTGTTATTCAAATCTTAACTTGTCCAACCACAGTGAATACAAACACTCCTTAAGGTGCCATTAACAATTTGCAGTGTCCATGAGTGCTGGCGGCCAAACTCTTCCTCGGTCCAAATGCTCATAAGCCTATTGCATGTTCTGCAACGAGCCGTGTAGGTTGTGACGCGAATCGAGCAGAAGGAGCTGTTGCTTGACCACGTTACAGTTGTATCAACGACTCGTATGCATTGGTGCATAGCAGCTGCTTCAGCCATGCGAGTTGTGTCGTGATTCTGCAATTGCGCGGTCATCGTTTCGGTTGTTTGTGCCATATACATGGCCGCTATCCGTGACAACTCTTCATCACGTGCTTGCTCGTTGCATGAAAAAATGATTGTTGCCACTGGGGTAAAGCAAGGATACTCCTGTGTGACAAAGATAGTAAATACAGGTACAAAGCAGCAATCGTCTTCATTGCACGACTCACTGGGCGTGGTCGCGGCAACTACTCTCATGCAAAACACAAGAGCAATCGCAATTATTGCCGTAATTGCTAGTTTCTTTTTCATGTGCAGTCTCCTTTCTATTACATTCTTTCCTTTGCGCGCATCTCGGCTGAAGATGACATTTTATGCAAGTTTACAGCATCCCCTTCATCCTGTCAATACCAAATATGGTAAATAGAGTCAGTATAATTTATGGTTTTCCTTAAAGAAGTCAATTAAGGCAGCAAGGCGTTTCAAATCGAAAAGATTATCATGCATAACCTTTGATAAAGCGATTCTTTGGGAGAGGTCTGCATCTCTGTAAATACGAATTAAATTTAGGCAATATGAAAAACATAGCCTGCTTGTGCGCTATTCGAGTGTCATATTGCACTTGGCTATGTAGTGCTATGGCGGCTTTGTAATCGGTTTGTAGTAGCTTCGATACAAAGGGCCGAATGCTTTTGTCATTTGGAGAAAAACCCCGGTTTATGCGGCCTTAAGGGCTTTGCTATAAAGAGATAAAGATAGCCTGCTATATTATTTCACGGCGAAGCTATGCTTTTCATATAGACTTGCAAGTGGTAGGCAGCGGAAGCGGGTTGGAGGCTGATATACGCGCCTGTGCAGGCATGAGAGAGACCCAGGCTATTGGAAAAACGCGATTTTATCGGATGAACAATCCGAATAAAATCGCATTTTTCCTAGCCTGGGGCTTTCTCATATAAGCCGGAACATGCGCGTATATCAGCCTCCAACCCGCTTCCGCGGTTCTCGCCACTGTAAGCCCTATAACAAACAAGATTCACAGGATACCTACCGCGTAAGCTTACCCTTATATATCCGCAAAGCAATAACAAACGCCACAACCGCAATCCCAACACACCAGGCAATAGCCACCCACAGCTCATTATTCATCGGCAGCCCAAGCATAAGTGCTCTTAGCGCGTCAATAACCGGGGTCATAGGCTGGTTTTCCGCAAAAATACGCATTGCTGTTGGCAGTGTCTCTGTTGGCGCAAAGCCAGAGCTTACAAAGGTAAGGATAACAAGTAAGAAGTTGAACCCGGATATAGATTCGGAATCGTCTGCTATTAGGCCAATAATGGCAACTACCCAGGTCATTGCAATGATAAAAAGCGTAAGCAGTGCCGCGATTATCAGCCAGTCTGTAAAGCCTGCGCTTGGCCTAAAGCCTACTACGAATGCCGCGCCAATTATAACAATGGTGATAATAACGCTACGCATTACCGACATCCACACATGCCCGGAAAGGAAGGCCGAGCTTGATATCCGCATAGAGCGGAAACGGTCGAAGATTCCTTTTGACATGTCGTTGTGGATGCTTAGGGCTGTTGCGCCGGAGGCGTTAGTCATACACTGCAAGATAATCCCCGGTACGATGAAGTTTATATAGCTGAAGCCTTCAATATCCGCAACGCCGCCGAACACGAAGCCAAACAATATCATCATTACTATGGGCACTACCAGTGCCATAAACACTGATTCTGGGCTTCTTAGGGTTTTGGTTAGGTTGCGGTTAAACATTAACTTTGTCTCTGCTATTGCTCTAGCCATTTTTATTACCGTCCTTTTCTCCGATTAGCGTTAGGAATACATCCTCCAGGGATGGCTGGTTTTGGGTGAAGCGGGTTACTGTTATGCCATTGTCGTTTATAAGATTCAATATTTCGGCAAGCTGCTTTGTACTGCCGTCAGTTGACACTTCAATTGTTTTTCTGCCTGCTGTGAAGTCGTAGCTTGCTAGTAGGGCCTTGGCGCGGGTTGCGTCTTCGGATTTCATAAACTCTAGGGAAATTTCGCCTATTGGCAGCATTTTCTTTAGTTCTTCTGGGGAGCCTTCGGCGGTTATTACACCTCCGTGTAAGATGGCTATGTGGTCTGCCAGGTATTCGGCTTCTTCTAGATATTGGGTGGTTAGTAAAATTGATGTTCCGCTGTCGGCCAGTTTTGCAATCATGTCCCATAGGGCTATGCGGTTTTGCGGGTCTAGGCCTGTTGTTGGCTCGTCTAGGAAGATGACCGGGGGGCTGCCCATTAGGCTCATTGCTATGTCCAGCCTGCGACGCATTCCGCCGGAATACGTTGATACCAGTTTGTCTGCGGCAAATTCCAGGTCTACTTTCGCGAGAAACTCGTCGGCTTGCTTGTGGGCGTCCGGCAGGTGCTTTAGCGCACCTATTAGGCGGATGTTTTCGCGGCCTGTTAGCATTTCGTCTACCGCGGCGTATTGGCCGGTTAGGCTTATGCTGCCTCGTACTTCGCTAGGTTGCTTGAAGACGTCATAGCCGCATATTGTGGCACTGCCGCCGTCTGCCTTTGTTAAGGTAGAGAGGATTTTTATTGCCGTTGTCTTGCCTGCGCCATTGCTGCCTAAAAGGGCAAAGATGCTGCCTTTGCGGATTGTAAAGTCTACGCCTTTTAATACATGATTGTCTTTGAAGGACTTTTGTAGGTTAGATACTGTTACGATGTTTTCCATTTTTGTCTCCTTTATTAGGTGCTTAGTATGTGGATTGTTTGTGTGAGGCCTATATATAGGCGCTTCGATTTGAAATGGGTTGAGAACGAGCAAAAACGCATACATGGCGTTTTGGCCGATTTTACCCGACGCGCAATCACGATTTCGAAAGTCGTTAGCTATATACGCATGTATTTTGCATTAGTTTGCATTCATGCTGCATGCATGTATATTGCCAAAAATTATGCCCGTGTTGGGCATGATTTTTATGTTTTGTAGAGGGTTGGCATACGTGCCATCCACTATGCCTGCTATCATCGGATGGATGCATTTGGTGGATGGCATATGTGCTGGTTGACCTGTCGCTTGTGTTATTCACTGTGCTTAGACTACACTTCATCCTCCGGCTGTATTAAATTTATTACATCCGCAAACGCTCCGCCCATTTCTTCATCTAGGAATGGCAGCCCCAGCATTTCGAAGATGCGGTCTGCTATCTCGCCTCGCGCTATGATATCTGGTACATCTCCGGGGAAGATTTGAGGCAAAAACCAGAAGTTTACCAGCAGCATAATTAACTCGGACAAGACTTTTGCATTGCCCGGTTTTATGGAGCCGTCTGCCATGCCTTCCTCTATTAGTACCTTAATCCATTTTGTTGTTTCCAAATTGGACTTGTGATGCTCATAGAAGAAACGTGGGCTTGTTAGGGTATCCAGGGCGAGGCTTGTCATCGCGGCATTGCTTTCGCTGGCATTGGCCCTGCTTAGGGACAACCTAAAGAGATTTTTTAGCTTTTCCAGACCGTTTTTGCCTTTTACATTGCTTACCACGGCCGAAAATGGGTCTGTTGTTTCCCAAAATCTTAGTAGCACGGCCTCTAGTACATCGTCCTTAGATTTAAAGTGGTGGTAAAAGGCACCACGGGTAAGGCCGCCTGTCGCGCCAATTATGTCAAGGACTGTGGTGTCTTCGAATCCTTTTTCTATAAACAGGCTTGCCGCGGCGTCTAGTATTTTTTGTCTTGTTTCCTCAGGGTATTTATTTCTTGGCAAGGTGGCCACCTCTTTTGTTTTGATGGATGTATGTTTTGCTTGTGCATTTACATACATGCTGCATGTATTTATATTGCCATATGTATTTCGCTTTGTCAACCCCTTCTTTCTATAAGCATAAGCGGAGACTGCGTCTCATTTGGGGCCACACCAATAAAAAACCCTCAGTCCTTATGCAGGATTGAGGGTCAGTTATAGCGAATCAAATGAGAAACAGTCCCCGGCCGAGCCGAAAACGCGCGGCAGTAGGCGCGTTCTTCGGCGACAGACGGGACTGATTTCGAATTAATTCGCTATACAAGACGATTGCGACGTTATTGCAGTGGGTTTACTGAAACAAGTCCTCAGGCCTAGAGTGCGGCTGCTCTAGTAATGTCCAATTACGCGGCTCAAACAACCCTGTCCAAGCTTCATGGATGCCGTCATCCTTCATCACAAAATAGTGCGAGTTGGTAGCCTCTTGGATATACAAGAAGTACCAGGCGTTAGGATTTGCGTTATCAACCCATGTAATCATGTCGGGCAGCAAGTCATTAGGGCCTCCCGGTAAGCGGCCAAGCGTGCGGTTTATAAGAGCCGCGGCTTCTGCCCTTGTTATCTCACGACTTGGCTGAAAGAGTCCATCTGGCATACCGGCAATTAGGCCACGCTGCACCATTGCGTTAATATACGCCTCAGCCCAATGTCCATGGATATCGTAAAGCCGTGACGCTGTATGCACCGGGGCTACCCCCGCAAACCTAGCAACAGCCACCGCAAATTCTGCCCTGGTTATCACACGGTTAGGCTGAAAGGTGCCGTCTGGCATACCTGAAAACAGCCCCATATTGGTGGTTGTGGATACCGCGTTATTAAACCAATTGCCAATACTCACATCTGAGAACGGGTTTTCTTGCAACCAGTAGTATGCACGGTCTTCATCATACATAAGGCGGAAGAAGATTGTCGCCACTTGCGCCCTTGTTACAGGGTTCCTTGGCCGTACAGTGCCATCGTCAAACCCTACCATGAAAGCATGGTGCGTATGTTCTTCACCAGGTGGTGTATCCGGTTCTTGCAGGTCTATATCTTCCTCTTCCGAGTCGGGTTCTATATCATCTGGTTGCGGTGTCGGCGATGGAGTTGGTATTGGTGACGCAGTAGGCGATGGTGATGGAGTTGGTGACGGTGTCGGTGTTGGCGTAGATGTGGGTACTGGCCATGAGGGTGATGATGGTGTTGTAGGAGGTGCGGGAGTACGTGTTGGAGTACGCAGCACCAATAGGGAACGCGCGTGATAAAGGGCATCAATCTGCGTTTGGATATGCCCTTGGGACGCGTTAAGATTATCGTACCAATATTGAGACAGCATCAACACTAACTCAAAGTTAGCGGCAGCCCAGCTTTCTGGTGTGAATAGCTCTTCATCCAGTGACATTATATACTTGATAAGCTCGCCAAGTTCTGCTCTGTCTGCGCGGTATACCAACTGAGACAGCATGTGATTAAGCACATCTATTTGAGCCTGGATATGACCTGCCGACGCATTGGGATTGTCATGCCAATATTGAGCGGCAGGTAGCACGCCCGCAAAACCTGCGGCCGCCCAGCTGCCTGGTGTGTAAAGCTGCTCGTTTAGTCCTATTATCTTGGCCATAAGCGCACCTAGGATGTCTCTGCTTGCCCGCAATGCTAATAGCCCCATTGCCGCGTTAAGCGCGCTTGTGGCATTGTTTATCTGCACTTGCGTAGCTTGCGCGTTGGCGTACCACGCTTGAGCATAGGGTATAAAATGGGCCAAATTGGCTGTGTCCCAGCTTCCGGGTGTGTAATTGATTGCCACCCGGGATTGCGCGCTGGCTATGGCTGCCGCTAAAGCAACACGGTTTATAGACGCAATAGGAATCAACTCCGCCAGTGCAGCTAACAAGACGGCATGTGCGTCGTTAATCTGGGTTTGTGACGCGTTTTGGTTATCATGCCAGCCTTGGGCATAGGCTATAAAATTGGCTAGATTGGCCATGTCCCAGCTAAACGTTGTATAGTTTGCCGCCACTCGCGACTGTGCGTCGGCAATTAGTGCCGCCAAGGCAGCACGGTTTATAGATACAAGTGGCACCAAATGAGCCAATGCATCCGACAATGCAGTGTATGCGTGGTCAATCAGCGTCTGAGACGCGTTTGTGTTGCTATACCAGCCTTGGGCATAGGGTATAAAATGAGCTAAGTTGGCCATGTCCCAGCTAAACGTTGTATAGCTTCCCGCCACCCGCGACTGAGCGTCTATAATAAGGGCGGCTAACGCTATCCTGTTTGCCCGCAAAACCAAATGCCCAAGTGCCGTGTTTAGCACACTTGTGGCCGCGTCTATCTGCCCTTGTGACGCATTATTATTGTCATGCCAGCTTTGTGCATACGATATGAAAAAGGCCAAGTTGGCCATATCCCAGCTAAAGGGCGTGTAGTTTGTGCTTATACGTGATTGCGCGTCGGATATTGCTGCCGCCAAGGCGGCTCTGTTAATAGACGCTAATGGCACCAGAAAGGCTAACGCATCTGTTAATGAGTTGTACGCGCCCTCAATCATAGCCGACGATGCGTTTGGATTATTATATACCGGCAGTATAACAATAGTGAGTATCGCGTCCAAGTTAGCAAATGCCCAACTTCCCGGCGTGTAATCGCCCTCTACACGAGATTGTGCGTTGACTATCAGTGCGCCTAATGCGCCTATATCTGTCAGTGGGGTTATGCCAGCCCGTGCCATTACAAACGCTTCAAGATTAAATCCTTGAGAATACGGAACCAAATGGGCTAAGGCGGCCGTTAAGGTCTCGTGGGCACTGTCTAGCTGACCTTGTGTTGAATTTAGGTTGTTATGCACCGGTAATATTAAAATGTTAAGCACCGCGTCTAGGTTAGCCCATGCCCAGCTAAATGGCGTGTAATTGCCTTCCTGCCGTGATTGCGCGTTGGCTATAAGAACACCCAGCGCGTCCCTGTTTGCGCGCGGTGTAAGAAACCCGAGTGCCCTGTTGAGTGCTGCTGTAGCGTCGGCAAGCATTGCCTCACTTGCGTTGAGGTTGCTATTCCACTCTTGCGCATACCATATGAAGAAGGGTAGATTGGCCATTTCCCAGCTAAATGGTGTGTAGTTGGTTTCAACACGTGATTGCGCGGCGGCTATAGCCGCCTCTATAGTAGACCTATCTACAGTTACAAGCGGTATCAAATATGCAAGTGCCTCTACTAAAGTCTGGTATGCACTGTCTATTTGCGATTGCGCCGCGTTAAGATTGCTGTACACAGGCAATACCAATATATCCAATACTGCGTCCAGGTTAGCCCACGCCCAACTTCCCGGCGTATAGCTGGCCTCGTTACGTGATTGCGCATGGGCAATAAGCACACCAAGCGCATTGTTATTAGCCCGCAATGTTAGGAAACCTAGTGCCCTGTTAAGTGCGCTTGTGGCGTTGTCTATCATCTCCTGGGTTGCGTGCTCGTTGGCATACCAAGTTTCGGCATACCATACGAAATGGTCTAAGTTGGCCATTTCCCAGCTAAACGGCGTGTAATCGGATTCTATACGTGATAGGGCCTCGTTTATCGCGGCCGCAAGCTCGTCTCTTATTACGCAGGTGCACTGTATGACATTTGCTGCTGCGTTAGCACCCGATGGGTAACGCCATACCCCGCTTGTCTGCCTAAGTGCTTTAAACTCCAGGATCTCGACTTCCGCATATACAGTAGCTGTGAATACACGCCAGCCTGCATTAGAGCCAACATTGCCTGTGGTTGGTGTTAATATGCTAAGAAGGTCAGAGGTGCGGTCAGTGGTTGGATGATGACTCCAGACACCTTGTTGGAAATAGCCTCTTATAGCAACTGGGTCGGCCCAGGATACAACTGTAAAATCTACATAACCACAGCCCTGAGGCGTTGCGTATACAACTGCATTTAAGTTACTTGCCATCCCAGGTGTATAACGAAAAAGATAGGCGTTGTTAAATGTGGGGGTCATTACCAGCCTATTGTTAAAAGGTGTAACCCACGGGTAATTATAAAAGGCATAGGTTACTATGTTTATCCTATCGTGCTGGCTTTGGAATGTATATGTCCACCAGCCGTTTACAGGCCCTTGTAAGTTAACCCCATGCTGCTCCTCATACACCCATATACGAGGCCCCAGCGTATCCTCTGGCCGATGAAGGATATTGATTGTATATGTGTACACCGGTTGGCTTGCGAGGCTGGCTTGACTTGCCTCTACTGACACCTTAGCTGCCCTAACCACAGCCGGCTGTGCAATTGATACAATCATAATAGCCGCAAGCAAGATACACAGCAGCTTGTTCCAGAAATAAATACTACGTTTCACTACGACACCCTCCTATTTTTCTATTAGATACAGACTCATTACATATATTCCATTGTATATAATTCTATTGTATACAGGTACTTCACGCCTCTTTGCTTTTTACGGCAAGCATATGCCTAGCACATGCGCATCCCCCCTTTTCATATGTAGATAGGTCAACTTCATAAGATAAGCGCATTGAACACATAAAGATGGCAAAGAATAGCTGCGAACATATGCAAAATAAACAATACAGTAGCTGGCAGCAGTGTAGCATATATGTAATTATTCATCAACACAATTTACCAATCTAACACTGGGTTGTGCTATTTGGCATATACGATACTGTCAATACTATGTATACGTGGCATGAGTAAGGCCTTTAGTATTGGAAAAATGCCATTTCATCAGATAAACCGATATGAAATGGCATTTTCCCTAGGCTAAAGCAGTCTTATTTTATGTGTATCCAGCACATAACCCCGCCTCATGCTGCCTTGCGCGGGGTCTGCGCTTGCGCCGCTACAGTAGCTGCTACAGTAATCTAGAGCTGACGTATAGCTACTTATACTTCGGCAGCCAGCTGCCATGGGCTTCGATTAAATCGTCTACCATTGCTACGATTTCATCAAGATTAAGCTCTGCGGCGGTGTGGGGGTCTAGCATTGCCGCATGGTAGATGTGTTCTTTTTTCTGGGTTACGGCGGCTTCTATTGTTACTAGGTGTACGTTTACATGGGTCATATTCATTGCGGCTAGGTGGACTGGCAGCTTGCCTACATAGCACGGGTTTACGCCGTAGTTGTCTACCATACATGGAAGTTCTACGCAGGCTTCTTTGGGTAGGTTTTCTATTAGGCCACCATGGTTTAGTACATTGCCGCCTACCTTTATTGGGGTGCCGGTTATCATGGATTCCATGATATATGAGGCGTACTCGTTGCTGCGTTTGTGGGGTTTCGCGGCCGCTTCGGTGGTTAGACTTTCGTAATCTTTTGCCCATGCGGCTATTTGGTTTACACAGCGGCGGGGGTATTCGTCTAGGGGGATATTGAATTTTTCTATTAACTCCGGACAGCGGTGCTTTATGAACCAGGGGTTGTATTCGGCGTTGTGCTCGCTGGATTCTGTGCAGTAGTAGCCCAGCTTTGAGATGTACTCGTAGCGTACCATATCATTGTGTTTTTCATTTGCGTTTTTCTCGGCGGCGCGGCGGCGGATTTCTGGGTATAGATCGTTGTTTTCACGGTCTTTGATATCCAACAGCCAGCCCATGTGGTTTATGCCTGCTATTAGTTCTTTGCGTCCTTCCAGTTTGTCTTCCATGCCTAGGGGCTTTAGCAGCCATTCGCTGCATATTTGTACGCTATGGCAAAGGCCTAGGGTTTTGACACCGGTGTAGCGTAGCATGTATCCGGTTAGGATGGACATTGGGTTTGTGTAGTTTAAAAACCAGGTGTTGGGGCAGACCTCTTCCATGTCACGGGCAAAGTCGGCCATTACTGGGATAGTGCGTAGGCCGCGCATTATACCGCCTATACCCAGTGTGTCGGCGATTGTTTGGCGAAGGCCGTATTTCTTTGGCACTTCGAAGTCGATGACAGTGCATGGCTCGTAGAGGCCTACTTGGATGGCGTTTACTACGAAGTCCGCGCCTCTTAGGGCTTCTTTGCGGTTTTCTACACCGTGGTAAGCGCGTATTGTGGCTTTGCCCCCTAGGCCCCGGTTTAGGGCGTTTATTATTACTTCGCTTTCTTTTAGCCGCTGAGCGTCTATGTCATAGAGAGCGATTTCGCTGTCGGCAAGGGCTGGCGAGCACATTGCGTCGCCAAGTACATTGCGGGCGAAGACGGTGCTGCCTGCGCCCATGAAGGTGATTTTTGGCATGGTTTGCCTCCTTTTATGTGTTACTTTATTGGTTCTGTCGGAAATGACAGCGGGTGGGGAAAGCGGCTGGTACCAAATCATCCACTTTGGCCGCCATCGCGCATAAAGCCGCAAGCGACAATGGTTTTGGACTGGAATGCATGTCAGTTCATCATGCTTTCGGCAAATATCACCTCATCCAAGTCGCCGTCTTCGTAGCTATTGCTTTCTACATTCCAGCAGATAGCCATGCACATTTCTATATAAAATAGTTGCCGTATATCGTGCTGGGGGATATCTAGTTTTTTAGCAAGAATGCTGACAATATTGGCAAAGTTATTGCCTTTGTCTAGGTCGTTTTCGTTTAGTATAAAGCGCGGGATGTCAAACACCGGGTCGCCTACTACGCCTTTGGGGTCGATTACTCTATAACCTTTATTGCTTTGCAGTATGTTGTCGTGGTGCAAATCGCCGTGTAGCAGCATTTCCTTTGTATACTTTGCCCATAGGTTGCGGCAAATTTCTTCGGCCTTTGTCATTTTTTTAGACAAGGCTTTATGATCCGTGCGGGCTTGCATGTAGGCTGTGATACGGCTGACCCAGTGCATATATGTTGGGTATTTCGATTTATCGGCTGGTGGCTTGTGCAGCCCGCGAAATATGCTGCAAAATAGCTCTAGTCGGGTGTTAAGATTTGGCTCGTCGCGCAGCTGTGTGCCTGGTGTAATACGCTCTATTAGTAGTACGCCGTTTGCGACATCGGCTTCGTATACTTTGCATAGGCCACTGCCACTGCCACTGCCACAATTATTGTCAAAGTCTATTAGCATTTGATGCTCAGTTTTTGTTTGTTCATGGTAGGGGCTTATTTTTAGTATGCACTGCCCATGCTTTGCTGAGATACACGTGAATAAGCAGCTTGTGGAATAATAGTCAATTTGACTAAGGTCGGATAGATGCCAAAGTGAGGTGTACTTAGCTATATGAGCCGTTATCTTGTCGAAAAACGCTTTGCCAAAATGTTGGAGTATTTTATCTTTGTCCATGGGTCACCCCTGCGCTGGGTTTCTATTCCAGATACAGCTCAGAAGCTATGCGCATAGGCAGCGTTGAACCATATGAACATAGCTTCACTGTTTGATATTATAGCCCTCATAGAGAAAACTTGTCTTTTATCATGCCGGCAACAACATCGGGCGGTAGGTTGGTGTTGTCAATTTTAATGTAGTTTTCGAAGGGGATTTCTCCGTCATTGCTTACAAGACGGAAATTTTTGTCTTCGTTAAGCAGAAGTTCGGTTGACAGTTCGATATTTCGCTTTGAGGCTTTGTGCTTTAGCCTATTTTCTGTTACATGTCTTTGAAGCCTTATTTCCTGGGATGCTACCAATTCTACATAGTAAATATCCGCGCCGCTACGCCGGAAGATATCAACCAGGTTGTCTAAGTAATCCCAGTCGTCCTTGGCATCCAGTGCCCACATGAATGTAAAAATCATGCCGTATAAATCCGTCTTTATAAACTCTTCAAAGATAACCTCGCGTATGCGGGTTACTGCTGCGCCATTGCGCATCCCAAAGATTTGTATAACGGGTTCTATGTCCATATGGTTGTGATATAGGCGTAGGTTGGTTATTTTGGATAACTCCTGGCCTACTGTCATTTTGCCTACGGCACCTGCGCCGAATATGATTAGTAGTTTCATTGCATTTCGCTCCTTCTACTCGACGGCTGTGCGCTTTTTGTATCTATCAAGGGCGTCTTGTTCTTCTTGGTCTAAGATTGTTATATCTATTCTGCGTGCAAGCTTGCCGCTAGTGGTATTGGCTATATCGGCGGGGCTATAGGTCTCTGTAATAGAAAAGCCATGCTTCATAATTCGCTCATAAAATGGGTTTTTTCTAGCTTTCATTTTCCCAGTAACCTCAGGAATATCGCTCAAATCAATGTTTGCGTTTTCAATCATCACAACACACCTCCGTATAGTTCTTCCTCATATTTAGCTGCTTTCCTCGCAGAAATAATACGCGTAACTGACTCGTCTTCCCCACGATAGCAACGGCTTACGGTGCGAAGTCGCTCTTTTTCAATATGTTTCAGTTGGCATTGATAGCCCCCTTTATTTGCTGAGAGCAATAACAAACTATATCATTCCACTACATATGTTTATTCTGTATATATCGTGCTGTCAAAATACTTCTCTTGAAAATATGTCTGCTTATATATTTCTTCTTCTGTAAAGGTCATATCATTGGGTGCGACTACCCACTTATCTTCAATATCGTCTTTTCTGCGAATTATGGCAATAACTTTGCCGATAAACGTCTCGATTGGCTTATCCACCCCTAGTATATAGGCGTCTTGCTCGTCGCCGTCTCCTGCTTTAGTGCCTTGGACGAAGCCATAGTTTATTGGGTAATACATGTCTTTATGTTTTGGGTGATATGTTCCTAGTTTTCTGTCGACTGTGACGGTGACAGTTTTGCCAAGCATTTTACAAGCCTCCAAATTGAAATGCGTATGGATTCTTTGGCAATTTTAATGCCAGTTAACGAACTTTAGGCCGTCTATTCGTTCAAAATCACTGATGTTGCGCGTTACTAATGTGTAGTCATTAACCAAACAGTAGGATGCAATTAGGATGTCTGCGTCTCCGATTAGTTGCCCTTTGCTTTTAAGTAGAATATAAACTTCTGCGGCTTTCTTCCAGACATCAAGTGACATTTCCGCCGTATCACGCACATTATGAAATAATGCGTTAAACTCTCGTTCAAAGCTTATTTTGTCATTATCTGGTTTGTAAAGCAACCAACGCTTTATTTCGTAGACAACTGCCGACGGTATTGTATAAGATTTATTGGCTTGTAAAATTTCCTTATTATAATGGTGACGTACATTTCCTTCGCCACGCAAAAAATAGGAGATGGTATTTGTGTCCAGTGTGTAAGTCATGGCAATCTCTCTTCAAACTTTGGCTTGAAATCGCCACGTTCCAAACTTTCAAACGCATCCAGTGTTTCACTACTTAATCCATTTGCAGTGATTCTTTCGACCCCATGCAAGACATTTTTCGCTACCTCTAGCTGTTCTGGCGTTAAGCCCTTTTTTACGGCAGGCTTTGCCTCAGTGGCTTCAAAAGGTATTTCGCGCCCTGTGATTGTGATAAAGACCTCAACGTTCTCAGGAAGTTTAGTCACGTGCGGTGACATAAATTGCCCATCTCTGAAAAAACCTTGCAGTGCTTGTACTTGTGCCATTTGAAGTTCCTCCTTCCTTTTACGTCTGATGCGTCCACAAATTCAATCAATAACCCATTTGAAAAGGGTTGGCAAAAATGTCTAAACCGAGGGATGATAACTTTTGTCAAAAATGACATCCCTCGGTTAGACTTAGTTAGAAATAGTGCTCCAAAGTATCTAAACATAAATACTTGCAAAGAGTGAATGCCTAAACCACTCTACTCATACTTACCCACAATCTGCGGCATACCTGTTGCGATAGCCTTATTGGCAAGTATGCCCGTCATGATGGACATTACACCGTCTTTTACACCGGCGGCGCGCTTGAAGCGGTCTTCCGGTGGGTTGCCGAAGATATCTTCAAGCATTACGATATCACCGCCGCCGTGGCCGCCCTTGCCTTGGATTACCTCTACAGGGTATGGCGCGCCAAATTGCGGCCAGACTACTATCTCGCGGTTTTTTAGCGCACCTTCGTCTTCTTGTTTGCCCCCTGCGTTTACATAGGATTTTTCCATTACTTTGTACTCTATGCGGCCTTTAGAGCCGTTGAAGTTTACACAGAAGCCTTCCCAGGGCATGTAGCTGTTTAGGGAGTAGGTTAAGATTGCGTTTGTGTTGTATTTAACCAACACACCCATGGTGTCTTCGATGCTAATATCGTCTGAGAAGACACTACGGTCACGGATATAGCCGCTGTCGGCTTCGGCGTCGAAGTATAGGGCTTTCATGGTTTCATTGGCTGTTAGGTCAATAGCAAATGGGTCGTCCTTGATTGGGCTGCCGTGGGAGCGATATGTGAACTCTGTCATGCCGCGTTTTTCCGCGTTGTGGCGGCCGTAGAAATTTAGGTCGCCAAAGGCGAAGACTTGCTTAGGCTCGGCTCCAAGCCAGAAGTTTACCAGGTCGAAATGGTGGGTAGATTTGTGGACCAGTAGGCCGCCGCTATTATGCTTGTTTCTATGCCAGCGTCTGTAATAGTCTGCCCCGTGGGAGGTATCCAAGAGCCATTCGAAATGGACGCTAAAGACATCACCAATTACGCCGTCCATGATAAGCTCGCGGATTTTGGTGTTGTTTGGCGCGTAGCGGTAGTTAAATGTCACACGCAAATCGCGGCCTGTGCGCTTCATTGCATCTAGTATGTGCTGGGTCTTTTCTTCGTCTATTGTCATGGGTTTTTCGGTTATTACATCGCAACCTTTTTCCATTGCCCGGACAATAAAGTCGTGATGGGTGCGGTCTGTGGATACTACTATTACTGTGTTTGGCTTGGTTTCGTCTATCATTTGCTCAAACTGTGTTGCGTTATACATCGGTACTTCTTCGTGACCCATTTCGGCCAGGTTTTTGTTGGCGTATTGCATACGGGTCTGGCTTTGGTCGCATAAACCTACTACTTTGCTGGTTGATTTGTAGGTTGTTGCGATTGCGTGGTAGAACATTCTTGAGCGGCCACCTGTGCCTACTATTGCGTACTTTTTCATGTTTTACTCTCCTTTTATACTCCGTACCGCAATTAGATGTTTCAGCACTTTCGCTACGCGAAAGCCGCCCTTCGGCGTCCGGCCTTCTTGCCGGTGCTAGTTTCCCTGCCGAAAATATGCAATGCTTCAAGCATTTTTCGGCAGGGAGTACTACATCTTATGAGGAACGGTAGTTTATCATTTGGTCTTTATGAACTTGGTTGGATTGTGTGCCAAATGCCAAATGCTGTGTTGTTTTAATACAATAGCACTGCGGGTGCTGTTACGTCAATTTATTGGTACTTACTATAAGGGCATGGAAATGAGGTTAATGTTACGGGACGAATGTCGTGTGTCAATGTGTGTCATTGGAATGCATTTGTGTTATACTCCCCATGTTACACTGAGACTAAAGTTTATGAATGTCTAAGGAGGATGCAACATGGCATACGAGACAAAAGTAATACTTACCATGATTGCCGAGGCTATTGCGCGCGCAAAAACCGTCAAAGAGGCGTATGGCTTTGTTGTACGTGCCGCAAACGCTGAAGGGCTAAAGCTGCCTACCTATGAAGAGTTTAAGGAGATACTAGAGCAGGAATAAGAGCAGAGATCGAATTATAGTCAAGGAACAAAAAAACAGCCGCAACCACGGGTCTATTCGTGATTGCGGCTGTTTTGTTTCTATAAGGACGGCTGGTCACTCATGAACATATAATGGAAAGCCCCCCATTGGCCACCCTGGTGGGCACCGACACCAATGTATCTATGCTCTGGGGAAAGCATGAATGCATTGTGGCCGGGAGAATTATACCAGGCATCAACCAAATTGGCGGGAGTTCTGCTTCCTGCCGAGCCATTGCCGCCATTCCAGCGTAGGCGTGCGCCAAAGGTCTCTGCCGTCGCACGGGAACCACCATGGGTTGCGCCGGGAATACGATAAGGCCCTTCGTTGTGGCCAAGGGTTGTGTTTAGGTTTGCCATAAGTTGGGTATAAAACCGTGCGGCCATCATAAGAGAATAGTCCACTTGGAGTTGCGACAAGCCATACTCTGCCCGCAACTCATTAACAAGCCGAACAACTTCTAACTCAAAGGCAGCAGGGCCGCCCATTGCCCAATATTCTGCAATCCATTCGTCTCTCTCGTCTTGTGTTTGAGACCTGTTTGGCAAGGTAATCGCAGACTCAGGCACAGGGAACTGGGGAGCTGCAGTTGGCACCGAGGTTGGTGCGGGAGACGGGGTTGGAGTTGGGGACGTGGCTGGGGACGCGTCCGGGGTTGGCACTGGGGACGCGGTTGGCGCGGGTGAATGTGTCGGTGCTTGCGTTGGTACTTGTGTTGCGGCACCGCCGCCAAACAGCTGATATCCAAACACGCCCCATTGGCCGCCTAAGTGGAAGCCGGTGCCGATACGTGTGGCATTTGGATGCAATATATTATCCCTGTGACCCGGGGAGTCCATCCAGCCTTGTACCGCGGCTTCCGGAGTCCAGCGTCCGGCCTGGCCATTGGCAGCCCTCATTGTTGTAAAGTGGTCGCCAAATGCGTCGGCGGTACCAAAAGAACCGCCATAAGGCCCTATGTGATGGCTTAGGGTAGTGTTAAGGTTTGCCATGGTTTGCGCGTAGAAACGTGCTGCAAGCATTAGTGTATGGCATATAGCAAGTGGTGATAAACCATGTGCCGCACGTTCTTGGTTTACTATGCGTAGGACTTCCAATTCAAAGGCACTTGCGCCGCCGTTGGCCATGTACTCGTCAATCCATCCTTGACGCTCTGCGGCGGTCATTGGGCGGTTTGGTATTGTTATATTCGATTGTGTATATAAAAACGGTGCTTCGCGTCCGCCTGGTGCCGGGGTTGGGATGGGGGTTGGAGCGGGGGTTGGCACTGGGGTTGCGGCTGGCGTTGGAGCCGGTGTTGCTGTAGGTGGCGTTGGAACTGGCGTTACACCTGGTGCCGGCGTTGGAATGGGGGTTGCTGTAGGCGTAGGCATTGGTGTTGTGCCTGGCGCGGGCGTTGGGGTTGGTGCTGCCTGCCATGCCGCGTCGCCTGCCGCCTCTATCGCGGTAACTACACCGTGCAAACGCAGCATTGTTACAATGCTTTGCTCGCGGGTATAAGAGCCACGGGGTGTAAACATATTAAACCCGGTACCGCCCATGATACCGGCTGCTTGCACCGCGCCAACCCCTTCACGCGCCCAGGACGAAATGTTTGCATTGTCGTCGAACGCTGGTGCGGCAGACGGCAGCGGGGTGCCTATTGCTTCCATTACACGAGCGACAAGAACTGCGGCCTGCTCGCGGGTTAGATTGCCGGATGGGTTAAAGCGGTTGCCTCCGACACCGGATATTATGCCTATATAAGCGGCCTTTTCTACATCTGCGTCGTTTGTGTCAACGAAAGTTATCCGGCCTTGGATTGTACCGTGCCAATACTCATACAGTGCAACCGCAAGGGCCGCAAACTCTGCACGGGTTGCGTTTGCCCTATAATTTGATTGCAAACGATGGGGCACCAGGCCAAGTGCTATGGCTTGGTTAACATAAGCTTCTGCCCATCTGGATGGGGCCGCAAAAACCGGCGTTGCCGCGGCCAGCGCGAATAGCACCGCCATTAGTATTGCGATGAATCTTTTTTTTGCTTTCAATTGTGTTTCCTCCTTTTCATCACGCATTCTTTACGCGCCTATCACGCGTCAATGAAGGCTGTGATTTTGTCTGCCTCGGCATACATATGCAATGCCATATCAAAGCATTTTTTATAGATAACCGGATCAATTTCTTGCTTTATCATTACATTGTAATCCAGTTGCTTTGAAACATTATGATCCCTTGCATACAAAAATGTCAGTGTCTTGTAGAAATTATACACGGGGAGAATGCTGCCTTGAGACGCAAACAACATATCAAGCTTTGATTGCAGTTCGTCAAATGGTAGGTTTTTGCAGGCCGCGCCAATAAAACTTAGGACATAATATGAAATGGGGAAGCGTTTATCCCCGCTTTTTTTATCAGCCTCGGCCTTGTAGTACAGCATGTAGAGGTTAATCATATTGTCAATAGAACACCAAGACTCTATATCCAAAGAGAAGTCTTTATACATGGTACTGTTGGGCTTTAGTACGGTATTGCCTTTATCGAAGGCTACATAGCCATCGCGCCTAAAGGACAGTAACACTTTCAGCATTTTTTCCAGTGGAATCATGTAGTCTGTGGCTTTTGTTGGCTTGATGTCGAAACGATTCGTTACATAGCTGGCCTTTTCTTTTAGCTTGGCAAAGCTTGATAAGTCTTTATACTCGTTGGTAAACTTATTTTTATCGCTGGGTTTTACCAACAGTAAGAAGCCCCGCTTTTGAAATTCTTTTTGTATATTAAGAAAGTAGTTGCGCTTTGAGGCGAAGGCCTTGTCGGATATTCCATTTTGGCTGTTAGTAAAGCGGACGATGTCCTTGTCTAAACCGGACTTTCTTCTTTTGGTTTCGTCGTCAAAGACAAAGACTTTTACCAGCACAAAAGATTTTTCAAACTCTGTATGCATACGGTCATCGTCGTAGTGTGAAAGCACCTCAGCTATGGAGTTTATTGTTTGGCAACCGTTTACGATTTGGGGGTTGGTTAGCTTAAAGCCATAGTTATAGTTGTATTTTTTGTACTTATTGGGGATTGCATTGGCCTTTAGGGTCTCACAGGCCTCGCAGATTATGGTTACGCCATTGTTATAGTAGAAGAAATTTTCCCGATCCGTTGGGGATTTTAGGGTTTTGATTATGCCATTGTTTATGCCCTGGGTACCCAGGTATTCGCGGATATTTTCTTCGAACAGCACGTAGTTTTTCTTTTCTGCTTCCATGTAGATTTGGTATAACTCTGCCACGTTAATCATTACATATCTGACGTCTATCATCCATGGGAGATCATACTCGCTTGGTCTTACGTCCAGGGATGTTGCGGCGTATCTTGTTGGCATTATTGCTGTGAACATGGTTTTATTTGTAAATCTGTCGCCGAAATAAATCATGCGAATATCGGAGAGGTCTAGGTATTTCGCGCCAACATATGCAGAGATATTGGGGTTGGAGTAATTAAAATCGTGGAAGAGGGTGTCGATATCGTCACTATGGTAATGGCTTGTTACAAAGAAGTGCAGCCATATTTTACAGTCTGTGTCATTGCGGATTCTGTCAAAAATACGCTGTAGCTGAAGCGACCTTGTATAGTCCCCTCTTGATAGCACGGAAAGGGGCGTCTGAAGAAAATCCGAGACATCATTTCTGTTTACCGGGGTTGTTTCTTCGTAGTATTTGTTTTGGATAATATGCAACTCTTTTGTGTCTTCATAATACACATAGCAGTCTATGTTCTTGTCGTTGTTTTCGGTGATGTTTGCAGAGATAACCTCTTCATCCATGCTAAATATGCGGCTTAGCACCCAGTAGTTAAAGGCAAAAGCAGGGCTTTCTAGTCTTGGGTCTATGTGGCCGTAGTCACGCTGGATTAGTCTTATGTCTTCGTCAATTTGTAATTTGAAGTCGCTCATTGGTTGCCCCCTAGTTTTGTAAAGTTTTGTCATTTGGAGTTTAGCAGAGAAAAAATAGTGCCGCAAGGCTTACTGCAATATATTCCGAATGGGCATAGGCGGTAAGATACGAGACAAGCTTTTACACCACTCCACCATCAAGTGGGATTATCTGCCCGGTGATATACCCCGCACCTGCAAGATAAATCGCAAGCTCGCCAACCTCATTAACATTGCCAAACCGGCCAAGTGGCACAGTGTCTAAAAAGGCCGTCTTTTCTTCGGATGACAATCCATCAATCATACGGGTATCAAAAGCCCCGCAGGCAATGGCATTTACCCGCACATTTGATGGGGCAAGTTCTCGGGCTAAGGCTTTGGTAAAGCCGTTAACCGCTGCCTTTGCCGCCGAGTATATTACTTCGCAAGATGCCCCAGCAATGCCCCATATCGACGAGATATTAATAATGCATCCCGCCTTTGCGCGTACCATGTCTGGTACCGCATTATGGGATGCATTAATTGTTGAGTGTAAGTTACTTGCAAGAACACTTTGGATTTCACTGGGGGACATATCGGCAAAAAGACCGTAGTGGGCGGTGCCTGCGTTGTTTATTAGAATGTCTATAGTGCCGTGGGTGGCTTTAATACGCGCGAATAGGTCACGGGCTGCGTTGTAGTCGGCTAGGTCGGCTAGGTATCCGGTGGCGTTATAGCCTGATTGTTGCAGTTGGTTTATGGCTTGGTTAAGTTTTTCGGCGTCTTTCTTGCCGTTTAGTATTACCGCATCGCCACGGGCGGCAAAGGCATGGGCTATGGCAAAGCCTATGCCGCGACTGCTGCCGGTTACTAACACCACGCGCTGAGAATTGGTTTGCATACTGCCTCCGATATCTGCTATAACGAAATCGCTATAGTCTGGCCTCGTAGCCGACATAGTATCCCGTTTCTTTAAATCTAATTGCTATTGCCGCTTCTTGTTCGTAGGCACTGTTACATCCAAGCTTATCGACCATGAATATGGTCACAGTTTTGTCGTTTACGAATGCGCACTTCACGGCTGCGGCAAGTAGCCCCTTGCGCCCGTCCTGGCTGTCGGCAACTATGCAGAAAATCTCACCCATGCTTCTATCCCTTAGTGAGACGTGAAGCATGATATATCCTGTAATTTTGCCATCGGTGCGATATCCTAGAATGCGCCATTTATCCCAGTGTTGCAATACCAGTCGGCTTGTCCAAAATATATTAGGGTTAAGCTTATCGTGCATTTCGGCGATTTCTTTGAAGTCTGATTTGTCTAGTAAGGTGATTGCAAGACCGGCGATGGCTGATGTTATGAAACTAGTATCCTTGCGATGATCTAGCCGGAAAATCTCATACTTTATGCAGTCCTCCAGTACCGTTGCGCCGATTGCGGCAAGGGCTTCCTTTGGCTGGGGCATGTCACGGTAGCAGATGTTTACTTCATAGCCGGGGTATTGTTCCCGCAGTGGTGCCCATACCTTGGCAAGGTTTTCGCCAGTTATATCATTTATTTGGATATAATTTTCTCCTTTGTCTATAAACACTTCAATGTTGTTTATCTCTATGCGTTCCACTAGCTATCTTACCTCCCATTGTCTCACACTTTACATATTTTATTGCTTTTTTCTTCGAGCCACCAGCCAAATAAGCACCGCCGCGATAACCCGCATAAACCCCACAACAAACATTGCGTTGCGGCTACCTATCCATGATAGCAGCGCGTGGGCAAAAAACGGCGCGACAAAAAGGCTTATATTCGTCGCGGTATTATAAAAAGCCAAGTACATCATACGATTGTCATCAGGGGTAGCCTCAAGCACACCGTTTAAAAGCGAGGTATTTATACCGATAGCCGAAAACCCCATAAAAAAACTTAAAGCCGCCATCAACTGCACATTTGGCACAAGGGGAAAGATAAACATATTAACCGCAAGAAGCCCGGCAGAAATAACAAACACAGTGTTATTGCCATGCTTGCGCAGCCACCGCTGCCATATACCGCCGGATGCAAAAGCCGCAATGCCCGACGCAAGGGCAAAGATGGCAAACCATATCTCCGTGGCCTGGATAACCATAACTTGATGGATAGCCGAAAGGGGCCAGCCCGCCTGCCATGTGAATATGAAAATCAGTGCCGGGATAAAGAATGCCAGAAACTTCTTATCCTTGATAATTATCGGGAATAATGCCCCGTCTGAGGGAGGCTTGCTAGGGAGGATAGCTGCGCGTGAAGCGGGACTGTCCCCAGCATTTGGCGCATCAGAATCGTCCGTCTGTGTCGCTGCATTATCCGAAGGCGCAATATTATCGGAAGGTGCAGCCCTTGTTCCTTCAAAATGCGCATCTGGGCTAACCTTCAACCGCCGAAACACCATTACTTCCAGCAACCCAAATACAAATGCAAGCAAGAAAAACACCTGATAAAGCACCATCCGCTGGGCGTCCGTTCGGGGGATAAAGGTAATAATAAGCCCCGTTGCAATGGTCACAACCGGTATAATCGCCTGGCCAAACTTGGTACGAAGCGCAATAGCCTGCCCCCTGGTATTACCGGCAAACACCGAGCCAAGCAAGCTTTGCAAAGATGTCTGAGAAAGAGCGTCGGGGCAGTTCATCACGGCAACAAGGATTACAAAAAGCAGCGGTCGAATGGCAGGCGGCAACATCGGAACAAGCGCGATACCAAGAAGCAGCGCACGGCTTACAAGAATAAACACCGCAGTAGCCCGGGTCCTATCCGAAAACCGCCGAAAGAGCATTGCCCCAGGCAGCAGCACAAGTGCCGCAACGGCACCGGGCAGCGCGTTTAACAGGGCAATCTCAAGTTCCCCGCCCCCAAGCCGCTGAAGAAACACCGCCGAAAATGGCCGCCACAGGTTATTGACTGTGTCAAACAGCAGCCCATATATAATAAAAATCCAGACATTGGTGCCCCTTAGCTGGGAAATCTCCCGCCCGGCATAGGAAAACCCGCCTCGTATATAGGCGGGGATTTCCTTGATGCTTATATTTGGCTTTCTAAATCGGGAGGCTCGGCTGCTCACATTTTCACCCTTGCGACAATTATTTTACAAGACGCGCTAACCTGCTTCAAAACCAGGTCGAATGCTTTTGTCATTTGGAGAAAAACCCCTGTTTATGCGGCGTCGACCGCTTTTGTCAAAGTCATCCACACCAGGCACTGAAACCTTTGACCAAAATGGAAAAACCTAAAAAACAACGCTTTCCAAGACCGGCAAAAGCGGCTGTCACCAAATCATCCACTTTGCACAATCAGCTTTGCTTGACCCAAAGCAGCACGCTTTCTTCGTTGATATTCCACTCCTTGGAGTAGGCACCCTCGGTTGCGGCGGCTTCTTCCAGCGAATCGGCAAGGGTCTCGGCTTTGATAGTCTCGCGGTTATTTGCTATTACCGCGGCAAGGCCAACACCACAATTTTCATACCCAACATGTATCCTGTCCGTCACTTCAAAGCCTGCGTCTTTACGCATGTTTTGCAGCTTGCTCATTATCTCGCGCAAGGTGCCTTCCTCTATTAGCGCGGGGGTTAGCTGAATATCCAGCACAACAGTTATCCCCTTGTCTTGAGACACGGCATAACCTTCTTTTTGTGCTGTTTCTGTTAGCACGTCTTCCACTACCAAGTCTATGTCGGTGCCATCAATGTTTGTGCGCCAGCCACCTGCTTGCAGTGCAGCCATAACGGCTACAGGCTCGGCATTTAAGGCCTGTGTGATTTTTGGAACAAGCTTGCCATAACGGGGGCCGAGGGTACGCAGTTGAGGCTTAAAGCGGTACTCAATATATGACTCGGCACCGTCTATAAAGCTGATAGCCTTGACATTAAGTTCTTCTTTTACAACGGCAAGCAGGTCGTTTGCAGGCGCGTCGGTGCCTTGCCGCAGGCTTACCATCATCCCAGGTAAGGGCTGGCGGTTTTTGATTGCTGCCGCGTTACGGGCTGCGCGGCCTATTGCGGTTATATCCATGATTGCGGCCATATCGGCCTCCAAAACCAAATCAATCGCGCTTTCGTCGGCTACTGGATACTTACAAAGGTGAATGCTTTCCGGGATGACTTTTGGGACGACACCATTGACTACGTCAGTTGCCGAGGCTGGAGTTGCATTGGCTGTCGCGCCACCTGCGAGGGTTTTCGCATCTCCAAAGCCTGCGTCATCTGCCCCATCCAACCCACGCACAAGATTCTGATAAATCTGCTCGGTGATAAAAGGCACAAAGGGCGCGGCAAGTTTTGCAAGGGTCACAAGGGCGTGATGCAGCACTTTATACGCGTTAATCTTATCCTGCTCCATGCCATCCGCCCAAAAACGCTCGCGGCTGCGGCGCAGATACCAATTACTTAAGTCATCCACAAACTGGTCCATTGCGCGGGCCGGGTCTGTTATTTCAAACCGGTCGAGGCTTGCGTCCACTTTTTTTACCAGGCTATTCAGCCTTGAAAGCAGCCAGCGATCCATTACACATAGGTCTTTTGCCTCGTGCTTATAGGGGTTGAAACCATCAATCTCGGCATACAGCACATAGAATGCATAGGTATTCCAAAGTGTACCCATAAACCGCCTTGCGCCCTCCATTACTATCGTATCCGAGTAGCGATTGTTTAACCAAGGGGCAGAACTAACATAGAAATACCAGCGCAATGCATCCGCGCCATGGTTAGAAAGCGCATCCATTGGGTTTATAGCCGTACCCTTGGACTTGCTCATCTTCTGGCCGTCTTCGTCCAAAACAAGGCCGGTAACCAGCACGTTTTCATAAGAAGACTTGCCAAAAAGCATGGTGGAGATACTCATTAGCGAGTAAAACCACCCACGGGTCTGGTCAACGCCCTCGGCAATAAAACCCGCCGGGAATTGACTCTCAAAAAGTTCCTTATTTTCAAAGGGATAGTGGTACTGGGCAAAGGGCATAGCACCTGAGTCGAACCAGCAATCTATTACCTCTGGCGTGCGGGTCATTGTGCCGCTGCATTTATCGCATACAAGCCTCACTTCGTCTATATACGGTTTATGCAATTCAATATCAGTAGGCACCGGCAGGCGAGAGGCATTTAGGTCTCCCGCAACCTGCCCTGTGCCGTTATATTTCACAATAAATCCCTTCTCAACAAGCTCCACAACACTACCCACACAGTGCCTATGCCCGCAGTCGCAAAGCCAGATAGGAAGCGGCGTACCCCAGTACCTTTCTCTGCTAACACTCCAGTCCTGGATATTTTCCAAGAAATCGCCAAAGCGGCCTTTTTTCATATGGTCGGGCATCCAGTTTACGGCCTCGTTACTGGTAAGCAACTCGTTTTTCAAAGAACTCACTTGGATAAACCAGGCATCCCTAGCGTAGTACAAAAGATGTGTATCGCAACGCCAGCAAAACGGATAGCTATGAGTATAGGCCTTCTTTTTATGCAGAAGACCCCGCCCGGCAAGCTCCTTGATTATCAGCGGGTCAGCATCCTTTACAAACTTCCCCGCCCAAAGGTCAACATCCGGCACAAAACAACCCTGGGGGTCAACAAGCTGCAAAAGCGGCAGATCATTTGCCTTGGAAATCCGCGAGTCATCCTCACCAAAGGCAGGTGCAATATGCACAATACCCGTACCGGCAGAAAGGGTTACATAGCTGTCGCAAACAACCTTGCAGTAATCGCCCTCGGGCTTTTGAAAGGTAAACAGCGGGTCGTATTTCATGCCCTCAAGGCTTGCGCCTGTAAAGGTCTCAATTATCTCATATGTGCCTTCTTCAAACAGTTCGCCAATTAAGGCCTTTGCCATGATATAAACATTGCCCTCATGACTGATACGCGCATATTCTTCCTTTGCGTTAACACATAGCCCTACATTGGAAGGCAGCGTCCAAGGGGTGGTAGTCCAGGCAAGCAGATACTCATCTTTCTTACCGGCAACAGAAAAACGCACATATATCGAAGGCTCAGTCACGTCCTTATAACCCTGCGAAACCTCATGGCTGGATAGCGGCGTGCCGCAGCGCGGGCAATAGGGCACTACCCTATACCCCTTATATATCAAGTCTTTTGAAAAAATAACCGACAACGCCCACCATACAGACTCTATATAGCTATTGTGATAGGTAACATAAGGCTCTTCCATGTCCGCCCAGAAGCCAACCCGCTGGCTCATTTCCTTCCACATTGCCTCGTATGTCCAGACACTTTCTTTGCATTTTTGTATAAACGGCTCAACGCCGTACTCTTCAATTTGGGGCTTGCCGCTGATACCAAGCTGCTTTTCCACTTCCAACTCCACTGGCAGGCCGTGGGTATCCCAACCGGCCTTGCGCAACACCTGAAAGCCCTTCATTGTCTTATACCGAGGGAATAAATCCTTTACCGCGCGGGTAAGAATATGCCCCATATGTGGGACGCCGTTTGCAGTAGGCGGCCCATCATAGAATACAAAACATGGCCTTCCGTCGTGCTGGGAAATAGTCCTTTCAAAAATATTACTATCACGCCAAAGGTCGAGAATTTCCCGCTCGCGGCTTGCGAACTTCATGTCTGTTGTAACTTTCTTGTAAGTCATGGGACATCATCCTTTCTATAACAACAATATACCAAGTATAGTATTGCCCAGAAAAGTTGTAAAGGAAATCTCGTTTGCGTATAATAATCAATATTGACAAAAGGATGAATACAGTCAAAATGCTGGAGGGATTACAATGAAATGCATAGTAAAATTATACTGGGATGACGAATCCTGCAAATGGCACTGCGAGTCCGATGATATCCCCGGTTTACTTCTTGAGTCAAACTCCTGTGACGCACTAATAGAAAGGGTACGCATGGCCGCGCCAGAGATGCTGGAGTTAAACTGCAATTATACCGGCGTAATACAACTTTCATTTGAGACAGTGCGCGTTGATAGCATATGCGAAATGGTATCATAATGGCTGACTATACGCGGAATGTAAAAAAGTTTTTGGCCGACAATGGCTGCTACTTCGTAAGGCACGGAAAAGGCGACCATGATATTTGGTATAGCCCGATATCCAAACGCAATGTAACCGTCGACGGAAAAATTAAAAAACGCCAGCTCGCTAATGCAGTAATGAAGCAAGCTGGCGTTAATCATAAGTTTTAATAATATAAGCTTAAGAGCATAGCTCTAAAATTGATAGCATAGTCAGCGACCCATTCATACTGCACAGGCAGTTAATTACAAGAACCTGTCACCTAAACCTTCTTCCGAATAGCAAGCCAAATTTCAATATACCCATGACTATCATCACCCCCATACAATTCCATGTCCAAGCTACCAACCTGCTCGTAACTTGATGTAGGAAGCCACTCCGAAAAAATTCGTTTATAAAGCGACCCAAGCACCTTACCACAATCATCCCAGACAAACTTCCCCGTAGGGAAGATTGCCCATGTATGCGCCGGGATATCTACAACGGTATACCCATCGGCATTGCTGCCGGGGCTACAAAAAGCACATAGCATATAAGGAAAAGTACCCTCTTCAGTTTCCTTGTAATCACATACAGCGTGCACCTTACATAAATCCTTACCAACAAACCCAGGCAACTCACCCGCAGCGGCAAACAATTTATCATACGCCCCATTTGCATGGCATTCGTCCCATAGGTCGCTAGGCTTTCTAAGGGGTGTCTTAACACCGATATCATTAGGATTTCCCGCTTCTGCCTCAAAAACTTCCTCAATACCAAAAACCTGAAAAGCCTCTTTTGTCTCAATACGATAATCCATTTCCTTCTCTCCTTTAATTGACATTTGAAAGGAAATCCTCGGATAAGCTTTAAGCCTAGCCCCACCCGCGCGCGCCTGGGACGGGGTTACACCATGCAAAGCACAAAACGCCCGAGAAAACGAAACCGGCGAGTCATAGCCATACTTTAGCGCAAGGTCAATGATTTTTATATCATTGTTTTGCAGCTCAAGCGCGGCAAGGGTCAGCCGCCTTCTGCGGATATACTCAGAAAGTGAAACCTCCGTAATAAATGAAAACATCCTAAAAAAGTTATGAGACGACATGCAAGCAATACGTGCCAGCACCTTATGGTCAACTTCGCCCGCTAGATTATCTTCAACATACTGAAGTGCCCCGTTCATTCGTGTAAGCCAATCCAATGAAATCCCTCCTTTCAATCAAAGTATAAAATAGCACCCACCCAACGTCGCAACAATTCATGCCGTGTTTTGCATGGTACGCAAACAAATTATTGATAACGCGGTTAATATGCGGTATGATATCCAGGAGGTGAGTGAAATGCCAAATACGACATACAATGTGCGTATCAACAAAGATATTCGTGAAGAAGCAGATGTTTTGTACCGAAGTATGGGTTTAACGCTATCATCGGCTATCAATCTCTTCCTTACACAGTCTGTTATCCAAGGCAAATTACCCATAAGTGAGGTTATTGCAGAACCACCATACACTAGCCTTTTATTGCGTGATGCAATGGAAATGGATGACGCAATAGCAAATGGTACAACCCCAGTTTATGCAACTCCTGAAGAGTTATTTAAGACGTGGGAGAATGATGCATGAATGGATACAAATATAAACCAGTTGAGTCGTCTTTATTTAAGAAAACTCGAAAACTTGCTCAAAAACGGGGACTTGACATGTCGCTGTTGCAAGAGGTTGTTGTGTTACTTGCAAAAGGAGAGGCACTCCCCCCTAAGTACCGTGACCATCAGTTAAAGGGGCGGCTGTCGGTCTTTCGTGAATGCCATATTAAAGGTGATTGGTTACTAATTTATCGTATCATTGAGGATAAATTGGTATTATCGCTCCATAGTACGGGATCACATGCCGATTTATTTGAATAGAAAATTTAGTGGCGATACACGGATTTTGGAACGGAGAAAAGGGCATCGAAAATAGCGCATATCATCTTCAAGTCTCGAAAATGATATGCGCTATTTTCTTGGACTTGCAAGTTTGACATGTGCTACATTCTGCATGAATATACAAAAAATTGCTTGCCGTGACAGCCCCATTATATTGCCTTCGCGTTTATTACAAAAACGCGCCGGGCATAGTTCTTGGTGTCTCGTGATAGTAGGGGCAATCTACATCGTGGGCGGTGTAAGTAGTGTTAACAAATGACGGCAACTCGTGCATAGTACATTTACCTTCTTGCTGATAAAAGCAACCGTGTGTACAGTTTATGTCCATTTTGGCCTCCTTTGCGTTTCCGCAATCAAATGATTGGCTATAGTTTGCGCCAATACAGTAGGCACTATACATAAAAAGCAATTACATTGGCTTTCATTTTATGGCACTCTGTATACGCGATATTTCCTTGGGCCAGGTCTTTATTGCAATATCCCATACATCCTCGGGGGTGGCTGCTTTCATGGTTGCAATTTTTTCAGTTGCTATCATACGAGCCGCGTCTTGCCTTGTCTTATTTAAATGGGTTACAAGCCAACCAAAGTATTCCATACCGGTACGCATCTGCCTTATTGTGGCATCGCTCCAAACAGGGGCGTACGCCTGGTATCCTGTGGAAACAAAGCCCGCTTCGGCGGCGTCTATATCATAGACAACTCTTCGTTCGAGTATGCTCCATTTGCCATCTTCAATTGTCAAAAGCGTATAAGCCGCAGAAGAGCCCCAGTCTGCCGCCATCCCGCAAGAACCAGGATTGATAAACAATCGCCCTTCGTATTCCATATGAAACTGCAAATGATTATGCCCATACAAGTACACACCTTTCGGCAAGGCCATAATCGCAGCAACCACTGCCGGGCAAGCCAGAAAAGCCTCTCGACCACGAACAAGATGCTCGTAGTGGGATAAAGGCGACACAAGCATCATATTATTAAAATTCATAGTATGGGCAAATGTCATAACCTGCGGATGAAAGAAAAAATCAATAGAATGCTGCAAAAAAATATCAATGCCACCATGCGAAACCATAGCAGTTTCCGGAAGTGCAAGCAGATAGGCAAGATTATCCCTTGTAAGCTTTTCATATGCCCAAGTAATCGGCGCAAGCTGCTGGGCAGACATATCGCCCCAGTCTGGCGGCCAATTAACATAATACCCCTCGCCATTACCCCGTATCACATGCGCCCCACAAAGAGAGCGCATAGTATCAACAACCATATCGCCCCAAGGATAACGGCTAGTGTAGTCGCCAAGTAATATGTATTCATCCGCACCGCTGAGCTTTGCATCTTCAATAGCCGCAACAAATGCAGGATTGTTGCCATGGATATCGGACATGATAGCGTATGTCATCTTATCACCTATAATGTAATTTTTTGAAGAACATTATACACAATAAAAGCCCCCAATCAAAAATCCCCTTAATCGCCACAATCCCAAAATCGCGAAGAGGCCAAAAACAAATCAACGCACTAACTAAAATCGGCGAAGGCATAGCTGGTTGCTGATGGCACTCTTTCGGCCGCCTGCGTAGGCGTCCGCAAGACTTAGGCAACAGAAAAACGTCGTTTGCAAGGATGAAAATCCGCAGCAAACGTCATTTTTCCCGCCAAAGGCTTCGCGGACAAAAGCCGAAGCACGCGGCCGAAAGAGTGCCATCAGCAACCAGCGGCCCCTAAACGATAGCCCAATAAACCCACTCAAACACCAACCCCGCAACCACCCACACCGGCAAGTAATCCCAGCGAATCAGCCCTTTTACATGGTACTTCGTTGCGCTGTAGTCCCAGGGGCATACCTCCATCCGCTTAAGCAAACTGCCCGTTAAAAACTCTCCGGCAAAGATACACATGGCATACAAAAGCCCACGCACATAAATCGGCATTGGCGCAACCAGCCGGAAAACCGGCTCAAGTAGCGCAATCATACCGTACACAAAAAACATCCAAAGAGATGTATTAGACTCTAATCTAAAGTTCTTAGACTTTAATGAACATAGTCCAGTCCAAAAGACTTCCATAAGGCAACCAAGCGCGCCATAAATAACAAATCGCATAATCATGTGCTTATTATGTGTCATGAGAGGGTTGGGATACATGTAAATATAGGTTTATTCAATTCTGGTAAACCCGGTTTTCAGGTGTTGTCATTTTGGCCAAGTGTTACTTTCTAGGTTGTGATGTTTTGGTAACAGCCGCTTTTGCTATTGACACAGGCCGCAGAAACAATATAATACCCTCGGAATTGAAAATCTGCGCACCACCACAATTCTGCAATACTACCGTACCACAATTAGAGAGGATGACGTAAATGTCTAAACAGTACAGAGCGAGTGTGGTTGTTGTATAACTAAATATTCGGCATAGGCTAAGGCATTGGGGAATGCCGCTTTCGTGTGATTGTTGACTCGTGTAGTTGTTGACTCGTGTAATTTACGAATGCAAACAGATTACCCTGTAGCTTTGCTATGCCGCAACCAGTAACCTTTCGTTAATACTGCTGATTGCGGGTTATGTTTGATTGCTACCGTTCGTCATAAGATGCAGTAAACCTTGCCGAAAAATGCATGAAACATTGCATATTTCCTGCAAGACTACTTCATCTAATTGCGGTACGGGGTATAGATGTCGGATTAGTCCGTCCTATTTAGCGATACCCAAGACATGGAGATACGACTGAGGCGTATCTTTTTTTATTGCGCGAAAACAATAATATTTCGCACAGTGCAATCATTTGGCCACGGCCAAGCAGCTTCTGCGGAGGCTTGCTTTGCCGTGGTTTTTTAAATTGCCGCGCAAATACGGCGGCTGCCCAGTTATAGCGAATTAATTCGAAATCAGTCCCGTCTGTCGCCGAAGAACGCGCCTACTGCCGCGCGTTTTCGGCTCGGCCGGGGACTGTTTCTCATTTGATTCGCTATATGTAAGAGTCCCAAT
>Ga0123355_10000368_pt1 | contig 58435 bp, 50 predicted proteins | sample TergutEmb28metaG_3_FD_89872 | JGI IMG/M metagenome (GOLD analysis project Ga0123355, IMG submission 89872) | Embiratermes neotenicus P1 segment gut microbial communities from Petit-Saut dam, French Guiana - Emb289 P1 | ecosystem: Host-associated > Arthropoda: Insects > Digestive system > Gut ... | reverse complement strand
ATTCTTCCGGGCTTTCCGCTGTTTCGGGAGCCGGTTCTTCTGCTACTGGTTCTTCTGTCGCCGGGGCTTCAGGAGTTTCTTCAGCTGGGGCTTCTTCCGCCGGAGCTTCAGGAGCCGCTTCAGCTACAGGAGCTTCTTCCACCGCTGGAGCTTCAGCTGCTGGCGCATCCGCCGGAGCTTCTTCCGCCTTAGCTACCGGTTCACCGCCGCCGTTCTCTTTCTCTTCCGCGATAGCTTTAACAACGCGTGCAAAGCTGGACATCGGAGACTTGAATGAGCCAAGTAATCTTGATAAAAGTTCTTCCCTTGGCGCGATTTTTGAAAGCGCATCGGTCGCGGCCGCGTCGTAAAGCGTTCCATCAACTACGGCTGCTTTGAACTCGAGCTTTGGCATACCTTTCATTTCTTCCGCGATAAGCCTTGCAGCTGAAGTCGCGTCGTCATATGAAAACGCCATTGTTGAAGGACCCTTTAAAAACTCCGTGATAGGCTCGAACGCCGTGTCTTTAACCGCGAACTCCATCATAGAATTTTTATAAACTTTATAGTCTATGCCGGCTGCACGAAGTTTACGGCGGAGCTCGGTGTCTTGAATAACCGTGAGGCCTCTCGCATCAACAATTACGAGAGAAAGCGATTTATCGAGCTTTTCCTTGATTTCGTTGATTACTACTTGCTTTTGTTCGATTTTTGGCATTAATTTGCACCTCCTTGGATGTAAATTTAATGGAGACAATATAAAAGCCTCCTGCCAAAGACAGGAGGCGATAAAGTTACGCGTAAAAGCGATTCTTCAAAATCATCCTCGGCAGGCCGCTCGGGGGAAGCGTTACGCATCAAAAATGACGCGCCTGAGTCTTAGGCTGTTGTATTTTGTTACAACATACTTTGGGAGTATAGCATGTAAGTTGGCGATTGTCAAGGTTTTTTTGGTGGACGAGTGGAGATACTTGTGGTATGATTTATGTATTATAACATATTTTTCACTTTTGGCTTGATTTTTTTAAAAATAAAATCGCGCTGCACAACCAAGGAAAGAACACTGAAGCGTTCTTTAATATGCGCATATCAATACACGATTGCTTAGGAGGACACCAAATGAAAGCGTTAAGATGTACAATGTGCGGTGCCGATGTTAGCGTTTCTGAAAGCAAATTGATTGCAAGCTGCGAATATTGCGGCAGCCAAATGAAACTCGAAAATGCGGCTCCAGAGGCGAATATTTCGCAGGCACAAGCCAACGAATATAAGCTCATTTTAGTCGATAGTGGTGCGGAAAAGATTCGCGTTATCAAGATCATACGCGATATTACAGGCGCGGGGCTTGCTGAGGCGAAAAACGCGGCAGATTTCGCACCTACTTTGATAGCAACGTCTTCTGAGCGCGAACAGATGACACTTCACAAATCTATGCTCGAAAACGCAGGGGCAACCGTGCAGCTGCTGCCTGTTGAGCATTTTGCTGTGGTAAGGCACACACTCGGCGAGGCTACGCCTAAGCAAGCGGGCGAAAAAAAGGGCTGTTATGTGGCAACGGCAATTTATGGCTCCTACAACTGCCCGCAAGTGTGGACATTGCGCCGTTTCCGTGATGATGTGCTTGGCAAGTCATGGTATGGGCGGATGTTTATTCGTGTTTATTATACGAGTAGTCCGTTTGCGGTTAAGTGGTTTGGTCGCTCGGAGTGGTTTTGTGGTTTGTGCAAGAAGGTGCTGGATGGCTTTGTGATGAAGCTTCGAGGCAGAGGGGTTTCGGATTTATTTTATGAGGATTAGGAGTTGGGTGAGTTGTAGGTGGTGGTGTCGCAGGAAATATGTAATCCGTCATGCGTATAATCTTTCGCAGGGAGTCGCGCTCAGCGCGTCCCGGGATTTACCGCAAACGACCCTTGAGCTGGCGAATGTTGAGTGGTGGTTGCGGGCTTTTGCGGACAGGAGGGTTCTTGCGAGTGATAAGACCTCGCTGTGCAAGCATAGTGACACCCCTACGATTCGAGGTTTCAGATTAGCGTCATAACAACAGCTTGTAGGGGCGGGGTCTTCCCACCCGTACAACTTGAGGTTTGCTAAGAAAAAGCGATTGCCATCGCCTCCTACAATAAAAAACCGCCCCACGCATAAGCGAAGGGCGAAACATTTCATATAATACTAAACAGTCGGCTTAGCGGCCTCGATTGACCTAGACGTATTAACCTTAACACCGGGGCCCATCGTACTTGTAAGCACAACGCTCTTCAAATACGTGCCTTTAGCAGCGGCAGGCTTCGCCTTTACTACTGCATCGAGCAAAGTTTTGTAATTATCTACCAATTTGTCAGCGTCAAAAGAAACTTTGCCGATTGGTACGTGGATGATGTTTGCTCTGTCTAATCTATACTCGATTTTACCCGCTTTGATTTCTTCAACAGCCTTTTTGATATCCATTGAAACTGTACCGGCTTTTGGGTTTGGCATGAGGCCTTTTGGACCTAAAACGCGACCGATGCGACCGATAAGGCCCATCATATCAGGAGTTGCAACCATTACGTCGAACTCGAACCAGTTCTCGTTTTGGATTTTGCTTATCATGTCTTCGTCACCTACGTATTCAGCGCCTGCGGCTTGTGCTTCGGCGGCTTTCTCGCCTTTAGCGATTACTAAAACTCGAACAGATTTACCTGTTCCGTGTGGCAAAACGATTGCGCCTCTTACTTGCTGATCAGCATGACGCGAGTCAACACCTAATCTCAAGTGGCACTCTACTGTTGCATCAAATTTCTCAAAACTCGCCTTTTTAACAAGCTCAACAGCCTGTTCCGGGTCGTATTGAACGCTTTTGTCGATTAAACTTAGTGCTTCTTTATATTTTTTTCCTCTTTTCATCGTCTACGCCCCCTTATTCCTTAACAGTTATGCCCATGCTACGAGCTGTGCCTGCGATCATGGAGATAGCCGCGTCCATTGAGGCCGCGTTCAAATCCGGCATTTTATGCTCTGCGATTCTTTGAAGGCCTGCGCGATCGATACTGGCTACTTTGTCTTTGTTAGGTACGCCTGACGCTTTCTCAAGACCACATTCTTTCTTGAGGAGCACCGCGGCCGGTGGAGTTTTCGTGATAAAAGAGTAGCTTTTATCTTGATAAACTGTGATAACTACGGGGATAATGAGACCCGCTTGAGCGTTCGTACGCTCATTAAACTCTTTGCAAAAGCCTACGATATTCACGCCGTGCTGACCGAGAGCCGGTCCAACAGGCGGCGCAGGCGTTGCTTTTGCTGCAGGAATTTGCAGCTTGATATAGCCTGAAATTTTCTTTGCCATAAGGCACCTCCTTAAAATACCGTCATAAATCCGACGGGGCGTGGTAAATTTAGGGAGAGGCTCCCTTCCCACTATGCGGCATTGCCGCTATATTGCAAGGACACACAGAATGCATCCATTACAAACTACACTAGCTTCTGAATTTGCGTAAACTCAAGTTCAACCGGCGTTTCGCGTCCAAAAACGGATAACGATACAACGACTGCGCGTTTTTGCATAAGCACTTCTTTGACAACGCCGACCGAATCTTCAAACGGCCAAACGGTTACTTTTACGCTGTCGCCGACTTCAATGTCAATCTGCTCGAGCGGCATAGAAATGCCCATGTTCGCAATTTCAGCCTCCGTTAAAGCTACCGGTTTTGAACCCGGTCCTACAAAGCTGGTAACGCCGCGCGTGTTACGAACGACATACCAAGTTTCGTCATTCATATACATTTTAACGAGCACATAGCCCGGAAAAACTTTACGAGAGACGTTCTTTTTTTGACCATTCTTTATCTCCACGACATCGTGGACAGGAACGGCCACCTCGAAAATCTGATCTTGCATATTACGATTTTCGACGATTTTTTCTATATTAGCTTTGACTTTGTTCTCATAGCCAGAATAAGTATGCACAACGAACCATTCAGGTTCTAAAGAGGCTTCTTGGTGATGATCTGACATCGGCCAACCTCCTCTATGCTACTATCGTAGAAATCCAGCGCATAACTTCAGTAAAAATGAAATCATAACTGAATATTATAGCCAAGAAAACTAAACATACGCCGATAACCGTCATTGTCTTCTTGCGAAGCTCTTCCGGTGTGAGCCATTGTATGCGCTTAAACTCGCCTTTGTATTCATTCAGTCGTTCGCCAAGAGTTAACTTCTTTTCTTCCATAGCAGACGCTCCTTATCTTGTTTCACGATGCAAAGTATGGCTGTTGCAAAATCTGCAATACTTTTTCGTTTCCATTCTCTCAGGATGGTTTTTCTTTTCTTTTGTCATGTTGTAATTTCTCTGTCTGCATTCTGTGCAGGCAAGGATTATACCGCTTCTCATCTCTGGCACCTCCATTTAAACTAGCATTACGCAAAAAGTTACACAAAAAAAAGACTTCTTGCGCCGTTCAACTATAATATCACCAAACATGCGCCTTGTCAATGATTTTGGGCTAAAAATATGTCGCTATTGTAAACTTTTGTACAAAGAGGGGAAAATAGTTTGTAAAGACTATCATTGTATGGTAAGATTTATCCATGTCTTCATAATTTTCGGAGGTTTCCCATGATAAATGATAAATATAATATTTTAGTCGTAGATGACGACAAGGAGATACGAAACGCACTGAACATCTATTTTTTGGAAGAAAATATGAATGTGTTTTTGGCAGGCGACGGGCGCGAGGCGCTCGATATAATCGAGGCGACCGATATCCATCTTGTGTTGATGGACATAATGATGCCTAAAATGGACGGCATACAAGCCACGCTCGAAATTAGGCGCTCAAAAAACATTCCGATAATCATCCTTTCGGCAAAAACACAAGACAAGGACGTCATTCTAGGGCTCGACGTTGGCGCGGATGATTATATCTCAAAGCCGTTTAATTTCCAAGAGCTATCGGCGAGGGTAAAAAGTAATCTCAGGCGTTATCTGAAATACGAGAGCTACCAAAAAGACAAAGACGATGTCGCTCAGATAGAAATTCGCGGGCTAATCCTAAACCCGCGCACGAGCGAAGTCTTTGTAAACGGCACACAAGTTCATCTCACGCCTATCGAGTTTAAGATACTTAGGCTGCTAATGGAGAACAAGAATATCACATTCTCAATCCAAGAGATATATGAAAATGTGTGGAAAGAGCCGTTTTATAATAGCGAAAATACTGTCGCTGTGCATATCAGGCGTATTAGGGAAAAAATCGAGGTCAACCCAAAAGAACCTATGTATTTGAAGGTTGTTTGGGGTGTTGGGTATAAGATTGAGAAGTAGGTGACGATGGCAATCGTAGCGAAATCAGTTAATCCCCCCTGCAGGAGGCACCATTGAAAAGCCACAACCAGCCAACAAAATCGCGTGTCAACCTAAGCCTTTTTGGTCTTATTTTGTTGACCATTATAGTTTTTATCTCAGCGGTCGGACTGCGCATGGCGTACGGCTCTCTTGACGAGCTTAGTGACGGAAGATCCGACTACATTGAAGCGCGCATCAGAGCCGACAGTGAAGCATGGAGCGAAATTGTGCGATATGCGAGAAATCTTAACCGCTTTTTCATCCACCACCGAGGCTTTGACGGCGTAGCATGCCCATCTGCCATAACTGAGGATGATATTGCTGAGGATGTGGCGTTTCTTACCAACATGCTTAGCTTTGAGCTTATGGAAGCCCTTAACCGGTTCATAAGCGGCGTTTATAATCAAGGCACTAGCCCATCGGGCGCATATAATGCTCAGGACGAGCTTGTAAACAGCCTCGCCGGGCTTGCACCATTTTATATCAACTCATTGGAAGAGCGTTGGCAAGTACGCTTATCGGAGCGCGTTGCTAATTTCACTGCTATCCAAAATTACTTGGAAACAACTCAAGAGTTTGTATATATCCTTCATGACGGCGTCCTGGACGAAACTTTTCATAATATTGATGCATATGATATTGACCTGTTTTTGCAAGAAGAGGTTTATGCGATAATCAATTTATCCGATATTCCTGACACATTTAACGGCATCCCGTTGAACGAGGGCTTTGCGAGGGGCTCTATAAGTGGTCTTATCGCCTTGCCGATCCGACAGCCTGCCGGAAGTGTGGTTACATTAGCTGCTGAGCGTGCAAATGCCAGCTGGCAAAGCAGCGTTGAAGCTGCTCGAGGCGTTACGCATGTTTATATCGGGCTGACTTTGGGCGTGTTACTCATAACGATTGTTGTTATGCTTAAAGTTGTGCTGCCTGATTTATCGGGCGCATGGAACGGCGTGCTTTCGGGTGCTGAGTTCTATTTTAAGCTCCCGCTTTTACTCAAAACCCTGTTTGCAATATACGCGCTCGCGTTTGTTTCCGGTTTTATCGGCGAGCCACTCGCGCAGCGTTTGCGGCTTGGGCATTGGATTCCTCTTTACTTAGCCTTTGTCGTAATAATGTTTAGCGCGATTTTGCTGGTTTATGCTTTGCGCGGCAAGTATCGGCTCTGGGATGAGCTTGAACTTCGCATTGCGAAAAAAATCGTCTTGGGATTTGGCATAATACGAAGGCTAAGCGCGGTTTTCCTACCTACAATTTGGGTCGCGCTGGTACTTTGCGGCATAAGCTCTTTGTTTTTGGGGCTATATCTTTTGTATTCGATATCTATTGCGCCCGTTACCTCAATGCTGATTGTGTTTTTATGCATTGCTGCTTTTGGGGCGTTTGTGGCGAGTTTTATCCTGCTTTTGGTTTTGACAACTTATGCGGAGAGCTATTATTATATTAAAATTATTGCCGAAGGCCGCCCTGTGATTATCCCTGAGCAACAAGGAATCTTTGGCAAGCCGCTAAATGTAATAAACGGACTAAGCCACGGCATACAAGCAAGTTTAGAAGAGCAGCTTCAAGCCGAGCGTACCAAAACCGAGCTTATAACCAGCGTTTCTCATGACCTGAAAACGCCGCTAACGAGTATAATAAATTATGTTGACTTGCTCAAAAAAAGTAATATCGAAGAGCGCTCTGCTCGCGAGTATGTTGATATACTTGAAAATAAGTCGGAGCGCTTAAAGATTCTAATCGAGGACTTGTTTGAAGCGGCTAAGCTTACCAGCGGCTCTATGGAGCTTGTTCTTGAACCGGTTGATATTACTCAGCTTCTGACCCAAGCCATTGGCGAGCTTTCTGATAAATTTGAGTCCTGTGATATAGACATACGATATAATCCGCCCGAAAATAAGCTTATAGCCATGCTCGACGGGCAGCGAATGTGGCGCGTTTTTGAGAACCTTTTGAACAATATAGCAAACTATTCGCCGCCGGGCAGCCGCGCATATATAACACTTGAGCAGCATGATGAGGAAATTGAGATTGTTATGAAAAACATTTCATTGTATCCACTTGACATAAACGCAAATGAACTGTTTGAGAGGTTCAAAAGAGGCGATACCGCAAGGACAACCGAGGGCTCAGGTCTTGGGCTGAGCATAGCCAAAGACATAGTCGAGCTGCACGGCGGGCAAGTAGAGATTGCTATTGATGGCGACTTGTTTAAGGTCATTCTTAGACTAAAACTCGCAATATCAAAGGACGGTGATTAAAATGCAGGCCATCGGCCAGCACTTTTCTTTCTTGGATAAAGAATTTGTGAAAAAAACTCTGACAATCGCGCTTCCGATAGCCGCGACCAGTCTTATAAATTTTGGCGTTAAAGCAGTAGATACATTGATGCTCGGCATAATTGGCGAAGTTCCACTATCGGCGGCAGCTCTTGCTAACCAGCTCTCGCTGATGTTTTTGATATTTGCAAGCGGCGTGGGCGCAGGCTGCGGAGTGCTTGCATCTCAGTATTGGGGTGCCGGCGACAAGCAGCGCGTGCGTGAGATTTTTGCATTTATGTTGCGCCTGATGGTTGGTTTGAACATAGTGTTTGCAAGCATCGCTTTTTTTGCGCCACATATAGTCCTTGGCATTATGACAACGGATGCTGATGTAATAGCTTACGGAACGATGTATCTGCGCATAATGAGTGCTGGCTATTTGGTTTCGGGGCTGACAACTGCGAGCACGGTTGTAATTCGCTCGGTAGGTATAGTAAAAATGCCGATGATTGTTTACTCAGCGTCGCTTGTGGTTAGTGCTTCACTCGGTTTTATTTTGATATTCGGGCATTTGGGCTTTCCGGCGCTCGGTATTCGCGGGGCTGCAATCGCGACAACGACGGCGCGCTTCGTTGAGGTTATTATAATTTCCATCTGCATACTAAAATTCGACCAAACCTTGGGATTTAGGGCAAAAGACCTGTTTGGGCGTTTCTCACAAATTGCAAAAGGCTTTGTCAGGTTCGGCGTGCCGGTTGTGTTAAACGAGGCACTTTGGGCAGTAGCTTTTTTTGTGCTACATATAGTAATCGGGCGAATGGGTCGCGAGTTTGTCGCGGCGAATGCGATTGGTGGGCTGATTATGCAGTTTAACGGCATGTTTGTCTTTAGCATGGCGTCCGCCATGGCAGTAATTATAGGAAACACGATAGGCGAAGGTCGATATGAACGCGCACAAAAGATAGCAAACGGCGCACTTTGGCTCAGTTTTATAATCGGGCTTTTATGCGCTGTAATTGTCCAAATAATCCGCGTTCCGTTCGTTAATTTCTATAATTTGTCTGACGTCGCGCATATGTATGCCATGCAAATAACGAATATAATCTCTGTTAATGTAATATTCGTCTCGGTGGCTCTGATATCACTGATGGGCACGCTAAGAGGCGGCGGCGACGGCAAATTCGTCATGATAGTTGATGTAATATTTATGATTTTTATAGCCATTCCGCTCGGTGCATATACCGGCCTTGTGCTTGGCTGGCCGGTTTGGATTGTGTTTATAATTCTTAGAAGCGAGGACTTTTTCAAGACGATGGTAGTCTTGTGGCGTGTGCCGCGAGGGAAGTGGATAAGGGATGTTATGAGGTAATATTTGGTTTCTTGCACGTGCATGGGTCATTCCTCTTGTCATCCTGAGCGAAACGAAAGATCCTTCACATCGTTTGGGATGACAAGCGCAGAGATATTTCATTATCTCTCGCTATGGGCAATTGACACATCTCAACACTCGTGCTAGAATACAATTATAATAAATCCGCTAGGGGTGCTGTTTCTGTTGAGTAAACGGCTGAGAATTACCCTTTGTACTTGACCCGGATAATGCCGGCGCAAGAAAGCGAAGCCCCCCTCCTTATGGTGCCTTGCTGTTTTTAGGCTCTTTTCGCGGATAAAAAAGGAGGCTTTTTTTATGTCAACAAACATTAATCTCCCGAATCGTCTGAACACCACACGCATTTTGGTCTATTCGGCAATATGCTTGGCGCTTGCGTTCATTTTGTCGAACGTCATCATTTTTAGGATGCCGCAAGGTGGCTCTGTGACACTTGCCAGCATGTTCTTTATTGCCTTAGTCGGCTATTGGTTCGGGATTCGCGCAGGGCTTGCGGTTGGGCTTGCGTTCGGCTTTTTACGAATGTTTAATGCTCCGCAAATTTGGCATCCGATTCAAGCCATGCTTGACTATGTAGTTGCATATGCTGCTCTAGGCGGCATTGCAGGTATATTCAGCGGCAGGCGTTTTGGGCAATACGGCTTGTACATAGGCTATTTGGCGGGCGTAACGGGCACTTTTTTGAGCCAATACGCTTCAGGCATAATATTTTTCTCGCATTTCGCGCCTGAAGGCACGCATATCGTGCTATGGTCTGCGATATATAACCTTTCGCACAATCTTCCCGAGGTCATCATTACATTCGCTATTTTGGCACTGCCCAGCTTTAAACATGCCCTAGACAGCGTTGCGCCGGAGGGCTCAATTTCTTCCGACAACACGCTCAGCCGTGCCTTACAAGGCAAAGCGATAATGCAAAAGCTGCCCTACGCCATCGTGTCCGCGGCTTTGTTCATCTCGTTTTTTGTATTTCCGCTTATCCACAGAGGCGTGCGAGTAAGAAGCGACGCTTCCGGTTGGGGAATCGCGTCGGGCAGTAGCGGTTTGCTTGAGGGTTCGTACCCAGCAGTATTTTTGTTGCTACTGGCACCTGCCTTAATGTTTGTGCTAACGCTTATGAACGCATCCGTAAAAACACTGCTATACAGCGTTATACTTGGCTTTGCGCTCAAGCTTGGCTTCGCGGTTTGGGCAGCTTTTATCACGAGCGATGTCGGCATTTTAGGCTCTGATTATAACCTTGCAATGTCGAATGTAATCGTTCTTGCGATATTTGCAGGGCTTATTTCGACGCTCAGATTGCAAAGCGACGAACAGACTCAAGAATCCCAAGCCCCATAAAAACCACTATTTAAGCAGTGTTTTGTCACTATCATTTATCACAAATGTAACGCTACTGTAATTGTAAAAAAGCCCATACTCGTATAAAATATAGTCAAATAAAATGACTAAAGTATGAGGAAAGGCGCAAAGTATGAAGAAAATAATTTCTATTTGTTTGTTTATTATGTTAATAGCTTTGCCAATTGGATTGTCCGCAAACGGCTTCCAGTCCCTTCCTGTGCGAACTGAGGCGAATATTGGCAGTATGAGGATTGAGCCGCGCTATCTGGACGGCGAGCGAATCGGCGGCATTACCGTAAGAGGCGCGATTCCTGAAGTAACAGATTTTGACGAGCTTGCTTATGAAATTGAGGCGATATTTAATAAAAGGATAAACGGCGGACTTGGCAGCGCGTATTTTAGCTATAATATCGTTACCAGCGGCAGATTTGTTAGCTTGATAATATTGAGTGAGTTCACAGCCCACGGCGGCTCACGCGTCAGCCGTGTTGATACAATTAATTTTGACAGACTGACTATGGAGCGTGTTTATGCGCAAGATTTAATGGGCACAGATAACGGCTTCGCAATAGCCACAAATATAGTTAATAACTTTATCGCTCAAAATTTCAGGCATATGCCGCGTATTGATATGTTGGATGAGGATTCTAGCTTTTATGTATCAAATGGCTCAGTGCATTTCGTGTTTAACCGATATGAAATTGCCCCGGGTTCCGAAGGCGTTCAGAGCGTCGCGGTTTATTTGAACCATTTAATGAGCTATCTGCTAGAGATTGACGATTATCATGTTGACATGCTTAACCACGGCGTAAGAATGCTGCCTCTTAGAAGAGTGGCTGATGCGTTTGGTTATGAGATTACATGGAACGGTTACGAGCATGAAATCGGTATAGTGCGAACAAATGGCAACGGCGAAAGAGAAGTTATAACACTAAGGCTAAACCAAAACGCCTACATGAGAGCGCAGGACACCATTTCAAGAACCTTAGAAGCCGCTCCGCAAATGATAAATGGCGTAACACATGTACCGATATCGTTTTTTGAAATGATTTTAGGGATGCATTATAATATCTCGACTGATGGGACGGTTGAGCTTACGATTTATAATCCGTATTGGTAATATAGTCGCATAAATTGAACGGCGTGGCGAAAAGCTGCGCCGTTTTTTAAAATAACTCTTGACAACTATCTCGTTCGTAGTGTATAGTCGTATAAATTGAAAAGTGTCCAAAGAAAACGCCGCAACTTTTGCTCAAACCGAGGAAATGGGTTCCAAGCGCACCTGAAGGCGCGGTTGGGTTCCGGTGACGAAGGGTTGTGCAAAAATTGCAAGTTTTATTGGATGGTTTTCAGTTTATACGACTATAATATACTCTCTAAAGATAGGTTAAAACTATGAGAAACTCTAATCACATTCGGTTTGCACAAGTAAATACGATGAGCGACATGATGATGCGTGGTATGATGATGCCTAACGCGTCTTTGTTGCGTTTCTGTCGAATGTGAGGATTTGTTTGATAGAAAATTAGCATTTAAGACGCCAAGCATCCGGTTTGCTGGGCGTCTTTTTTATTACTCTAGGAGGTGCAATAAATGCCAATCAAGATTCCAAATGAACTCCCGGCCAAGTCACAATTAGAGTCGGAAAATATCTTCGTAATGACAGAAATTCGCGCCAATACTCAAGATATTCGTCCGCTGAAGATTGCAATTTTGAATCTGATGCCAACTAAAATCGCGACGGAAACGCAATTGCTGCGGCTGCTCTCTAAAACGCCTATTCAAATTGATGTTGAGCTGGTTCGGCTGGATACGCATACGTCGAAAAATACGTCAAAGGAGCATTTGCTTGCTTTTTACAAGCCTTTTTCAGATGTGAAGGCAGAGTGCTTTGACGGGCTGATTATTACCGGTGCGCCGATTGAGCACTTGGCGTTTGAAGATGTTGATTATTGGGATGAGCTTTGTGAAATTATGAACTGGTCAAAGACCAATGTGACTAGTACATTGCATATTTGCTGGGGGGCGCAGGCCGCGCTTTACCATCATTATGGCATTGGGAAATCGGCTCTCGAGCAAAAAGTATCCGGAGTGTTCCATCATGAAGTAGTGCCGAACAACACAATGTTTCTTTGGGGTTTTGACAGCGTGTTTTTCGCCCCACATTCGCGCTGGTCAGTCGTTGACGAGGACGCAATCAAGGCGTGCGGTGAGCTGGATGTGCTTGCTCGCTCGCCCGCCGTGGGCGTTCACATTGCTCAGTCGAAGGACAAAAAGAGTTTGTTCGTTTTTGGGCATATGGAATATGACGCGGACACGCTGGCAGGCGAATATCATCGCGACCTAGCGAAAGACCCTGAAACGCCGATTCCATGCAACTATTTCCCAAACGACAATCCGCAAAATCCGCCAATGGTTACATGGCGCGCTCATGCGAATCTATTGTTTTCAAACTGGGTCAATTTTGTTTATCAAGAAACTCCTTACGATATTGCGTAATTGCGTAGGGATAAAGTTATTAGATGAAAAGTATATTAGGAGGAAAAATTTATGTCTAAAAAAACTTGGCGTTTTGAAACGCAGCAAATCCATGTAGGTCAGGAAACTCCGGATCCGGCAACGGACGCTCGCGCAGTGCCTATCTACCAAATATCTTCATATGTCTTCCCAAGCCCGGAAAAAGCCGCTGCTCGCTTTTCTTTGTCTGAGCCAGGCAATATTTACACCCGAATCATGAATCCAACGACCGACGTGTTCGAACAGCGTATCGCGGCGTTGGAAGGAGGCCAGGCGGCATTAGCCCTTGCAAGCGGCTCGGCCGCAACGGCGTATGCTATCCAAAACATCGCAAACCCCGGCGACCATATCGTTGCTGCAAAATCGCTCTATGGCGGAACATATAATCTTTTCGCCCACACTTTCCGCAACTTAAACATAAGCGTCAGCTTTATCGACCCGGATGAGCCTGCCAATTTTGAAGCCGCCATCCAAGACAACACAAAAGCAATCTTTTTAGAAAGCATTGGCAATCCAAACGCAACATTAATTGACATTCAAGCGGTAGCGGATATCGCTCACAAGCACGGGTTGCCGCTTATCGTTGACAATACTTTTGCGACGCCGTATCTACTGCGCCCGATCGAGCATGGCGCGGACATCGTTATCCATTCTGCCACAAAGTTTATCGGCGGGCACGGCACGACTATCGGCGGCGTAATTGTTGACGCCGGGCGCTTCGACTGGACGGCATCCGGTCGTTTCCCATGCTTTACGGAGCCTGATGCAAGCTATCACGGAGCAGTTTTTGCAGACGTTGCCGGTCCACTGGCATACATCATCAAAGCGCGCGTCACACTTTTAAGAGATATGGGCGCATGCCTCTCTCCGTTCCATTCATCCCTGTTCCTTCAGGGGCTTGAAACCCTTTCGCTTCGCATGGAGCGGCATGTGGAGAACACGCGCAAGGTGGTCGAGTTCCTAAAAGACCATCCGAGTGTTGAGCGCGTGAATCATCCATCTCTGCCAACGCATCCGCATAACAAGTTGTATCAACATTACTTCCCGAATGGCGGAGCGTCCATTTTCACTTTCGAAATCAAAGGCGGCAAAGATGCCGCGCAGGCTTTTGTTGAAAAATTATCACTATTTTCGCTACTGGCAAACGTGGGCGACGTGAAATCCCTAGTTATCCACCCGGCCTCAACCACGCATTCCCAAATGAACGCGGATGAGCTTTCCGGGAGCGATATTAAGCCAAACACCATCCGCCTCTCAATCGGCACGGAGCATATTGATGATATTTTGGAGGATATTGAGCAGGCGTTGTCAGGGGTTTAGACGAGTTGTTTGGCGAGGTTGAAGTTGCTTCGCAAAGACGACAAAATATAGGGGACGCGCTGTTGCGCATCCCCTATAAAAATATGTACCAAGACTTTTGAACAAATTATCCTAAATTTTGCGCTTAAACGACGCGAACCACACATCTGTTCCCCATGAGCCGCTGCCTGAAGATTTTTCGTTATAAAAAAAGCCAACCAGCTCCCACCCTTGCTGCCCATACTCATTAAATTGGTCAGATATGGCTGGCGTATCCCATACGGAGCCACCGAATAAACCCTTGCCGGCACTCATTTGTTTTGGCTTAAAATCAATAGTAAGATATTCCCATTTATCCATGTTTCGCTCTCCTTTTGTGGCCGATGCTTTAAATCTCCAGCACCATCCCCTCTTCATCATCGACCATTTTTCCGGTTTTTACAAACCCTAGTTTTTCATAGAATCTTGTCGGGCTGCCTTCGCCGGGCACGACTGATGTGAACAGTTTTTCTACCTTGGCCTTTGGGGACTCTTTTATCTTTTGTATCAATAAATTTATTGCCGCACTGCCATGGCCTCTGCCTTGATGGTTATTGTCAATCATCAAACGCCACAAATAGTAGTATGGCTTGTTGTCATTATCGCCCTTGTCATGACAATACTCAGCCATGATAAAACCTACCGGCGTTTCATCATCATAAATGCCGAACGCCAGCGGACCCTCGCCATTTTCCACATAGTAGGCATAGGCTTCTATCATGCTTTCTTCATTTGTTGCCACAAACTTCTCATCCGCCTTCAGTTTGCAAATTTCAAAACAATTTTTCGATGTGATTTTTCGTAAAGTTATCACTTCTGTTTCAGCCCTCCATAGCTCGACAATCTACAGCTCAATCTCCTGATTCGGCTCAACGATTATCTTATTCGGTGCGCTCCATGCCTCTGCACGTTCTCTGTCGAACAACTCGCCAGGCTTTAGATGGATTATGATGTTATGCTTAGCTTTTATCAGCTCGGCGCACTCAGCCGCCTCTTCCAAATCCATATTATAAAACCCATCGCCACACAAAACGGCGTAATCGAGCTCCATTGCGGCAAAGCTCTTCATATGCTCGGTCTTTGACGTATCGCCGCTCGCATACAATTTCACGCCATCAATTGTGATGATGAAACCAACACATTTGGCAGGGTCATGATTCTTGTTCGACGCTTCGACTGCCTCAATCAAAATGCCGCCAATATCAAATTTGTTATGAACGCCGCCGGCCAACGCCTCATCCTGCGTTATAATGACACAATCAGCCTTCTTGGCGCAAAGCTCAAACTTATTATGGTCGCCGTGCGCGTGGCTTGAGAGGATAAGGTCGGCAGGCTTGTCGTAGCCATCACCTATGTATGGGTCGATGTAGATTATTCGCCCATCGTTTGCTTGCAGGCGGAAACTTCCGTGCCCTTGGTAGAATAGTTTTGGCATTTTGAGCCCTCCTTTTCGTTTGTGTAAATATGTGCTTTCTCTTACCAAAAAAGCCTAAAAACTGCTTGGAATGCCCCAAGGATAGTTACTACAATGACAACCAGGCAGACTCCCAGAGCAACTTCATGCTTCTGCGTGGGTTTATCTTTTTTTATATTTCTCATTGCGTTCATGAAAATAAATGGCATCATAAATGCCGCGAGTATGGAAAGAACGAAGGCTAGTCCCATTATATCACCTCATTACTATAATCATACAAACTGCCTGGCTACGCCTCAACAATCCCCGACATAACAGTAACTTCAACGCCCTTCTCTCTCCAAAGCTCTGCAATCTTATTAAGACCAACCGAATCGCTCGACATATGCCCTGCTATGATAACATTGCCCACCATATGCTCTTTTACAAGCTTGGCATCTTTTTCCGGGATATGCATCATAATAAGCGTGCCAACACCTGCGTCGAAATATGCCTTTAAAATGTCCGCTCCGGGACCTGTTAGCCCTGACATTAGAACATAAATTTTGCCTGCATAACTATCTTTGCCGCCAACGCGGATGACCGGCTTTCTTGCTGAGTTTTTGTACTCGCCGATTTCTTCGAGCGCGTCCAATACTTCGTGCAATTTTGTTTCGGGCTTGTCAGCAAACTTTTCATCAAGATGCCTTTGAACAACCGCTTCGCTGATAACATCAGCCGGTGTGTGAAGGCTGATAAACGGCATATTTAGCAGCTGTGCGGCACTTTCGCTGCGCCTTGAATTGGATACGTGCCTGTTGTAGTCAAGCTCTTCTTTGCGCGCGGCCAAAAGCTTTTGTGAATGGTTGCGCGGGAAGCCCAGCCCAGCTAATTTGCGAATATGCGTATCCATCAAATCAAGTATGTTGAGATCCGTATTGCGCGGATGGTGCGTAACTACGCAGTCATAACCCAGCTCCTTCGCCAAAAGCAGCTCCGGCGTGTCCATATCTACGCCCATAAGTACGCGCTTGATGTTCTCGCCCTCGACCGCAATACCGCAGTCAGGCGGCATTTTGTCAAGCCCTGCCAGTTTTAATGCACTGTCCATTAATTGTTTTGTGTTCATAGTGTATCCTCCTTGTGTTCGGCACTGATGCACCAGTGCCATTTATATTTTATCTTGCAAAACTCCCCCAAACATCCCAACCCGCACTATTTGGTACAATACCCAGTCGCCAAACGGACGCGCCATGTATGCCAAAGCTGTTCGCAAGCCGAATCTTCGCATCAACACTGCGCGAATCCTGATACCATAAGAATATCCGTTCACCTGCCTCGGTGGTATAGATAATATAGGGGTTTTGATGCGTCTGCGACCAGCCAAAAATCGTGTCTGGCTGCGCCATTCGCGTAATAACCGTATCCATTGAGACAGTCACGGGAGTAGGTGAGATTACACGATTATTTTCATCGACGCGCCATCCGACATTTTGGAAGCTGAAAGCTATTGCTATTTTGCTTGGATCCTCGACACCTGTTAGGGGATGTGTGATGGATTCTAGCGATCTGCGGACTTCTGCTATTGGCGCAAGGGCTGCGTGTCTTTGCCACTCAGTGCCCAAAAGCTCTTCAGGTATCCGGCGTGGATGATAGTCATGCGTCATCAAAATTACTCTATCCGCGAGTTGGCCTATCAAGCGGAAGTCGTACCCGCCAAAGTATACGCCGTCAATGGTCGTTGGGTGAACTGTTACGTATAGGGTCATGTCGTTTGCGCGCAACTCTGCGGATAATCCTATCAAAAACGCGCTAAATTGTTCTCGTGCAGCCGCTCCGCGCAGACCTTCAAAGTTTATAGTCACGCCGTCAAAGGGGCTGCGCCCAATGCCGGGATATATTCGCTCGAGTTCGTTTGTGATGGCTCTTATGGCTTGAGTTCGGGCTTGCTCATCCGCCAACAGCTCATTAAGTCCGACTAAAGTGTCCATAAAAACGTTCAAATGCGTCCTTGCGCCGTGCTGGCGCGGATAGTTTGCTATTAACTCATATCCCGAGGGAATATGCCACTCGTTTCCGCCGACAGCCGTCGTGTTTAACCTCGCGCCGTTTTGCTCATCCCACTGCATCACGCTCCAGCCAAACGAAACACTGTCCATATCATGAATCAGCGCGCGCTGGGCGAATGAGCCGAACGCATAGAAGCCGTGAACCCATGCGAGTGACGGCGTACTTTCGTTTGTTGAAATTAGCACGGTGTGGGTACTGGCATCCCATGCGAGAGTGTAGCCGATTGATTCAAGTGGGTGCCTAAGCGGCAAAAACGTTGTGCCGCCGTGCAGAATCTGGGCAGCAACTTCCAATTGATACGGTGAACCGTTGACCAAGAAAGTAGTTTGCCCTATAGTAAACACAATTTCGTGGTCAACGCGCGTGAGCGTAACTTGTTGCAGTTCGCCACTCCAAGCTACATCAAAGTCAAGTGCCTCAAATACCCCGCGCGCCGGTACTAAAACCCTATCCGAAATGTTTTCAGGATTGATGTTGTTCGCGAATGCGACAGGGGTATTGTCGATAGTCACTTGGATGGCAGCGTGGAGCTGCTGCGGCGATATTATCAGCGTTAGAAGCGATATAAGTAAGAGAAATAGCTGCTTTGTAAGCTTCATGGGTTAATCTCTCCTTTACTCGTATAACAGGCGAGCCTTTCTTCAAGTGAGCCGGTATGCAGCTCAAAAAGATGATTGTCATAGTCATAGAAGTAAATTGAACGACCATCTGCGCTAATGCGCTCTCTGCCCCGGAGTATCTCCGCACCGACATTTTTTACTCGACTAACGTACTCGTCAAAATCGTTATCGTCAATTGCGAAAGCGATATGGTTATAAGTACGCTTAGATAGTGGTTCGCCGATGTTTAAGGCGACCCATGTGTTACCGATAAGGAAGTATTTGGCTGTTGGGCTTGCGTAAACTTCTTTAGCGTCAAAGATTTTTTCTAAAAACGAGGCTGTTCGTTCCATATTTTTAACTATGAGGGTTATGTGGCTTATGCCAGTGATCATGAAAAAAGCCTCCTCTTTGGGTGGTCAGGCGCATGATTATCCTTGTGCGCACCACTGTGTAATGCCTAAGGGCAGCCGATGGCCGCCCCTACATCTTCTACACCCCACCATGCTTAACCCTATCACGAACCTCCGCCAATTTCGCGTTATTAAACCTGTCAAGTGTCCCTACCAAATAGCCCGTAATGCGCCTGATTCTCTCAAACGGCAAGTCTTCTTCTAAGCGGTTACAGCTTGGGCACGCGTCATCAATAATCCCTGTGTAGCCGCAAACCGGATCGCGGTCAACCGGGTGATTGATTGAGCCATAGCCCACGCCGGACTCTTTCATGTGGCGGATAACCTTCTCGAACGCGTCTTGGTTTTTCGCCATGTCGCCGTCCATTTCCACGTAGGTTATGTGCCCTGCGTTGGTCAGCTCGTGGTATGGAGCTTCGAGGTTAATTTTTTCAAACGCGGAAATTTCATAGCCCACAGGGATGTGGAAGCCGTTTGTGTAATATTCTTTATCGGTTATACCGGCAAGCTCACCATAGATTTTGCGGTCAATTTTTACAAATCGCCCACAAAGCCCTTCGGCAGGCGTTGCGAGAAGCGAGAAATTGAGTTTGCGCTCATTCGCCCAATTATCAATACGTTTTCTCATATGGCTTATAATTTTGTAGCCTAAGTCCTTCGCCTCTTCCGACTGCCCATGATGCGTGCCGACTAAAGCTGTCAAACACTCCGCAAGGCCGATAAAACCAATCGCAAGCGTGCCATGCTTTAGCACCTCGCCGACTTTATCGTCGGTCTTTAGCTTATCTGAACCCATCCAAATACCTTCGCCCATCAAAAACGGATAGTTGAATACTTTTTTGTTAGCCTGAATTTCAAAACGCTCCAAAAGCTGATGCGCCGACAGGTCAATTTTTTGGTCAAGCTCGTCAAAAAACGCGTCCAGATTACCCCCAGCTTTAAGAGCTATGCGCACGAGGTTGATGGATGTAAAGCTAAGATTGCCGCGACCATGGGTAGTTTCATTGTCAGGGTCATAAACATTACCGATAACCCTCGTGCGGCAGCCCATGTACGCAATCTCCGTTTCAGGGCGGCCTTCTTTGTAGTATTTTAGGTTAAACGGCGCGTCCAAAAACGCGAACGTCGGGAAAAGTCTCTTTGAACTCACGCGGCACGCAAGTTTAAACAGGTCATAGCTCGGGTCTCCCGGATTATAGTTGATGCCTTCTTTGACCCTGAAAACATGGATAGGGAAAATAGGTGTTTCGCCGTTACCTAACCCTGCTTCGAGTGCTAAAAGCACATTTTTCGTAACCATACGCCCCTCAGGAGTTGTGTCCATGCCGTAGTTGATGCTCGAAAACGGCACCTGTGCGCCCGCTCTTGAGTGCATTGTGTTTAGGTTATGCACAAGAGCGACCATTGCCTTATAGGTATCTCTATCAGTCTTTTTGATGGCGTTTTTGAGAGAGCTTTGCTGGCATTTTTGGATATCGCCATCACTCAGTCCAAGTTCTGCGAGCTTTGCAGATTCCAACCTCAAAAACTCATCATACTCTTCCATGCGAAGCACTACGCCGCTTGCGAGCAGCTCTTTATGGACTTTCTTGAGCGCGACTTCGTCAGCGAAATCAGCGATAAGTGCAAGCGATTGCGTCATCATCTCGCGATATTTGCCCATAAACGTCTTTTTCACACCGACAGCGAGCCCATAATCGAAATTGGCGATGGATTGGCCGCCATGCTGGTCATTTTGATTCGACTGAATCGCGATACAAGTGAGCGCCGAATAGCTCCCGATATACTTAGGCTCACGAAGCGTGCCGTGACCGGTGTAGAAGCCGTCCTCGAACAGTTTCTTGATATCTATTTGGCAGCAAGTTGTGGTCATTGTAAAAAATTCCAGGTCATGTATATGAATTTCGCCGTCTTTGTGCGCCTTGGAATGCTCAGGGTTAAGCACAAACATGTCATAAAACTGTTTCGCGCCCTCCGAGCCGTATTTGAGCATTGTCCCCATTGCGGTGTCGCCGTTTACATTAGCGTTTTCGCGCTTGATGTCGGAATCTTTTGAGTCTTTCATCGTTATTTCTTCATAAATCTGCATGAGCCTCGTGTTCATCTCACGGACGCGATTGCGCTCGGCGCGGTAGAGTATGTAGGCCTTGGCGATTTGCGCGTGCCCGTTTTTGATAAGTGCTTCCTCAACCGTATCTTGGACTTGCTCAACGGTTGGCTGATGAATGCCACGCTCAAATAATAATCTGACAACGTCCGAAGTTATTTGCTGATAATAATTATGGCTCCTGTAGTCGCCAACGGCTTGGAAGCTTTTTTTAATCGCTTCCGCAATTTTCTCCTCGTCAAAGACGATTGTGCGACCATCTCTTTTGATGATTGAGCTTAGCGCGTTTGCCTGTTGTTGTAATGCTCTCATGATGTTCCTCCCTTTGGTGTCTTGTGCTTATAACTAGTGGCGCAAACAGACTGCACCACAATATATAGTAGTGAGCGCTTTTTCATTATACTATATATAGTGTTCGGAGGGAAGAGTTAGTTTGTGTAAATATTCATGAAAATGTTACGAAAATGTTAATGGTTGTTTGGGGAATATGACGAAATGATGGGGCGAGAGTGATTGGCGCGTAAAAAAGCCACTCGGAAAGTTCCGAGTGGCTTTTGGTTAAGAGCCTGTGATAGCTCTTTGGTTTTATGTACTAATTATGCTTCAAAGAAGATTGAGAATAATTCTTCACCTTCAAGGTCTAAAATCACATAAGAGAACCCTGGGAAGTCTTCGCCTAATAACTCGCGAAGCATCTCAACTAAAAACTCAGCATCTTCATCAGCATACTCTATTAAATCATCAGCGTCGCTTGAAATAATAAAAGTGATGCCGCCTTTACCCATGAACAATTCAAAAGTTTCGCCTTCTTCTACGAATTCTTCAAACAAATCAGCAACTAATGCTAACATTTCTTCGTAATCGTCTTCGTCAGCGTACTCTTCATACTCTTCGTCTTCCTCGTACTCTTCTACTTCTTCAGCTTCATACTCATATTCTTCAGCTTCTACTTCTTCGACTTCAGCAGGAAGAGCTACAACAGGAATATAGTCAGCCAAAGTTAAAAGTTCAAACTCAAGACCTAAAATGTCAACAAGGAGAGTGTAAGGAACATAAACTCTGCCATAAACATTAATTGGAGCGGCGTCTAAAGTAACAGACACCATTTCTTCGCCTGCGTGCGTAAGAGTAGCAAAAACAGAACCGGTTAATATGTTAAGAACTAAGCTCTCGTCATATACTTCTACCGCGCCGTCGTCCCAATTAACTGTGAAACCAGCAGCTTCAGCATTAACTCTGATTGGGAACATTCCTTCTAAAACATCAACTACTTCTACTTCTCCTTCTACTTCTACGTCTGCATCTTCATCAGCGTCTACGTCTTCGTCAACATATTCTTCAGCAGCTACCGGCTCAGCTACAGCTGTAGGAGCGAGTAAAGATTCCTCAAAATCCGCAGCAGTGATAGTTGTGTTTGTCGCTTTGTCTACAAAGAACGTGTAAAGAGTTTCTACTTGCATGTTGTCACGCATAACAAGAATATCTATTCTTGCAGCTGTGTAAGACTCGTCTACAGTAAATCTGAAAACTTCTTGACCCGTTGGACGTGGGCGAGAAATGTTATCATGACGCATGAAATTATAGTAATAATCATTTACCATGTTATGTATTCTTGTTGTAAGTGCTGCGTTGTTTGCAAAAACAGGCACATAGCCGATAATCGCGCCCCATGCACTTGTAAAACGTCTTGAAGTGCCTGTAAAATCAACAAACTCAACTACAACTTCCTCATACACTTCTTCGTACTCATAGCCATTCTCATAGTCATAATCATAGTCATCAGCAAAAACTACTGCAGCTGAAGTCAAAGTAAGAGCGGCAGTAAGAACCAATGCCATAAACTTCTTCATTAAAACTTCCTCCTTAAATATTATTTTTGAAATTATTTTCGTAAGAGTATTGCATTTCATCGCATTCTCCTTCACCATATTTTTACATGAATCCACTTAAAAATCAATGACAAAATTATTACAAAATCGAATTGTTTGTCAAAAGCTTAATATTCTGATATACTTTTTTCAAAATTGTTTGACTTTAACCTCAAAAGGAGATAAAAATCATGGATATTCAAAAGCAGCTTATGGATCAATTTAACATTTTGGGCGAACATATGAAAAATATTATTTCGCTCATCGACGAGGGCAACACAATCCCGTTTATCGCTCGCTATCGTAAAGAAATGACGGGTTCGATTGACGATCAAGTGCTTAGGGATGTCCATGAGCGATTGATATATTTGCGCAATCTTGAAGAACGCAAGGCGCAAGTAACAAGCTCCATCGAAGAGCAGGAAAAAATGACCGACGAAATCCGCGAAGCTCTCGCAAAAGCCGCGACCATGGCGGAAGTTGAAGACATTTATCGCCCATATAAGCCAAAACGCCGCACTCGCGCGATAATCGCTAAAGAAAAAGGGCTTGAGCCGCTTGCAATACTCATTTGGGAGCAGGAAACGACGGAAAAACTGCCTAAGTTAGCTGAGCCGTACGTCGACGAGGAGAAAGGTGTAACCTCGATACATGATGCGCTGGGGGGCGCGTCCGATATTATCGCGGAAATCATCTCGGACGATGCGAAAATCAGGGCGGAGATTAGGAAAACCTCGTTTAGCAAAGGCTTCTTTAATACAAAAGCTATCGACGCTGAAAAAGAGTCAGTTTATGAGATGTATTACGACTTTACTGAGCCGGTGAGTAAAGTCGCCTCGCATCGTGTCTTAGCGGCGAATCGCGCCGAAGCTGAAGAGTTCATAAACGTGAAGATTGAAGAGCCAAAAGACGAGATTTTGGCAGCAGTTTCCGGCATGATTGACAGAGGCAACAAAAGCACGAGCGCGTTCATAAACGAAGCACTCGACGATTCGTACAAGCGCCTAATCTGGCCATCTATCGAGCGCGAAATCCGCTCCGACTTGACCGAAAAGGCTGAAGAAGGTGCGATGAAAGTCTTCTCCGAGAACTTGCGCCAGCTTTTACTTTCTGCGCCGATTAAAAATAAAATTGTACTTGCGCTTGACCCGGGATTTAGGACGGGTTGTAAGTTCGCGATGATAGACGGAACAGGCAAAGTCTTGGAAACGGGCGTGATTTATCCGGTTGCGCCGCACAATAAGGACGAGGCTGCGAGAAAGCTGCTTATGCCGCTAATGGACAAGCACGGCGTCGAAATCGTCGCAATCGGTAACGGCACGGCTTCCAGAGAGACCGAGGCATTCACTGCGAACATGCTAAAAGAAATCCCTAAACCGATTCATTACGCCATAGTAAACGAGGCCGGCGCATCGGTCTATTCCGCGTCCAAGCTAGGTGCTCAAGAGTTCCCTGACTTTGACGTAGCTCTGCGTTCCGCCGTGTCAATCGGCCGACGTATGCAAGACCCGCTTGCCGAACTCGTTAAAATCGACCCGAAAAGTATCGGCGTCGGCCAATATCAGCACGACATGAACCAAAAACGCTTAGACACTGCCCTCGGCGGCGTTGTCGAGGACTGCGTGAACCAAGTCGGCGTTGACCTTAACACGGCGAGCCCATCGCTTCTTTCCTACGTGTCGGGTATTTCCGGCGCACTCGCTAAGAATATACTCGAATACAGGGAAGAAAACGGCCGCTTCGCCTCGCGCAAGGAGCTGCTCAAAGTAAAAAAACTAGGCCCAAAAGCCTACGAACAATGCGCGGGTTTCTTACGCATTCCTAAAGGCGAATGCAAGGAGTTATTCGACGCGACAGGCGTCCATCCCGAAAGTTACGCCGCTGCTTCCGCGCTTCTTGAAAAATTCGGCTTCAAAAAAGAAGATATCGGTAGCGAAAAAATAAGAAACATCGACAAGCAAATCCAAAACCCGAAGGAAACCGCAAAAGAACTCGGCATCGGCGAACCAACCCTAAAAGATATCCTAAAAGAGCTCAGAAAACCCGGCCGCGACCCGCGCGAAGACATGCCTGAGCAAATCCTAAGAAGCGACGTGCTTTCAATGGAAGACTTGACCGAGGGCATGGTGCTTTCGGGGACTGTTCGTAACGTCATCGACTTTGGTGTGTTTGTTGATATCGGCGTGCATCAGGACGGACTTGTGCATATTTCGCAAATTTCTGATAAGTTTATCAAACATCCACTGGAGGCGGTTAGTGTTGGTGATATTGTTAAGGTTCGGGTTATGAGTGTGGATGTTGGGAAGAAGAGGATTGCGCTGAGTATGAAGGGGATTAAAGAAGGAGTGTAGGCGATTACGCTTCCTCATTAAGAATATACGGAGGGACAAATGTTATTGAGATTTATTATTAACCTAATCTTTCGCATCGGAATGATCGAGCTATTCCTCGCATTTTTTGTATTGATAAATGTTGCCGCATTTTCTCTTTACGCCATCAGTAAACATCGACGCATAAACAAAAATGTGCTTCTGCTCTTTAGCTTAGCCTGCGGCGGCATAGGCGCTTATTTAGGCATGAGGCTTATTAAGCATAAGTCAAAAGCAGGTAGACTTCTAGCTCTGATCGGCGTAACCATTGCACTTGTTCCTCTGACGCATATAGCGCACGCCCTAACTTTGGACAAGATAGTTCGCTACGTTGAAATTGAGTTTTATTCCGAAAATTGGCCTGTGGAGCTTAACGGCTATCGCATAGCCTTTATGACAGATTTCCATATTATCTCGGACGAATCAATGAAAGGCATCGCATCGGAGCTGAACAAAAGAAATATCGACCTCTTGTTACTAGGCGGCGACTTTTCCATGACAGGCGGGCATTATCAAGGCACTCTCAGGGAGATCTCACAAATAGTAACAACGGACGGAATCTTTGGAGCGGAAGGCAACCATGATGAATACGTGCAACTATTTAGCGCAAAAGAGCAGCACGGGATCGCGTCTTTAGACAACAACGGATTGCATGTTCGGCAAGGTTTCTACCTAGCCGGTGTCCAAGATTTATGGAACAGAAATCCGAACATAAGCGAAGCCATCAAAGGCGCAGGTTCTGACGACTTTGTTCTGCTTCTTTCTCATAATCCCGATGTTTCAATGCAGCAGTCTACTGAGGGCGTTGATCTGATCCTTTCGGGTCATACTCACGGCGGACAGATTACATTTTTCGGCTTTCCTATGTATTTGCTGCGTGGCACTGTTACGCATTACGGTACGCTCTTTGCATACGGATTCGCCTATTCTGCAGACGACATTCCCGTGTTTGTAAGCAGACACATCGGCGTGTATTATTCAGTACCGAGAGTATTTGCCAGACCCGAAGTTGTGATTTTTACTATGAACAATAAATAAAACCTAACACCAAAGGAGATCCTCATGTCAAAACGCCCATCAAAAACAAGCGAAAAGCTAATTATACTCATAGTCGTGGCATTAGTCGCAATCGCTATATTTGCACATTTCACCACCAACCAAGACCATCATCCAATAGTCGGCGTATGGTACGGCGCGCCTTATGACGAAAACGAAGGTTGGCGCGCACAATTCGCCTTTGACCCTGACGGCAGCGGTGCAATGATGGCGTTGAGCGCAGAAACCGGTCTGATCTTCAGTTGGGTTGACTTTTTTTGGACAATCGAGCGCGGTGCGCCGGGGCAGATTCGGATTGCAACTATTGACCCTGCGAATCCGGATGAATCAAATATTTTATACCTTGAGTTTGAAATTTCTATGGGCGCTGATGAAGAAGAAACTCTTGTTATGCGTAGTCTAGGCGCGGTGAGTCCATTGTATGTATTGACAAGAGTTGAGTAGATATGATTTCAAAAGCCCCATTGACAGCGACCCACTTTGGATGCTAAAATGTCCTCAGATATACTTCGGGGGTTGGGTGAAATTCCCTATCGGCGGTTAGATAGTCCGCGAGCGTGTCTTTTATTACATGCTGAATCGGTGAAATTCCGATACCGACGGTTAAAGTCCGGATGGAAGAAGATATCGGATAAGTTCATGCATGGCAATCGTTTTGATTGTCTTTATTGTCTTATTTTTTGTGCCCCTATCATAATGATTGGGGCGTTTTTTAACCCCCTATATTTCAAGGAGGGATTCCCATGAATCAACAAACGAAGAAACTAAGCACACTAGGTATGTTAAGCGCGCTTGCAATCATTTCTATGCTGCTGATTAACATCCGTCTGATGCCGGCAGCACCGTTTTTGACTTACGACCCGAAAGATGTTGTGATTGTCATCGGCGGGTTTATGTTTGGACCGCTGGCGGCACTTTTGATGAGCGTGGTCGTTGCATTTATTGAGATGATAACCGTGAGCGACACCGGACCGTTCGGATTTTTGATGAACACGATTTCATCCGCCACATTCGCGTGCAGTGCTGCAATTATTTATAAGCATATGCGCTCGCTTAAAGGCGCGGTCATCGGGCTTGTCGCAGGCGCGCTCTTGGCAACGGGCGTTATGCTTTTGTGGAACTATCTAATCGTTCCGCTTTACATGGAAGTACCACGGCATGTGGTTGTCGGGATGTTATTGCCGATTTTCGCGCCGTTTAACTTGCTCAAGTTCGGATTAAACGCGGGCTTTGCCATGCTTTTATATAAGCCGCTAAAGTCGGCTATTTCCGCTACGAGAATGTTGCCTGAAACGGATAAAGAGCTGCAAAAAACTAAACTCAATATAGGGGTTTTAGTGGGAGCAGCGTTTGTTGTACTTACTTGTGTGTTGGCGGTTTGGGCTATGTCGGCTTAGTATTTTGCGCTTGACAATCATCTGCTGAGGGGAGCAAAAAATGAAACTAAAATATCTAGCAAGTTTAATTATAATCTTATTTTTTGTTCTATCCGGCTGCGGTGGTCAAGTGGAGTATATTGAGCACCAAGAAGAAGTCGCACCAAAAGATGTTGTTGTTTCTGAGCCACCAGCACCAATCCATATTCCCATGGAGCCTCCGCCTACTGAGCCGCAACCACTAGCCTACGCCCTCGTGAAGCCTCCACCCCTCAAGCCGGATATCTTTTCGTCCACCCTCCAAGAGGTCATATACCGCGATGGTTTAATCCACGTGCTGGACAATGACGGGCGGCGCGGCTTGCTGAGCCGCGAGGGCGATGTACTTGTGCCACTTACAGAGGGCATCACCTTCGGCAACTATGGCGAAGGGCGCATTCTTGCCACAACTGACGCGGGCAAGAGTGGTTTTATCGACACTTTAACAGGCGAATGGGCAATTGCGCCTAGCTTTTACCTTGACTCTCACTCTGCTCGATCGTCAGCTTTTCGTTATGGAGAAGCTTGGCTTCAGCTGAGCGACCGCCAGCAAGGCATAATCAATCATGACGGCGAGTGGGTTTCCGGCCCTGTGCCGAGAGGGCAATGGACGCGTGGGCGATTCCAATATGGACTTAGCCTAATGACACGCCAATCATATCAGGACAGCCGAGGAAATTGGGTACACATTCCGCTTGAAGAATCGCGACCGTTCATCGTAAACACCGCAAGCGAGCGCGTTTTTCCGCTGGAACACATGGAAATTTATCATTATAGCGGACGCATGTCCATCCGAATAGAAGGACCTAATTTGGTTCAGGTTGAAACAGATGGATATATAAAATTATTCGACCTCGAGGGCAATAAACTTGTCTATTTTGAAAAGGATGACGCATTTTTCTATAGAAATATCACTGTGCGAGATGATGTGATAATCGTTTTCTACACAAATCAGCTCTCTCAGTCACTAGTTGATATGAGTATGGAATTTCGCATATTTGACATGCAGGGCAATGAAATTACGAACCGTTATTACACCAATATAGGCAGATTTGTGGAGGGATTTGCGCCTGTTGAAGTTGGGCGTCCTGATTGGCAATGGGGCGAAAGAGGTTATATAGACGATGTTATTATTTGGGATGAAGTTTTTTGGGGACTTATCGACAAGCAAGGCAATGAGGTCATCCCGCCTATCCATTGGCATGTAAGCAATGTTGTGCAAGGGCTTGTGCAGGCATATTCGCCTCGCGGTTTTGCGCTTTTAAACACTGCCAGCGAATATGTAATCCCTTTCGGGGAGTTTGAGAGCATTGCAATATGTGACCATAACGTGATAATTGTTGGCACCGGCGGCATTGGAACCTCGCCAAGCGACCAGCTTAAAGGGCTTTTAGACCTTGAAGGCAATGAAATAATTCCGCCAGGATACAATATAATCCGAAGCTATTGGACTTATGACAATATATCATGGGGTTGGGAGCATCTTCTTATAGAAGCAGGCACGATTGCTCCATCTCGTTGGGGTTATTTTGCCACCCAAAGCGCAATTAACAAGCCAACGTTTATAGAAGGGCGCGCAGCCGTCGCCTACGATGGGCTTTGGGGTTATATAGACGTAAACGGCAACGAAATTATCCCATTGCAATTCACATACGCAGGCACATTTTTGGACGGGCTGGCCTTAGTAAACATAGGCGGCACACGCGCCAGACCTCATACCTGGCAAAGATGGCAAAGCCGCATTGACGATATACGCCACTACTCTGCCTTTGGCGGCACATGGCATCTAATTGACCTCTACGGCAATATCGTTGAAACTTTTGACCACGAGTTTATGAAGCGTATAAATGCAAATGTTTTCGCGTTTTCAGATAATGTTTCGCCCGGTGAGGTATATGATAGTTACGCATGGTTAATGGGAGAGCCTCGGCATAGGGGCGGCCGATTTACGCCTTTGTGGGTAAATGATGAGTTTATAAGCATGGTTGACGAGTGTGTTTATGTTACATTTGTGCAAATAGATTTTGATGGGCTTGGGATTTTTGTTGTTGAGGGATTGTAGGGTGGGCTTATCCCCATCCCAACCTCAACCTAATCTCCTGCCAACCACAGCCCTCATATCCTCTCGGCTAAAGCACCCCGTAGCAACAATCAAAGCCATATACATCAGCCCCGTAAACGCAAGTATCGTCATCAGTCCAAACACATTTCCGAACGCGCCGAGCATAGCTCCCTTAATCATCCTGATAACCAGCACCGTGAGCACTGCGCTCAGAATCGGCTTTACGAACCAGTCCAGCACATTAACCTCAATGTGTGTCGCTATACGAATTTTGTTGAGGCTAAGCGCGCAGATGATAACCAAGCCAATAAAGCTACCTAAAATATATCCATTAAGCCCCATCTGCGGCACGACCAGCATGATAAAAGCGATAGATATCGCCGACGAAATCAATGCATTTCTAAATATGAATACCTGCTCGCCTAATCCGTTTAAGATGCCCGATAAAGTCGTTTGCATGTACATAAACGGACACATCAAGCCCAATAAAATCAAGATATGCGCGATATTTTGACTATAAATTATCTCGCCGAGCTCGTTGGCTAGCATTATGAACACGCCAGCTGATCCGATTCCTGTTATGGTGGTAAAAAGCATGACTTTTGATACGGTATTCGATATTCGGCTGAAGTTGTTCATGGTCATTGCCTCAGAAACCGCAGGAACCAACGATATCGACAACGATACCAAGAGCGCGGACAGGAACTGCACCAAAGGCATAGCCATGCCCGTTAGCTTGCCGAACTCACTTAATGCCTCGCTGTTTGTCATGCCATAAACCATTAGCCTCCTTGGCAGCATCAGGTTTTCAAACGCCGATAGGAGCGAGCCGCTTATTCGGTTAAGCGTAAGCGGCAAAGCCATTGCGCCGAGCATGAAAAACGAGTCGCGTGAGGATAATGTTGGTCTTTTGAAGTATTTCCACTTGCTCTTATAGCCTTTGTATGAGGCGATTACGAACAGAAACGATAAAAGCTCGCCTGCGAATATACCGAGCATTGCAGCAGCTGTCGCATACGCAAGCCCCATATGCATCATGGAAGATGAGAGCAAGAATATGATAGCCATTCGCACGCATTGCTCAAAAACCTGACTGATTGCAGGGATAATTGTTTCTTGTAAACCCATAAAATACCCACGCAAACAAGACCCTGCCGCCATGAACGGGAAACTGAGCGAGAGGATTTTTAAAGACATTGAAAGCCTATCGTCGCCGAACATCCTTGTTGCGATATTACTTGAAAACATGAATAAAATAACACTCAACAAAAGCCCTAAAATCGTGCTTATTGCAAGGGCTTGTTTCAAAATTCGTCCCATGTTTCCGTGCTGAGCTCTCGCTTTTTCCGCCGCGACGAGTTTTGACACGCTCGTCGTAAGCCCCGAGCAAGATATGCTCCAAGCAAGCCCGTAAATGGGCATGATTAGCTGGAACATGCCCATGCCTTCGGGGCCTAATATGTTTGACATATATATCCTGTAGCCAAAGCCCAACAAGCGGCTAATTAGCCCGGCCGTTGTAAGTATCACGGTGCTTTGCACGATTCCTTTGCCGATTCTCCTACTTATCATAAAACGCTAAGCCTCCATACCTCCATACCTATCTTTGATATTTTATTCAAAGACTATGAGGGCTAGAACGAGGAAGGGCGGGCGGCTTAGAGCCTCGTATAGATTCTCGTATAAATATAGATATAACTGTACGTGTCGCGCTTTTTGTGCTAAACTATATACACATGAAATAAACACTCCCCAAAGAAAGGTGCATATTATGATTAAGAAAATAAATTTCCTTGTCTTGGCGACTATATTTATGACATTTCTGTTATCCACAACCGTCGGCGCAAACGCGCAGCTGCCTTCGGGTTATCTTCGCGTGGGGCTTGGCTCTCCAACCTATTACATAGAATCACAAAGCCCGTCTTTAGAGGTGCTTTTATCAACCGGCTCCTCGTTTTTGAACATGGGTTCGATTACCGGAGCGAGTAATTTTTCAATCACAACGGATGATGATTATTATGTGTTTATGCACTATGTTTCCCCGTCAGACGCCGCGGATTTTAATGCGTTTTCCAGGGCTATTCAACTTGCAGCGATGGCTCCACGCGCGGTTGCGGCTCTTTCATGGTCGGGGCAATGGGCAGTTTATGCGGGTCCTTTCACAAGCGAGGCGGAAGCCTTGGCGAGTACCGGTGCATCAGTAACTGCCATCAGAATGCCCACCGGCAGAAGGCTCGCACTTTATTCGGGCTGGCATAGGATAGTGGTGTTCGATAATGACCTTTTTACGCCGCTTTTTGCCGGAACTATTGACCCGAACACTCTCATTGGCATGATCAATATTGACGGGCATAATTACAGAGGCTATCTGCAAGCACACCGCTCAGGCACGAATGTTACTGCGGTGAATGTGGTGCATATCGAGGATTATCTGCTATCTGTTGTGCCCAGCGAGATGCCTGCAGGCTGGCCGCTGCACGCGCTTAAAGCTCAAGCGATAGCTGCTAGAAGCTATACTCATACACAAATCGGTGTACATTCTGAGCGCGGTTATGATTTATGCTCGACCGTTTGCTGCCAAGTGTATTTAGGCATGCGCCAAGAATCGCTGAACTCAACCGCCGCGGTGAATGGCACGAGAGGCATAGTCGCTCTTCACGGCGGCAATATAATCAACGCCGTTTATAGCTCTTCAAGCGGCGGCATAACCGATAATTCGGAAAATGTTTGGACGCAAACCGTGCCGTATCTGCGCTCCGTGCCTGACATTCATGACACAACAGGCAGGGAGTGGAGCAGGGCTTTTACAAGATCTGAGCTTACGCAATTGGCTGCTGCTAATGACCAAAACATCGGCGCGGTTCAAAGCGTTCATATCGAGCCGTCCCAAACCGGCCGCGTTCATAGACTTATATTGACCGGGCAAACCGGGCAAATAACACTTGAGCGCGAAGCTATCCGCACGTTTTTCTCCTTATCATCAGGCGGCTCACTTTATAGTCGCAATTTTAGGATTGATTCGTTCAATATCACGCAAGGCGGCGCGCCTTTGGTGCAGAGCGGCAATATTTTTGTCATAAATCGCGGCGTACCTGAGCTTAGGGCGTTGAGCGGGCTTAGGTTCCTAAACGGCATGGGCGAGCCTGCTGCGCTCACCGGCGGCAATGTAAATGTGCAAGTGGCAGATGGCAGGCGAGTGCTTAACCTGCAAGGGATGGGTACTGCGCCTACAAATCCTGCTTTAGGCATACAAATATCGGGTGGGCTAAGCTCTTCTGGCGACACAATTACTTTCGTAGGCCGCGGCTGGGGGCATGGCGTTGGCATGTCGCAGCATGGTGCTAGAGGCATGGCTTATGTCGGTTATACATTCGAGCAAATATTGAACCATTATTATACTGGCATAACTTTAGGCGTTAGGGAGGACTTTAGGTAATGGAAAAATCGTTGTTTAACTACGAACTGCCGCAAGAACTGATAGCACAAAAACCGCTCGCTGAGCGCACCGCTTCAAGATTAATGGTACTAGAGCGAAAAAACCAAACTATCACACATTCAACCTTCAAAAACATAGGCGATTTCTTGAAACCGGGCGATTGCCTTTTGATGAATAACACAAAAGTTATCCCCGCAAGACTCATCGGCACGCTGGAAAAAAGCTCCACAAACTGCGAGCTTCTGCTACTGAAACAGCTCGATGCGAAGCGTTGGGACTGCATAGTTTATCCAGGCAAAAAGCTCAGAGAAGGCGCGGTTGTCAGTTTCGGCGACAAGCTTAGCGCGCGTGTCGAAACGGTTTTGGAAGATGGCAATCGGATTGTAGAGTTTAGCTTTGATGGAATTTTTGAAGAGATTCTTGACGAGCTCGGCGAAACTCCGCTCCCGCCATACATTACTGAAAAACTTGAGGATAAATCCAGGTACCAAACCGTTTACGCTAAGCATAGAGGCTCAGCCGCAGCGCCAACAGCCGGACTGCATTTCAGCGAAGAGCTCTTTAAAGAACTTGAAGACAAAGGGGTCATCCTCGCTTACTTTACCCTACATATCGGGCTCGGCACATTCCGCCCGGTAAAAGTTGACAATATCGAAGACCATAAAATGCACTCCGAATACTGCGAACTCGAACCCGAAGAAGCCGATAAAATAAACAAAGCCCGCGAAGCAGGCGGACGAATAATAGCCCTCGGCACAACAGGCGTAAGAACGTTAGAGGCTTTCAACAAAAACGGCAAGGTCTACCCAATAAACGCAGAAACTGACATATTCATTCATCCCGGCCATGACTTTAAGATGGTAGACGGGATCATAACCAACTTCCATCTGCCCGAATCAACGCTTATCATGCTTGTATCTGCCTTTGCGGGTAGGGAGTTTACGCTTGAGGCTTATGAGACGGCGGTTAGGGAGAAGTATAGGTTTTTTAGTTTTGGAGATGGTATGTTGATTGTGTAGCTGTTGAGTGTTGCAACACAATATGTGAGAGATTGGTGATATGTTTGAACAGAACAAAAGTTGTAGCTTGTATCGTAGTGGGTTCTATTGCTATCGCAATTGTATGCGCTTTTTTCTATGCACCAAATTTTGATAGAAATGGAGTTCTGCGAATAAATAATGAAAACTCAACTCGTGAACTATATTGGGTCGAGGAAGAGTTTGAGCGGAGTAAAAATCACTTGGTTGTGGTTAAAAACTTTATGATGGCAAGGTGCGAAGAATCGCTTGTAGCTTATAGACAAAGCATAGCTCATGCCGAGATGTTACGGGGCAGCGTATTTATCCCTATAGACAATGCAAATGCCCTGGAATCTTTTCAGTTTCTTTTTGAACATAATTACTTCACAATCATAAAGCACGGCAATGAGGTTGTTTTTGAGCGTTGGTGTATTTCGAGACAGTTTAGGTATGGCATAGCATACTTAGTCGATGGAAGTTGGCTTGATAGCTATCATCAAGGCTCCAACCATTACACACTAACCGTAGAAGCATCAACAGAGGCCGGATGGTATTTTTTTGCGGATGACATCAGCTCTTTATTCAATAATGATGAAGAAAGCGAAGACTAAAGCCTCTCCGCAACTCAACCCTCTTTACTATGCTTAAAGGGCAGCGAAGCGTCTAATTACTCGCCCCTGCTGCCCCTGTTTCCGTCTCAGTATCCGTTTCCTCAACACGCGTAATCTGTCCCCAAATCGCTTTGTTCTTCTTATATCGCAAGAATGCCAAAAGACGAACGATAACCAAGAAATAGCGGAAAAATCCGAACTCCAATATGCATAAAAACAGAGTTTTAACCATCTCTATGGGCGAGATTTTAAACTTTTGCGTGTATATGTGCTGCGAGAAGGCGCTTAACGTTATGATAGCGCCAAATATCGAGTATACAATTAAGAAAACGACCATATACCCTAAGTTTAGCACATCGAAATAGAGTGCCAGTGCAACTGTCACCAGCCCGAACACTTCAACAATCGGCGATAAAAGCTCATACAGCAAGTAATATAAATATGAGAAGAAGCTGACCGCACCAAACTTTGTATTCAGCATAACGCGCCTATGCGCCCACATACTTTGTATTAGACCTATGTGCCATCTGCGGCGTTGCTTGCCCAAGTCTTTAAGATTTGTTGGTGCTTGCGTCATACAAACAGCACTCGGTTGATATCCAATATTGTAATCAATATCATTATTGCGGCAATAGCCATGTATCTTTAAAACCAGCTCCATGTCCTCGCCTAAACTATGCGCGCTATAGCCACCGGTCGCAACAACGGTCGTCCTTTTGAACAGACCAAACGCGCCCGATACAATAAGATTGCCGTTGAAGGCATCCATCATTAAACGAGCCGCCAAAAACGATCGATTATACTCAACCGCTTGCATTGCTACCAGCAAGTTCGGCGGCAGTTTATATGCTACGGCCTTACCATCTTCCATCTTTACGCATTGCGAAATAAGAATCATCCCACCTACTGCAACGGTTGACTCATCTTCAAAAACCGGCTCAACGATTTCAGTGAGCGAATTTTTTTGCAATTTAGAGTCCGCATCCATACAAATAAAGTAGGGGTAGCGGCATGCGTTAATGCCCATGTTGAGCGCGTCGCCCTTGCCACCGTTTTCTTTACTTATCAGCGTAAGGCTGACCCCGTCTACTATATTTTCATAAACGGCGCGCTCCGGCTGGCATTCCAGCTCGCGATTAATTGGGCGTTTAATGGCTTTCAGGTCAAAGCGCTCTATCAGTTTGGACGCGGTTTCGTCTTTCGAGCCGTCGTCAACAATGATAATTTCATAGAGGCTATAGTCGAGTGACAAAAGGGATTCAACGCTGTCAACAATGGTAACTTCTTCATTGTACGCAGGGACTAGAATCGAAACCGGCAAATCCTCATGTTCGAGCTTATTCTTGTATTTTAACACGCGGTCCATATTGTATAGCTTGTATGTGCCGATTACAATAGTGCTGAACGAAACCGTCGCGAAACTAATCAGGTAGAAAACGAAAAAAATACTTATCCAGAACAGTAAGTCTCTAAAGAAATCCATTTTGACCCCCCTTTCCTTTTATTATGTAAAACTCGAAAGCTCATTAAATCCTAATCGGTGCCATCGCAGAATCAATAACATCTTCTTGTGCTGCGGTTTTTACAAATAGTGCCTCACGTTCAAGCAAATATTCAACAATCTCTCTTGCGTGTTTCGTTTCATTGCGTAACATCTCGCGCAACCCAACCTCGTCATATAGCTGAACGAGAGAAGCGGATGCATTATATCTAACATACCAGTTTGTATCGTACAAAGCAGCCTTTAGAGCAATTGCGGTATCATCTTCCGGATACAACGCCAGAGCAGATGTCGAACGAATCATTAAATTTACGCTCTCGAAGTTCGGTATAAAGTTAAGCAATGTAGTGTGCACCGGGTCGTGCGGATACCTGCCGTAATAGCGGATAATCGCCGTGCGAACTTCCACATTAGTCTTAGGGTCTCTCAAAACAGGCAAGAACTCTTCTTTATAATCGCCCGAATGCTTAGCAATAAACTGGATAACCGAAACTTTAACATTATCGTTCCAGGCTTGGCTTTCATGCCATAGGTGTTTGCACAGCTCCAGCTTGTCGCCGTTAAAACTGGACAAAATATTTGTCATCAAGTGATTATGCATGAACAGCGAGTTTCCGCTAACAGTGCGAAGCACATTAGTGACGCCTTGAGAGTTGCCCACGGCGCAAACTGCGCGTAATACATTTGCGCGGCTATGCAAGCTTGAGCCTTCTATGTATGATGTTAGTATTGCAGAAATTTCATCCTCTGCGCCTGCTACAACTTCAGGGAAGCTGCAAATAAAATCAGCAAAGCATCCTCTTTCAATGTTTGGCTTTTTAGAATACACATGCGCAAGCTTTAGAAAAACTTCGCGTTTATTGCTTATGTACTCCTTATATGTTTCCGGGAACTCCATCTTCATATACATCAGCGGCTGAAAATAAGCAACTAATTCGGACGGATTCTGCAACTTTGTATATAGTCGCTTGGAATGCCTTTTTTCCGATGGTTTCTTGCCCTTAAAATAGTTTGTTTGTTTATGAAGCACTCGTTCCCATCTCTTTATCTTGCTTGCAAACGGAGTTTTTTGCTCCTGTCCGTAATATATGAAAATGAAATTGAAAAACATGAGTGCCAGTCCAATAACAATAAATATGCCGATAACAATATATATTCTTATATCAAATAGCAATTTATCTACCCCACATTTCCTGAATAATAAAGTACGATTGTTTCAATCTCTCGTGGAACTCAACAGTGTTTCTCCAGCCCTGAAGCGGCACCGGTGACATTGGAGCAACATATTCGTTCCTTGCTGCAATTCCTATATACATTTCACTAATTCTTATCGCTTCCACGCCAAAATGCTCGAAATAATCATCGTGCACATACATTTGTGATGGGTCGTAAAAATTCAGCAACATCCATGGTATGCGAACTTCCACCACATTTTCACCAAAGGCAAAGTCCGCCAACGAGTTAAAGTTCGGCGAGGAAGGATCTCCTATCCCATGTGTTAGGCTTCCTGTTACTGCATAGCGCATATGCCTAAGCTCATGGCCTTCTTCCGAGAGCCTTAAAAAGTCGCTCGAATCAATAATATAAGTGTTTTGTGTTGCGACAATTATCGGTTCAAACTCAGAGCCCCATTGCGACGGAATCCTTATATACGGATTTATGTTATGAATATCCAACGCGAACCTTTGGAACATCGCATTATTGCGCTGGGTCGTTAGCAACCTGGTGTTATGCGTTCCCGAAATCACCAGCATAAAGTTTGCCGATCTTTCAAAGGTCCTGTCGTTAAAAGTAAATGTGCCTGAATGCGGCATTATATCCAGCGGAACATATAGCGTGTTGTGCGGGTTTACACCCTCTCCGTACAGCATCAAATACAAGCCCTGCGGAGTGTACTGAGCATATATCTTTATGCCTTGATACTCATGAACAAATTGCGATTCAAACCAACCATTAACCGTGCCGTCTAATACAACCGGGCGCGAATAAAGTCCCGGGTCAAACGCCATTAGCCCATACGCTTGGTCGATACCTTGCAGATTATGCCAATAATGATAACGCCATGGGTCGGACGAGAAAATCGTATTCCACGTACGCCTCTCCCATGAATCTTGCCATGTCGAGATGAACGCTCCGCCCCAACCGGCTTGCTCTATTTGCATAGCCATTTCAGCTATACCTATGCCTTGCTCACGCTCGGTTAGCGGAACGGTGTCCATTAACCTCGGTGCGCGGCTGCTTGATACTCCGAAACCGGTCGCTATAACCGGCATTGAGTGGTATCTGTTTAACAAATCCAAATATCCATCCATGAAACAGCCATAATTAAGCGTTGATAATATCGGAGCAATCTCATCTTTCTGTTCTTGAGATAAGCGCGTTGAAAAATCATCAGTAAAATAGAATAAGCGATATGCCGCAAACATTCCGGCGCGCGCGTCTTCAGATGCTATAATGTTTTCATGGTCAAGTTCTACATACTTTCTTAACTGCATTGCATACATCCAGTAATAATCCAAAAAGTCTATCGACGGATTGGAAATAAAACCTATCGGACGCTGGGCTTTGTATCTACGCGTTTCATACGTAACTGCGCCGTCCATTATCTGCGCGAGCAACACTTCAAATCTTGAAGCACCATAGGCGGAGCTAAAAAACTCTCCTTCAAAATAGTCCGGCATATTTGGGTCGAAATGGTTCATAAAAGTTACTAAATCCGCATCCCATTCAGAGCCGACAACAAGACCTACAACCCACGGAGAAATATTTGACATAAAAACCTCAATGCCGTCACGATTAAGGAAATTAATCCTGTTGCCGTGGATAATATCTATTGCTTCTCTGAGCGAGTTAGACAGGCTGCTATGATCATAGCCGCTTACCCCTTGCAAAAGAAACAACGGCTGCTCGTTTGTGCGGTTAAAGTCATAAAAAGCTCTGTAGAAAGCAGCGTCCATTATGGTCGATACATATATGGAGTTTGCGTTCATCTCGCTTATTTGCTCAAACCAGCGGTGGTAATCATCATAAGTTGCGGCAAAGTCCCATGCCAAGTTGCCCGGAAAAGACGGAACAATCTCCACTCCGCGCAGAGTTAGCGGCACAAGTTGACCGTACTGATTCGGCTGCGCAATATTATCGCGCTGTGAAATAAACATAACATCAATCGGCGCGTCAGGATTAAAGTCAATAAACACACCCCTGGTAAAGTATGCATACGCCGAGCCAACAGTGATAAATATTATCAAACATATTGCTATTAAATATTTTAGCACTAAATTTGTCCCCTTTGTTAAATAGGATTATTGTAGTGTCCACAACGCATGGCGAGAAGGATGGCTAAACTGTCTTATTGTTTCTATATGCCTATCCAGCCAGCGTCCGCGCGCTATCGTAAAATCGCGGTGATGTTCCATGGCGGCTTCAAAGTTTTGCGGATTCACCTCGCGCAAAATCTCATAACGAGCTATTTCTACGGCGGCATCAAATTCTTCAGGACTCATCCCTTCATGCCTATAAACTCTTGCCTCAGCATCCGAGCGTGTTGCGAGACGCCTTGCCATAATGCTCACTTGAGTAGGGTCAAAACTATAGCCCCAAACTTCAAAATTACGCTCAACTGCAGAGCCTAACCAATCTGCCACTTCCTGCTGATAGTTGATCAGTCGTGCTTCGGACAAAGCTCCTCCGTCTCTGCGTAAATAATTATAACGGCGGATAACCCTGTCAGTAAAAGAAGGGCACATCATTAAACGGTCAAACCAACCGCGCTCAACGAGATAAAACTCGCTATAAGGCGTCTCCAGGAAAAAGTTATCCATTATATTATTGAAATCCCAAACGGGTCCCGCCACAATTCTGTGACTGCGCACATCCTTATGAATATAGGTTGAGTTCGCCCATAAGTCGTTGTTAATGATAAATTCATTGATGATAAAATAGTTGATAAATGAGTTTACATCAATATATTGCTCGTATAAGCGAGGATACCATATCATTTCCGGAGAATACAAAAGCCGCTCCGTGATACTTATACTTGTAGCCACATAGTGCTGTATAGCTTCGCTCTGATTATCAATCCTTGGGTATAGAATTTCCATTTGCCTACCCATTTCCAAGCGGTAGGTATAATCTGCAAACGTTCCGATATTACGCTCAGGGGTTCTGTAGTTTGAGTCCAGGCGCATAAGATAGCTCGTAACAGGCATCCCCTCACGATAGTTGTTTAGAGAAACTCTATCCGGGCTGATTCTTATTGTCTCCATTAAAACATAAAGACCTTGGAACTCTCCGTTTAAAATAAGCTCAAAGAATCGCACCTCGGGAACAAAGTGCCCGGGTCCCATAACATCAGCCGCTACATTCATCCACATATAATTGCGCATTAGTGTTTTGTCCAAAAACGGACCATGCAACGCCCATTCATGATGCTCGCCCATGCCTAAAAGCGGCAGTGGATTGTTGAACCCATGTTCATCAATTAGCTGTATGCGGAAGTTAGGCTTGTCAAAGAAGCGTGACGAGTTGCCGCGTATGCGCATGGTTGCCATGGACTCATGCAGAGGGATATCATGTTCATGATTCCAACTCTCATGATTGTCGATTACAAGAACTGATACTTCAATCTCCGTCTCGCCATTTGGCCCTGTATGGAAATTTTCCAACGTTTCAAGATCGCTGTAACGCCCTGTGCCAAACGCAAGCGGTCTTCCCGGTATCGTTTGCCCAAAAGTGTCAATAACTATGAGCGGCAAATGCGTACAAAGCACATTTTCATCGCAATGCAAACATTCACCCAAATCCGCTTCGCTTGGACGTTCTTGGTGTTGGTGGTGGCGCCTAACTCCATCATCAGCAAAAACATATGTCCCTTTAACGACAGCAAACGCAAGAATGAGCACGCCAATCAGATAAACCAATATAGTTTTTCTCATAACTAACCACTTATCTCGTCATTTTGAGTAACGATATTTACATACTCCATTCCATCTTTTTCATATAGCAATTGTGTAATGCTTTTTTCACTCTTATACGTACTATCATAAGTACGCCTGCTCATTTCATAAATATATTCAACGCTCTCAGTCGTTGTATTTTTCACGCGCAGAAGTGGCTGCATATTAAAGTGTCTAAATACGATACTTTCAATATCATCTTCTAAAACTCTTTTGGCTTTGATGATAAGTAATATCCTGTTTTCGTTTTTAACGCGACCCATTAAGAGCAGCACGAGAGAAACAACACCACTACCGATAACCGCCGTCCAAAAATCGCCAACTCCACTACAAAGACCTACGATAACCGCCCAGAAGATATATATCGTGTCCCTGGAGTCTTTAACCGCGGTACGGAAACGAACGATAGAAAGCGCGCCCGCCATACCAAGCGAGAGGGCTATGTTATTACCTATAACCGTCATAACAGTACAGGTTAGAATCGTTAATGTGATAAGTGAAACATTAAACTTTTTACTATACGAAGCACCCGAGTGGGTAAACCAATACGAAAGATAGATGAGTATACTGAGCAGCGAAGCCGCCAATATTCGTATAGCAATGTCTCTAATTGTTAGGTTGCCGCTTTGTGCAGCCATATCTAATAAAAAATTTGTCATTTGAGCATCCTCCATGTATTTTTCTATGTTCTATAAAAATACGTATCCTTTTCCAACCGATCTGCCAAGGCAGTATTTGCTAACTGCTAACTCACTAACATTTGTTTCGTTTATAAGGTCTTTGATATAGCTTAATAAAAAGCCGTTAAACTTCACTTCCATAACTACCATGAACGGGTCAAATATCATATTGCAAATCATGTCATCGGCAAAAATGTCAAAGTATGATTCCGAGCCTTGTATATGGTGGTCAAAGGTGATTCTTATTTCATTTTCTTGTGCGACAAAAACTTTGCGCGTGTATTCAATAACAGCTTTTGGCCTATAGAACTGCATGTGCATGAGGCCAAAGCATTCTGCAGCAAAAACAGAGTCTGATTGAAGCAGTACAGAATAATCTCCGTTGATAAGGCGGCGCGAGCCTTCTTTGTCAAGCGTTAGCGAACGTTTTTTCTGCATCATACCCTGCTTCTGCTTCATTTCAAGCTTAGCAGATTCAGACCCTTTACCGTAGTTGCGCAAACGAATTTTCTTGCGCACATCAACACCATCTAGTTTTTCTTCGTAGTCATTGTCGTCCAATCTATCAAAGTATAATGAGCGCACAATATACCCGTCTCCGCTACTGTGTTTATCTTCCTTCAAAATTCCGGAAAACCTACGGGACAGGTAATAATATTGTTCTAAGGTTATTAGATATTTTTTTTCTTGTCTTAATACTTCTAACATATCGATTGCACCTGCGAATTATGTATTTTTGAACTTGACCGCCACGGCACCCAAACCGTCGGCGGTCAAACACCAAACAGTGTTTTTCCCCACAAATCCGCAACATACAACACACTGATATCTGATACTACCACAGAAATATGTTGCATGTAAATAGTTTTTTTAATATTTTTTGAAAAAAAATTGTGGAAAAATTGTCGAATTTTACAAATCAGACACGCGCTCCTTAAAAGTATGTCCGCTTTATGCGCGCTTTAGTCCGAATAGTTTATGAAAATAACAAATTTAGAAGTGTTCGCCGATTCTGTCTACGACAAGCCCCGCATCACTCACTCATCCCCAAAATCTCCAGCCCTCGCTCCGCAACAAATCTTTGCGCCTTGGCACTAAATAGATTGACCAGCGCATCCTCTCCGCGGATTACGCGCTCTTCGGAAGTTATCCCAAGCAGCACCCCTTCATCCGTCGACACTTTATAGTTTTTGTTGTTTTTGCTGACCACTCTTAAGTAGCCCATCCCCACGAGCCAGTCATTAACACGCTTTTCCGTTACTTTGTTATAACTTGCTTGCATCAAAACTACGTTTAGTCTGTCGGCAATCGCGCTGACCGTCACGGGTTCATCCGATATCTCGACCGTCTGCGCGTCGAACTCGGTTAAGTCGCTGTTATTGTCGACTTGTGCCGAATCGCTACCAGCAAACCTGGTAATAACACCCAAAAACTCCTTCGCATAACGATTCGCTTTTACCGCGCCCACGCCCGATACACCCAAAAATTCCTCATGGCTCGCCGGCAGCTTCATACACATATCAACCAGCGTGCTGTCGTGAAAAATCACGAAAGCAGGCACACCTTGTTCGCTCGCCAGGCTCGCTCGGCGTTCTTTAAGTGCTTCAAACAAGTCCCTGTTGAGCGAACGTGCGGCAACTTTTGATGATTTAGCAGACTTATGCCCACGAGAGATGTGAATTGGTTCATCCGCCTCCGTCGCTCCGCTTACCCTCATGCTAATGCCGGCATCTTTCACAAGAACCTCCGCAGCTCTTGCGCCAAGCCGAATTATAGGGAACTTATCTGCCGTTTTAACCAAATAACCGTTCAATAACAGATAATTCACCATCCCTGTAAGTTGTGCATTCGTTTTTTGACTGATTCCAAAAGTCGAGAGCTTGTCAAGTTCAAAGCTAAGCACCTTGGAGCTTCTTTTTCCGCGCAAAACCTCTATAACCAAGCCCATTCCATAGCGTTCTTTCATCCGCGCCACGCATGAAATTATTTTTTGCGCTTCAAGCGTGATGTCTATCGTTTCGTACTCCGTCTTACAATTTTTGCAATTGCCACAATGATCCGGCGGCGTTTCGTTGAAATATTTGAGAATATATCCGCGCAAGCATTCGTTTGTTGCGCAGTAACTTGCCATTTCATGCAGTCTCTTTATGTTGCGCTCTATAAGATGCTGATTATCAACGCTTTCTTGGGTGCTGCCGTTGTTAATCAGCCATAAATTCGTGCTCATATCTCGCCCGCCATGCATCAATAGGCAAGTCGCCGGCTCTCCGTCACGCCCGGCGCGCCCGGCTTCTTGATAATAGCTCTCGATATCCTTCGGCATGTTGTAATGAACTACATAAGACACATTGGACTTGTCAATGCCCATGCCAAAAGCGTTTGTCGCAACCATTATGCGCGCGCGGTCGTATAAAAAGTCGTCCTGATTACCTCTGCGCTCACCATCTCCAAGCCCGGCATGATAACGCGTAGCTTCATAGCCCTGCGCTTTTAGCTTGTCGCAAACATCCTCAACCGCATTACGCGTTGAGCAATAAACTATGCCGCTAAGTTTCTTGCGATTTTCTAAAAACTCAATAAGATGCGCAAATTTGTTTTTCGGCTTAATCGTTTCAAAATACAAATTCTCCCTGTCAAATCCCGATACTAAAACCATGGGATTGCCAAGGGCAAGCTTATTAACAATATCCTCTTGTACCATTGGCGTTGCTGTCGCTGTAAAGGCGGATATAATCGGGCGCGCCTTGAGGCGCGCGATAAATTCGGGTATTTGCGAATAACTCGGGCGAAAGTCCTGCCCCCATTGTGAGATACAATGCGCCTCGTCAACTGCAAGCATTGCAATCTGCGCGGAACTTGCGAACTCTAAAAAAGCTCCGCTAAGCAATCGCTCAGGAGCTATGTAAATTATTTTATACTTGCCGTTTTTCGCGCCGGCCATAACCTTGGCGATTTGTGCCTCGCTAAGCGACGAATTTATGAACGCCGCTTGGACGCCTGCTTGCGTGAGCGCGTTTACCTGGTCTTTCATCAGCGATATAAGCGGCGAAACAACCAAGCTAAGCCCGTCCATCATAAGCGCAGGCACTTGAAAGCACACCGATTTACCTGCGCCCGTCGGCATGATGCCAAGAACGTCTTTGCTTGCGAGTATATCCAAAATCAAAGCTTCCTGAGAGTTTCGGAAGCTGTCGTAGCCGAAATATTGTTTTAGTACGCCTAAGGGGGTCGTTTTCACAGATTAATACCCCCTGTGCCTATCTATAATCTCCCTCAAAAATGCCTCATCAACCATATACGCAACCATCCCAAATTTCTGCGCAAAATAGTCTCGCACACGACGTTCAGCATAGATTCCGTCCTCCAAAAACTCGCCTTTTCGCGCAAAATAGTCTTTAAGGATTTCATACTCCTCATGCGTTATTTCGTATTCGTTGTTTATCGTCGGCTTTGGTCGGTAGGCTTCGTTCGCCATTTCAGGACGCCACACCAGCGACTCGGTGCTGTATTTGCTCGTGTTTTCAGAAATAACAATCGTTCCTGCCAACATATCGCCGAGCCTTGTGTGGTCTTTTCTAAAAAGCATCATAATTACGCCAAGCCCCATATTGTCTATGGTCACTCGAACGACGTTGCGAATAATAGATTGTATAAAAGTTATCGGTTGCCCATTTGCTCGAATCGTCCTTAGCCCAAACAGTTTCTTGCCGGGCGTTTGACCCTTCATCACAATCTCAAACACCAAAAAATAGCCCAAAAATATCACGAAATAAATAAAAAGCACAATCGCTGCAACATTTGCAAATCGTTCCATCGACGGTAAGAACACATTGTCGTTAAAGTCAAATAACATCCACAACGCGACCAATGTGACGATAGCAAAAGCCGTGCCTTGTATCGCGGTATCGACAATTGCAGCACCCAAACGCGAGCCTGCGCCCGCAAGCCGATACTCTACTTTAATATTATCAGGGGTTGTCACGAATATGCTTTTCATGTTATGCTCCTTTTATGGTTATTCAATCACTTGGAGGTTCGATATGAAAGAAGATAAGTTCATATCCAAAAATATAGCCAAATGGCAAAAGCTCGAATATTATAACGAAACGCTCGCCCAACACGGACCTAAAAGCCTTGATGCGGATGAGCTGAAAGAGTTCATTGACCTCTACAGAAACGTGAGCCATCATTTGTCATACGCGCAGACATTCTTTTCAGGCTCTAATATAACATCATATCTTAACCAGCTCGTGGGCACAAGCCATAATTACGTCTTTGTCCGCGAGGAGAAAGGCTTTCAGGGCTTTTGGCACTATGTTTCCAAAGGTTTTCCGCAAGCCATCCGCGAGTTTAGGGTTTATATCAATATCGCGGCGGCGTTGTTTATAATTGCATCCTTACTCGCGTTCGTACTCGTTTTAATCGACCCGATGTATGGAAATTTCTTTTTCCCGGGTGTCACGGTTTATGATCTTAACCTAGACCCGACCGACGACGGCGCTTGGGCGTATACATTGTTCGCCTCATTTATTGCGACAAATAATATCCGCGTAAGCTTCTTAGCCTTTGCACTCGGCGCAACCGGCGGCATCGGAACGGCGTATGTCATGTTTTACAACGGATTAATCGTCGGCGCACTCGCCGGAATAGTTCAAGCGGGCGGCGCAAGCCTCGCGATGTTCTTTGCGATGATTTTGCCGCATGGATTTATCGAGCTTGCGGCTATTTTTATAACGGGCGGCGCAGGCCTGATGATAGGCAGAGGAATGCTTTTGCCCGGCCAAATGACGCGAAAAGATTCAACCATAAAATACGCAAAAAGAGCTGCGTACTTCATCCCGGGCATCGTTATCATGCTGCTTATCGGCGCACTGATCGAAGGATTCTTCACACCTACGTCGATTGATTACCGGTTAAAACTCGCGTTTTCGTATTTGACGCTTATTCTTATGATAGCATATTATCGTTATTGTTTAAAGAGGGTACGGTAGATTTTTTTAGGGCGGCTTTGATCGCCCTTTTTTTGTGGGGTTGAAAAAGGGCGATCGGAATCGCCCTAAAATTGTATCATAATTTTCATCGCGGCTTTTGAAAAGCTACTTCTCATCCAAATAAGCCTTCGCGTCCTTAAAGAAGCTAAACACAATCGTAATAATAACAATCCCGATAGGAAACGCCGCGATAATCGCCATGCTTTGCAGGCTATATAACGAATTTTGTGCAAATATCAGCGCGATTGGGAAAAGTATAAACAACATCGCCCAATAAGTACGCACTTTCTTGCTCGGCATATCGTCATTTGTCATCTCCTTATACGAATACCGAGAAACTACCATCGTCAGCGCGTCAAACGTAGATGCGTAGAAGATAATCATATTCACCGCCAAAAGTATCAGCGCAAACGCCGGCAGCGGCAATGTATTTATGATATTGATGATCACGTAGTTGGCATCCGCGCCCGCATAGATCGCGCCGGCCGAGTCCAGGCCGTGTATCATTTGTTGTGCAAGGCCGTAGTTACCTAAAATTATAAATGACGTAAAAGTGCCTGCAAGCCCCCAAAAATACGCACCCAAAATAGTCTCTTTAAGCGTCTTACCTTTGCTTATCATGCCGATAAAAAATGGCGTCGCCACGCACCAAGCCATCCAATACGCCCAGTAGAAGGTCGTCCAGTTCTGCGGGAACGAATCCGTACGCAGTGGGTCTGTCCACGTTGTTAGTACAATAAAGTTCTGCGCCAAATTGCCTATTGAAGCGATGCCGGTCTCAATGATATATCGCGTTTCGCCGCCAAGGAACAAGAAGTAAAACAACAGTGCGAAGAAAATATAAACCGACGCGTTCGCAAGTTTAGACACGCCTTCCATTCCCGAGAGCACCGCAATCGTGTACACGACTGCAATAAGTATCAGTATGCTAACCGTAAGCACAACACCCACACCAATGCCCGCAACTTCCGCAAACGCGGCCGCTAGAAGCGGGGTCGCTAAAGAGAATGTCGTTGCCGTTCCCGCAATTAGCGCAAAGATTGCTACAAGGTCAATCGTTTTACCCAGTGGCCCATCGACTTTATCGCCTAAAAGCGGGCGGCAAGCTTCCGAAAACTTCTGCTTCGTACGTTTTCTTACATGCAGCATAAATGCAAATGACGCAGCCAAAACTATGTAAAAACTCCAAGCAATCGGTCCCCAGTGGAACAAAGGAAACGTCGGCGCCCAAACCTGCATATCACCAAGAGCAGCGATTCGTGGTTCTGCCGCGTAAAGTGCCCATTCATGCAGCGAGAAAAACAAAATATCCGCCGCCATTGTCGATGTGAAGACCATGCTGCCCCACGCGAACGCGCCGTATTGCGGCTTGTCAGTCTCTTTGCCGAGCCTGATTTGGCCGAATCTCGAAAACGCGATATACATACTCGCGCCAAACGCGAATAGGCCCATCAGGATATAATAAACCCCGATGTCGTCGCCCAAAAAGCCTCTTATTCTGTCAAGTACAATCGTTGACTCATCGGGAATCAACATAAACAATACCGCTAAAAACAACGCTCCCGCGAGCGGCACAATCATCGAAATCCAATCTATTTGCAGTTTCTTCATTTTATTACCCCCCTCAACTTCTCATATTCAGCCGTAAAAATCTTACAATAGTCCCGAGCGTAACGGTACTGACGCAAGGTATACTCGCCAAACTCAACGCCCATGTGACGCTTGTATTCACACCAATTGCTCCATAAAAGCCCACACATCGCAATATATGCATAAATTTTCAAACGAATCTCTTGAGGGCAACCCTCTACAAAGTAGCAGTCGATAAGCTTGTCCACGCTTTCCCTATCATAGCCTGCATAGATTGCGAACATGGCGATATCAATATGCGCATCCTGCATGCCTGCATATTCCCAATCAATCAGGCGGATATCTCTGACGCCGTCTTTCCTTATAAACAGGAAATTATCCGAAACCGAATCAATATGCGAAAGCGTCCAATGCTTTGGAGTAGAATCTACATAATCTTTCAGCTTGTAGACCCTCTCTTTGGTTTCTGCGTAGTTGTAATAGCAAGAATCCTCGCCATTCCAAAGGCTTTCGTAAAACTCAATGCGCTCAAACACATCAAATGTATGCTTGACTTGAATATTTTTGTTATGAAACTCTCGCAGCCGCGCCATACATAGCGCGACGCCTGCAAAATTCGCCGGGTTGCAAGGCTTAGCGTTTTCAAAGAACTTTGTTATTTTTATCCCCGTGTCTGAATCTATGTACAAGATATCGTCACTTATAATGAACGGGTTAATCGCTTCATATACATCGTACTCATTGCGCCTGTTAATCAGCATATCTGTCCCTTCGCCGGGCGTTCGCACTATATAGCGCGTGCCTTCATAGGAGAAGATGAACGAGTTGTTTGTCATGCCTTCTTTTATCGGGCGAATGTCTACAACCGTTCCCGGCGGAACATTGCAAGCTTGCGCGACGATTTCAGCAATCCGCTCATCCGCTTTTCCGGGCAGTTCAAAGAAGTTGAAATCTTTTAAGCTCTCAAAACCATAAATATTACCCGACTGCTTGTTCATATAAATCGGCAGCGAGTCCAAATTCTCTTTTAAAACCAGCTCCCAATAATAACGATCCGACTCGCTCCGGTAATAATAATCAACTATAAGCGGCCTCAGTTTAGCCGAAAATTCCGGTGAAAAGTACGCCGGACCAAACATTACCCTCGTGTCAAAGCCACCGAGTGTAATATCTCTAATTCTATCATCTTCGGATGCTTCCACGCACCATTCAGATGTTTCCGCGTCATAATGCACACACGAATGCCAAGACCTGGATTCGTGGGAGTTAAATATATTTTTCGTAATCCAAGTGTCAGGCGCCAGCACATAAGTAGAGTCCAAATATTGCAAAACGCGGTAAAGGCTCGCCAAATTGTTATTCGATGCATACGACGAGTTATAAACCAGCCGCACGCCGTACTTTTGCTTCAAATACTCGAACTTTTCCTTCTTATAGCCCGTGACAACGACTATATCGCTGATGCCTTTTTCCAAGAGCAGCTCTATCTTCTGCTCAATCAGGGGCTTGCCGTAGACTTCTAGTAGCCCTTTGGGCGTTTCGGCTGCAACTTGGATATAGCGCGAACCAACTTCCGCCGCCAAAATTACGGCGTTCTTAACGCGAAACTTGTCCAAATATTCGCGCCCGGCAGGCGTTAGTTCAAGCGGCACGCATGTGGTGGATATAAACCCCTCACGGAGATAGTCGTTTAAGAGTCCATCCACCAACTCCTGCGTAGCTCTAAGTTCAGTTGTTAATTCCTTCGGGGTTATTTCAGGCTTTTCAGCCAAAATCCTGCAAAACGCAACGAACTTATCAACGTTCATTAAATCGTCCCCCTTCCTTAGTGGAAACCTTCTCCTTATTTAATGGTGTTCCAAAAAGTATAACTCTTTACAATGATAATATCAACCTCTTCTCATGCAGTTTGTAGGCATAATGTATAAAATCATGTTTTTTGATGGTGATTTTTGGCTAAAGCGCCGAAAATATTCGACATCTTCTGTCACCTTCTGTCATAAGTCTACAAACAGTGCCATGAGCCCGTACACGATTAATGCAAGCCCCGAAATGATGTGGCTCGCTCTGATTGAAATTCGTGACGCATGCTCGCTTCTCGCCAAATAAAACGATAGCACCGAATAGCCAAAATGAGCCGCCGTAACCGTAAGCGGGATAACAAAAAATGAATAGGGGCGAAAAATAAAAGTAAGCCCCATGGTGATTAACATGGCCTCGAGGCTCATGACAAAACCAACGAGTACAATGGTTTTAAGCGACTCGGATTTTTCCTCGTTTTTTATGCGTCGGATAACAAAGTACTGCAAGATGGTCCAAAGCCCAAGCGAAATGAACGCGAACCCGACAATATAGTCAGGCTCAAACGGGATTAGTTCATAAATATGACCGGCTGCCAGAAAGCCGATGATGCAGAGTATCAAGAGATAGGCATTGATTATAGCAAGATGCAAAAAGCGGCATCGTTTATTAAAGCCAAGCGATAGACCGATGAAAAACGCGTCTATTGAAACGATAAGTCCGGATAAAATAGACAGAAACATGGTTTAGTCTCCTATAATGAAAGTTTGTTGTTGTATTTTATGTTTGTTAGGATTAGTTGTTACGCTTGTTTGGGGGTGGAGATAAAAATTATTAACTTTTCTAATCAAATATGGTATACTATGCGCATATTAGAGAACGCTCCGGCATTCTTTCCTTGACTGCGCAGCAGTACATCGGCAGAAAGCCGACCGCGTGTTATAAAATTGTGCAATGTTTCTATGCGCAATTTTAATGCGGCTTTTGCCGTAGGCAAAAGTGTTGAGAGACCTTTTGAAAGAGTGGTTTTCTTTTGCAAAAGTCGAGCCAGAGGCTGCAAACCATGATGTAATACCCAAAAAGGAGCACCATTCATGACAAAACACGAAATGACTTCAATCGTAGTAGCTCAGCTCGCTACTGATTTGAATTGCTCGCAAGATGATTTCAATAAAGACGGCTTTGTGTTTTGCGAGGCTAAAGAAAACCCTATGCGGCGGCCTTTTCCGCGCAACAGCCGTCACTTTGAGATGCTTACAATGGGCGGATCCGTAATCGTTTCTGCAACAAAAGACATCTTGCCTTTTCTGGAGGAGCAACTGCGCGGCAAAACAAGAGATGAGGCTTTTTGTATGCCTTTTGTGCATGGATGTGGGCTTTATTTCTTGCTGGGCGAGCTTAGCATGATGGTGGCGCCTGATGGCTTTCGGTTTGAATTAGTTGAGCAAGCCGATATTGAGAACCTCTACGCCAACAAGGGTTTTATCCACGCCATTCAATACGATACAAACCATCCGCGCCCTGATGCGCTTGCGATAAAAGTCGAGAAAAACGAGAAAGTCATTGCAATTGCAGGGTCAAGTAATGATTGCGAGCATCTTTGGCAGATTGGCATTGATGTATTGCCACAGTTTAGGGGTTATGGCCTCGCGGCGGCATTAACAAATCATTTGGCAATAGAAATTCTAAAGCGCGGCAAAATCCCATATTACGGGACATCCACTTGCAACATAGCTTCTCAAAATGTTGCGCACCGCGCAGGATTTAGGGTCGCGTGGGCATGTGTTTATCGGGGATTGTTTGATGGGACGCTGACTGCGCCTACGGGGTAGGGGAGTGGCGAGTTTATAGCATACGCATAGGTTAGGGAGAAACGACAAAAATACACCAAGGAGCAAACTAAATGGAAGCAAGTATAATAGCCCTGATAATCGTGGGCATTGCAATCATTTTTTTCATAACAGAGATTATTCCGCTGCCTGTAACCGCTATGGGCGCAGCTTTTGCGATGGCTATTTTTGGCGTTATTTCTTTTAATGACGCAATCGCCGGATTTGGGCATGATGTACCGATGATTTTGATAGGCTCGCTGATTATGGGTGAAGCTTTGCTTGAAACGGGGGCTGCGAATCGGTTCGGGGCAGGCATTATCAAGGCCGTCGGAACGAATCAACGGATTTTTACTACTGTTGTGGTTATTATAACCAGCCTTTTGTCAGCGTTTATGAGTAATACCGTTCTGGTTGCGACAATGATGCCTGTTGTGGCGGCAGCCGCGGCGGCTTCCGGTGGCAAGATTACGAAAAAACATACATATATGGCGATTGGAATTGCTGCGAACATGGGCGGCTCTTTGACGCTCATTTCCACAAGCACAAACCTGCTAGGGCAAGCCATTTTACTCGAAAGTGGCGCCGCAGGCATGTCGTTTTTCGACTTAACTTTAGGCTCGTTACCGCGTGTTATTTTTATCGTACTATTCTACTTCACAATCGGGCAAAAGATACAAGAAAGAGTCTTTAACTTCCCCGAACCTGTTTCGGAATCGGATGGCTCGCAGAACGATATGCTTAACAAACCAGCCTACAAAATGTGGATAACCGTCGTTATTTTTGCGCTGATGGTCGTGGGTTTTGTAACATCAATTTGGACATTAGGAACGGTCGCAATGGTCGCGGCGCTTGCGTGTATTTCGTTTAGATGCATCTCGGCGAAGGACGCTTTGCGGCGAATTGATTGGGGAAGCGTGCTTTTAGTAGCAGGCTCTTTGGGCTTTGCGTCGGGGTTAGAAAGCAGCGGCGCGGGCGCGCTTATCGCGGAAACTGCAATTGGCTTCTTAGGCAGTGACATAAGCGTGTTCTCATTACTTGTCATATTCACATTGCTCGCCGTGGTCATGGCGAACTTGATGTCGTCAACCGCCACCATATCCATCCTTGGACCGATTGGCGTGTTTATGTTCATTAGCTTGGGCTATGAGCCGCGTATGCTGATTATGGCTCTTGTTTGGTCAATCAACCTTGCCTTTGCAACGCCTATCGGCACTCCACCTATCACAATAACGCTCGCAGGCGGATATCGTTTTAGCGATTATGTGAAGGTTGGCGGCGGGTTGGTGGTTGTTTGTACGTTACTTACGATTGTTATGTATCCTATTATATTTGGGTTGTTTTAGGCAGCTTTGATATGCAAAAATGGGCGCGGTATTTTCACCGCGCCCATTTCTATCAGCTTTTAGTGTCTTATTAAAACCGTATTGCTCCCTGAATCCCAATTTACCTCCGCATCCAAAGCCTCCGCTATAGCGCGTACAGGTACAAACGCTCTTCCATCTCTTATACTCGGCGCAACGTCAAAGCTTATCGTGTGCCCGTTTCGCGTCATTTCGCTCTCGCTAATTGACATCATAATCGTGTCTGCTCCTCTTGTTGCCGTTATGGTTTGGGAAGCCGCTTCCCAATAGACATCCGCACCTAACGCTTCAAATATCGCGCGCATAGGCACGAGGATTCGCCCGTCTTCGATAATCGGGTTCTGGTCGAACATGATGTATCTGCCGTCGATATTTACCCTTATCAGATTTCTTAGAGGGTTTTTGATAAATGCGTGGAATGGGTCAAGATACGGATTTTCGGGCAAGTCAAAAATCTCATTGTCAAAAACCATAACAAATGCGAGTCCCTCGGAAAAGCTGCTTACAAAATTAAACTCCAAAGGCACAACAACATTACCGCTCCTATCGATAAAGCCCCACATATCATCAATGCTGACCGCCGCAAGCCCTTCACTAAATCCTAATGCGTGTTGAAATGTTATCGGGATAACTATGTCGCCGTTTTTGTCCACAAAGCCCCATTTACCGTCTCTGCGTACAGCTGCTAAGTCTTCGCTAAAATACATTACTCCCTCAAACCGACCAAGATAAACGACGTTTCCATCTTGCATATTAAAAGCAGCTATTTCATGACCAATTTCTATATAGAGTATTTCGCATACAAAGCCGGTTGCGCCGATGCTGGAATTATACTCTATATCAGTTACATATACTATCTCGCCCGACCTGTTCATGAAAGCTATTCTCGCCGGCAACTCAGACCTAGGGCTCACTTCACGAGATGGCTCTCCAAGCCAAGCAATTACAGGGGCAAAATCCTCTATAAAGTGATCAAGTACGCCCCATGTGGCTAAAGTAACGCGTGAAGTATCCACGCCTAGTACGTTATGGGCAAAACGAGCGTCTGTTATAATTTTTGCACCGCTTCTGTCAACAAAAAAACTTGACCCATCAACAGACACATCTCCTATAATCGCGGCAATCCCATTTTGACCAAAGCCGCTTACCCAATCATTTTCTATAGGAACGATTACTCTGCCGGTTCTGTCAATGATACCAAACTTACCATTATTTTCAACGGTAGCCATCCCCTCGTTAAAACCAAACACTCGCTGATATATAAGTGGAACTACTTCATTGCCATTTCTATCGACAAACCCCCACTTACCTTCAGCATTAGACACCGCCGCAAGCCCTTCACTAAAAAGATGAACCTGCTCATATATCAAAGGAACAACCACATTTCCATTTATGTCAATAAAACCCCACAAATCATTTTTTTGGACAGCAGCCAAGCCATCATTAAATGCATATCCACGTTGGAGTATGGTTGGAATAACCACATTACCTTGCATGTCGATATAGCCTATTAATCCATATTCATCATTTACAGATGCGCGCCCCTCGCTAAAAGGGCTCGTAATTCCTAGTCGCTCCGGGATAACAACTCTGCCGTGTACATCCATAAAGCCTGTCGTCGCCCCTCTTGTAGAGCTAAAGCGCACTAATCCATCTTGAAAAACGCCTAAAAAATGACGCTGCCCCGCCGGATAATCCGGATATATCGCAAACTCAATAGGTAGGGGAGCCGCGAATGTCGTTAGCGGAAAGCTAAGGAGTAACAGCGCAAACACGACAATGAATTTACTTAGCATAAGATGACCCCTTTTCTGTTTGTTATATAAGTTGTATGTTTTAATCGTAGCCTTATTCACCAATATACCCCAGAGCCCTCAAAGTCTGCGAAATCGCCTTCTCCAAAAGCTCCCGACTACAAGCAATATTAATCCGAATAAAACCTTCACCCAAAGGGCCGAACTCATCACCGAAAGTCGGCGCGACGCCTGCCTTGTTTATGAAAAAGTCCTTGAGCCCATCAAGCTCAAGCCTCATTTCGCGGCAATCAAGCCACATCAAAAACGAACTTTCCGCAGGACATGCTCTAATTTGCGGCACATCTTTAAGCGCATCTTCCACAAACGCGCGGTTTTTCGCGACATAACCTATCGTCTGCGTAAGCCATGCATCACCATGCTTATATGCCTGCTCAAAAGCAATCGTTCCGAAAACATTGTCAAGCCGCGTCTGCGCCGTATACATCGCGGCGTTGTATTTTTCGCGGAACCCATCGTTTGGAATAATCACCGTACTCATTTGCAGCCCTCCAAGGTTGAAGCATTTATTAACTGCGTAGAATGCGATGATATTGTCATTCGCCTCAGGCAAAATCGTATGAATCGGCAGATGCTTGTTTCCCTCAAATACAAAGTCCGCGTAAATTTCGTCAGACAAAATCATCATTCCGTATTTTTGACTGATTCGAATAAGCGGCTCAAGTTCGTCACGGCGAAACACTCGACCGGTCGGGTTATTCGGGCTTGATAGTATGAATGCTTTCGCGCCGTCCCGGGCTTGTGCTTCGATATGCGCTATGTCAAGTGAATATTCGCCATCCGCACCCACTTTCATTGGCGAGTAAATAAGCTTCCTATCTGAGCCGTCCACAACGTCATAAAACGAGGCATAATCAGGCGTTGGAACGATTATGCTATCGCCCGGCTTGGTTGTAAGTTGCACAATTTGCAAAATCGCATAGATAATACCCGGCGGGGAGAAGGTGAGCCATTTGGGGGCAACGTCAAAGTCGTGCCTGCGCCGCATCCAGCCCAAAAATGCGTCAATATAGCCATCTTCACGCACAGTATAGCCGTAAATCGGATGTTTCGCGCGTTCAATCAATGCGTCACTAATCTCCTTCGCGCAAGGAAAGTCCATATCTGCAACCCAAAGCGGTATCACGTCTTCTTTGCCAAAATACTCGAGTGATTTGTCCCATTTAAAGGACTTTGTGTCTTTGCGACTGGGTAGTTGGTCGAATAAATTATTCATGTTTACCGCCCTTCCATAAAATTTACACAAAAGCTTCCGGGATAGTAACGGAAGCCTGCGACTTTTATTGATCTGTCAATTAAGCTTTGCCAAAAGATTTGTTGGCAGATCAATGGTAATATTCTCCAAGCAATGAATCTATAGTAAGAGTCCTTTTGCAGTTAGGATAACTCGAACATCCCACAAAGTATCCGTGTATACCATCGCGCAACTTCATCTGAGCATCGCAATTTTCGCAACTAACCATGGCGGCCTCTACCATGGCATCCAAAACTGCATGTTCTATCTCATCTTTTGTATAGCCTTCAAACCGAGCGATGCTCAGTCTGATTTTGTCATATAGATTATTCACAAACTCGTCTCTTTCGACAACTTTGTCCTGCAAATGGGTCTTATCATCCAGTTCTATCGCTAACAACGGCTTGAGCGTCTTCAAATCGCACAAAAGAAAGTCTATGTGCTTTTGGGCTATTTTATTAAAGCTACTATGCCATCCACTAGATTCTATACCTCCGGCGTATCTGTTCAAAGTAACCTCTATAAAATCCGCAAGCCGTGGCTTGATCGCAACATATAAGTTGTATTTTTGAGCAATAGGCAAAAGCATATGGAAAAAACTCTGTTCTCTTTTTGTGAGAAGACCTTCACTGGTCAAGGCATAGTCTAGGTTCGCTTCAACATCGTATTTGTGACTGCCGCCTTGAAGGTCTTCCGACAATTCATACGCCTCATTTGAGGTGTTTCTATATGAAAAAAGACCTATCAGCCACTTTATAAATTTTACAACAATCAACACGATAAAAACCGCAATCGCAATAATAATTAAAATCGCTATTGTATCCAGTGAAAACGCCACATCCAAAGCTCTGTCCACATTTTCCAAATTCATAAGTCTTTTCCTTCCTAATCCGGATCATAAATATACTCCAGCCCATTATCTTTAACTCTAGTATAAATCAAAACGCCCGTAAGCAAAACCATATTAAACACACGCCAAATAACATCCGGAGAAAACTCATTTGTAATCGCGTTGCCGATGAATAATACTAACGGAAGCGAGATTAAGAGCCTGAATATGTATAGCCCGAAAATTCTAAGTTTTAATAGAGCCGTGTATAAAATAAAGCAAGCAACAACACATAGTATAACAAACACCATATGCCACTCCAGTTCCACCCACACAAACAGACCGATCAGCCCAATAATCGCCACGTAGTCAAAATATGCAAGTACTTTCGCCACTATCGGAATTGCCAGTACCGCTAATAAAATTGCAACTATGACTAATGTCAGCATGTGGAATCCTCTTTTCTGTTCGGTTGGAGTTTTTAATTATGTATATATGTATTATATATCATGAGGGTTCTTTGGGCTTGACTTTTGAAAACGAAAATCATTTTTTCAAAAGGTCTCTCTGTGCAATTTAGGTAAGAACGCTCTGTGGCGTTCTAGTTATGTACGCATTATATCATGATTATACGTGTTTTGTAAATTATAGTCGAATTTTTTTGTAAGTAAATAAAAAAAGACCTCTAACTGCATTTCAATTAAAGGTCTTTTAATTGCGGAGGCAGGATTTGAACCTACGACCTTTGGGTTATGAGCCCAACGAGCTACCAGCTGCTCCACTCCGCGTTATTGTTGGCAATTTATGGTTTAAATAATGTAATGCATGTATCGCCTAGATGACAAGACCAGCACATACCTGGTGTTGCATCGAGTCCAGGGCGAGCAGGAGCAAAAACACATAGAGGATTAGTAAACATCATAGCCGCTATAAATGATATTGTTATAAACGCCACCGAAGCTGCCCCAAACCTCGCAAGAAATCTTTGTAACATATACAAAGCCATGCCTTTAACATCTCTTAACATACTCATCATCTCCTTGTATTACTAACAAGCAAGACTCGACTACAATTATATTTGTTGTACGTTAGCTCATCCACACCAACGCAACTAAACAGGGAAGGGAATTAGTAAGAAGAATTGTGAGTTTGGCTTGTGCCTAGCTCTGTTCGCAGTATTAGTATAACCTAACCTCTGCGATATTCGGATACTGTTCTTTGACAAACGCATATCCATGATTAAAAGCAAACGCTCTCATCATAATTATCAGTCAT
>Ga0123355_10000367_pt1 | contig 58449 bp, 57 predicted proteins | sample TergutEmb28metaG_3_FD_89872 | JGI IMG/M metagenome (GOLD analysis project Ga0123355, IMG submission 89872) | Embiratermes neotenicus P1 segment gut microbial communities from Petit-Saut dam, French Guiana - Emb289 P1 | ecosystem: Host-associated > Arthropoda: Insects > Digestive system > Gut ... | reverse complement strand
TCTGCTAAAGCAGACATACCCAAACGCTACCTAGGAAGAAGAGTCTACATCATAATAACCAAAGAGGCGGGGACACACAAAGAATAAAAAACCCTTCATCTACAAACAGCTAAACACATACTACTAGATTGAATATGTTGCGGGCAGTTATGGCAACGGTTGGTATTCCCATAGCAGCAAATAGCATATGGTCGCCCATAGGCCAGGGTTCGATTTGCTCAATACCGGGGGTTCTTTTTACATAGTCCAAGAGTTGGTTCTCAAGTTCTGGCGGGCAGGCATAAAAAGAGATGGACGTAGCGCTGTCTCTTAAGCCTATGCCGTCTAGATTCACCGCCAAGAGGTATTCCGGCGAGAGTCTCGATAGGTATGCCATTTCACCGGGAGTGGAATAGTAGTCTTCACCATTTAGTAAAACAATATCAATCTGAAAAGAACAGACGTTGGAGGTGAGAGATTCTGCTAAGGCCAACAGAACAGATACCCCCGAAGCATTGTCAAGAGCGCCAGGTGTTGTTGGCTTTGTGTCTATGTGCGCTGAAAAGCATATTTTATCACGTCCAGTTCCATAGGTGGCGATCACGTTATGAGCTTTTGCTGGGATTCGTTTTGTGGTGAGGGTTAGTTTCGCTTTCCGAGTAGTACTTTGTAAAAAGGTATTCAGCATATCCGCGCATACCACACCGCAGGGGATGTTAAAATCTCCATCCTGTATGATGTGTTCTTTATGTGGGCTGACCACAATGATGGCCTTGGGATTTTTTTCTTCCAGTAAAGCTATGATTTGTTTGTGTTCATCAGGGTTATAAAATTCAAAGTTTTTTGGCATCAAGGGTTCTTTGCACAATTCGCCATAGATAACCGCTATCTTGTCGGTCAACTCCGCCTTTTGAAGCGCCGCTACTGTAGCAATACAGATAAAGTCGGCCTTAACGTCGCAGAGAAGCGAATATTCCGCGGGCTCCACTGGCACCTCCTGATCATCAACCAACAGCAATGCACCAGAGTTGAGCCAATCAATACAGTCAAACTCCTGCTTATGTACCTGAAACCCACATTTTTGCAACACGGCAAAAGCGTAATCAACCGCTTCTTTATTTTTAGTGGAACCAGTTGGCCTTGCACCAATTTTTTCACAGAACCACTCCATGTGTCCCTGTAATGAAACCGCAGGATCTCTCAAAGAAACACCCCTTTTTTAAAATAATACAGCAGTATAAAGCTTCTCTGATTAAAAAAATAAAGCGAAACACCCGATATATTGAGTGGTGGACGCCGATTTCAAGCGATTTTACGCTTTGAAATTGAGTTTGCCGTTGTTTACAGTTATCAGCTTTCTTTGCCGGAATTGGCCCGAATTTTTGTGTCTGCCTTAATGTACTACACCATTAACGACCTCAACTCATCTTCAACAGCGAACGACGAAATAGTTGCAATTACCGAGATGACGTTAACGCTACACCAACCCTTAAATCAGCAAATATGGGTAGTTCCATAGAAGCAAAAAATATAGTTTTTACTTCTTGTCTGTGTATTTGGGCCTTAGTTTGCGTTGCAGTTTTGTCCCTTCTTTGAGGAATAGCAACATGGCTACCAAGGTTATTGCTGTTAAAAACCAGAAACTTGTTTCAACCACTATACTTTTAATAATTAAGCTAAGGAGTATTGTACTTATTTCTGCAGCAAAGGCACCTATAAAAAAGAAGGAGTAAAGCATTAATTGTGGCAGGAGGTTTTTGCCGACCCACACATGTCCATCAATAGATGCTTTCTTCTTGGGGATGTAGTCACCGTTACTGTTTTTCTCTATTAAGTCAAGGTTTTCAAGTTTTTGGAGGTGGTAGTGTGCGACACTTGTGCTGCTAAGTTCTACGCCCCTAGTTATTTCTCTTGTTCCCACTGGCCCATCTGCACGGGCAATGAAAGTATAAACGCTTAATGCAGTGCCTTCCAATTCGTTGCCAGCCAATTCTGTATTCTCCTCCTGTTGGTTGTTGGTTTACAGTATTACGGTATGAAGGCCATTGGGGCTTCTATAGTAAGGAATTTTTCGTGGTCGTTGCGGTGATCGTTTTCGTATATCGCTCTGCCCATATTATCTAACTCTGACAGCTCTATATGGCACAAGACATCGTTGCTAGTGGGTGTGGTTGCAATTACTGATGACGTGTTGGGGTTGCTTGGATGTTTGTATGTTACCTGCAGTATTCTGGTGACATCGACATAGATTGTTTCGGCGTTTCTTAGGTCGGTTAGTGCTTGTGCTGTTTTTTCACCATTAGATTCAGATAGAACGGGACCACCACCCATTATTTGATGACCCCTTGTAGCTGTGCTCTCTTCAGTAGAAAAATAACATACTACACTCTCTTCGACGTAGCCGAGTGTTTTGGTGAAGTCATATACTGTTCCGTCTGCAAAGGTATAGGTATTCTTGTCGCTGTTCCACTCTGCAATTGCACTGGTGATACCGTTAGGTGAGTTTGAGTCGGGTACACTTCCAGCAATTGCAACACTATGGGTCATGTTAAGAATTGAGCCCTGATCAGTGTAGAAATGGAAGTTATAGACTTCTATTTTTGCGTCCACATTTTTAAGGTTGGCTCCTTCAGGTGTTATGTCGTAGCACATACATACGTTAATACTGCCTGTGTCAGGGATTTCAGAGTGGATAACTGTTCCATTTGGATAGATAGTAGTTACATAGGGTTCATCATATAGAGTTTCAGTATGTGGGATAGCGGTAATATACATCATGGTAGGGTTAAAGAACGGTGTATTTTGAGTTTCACCCGCTACACTGAGCGTTAGGTATGATAGAGGCAGAATTGTGGCTATTCCGATTGCTATGGCAAATATGCTGTAAAGCAACATTCTTTTTTTATTTTTAATTTGTTTTTCCATCAATGATAACCTCGAGTTTTTTCGGTTTGCATTTGTTTTTCCTCGGGCTGGTATTCTCGGGGCAATATATAATTTGATGTTTAGAACACTTTTTACTTAAAGTGTTCTAACTTTAGAACAGATGATGTTTGTTTTAGAAAATATTACTTATTGTCGCAGTGGTGTGTTGAAGAGTAAACTGCTTAACTGTGACCTTGTTAAGGTGATATCGCATTTTTTATTTTAGCGGTTTTAGATTTTTTGGATTTCTGGAGAACTGTAGTTGTTTGGTTCTGTCTGCAAAATAGATTGGTGTGCTGGGTGTTGGTGTGAGAAAGGGTTAGTGTTGTGATTTTTGTGATGATTTGATCATAAAACATTTGCGTTTTATAAAAAGAGTATTCGCCTGTAATCAGGTGGTTCGTGTAGTAGGAATTCTACACACATTTTACGATTTAGCACTAGCTATCCATTGTTCAATGCTAAAACATCTCCTCGAGTCCACATTCGCTACAACACCAAACCACAAGTCCATTCAATGAGGTTATCCAGCGCTTTAAACGACAAAGTAAATCTAGAACAATAGCAAAACAAATAACACTTTTTAAAACCTTAATTATGAAAAAAGGAGCGAATACACCCCCAATCGCGAACAGGGGACAAAAGTGCGGAGGGTGGGATTTGAACCCACGAACCCCTGCGGGATAAGAGCCTCAGTCTTACGCCTTTGACCATGCTGGGCGACCTCCGCTAGATTCTGCTCCATCTGAGGCATGCGGAGATATAGAATCACCCAGCCCATTTAAAGGCTTTACGGGAAACAGTAAACAAGTTCCAAGGCTTGTTTTTTACAAGCGAGAAATGCCTAAATGCTTACTCGCAAATTAGAAAGGGATCTCTGGCTTGGCGAGATAGTGTTTTGAATATAATCACCATACGCCGCCTTTTTCTGCAGTATCCAAAGGGTGAACAAATGGTAGATGTTTGCTTGTTACATCTTTTCTGGCGCAACCACACCTATGAGGTTTAGTGCGTTTTTTAGGACCGTTTGGATTGCTTTCACCAGTGCCAAACGGGCTTCTATGAGGTACTGTGAGTCGGCTTTGAGCACGGGATAGGCGTTGTAGAAGGTGTTGAATTTATCGGCTAGGCTATTGGTATAGTCGGCTATCAGGTTGGGTTTGAGGTATTCGGTGGCTTCGATAAACATGTCGGGAAACCCTGCTAGAACTAAAACTAGTTCCTTTTCTAGCCGTTCTGAGAGTAATTCAAAGGAGGTTGTTTGGGGTTCAATTGTGGCTTTCCGTAGGATACTGCTGGCTCGGGCATGGGTGTATTGTACATATGGGGCGCTGTTGGTTTCGAAATTAAGTACTCGTTCCCAGGTGAATATGACGGGTTTGCCGGGGTCCACATCGACAAGTGCATATCGAACAGCACCTAGGCCTACAAAGTCGGCGATGCTATGTTTTTCTTCTTCGCTTAGCATAGGCGAGCGTTTGGAGACTTCTTCGTATGCACGTTTGACGGCTTCGTCGAGTACTTCGTCAAATGTGATGTAGCGGCCGCGGCGGCTACTCATCTTGTAACCGGGCAACGTGACAAGATTGTAGGCAAAGTGTATCAAGTTCTCGGCTTCTCTACCATAGTTCATGGCATAGAGAGCGAGTTTAAGCTGGAGTTGTGCTAGTGATTGTTCCATACCGATGACGTTTATGACTTTGTCGGCGTGTTGGAATTTCCAGATGGTGTAGGCTATGTCGCGGGTTGTGTAGAGTGTGGTACCATCCGCGCGGACAAGGGTGAGGGGGGGAATTTCGTTGTTTGGGCTCAATCCAAGTTTGTCTTTGAGGTCAAGTACTTGGGTGACTTGGTCGGCGTTAAACTGCAACACCCCTTTCTCGTTGAAGATAAACGGGGTTGTCTTAAGTTTAGCCATGACTTCGCTGACTTGGGGGGTCCACACAAAGTCGCTCTCCCAATCCCACGAATCGTAGGTAACGCTAACGCGGTTCATGGTGGCTCGAAAGCCATCAAGGCAGAGATCACTGACTTCGCGGATAAGTTCCTTTGCCGCTTGTTGCCCGTCCTCATATGCCCGGTTGAGACGGTTGATTTCTTCTTCGGGATTTTCATCCGCGTTGATTTTTGTTACCAACATTTCAAAGAGTACGGGGTATTTCTCTTTGAGTTCGGCGGCAATGGATATCCATTCGTCGAGTTCTTTGTTTGCTTTGACTAAGTCGTCGGCATTATGTAACGCATTAGCTTTATCTCGGGCTTGCTTGAGGCGGTTGATTTCGACGATACATGAGGTTACGGTATAGATTTTGCCTACAAATAAGTCGGGTTTCTCAGTGGGTTTAGGCCTGCCTAGTTTCAAATAACCATATGCTACAACAGATGATTGGCGTCCAACATCATCGATATAGTAGTGCCGGGAAACTTGGTGGCCTCTGTATTGGAGGATACGGGCTAAAGCGTCACCCAGCATGGGGTTGCGGGCCTGCCCGATATGGATTGAATGTAGGGGGTTGACACTTGTGTGTTCCACGATGATTTTTTGGGGAGTATCGGTTTTTACAGAGCCGTATTGGTTGTTTAATTCTTTGATGGATTGTAGAGTGAGTGCGCTAAACTTGGTAAAGTTTACATGGAAATTTATGTATCCGCCGCCTGCAGATACAACCTTGTCGATGAGGTTAAATTTGGATTTGTCAATTGATGCAACTAGATGCTCGGCTAAGGCGGGTGGTTTCTGGTTTAGTTTTTTGGCTAACTCAAAACATAACGATGTTGCTAGTTGACCATAATCGAGGTTTGGGGTTTTTTTGAGGCTGATAGGGGGTAGTGTGATTTCGGGAAGAGTTTTTGTTATAACATCTGTTAATACGGTTTGGCATTCTTGGCGGAACAACTCGAAGGGATTTTGGGCAATCATCGACTTTGCACTCCATTTTTAGAGTAGTAACCGTGTGGCGGCTATATTTTAAATGCGTTAGCACATTTATGTGTCTAATGGATTACTGGTCTGATAAGAAGACTATTTAGTTAGAAGTTGGTGTGCAGGCACACGTAATAGCGTAGTGTGTAAGAATTGTGCAGGACATTTTATAGAGGTTCTTTGTTGAGATCGTAGGGAGGTGGGATTGAGGTTTGTGTTAGGAAAACCTCAGGGAGTTTAGAAAGTTGGTTTTTTTTGTTTTTTAGCGATTGCGCGTTGGTTGAGGGCGTCTAATTTTTCTGCAACCCGTTCAGAGCGCTGTTCTGCTGATGCGATAAGGGGTTTCCAGTCTTTCTTTTTGACTATGGCGGTTAACTGGTCGGCTTGTTCGGGTAACTTTTCTAGGGCATTGTTGAAGCGTTTGTCTGCGGCTTCATCGGATTCTACGGTTTCGAGTGCTTCTTCGGGGCAGGTTTTGATGCATTGGGGATCGCCTTCGCAGAGGTTACAGGCGATGGCTTTGCCGGTTTCTGCATGGATGGTGATTCCACCGTGCGGGCAAGCTTGGACGCACCAGTCGCAACCTTTGCATTTTTTCTCGTCTATTATAAGGAGACTGTTGACCTCTGATTGGCTGATTGCACGTTCGGGACATGCTTTTACGCATCGTGCGTCTATGCACCCACGGCAGGTTAGGGCAAAATTGAAGACAGGCACCATTCGGACGACACGGATTCTACTACGAATCGGGTTCCAGTTGCCTTCACCTTTCTCTGTGGTACAGGCATATTCGCAGACGCCACATCCAATACATTTGCTTGGGTCCACTGAGACGAATTTTCTAGGCAAGGTTTTAGCGGACATTGAGATTCAAACCTTTTTGGTGTTAGATTATCACTGTGCATTGTCTGCTTTTATGCATTACCCAAGAAAAGGGGGTTTTTTAAGTCAAAAATCAATGGAGCACAAAGGGTTGATGTGTATATTACACGGCTACATTTTCTGCTAACTATCAGGGTTAGGGGTGTTTTCGTTTGTTTTTTGTGGGAGAGTTAGGTTCTTTTCTCCTGAGAGAGCTTTTTCTAGGGCTATGGCTCTTTGGGCAACTATTTGTGCTTCGGCATTTATTTGGGGGTTTTTCATTTCTTCTCTGCGTTTCTCATTGGATTTTAAGATGAGACGCAGGAGATCAGAGTCGTATGCTTTGAGCAGAAGTTCTGTGTTGGGGATGAGGCAGTGTCCCCCGATGTAGCCGGGAAACATTATGGGGCGGTCGTAGCGTTGGCGATGGGTATCTTCGAGGAAATCAACAGTGTCGTTGAAGTCAGCGTTGAATGCGCGGGAGATGCGGTGCATTTCTTGGAAGCAGGTAATCATCCAGGCGCGGTAGGTGGTTTCAAAGATTTTAGCTAATTCGGTTTCGCGGCAGCTTTTTAGTACTCGGACTTGGAGTCCTAGGGTTTTAAAATGGGTTTTGGCTGCTTCTGCAGCAAGGGGTGTGGCGCCGCCGACGTATTTGGGCCAGCGTTTCATCTCCCAAATCATGTGCTCTGCGCTTATGTGGACGCCGCGTGCAGGAGAGTGGACGACTAGGCAAGTACATTTTTCTGCAACTTTGAGGGTTGTTCCTGGAGGTACGGTACTGTTAATTATGACCAGTTTAGGTTGATACTGTGTGGCATAATCAGCGAGGATTTCGGCGAATTTCTCGGGGTTTCCGCATGGGAGGGCAATCTGTAAAACATCAATTTTGTGTGGAATTTTGTTTTTATCTTGGTTGAGCGTCTGCATTTTAGCTTGGTCTAAATCTAGACCGTAAACCGTAAACGCGGCGTTCTTTTCAGTGTAGAGTGAGAAAAGAGTATGGCCTATTTCGCCTAAACCGATGATGAGAACTATTTCGTGAGTCATGCTGATGCCTCAGTTTAGAAATCCATGAGTTTTAAAACTATTTAAATCTGGAGTACAAAAAGACAGGTATGCAGAATTCAAAGCGAGGCGTTGGTATAGTGGCAGGTGCTAACGTAGAAATCGGTGTGGACTGTGCGATTTGGAACTATGTCATCATAGGTGAAGGCACCAAAATCGGCGCTGGCACTGTTGTGGGTAGCTTTGTTGATCTTGGCAAAAACGTCACCGTAGGCAAAAATTGCAACATACAGGCTCATGTCACCATCTCAAATGGGTGTGTGCTAGGCGATAATGTGTTTATTGCCCCCAACAGCAGCTTGCTAAACGATAAATATCCCAAAAGCAGCTACCTTACGCCGCCTGTCATCCAAAATGATGTAGCTATCGGTGGCGGAGTGACTATTCTGCCCAATGTCATAGTTGGCGAAAAAGCGGTGGTGGGTGGTGGAAGTGTTGTTACTAGTGATGTACCAGCTAGAACTGTTGTCGCTGGGTGCCCTGCCAAGAAGGTTATGACCCTTGAGGAGTTTGAGGCTAAACGAGAGGAATTCTTAGCACAGAAACGTAAGGTGCCGCAATGAGAGTCTGGTATGACGCCTGTACGGGAAAACAGGTCCGCTATGCAACGGCTATAGCTAAAAAATTCAGAGCCGTGGGACATGAAGTTATCTTTACCACTCGTGAGCATCCCGATACGATTCCGTTGGCAAAAGAGTTAGGCGAAGATCCCATCGTTGTTGGGAAATATGCCCCTGCAACGCTTACTTCAAGGCTTGAAGAGAGCGCGGAACGTATCATCCAGTTTGCAAGGATGTTTAGAGATAAAAAACCTGATGTGGCGGTTACTCATCAATCAGTAGAGTTGTGTCGAGTTGCTTTTGGTTTAGGTATACCCATCATAACCACCGCCGACACGCCTTATGCATACGCCGTAAACCGTTTAACGTTGCCTTTTGCACACACGGTAGTGGTTTCTGAGGCTCTGCCTAAGAGTTTCACATCAGATAACTGTGCTAACAATGTTGTGGTCTTTGGTGGTGTCGATGAGGTCGCATGGATTAAGGGCTTTAAACCCAAAAAAACAGTCGATACCAAAAAACCTCTGATTGTAGTTAGACAGATAGAAAACAAAGCGGTTTACGCAGATAAAAAGCAAGATAACGTCAAAACATTGGCGCAACAACTCGCTGAACTGGGAAACGTTCAAGTTATCCAAAGATACAACGAAAACGAAGAAATGTTTAGGGGAAAGCAGGGGTTTGAAGATACCGCCGATTTGGTGGCAAACGCAGATTTGGTAGTCAGCTATGGCGGTACCATCACAAGAGAAGCGGCATTACAAGGAGTGCCCAGCATCGGTATCTCAGATATGGCAAAAACCTATGTCAATACCTATCTTACCCAAAAGGGCTTTCCACTGTTTGCAACAGTAGAGGACAAGGTGATTGAGCTGGCCAAGCAGTATCTGGGCAAACGGTTTGATGTTGCCGATAAACTCGCCGCACTTGAGAATCCGGTGGATGTCATTGCAGATATAGCTGAGAATATAGTAGCTAGACACAAACAACTGTGATCCGATCGCCGGCGCTGACCCGGTATTTTCCAGCAAAACAGCCTTGATTTAGGGCAAGTTCCAAGAACCCATGACTGCCAGCCAGTAGGGCGGCTTCTTTGGGTTTAATCTGGGCGTAGGTTTCTGCCAGCGGCAACTCAAGCACAACAGAGGCCAGAGTCACTTCCACTGTTTGGGCCTGGAGTTGATCGTTGGGGATGTTGGTTATTGCATTGCCAAAACTGTCCACATACAGGATTTCACCGCTTAAAGCGCCGTTTCTACGCTCCAAACTAGTGAATGGGGGTGTGATGGGGTGGGTTATTTTTGCTCCAAATTCTGCTGCTGAAACGCCCTGATCGAGGTGTGCTGCGGCTGGCGCAAAAATGTCTCTGCCGTGGAAGGTTTTTGAGAGCTTTGGTAACCTAAATTTGGGGTTGGAAAGTTCATAGATGTGTTCTATGCCTTGCTGTTGTGCGGCCAGCATCAAAATGCCGTTGTCAGGTCCTACAAAAAAAGCCTTTTTTGTCTGCACTACAATTGCTAGTCGGTCTGTGCCCACGCCAGGGTCCACAATTGCCACATGTACACTACCATCGGGAAAGTAGGGTGTAGCTGAAGCCAGCACAAAAGCGCCCATGCGTATGTCAAACTTGTCTACGTCATGGGTTATATCGATGATTTTAGCATTTGGATTTATGGTGTATATGACGCCCTTCATTTCTGCGCTATAGGGATCTTTTAATCCAAAGTCGGTGGTTAAGGTTATCATGATTAGCCGCCATGGACAACGGGAACAAAAACGATTTCGTCATTGTCGCAAAGTTTTGTTTCATAGCCGTCTAGAACGCTAATTTCTCTGCCGTTAACTAGAATAAGGGAGTTGGATCGGGCATCGTTTAACGCTAAATCAGAGAAAGTGGGTTTGAGCGTCGGAAACTCTTGGCAGATGGTTTCTATGACAGTTTTTATGGAAGCACCATCGTTGAAGCTAAGGGTTAGCTGGGTTTTTCCTGAAATGTGACGTAATGCACCGAGGAATTTTATGTTTAAGAGCATCTTGGCACCTAAACATAGAACAAGGTTTGTATAAAGTTTAACTCTAAAGTCACCCATTGTGTGAATGTATTGATCTAAAAAGAAAGAAAATATTGGGGTCTCATTTTCTGTTTGAATGTTTTCTTTGTTTAAACACAATTATGCCTACAATCGCGACAACTAAAAGCACAACAACAGCAACTATCACTATCAAGTCAACAGTAGTCAATGACGACAAAAAGCCTTGGGAAGTATCTCCGTTTAATTCCATAGAGACTTTGTGGGTGCTGTGGTGATAGCCTATGGTTACTATCCATACATCGCCCTCTGAGATGATGCTGTAGGATATTTCTTGTCCGTCTAAGTATACCTTGAGGTTTTCCACATCTGATATGAGTGATTTTGGAATGCATGTCTGGACAAAACCTGCGGTTCCGGATTCACCTGATACAGTGAAAGATATTTCCTCTTTAGCTGAGTTAAAGGCGAGTTCAGAGAGAGTAGAGTTTGAAGACACAGAGAATATGTTTGAATCTTCATTTGTTTTGTCCACTATTTCCATTGGTGTCACGGCAAAGTTCACTGTTGTACCAACGCCTGAGTAGACCTCATCGCCTGTCCAGATGCCTTTGACGATATAGTTACCAGAGGCAGAAGGCATCCACACAGCAGAAAAGGCACCGTCATCATCGGTTAGTAAATAAGCCAGGTCATGCCAAGTTGAGCCACCGTTTGCACTGTATGAAAAAGATATGCCTGCACCGGTTAGGCCTATCTGATCATATGCTAAGACACCCTGTAGTTGTACTCTAAATCCAGATACCGTTGTTGAGCTTGTACAGTAGAATGCTAGGCTCGGAGCTGGAAGGCCAGATACAGGCGGTGGAGCGGGAGTTTCAGGTGATCCGGATGGCTCAGATATAGATATGTTGCCTGCAAAGAATGCACCCAGTTGTCGGTCTTGGGTCATGGGCACAGTTATGCTTGTTCCAAGTCCTTGGTATTCTCCATCAAGGTACCAGCCGCTAAAGGTACATCCGGGAGCCGGCTGTTCGGAGATAGTTACAATAGAACCGTAGGTGTAATTCCATATTCCAGCCATTGGAGCAGTCGTGCCACCTTGTCCAGGGTTGTTTGTGATGGTCAGGCATACGGTCCTGACACTAAAGGCAGCAGTTAAAACATAATCCTGTGTCATGGTTATGGGGATGCTTGATAGCTTGCCTTGGTAAACACCGTTTAGGTACCAGCCATCAAATACGTAACCAGGATTAGTGTATGCTTGGGCTATGATAGTGGAACCGTAATAATAGTATCCTGGGCCGGGAGTTACGTAACCTGCGCCAGGTAGAGTCACTCTTATACTTAGATTATTCTGAGATATGGTGTAGTAGTATTGAGCTGATGCTGTTGAAAATGTTCCCAAAAGTAGGAAAATCAATAAAATACTAGCCTTACAGGCACTTGATTTCATAGATTTCACGTTAAACACATAAACAATCGCATATATATAAGCCTATAAGGTTAAAATCAATATATATTTTGTAGTACGATAAGTTGGTTTAACATTTCGCCGCTCATCACAGGGCATTTGTGAAAACACGCCCAGCGTCATGCCGTATGGATTAGTTTTTAATATTCTGTTCAGTCTCCAAAAGTTCAGAAAAGTTTCGGCCAGCGCAACCGTTAAGACTTACTTTTGAGATATACACCAGTTAACAGGCGTCTAGGGATGGTTGATAAAAGAAAAAGCTGTCTCCTGTTGTTAATCATTGCAGCAGTCGGCTTTTTCTACCGTTTTGCGTTAATGACCATGAATGGCTATCCGCCCGGCGCAGATATAGGTCTACATGAAAGCGTTATAAACTCGATTCTTGCACCCAAAACGACCGTTTTCTATAATTATTACCACATGGGTGGAGGACTTTCAGCTACAAATCCCGGCTACCATATCTTTGCATCGTTTCTGATCAGCATGACAGGCGCACCCAGTTACCTCATTCAAGCCATGGTAGCGTCATTGTTTTCGACTCTTATCATACTGGGCGCGTTTATGGTTGTAAGACTGGTTTGGAACGAGCAGGCAGGGTTTGTCGTTGCAGTTTTAATCACTTTCTCAGCAAGTGATATTTTGATGTTAAGCTGGGGAGGATATCCAAACATCGTAGCGTTAGCGCTGATTCCGCTCCTGTTTCACTTGTTTCTTCAGCCCGCCAAACTTTCCCAAAAAAACTATCTATCAACCTCAGCACTGATTGTTACAGCCTTGTTTTTAACGCATCTATACAGTGCAATCATCTTTTTGGTGATAATTTTATTTGCGCTACTTGTCAGCGTCGTTTTCTCCAAATCGACTAACCTAACAATCAAAGGATCAATCTATTGGTTGTTACCTATCTTTGCGGGGGTTGTGTTGTCTTCACCATATCTCATTAACATAATCCCGGTCTATTTCGGTTCAGAAGCCGCTATAACAGGCAATGTTTCGGTGATGAAGCAGGCTGTTGTTGAGACAAGAACCGTTCCACTCCAGATACTTGGGCTTGCAATTATACCGATTGCGTTGTTTTTGGTTTTTTCTAAAAAGCAAAATGGTAAAGTTTTCACCCTGCCCAGTGTTCTTTTTGCGTCAGCAGTTCTTATACCGCTTGTTGCGACGCAAAGTTATCTGTTTGGGTTTTTTTTGGATTATGAACGGTTTGTCTATTTTTTGGCTTTACCGGTGATTGTTTGTTTGGGGTTAATTGTTATGACAGCATCAAACATGATAATACAGAGGTTGGGTAAAATTTGGGCGCATCTGGTGCATACAAAAATTCACTGTGTTTTGGTCTCGGTTTTTTTGATTGTCTGTTTGTTTACACCCATATTTACTTTGCCACATGTTGGTTTGGCGCAGTCAGAATATTTTCAACTGATGACACCTGCCAAATATGAAGCAATACAGTGGGTTCAAAACAACACCGCGGAGGGTTCGGTGTGTGTTGCTGATGCAGAATTTGGCTGGTGGCTCTCGGGGTTTGCAAAGCGGCCAACGCTTAGTGCGGTGGACCCCCAGTTTTTGATTTTACAACGCGAATTTGAGCCTGCACGTATTGCATCTAACCTCTTAGAGGCAGATTACTTGGTTGATAATGGTCTTCTACAGATTAAGCAGACAGACCCATTTGCCAACGACAATGTTCATGACATTTATGCGGTGTTAAACAACTCCGTTGTTAAACCGCTGGTTTTCTCCCTCAACGATACACAAGTAAGTTTGCTCTATCGTGATAGCGGTCAACCAAAGGAGATGAGGATGACTACATTTACTGATGCCCAGACTCGGGTTCTAAACAGAGGGGATTCAACATCATTTATTATTTCAAGGGAAAACCAGATATTTAGAGTAACTGAGGAAATAACGGTGTTTAGGGGAATGCGTTTTGCAGAAATAGTCTTTGTTTTTGAGAGTCAGGCCACGGTCAATTTTGATTGGATGCGCATACCATTTCAGGCAAGAGGATTTCCCGTACAGTATGCTAACAGCATAGGTATTGTGGATAACACTATGCATATGGTAAATCAGATTGTGTTTCCTCAAAACCAGCTTGGAAACGACGTCATGTTGCAGGAGAACCCAGACTTCTACGAGCTGGTCTGCAGTCTAGGCGGTCAATCCAGAGCAGAATTCAGATTCTTTGTCGGCCTATGTCCATATGACACGGGTTTAGATAATCCGCAAGCAGACGTCTACAACAACCTAATTGAGAACAACACCAAAACCTACCTAAACACTGTTTTAGATTTACCGATTAACTGTTTTGACTACAAAAGAGCCATAGAGGAATGGAACATTTCCTACATTGTTCTACGGGATACTCAAGAGGTTAATCGGTTTTTATACGACGCTTTGTTTGAGATGGCATTTAAAAACAGTGAAGTTACGATATTTAGGGTCATCAAAGCGTGAAAGAAATAAGATATTTACAAAAGATGAGGAATAAAAGGGCTGTTTAGCTAGCTAAAGTTTTCGAATTTTTCTTGTGTGAGTGTTTCTACGATGTCAGTTGCGATGTCAACAATTGAATCTGCCTGTTTCATCATGGCATCCCCGTTGACTTCTTCGAGTTGAGAAATCTGCTGAACGATTGTTTCTATTTCTATGAGAAAGCGTAGAATCGAATCGTTAGAGCAGGGGTTTTTAGTGCTTTCATCACGGAGAAGTATCTCGATAAAAGCAGGTTCACCAAGGCTGTAGTAGATGGCATTTCGGGCTTTCCGAATGGCTTCCAAGACTAAGCTTGATGCCATGTAGGGAATCTTGTGTGCGGCTTCCAATTCAGCCTTTGCTTCACGCAGATATCTAAGCGCCCATCCTTTGCGGTATGCATCCATCATATGGGTTCTGTTCCGTCTATTCGACTATTTCTGATTCTTCAAGGTCAGAATCGTCATCTGAACCGGCTTGAACTAATGAGTTAGTGCGTGTTATGTATCCAGCAACTTTATTGCGTACCCGGGTGGTTGTGCCCCTGGTGAACTCATCAACTAGACGTTTGTTTTCGTCAAAGTTGGTTGTGAATTTTCCTGGAAAGCGCGTCATTAGGTCTTTGCCGAGGTGTTTTATCTGTTCAGTCTTCACTTTTCCTATGTTTATTCCTCCGGTGTTAACAGTTCTCCAGCGTTTAAAAGCGTAGGAGCAACTCTCAATAGAGAACAGGCTTAATTTAAGTTTGCGCCTCAAAGATACAGAATAAGGCGCCGAGGAGTTACGAGTTAATCGCCAAACAAAAAATTGTAGCTAAGTTAGGGTTTGATGTTGAAGAAAACCTCAAAGTTTTGGGCAATTTGTTCTGCAACTTCTTCAGCAGGCATCTTTTTGATGTCGGCTACTGCATCCACAACGCTACGTATGTGTGAGGGTTTAGTTAGCTGTCCGTTGTAGGGTTGCTTCCAATAAGTTACAGGTCCATCTGTTTCTGTGAGCAGGTTGGTTAATGGCGTTTTTTCCACGACTTCTCGGATGCCATTAGAATAGCTAACTGGCGGTCCCTCGGTGATGAAGTAGCCTCTGTCTATGGCTTTGGTAAGCGCTGCTATGGGGTGACTAAACCAATGCAGAAGCACCTTGTTAAAACGGTAGGAGGGAAGCATTTCCACGATTTTATCAGTGGTACCTCTTGAATGTATGATAACTGGGAGATCCATTGTTTCAGCAAGACATAGCATTTTGTCAAACACTAAGGTTTGCTGTTCCCAGGTGGATTCGTACTTGTAGTCTAGGCCAATTTCGCCGATGGCAACTACTTTACCCTTCTGGGATTGGATGTAGTCGATGGTTTCTTGGAGTTCATTTTCTTTGAGCATATTTACGTTCCAAGGATGAATGCCTAAAGCAGGATAAACCAAACCGGGATACAGCTGGGATAGATGAATGTCTTTTTGGCAGGTTACTAAGTCTATTGAGTTGGTGACTATTGCTGTCACACCAGAGTTTTTGGCGTCCGCTATCAACTCATCGATGCGTCCGGTATACTCGGTCTCAGAGAGGTGAACATGAGCGTCTATTAGTTTCATTTCGTTCAGCGCTATATTTACTTTAGAGCATTTTAAGATTTTCTCATGTTTACCTCAAATCAACCGTTGGGAACATTTTAGCGTAAAAAAGTATAACAAAGGTTAAATATAGCCTTAAATAGAAAAAGAGGCTAAAGAGATGACGATATGATTGAATTAGAAATAGCTGTAGCTCCCATGCATAGGTTATGTAAGAAAGCAGGCGCTGACCGAGTAAGCGAAACCGCCGCAAAAGAACTAGCTAAAGCCTTAGAGGAAATCGGCGTAAAAATTGCCAAAGAAGCACTCGATTTTGCAATGCATGCAGGAAGAAAAACCATCAAAGCGGAAGATATTGAAATCGCCGCAAAAAAAGTCATGGGAAAATAAACTAACAAACCTCACCTCTATCCCTTCTTTCTTTTTGCTTCAGCAATCTGTCTGCAACCCCTTTAGAAGTGCATGCAGAACTAAGTGTTATCATAGAGAAAAGCAGAGCCAATGATAAAACTTAATTATTATACCCAAATATACGAGCCTCATTGGAGAGTAAACAGAGTGAAGGCCATCATATTTGGAGCGCCAGGTGCAGGAAAAGGCACCTATTCCTCGCGACTACAAAATCAGCTTGGCGTTGATGTCATCGCTATGGGCGATATTTTCCGTGAATCCGTTAAACAGAATTCAGAGTTGGGCAAAAAAGTCAAAAGCTACGTGGAACAGGGGGCATTAGTACCCGACAACGTTGTTGTGGATGTCCTAAAAGACCGTCTCAGCAAAATCCCTGCAGGCAAGGGTTTCTTACTCGATGGGTTTCCACGCACCATTGAACAAGCTAATACCTTGGAGGGTATTGTAAAAATTGATGTTATCCTCCAACTAGATGTGCCTGATGAAATCATTATCGAACGTCTCTCTACAAGGCGCATATGTAGGGACTGTAGTGCAGTCTACAATATCCGCTTCCTCAAGCCCAAAGTGGAGGGTAAATGCGACAAATGCGGCGGAGAACTCTATCAACGCCCCGACGATAACATTGAAGTTATCAAAAATCGTCTTCAGGTCTACAAGACCCAAACTGAACCGCTCATCGAATACTACAAGCAGAAAAACGTTCCGTTTATTGTTTCAGTTACCAAATCGCTGGATTCACCGCCAGAACCCATGGTTGCTAAGATGCTAGACGATATAAAAAAAATGGGCATCTGTTAAATATCGAGTATAAACTCCAAAACCACTCGTTCAGGCTCGCGTATAATCACCATTAAATGGTACGTTATCGCTTTCACCCCAACTTTTTGGGGATGTTTTTTAGGATTAAACTTTTCTCCCCAGGCCTTTGCTGTAAACTTGAAATTCTCAGAGGTTTCGTGCCAATCACTTATTTGGAATTTGCTATAGAGCATACCTTCGGTTTCGAACTTGACCAGTAATGCTTCAAGCCAGTTGTAGAGCAAGGCATATTGGTCTTCAGCTTCCACTTCAAAGGTATCTTCTTGAGTTTGGGCGATTTTGGCGCTGTTTGTCATGGTTTCAAACAGGGCTAACGCCGCGTTTTCATAGGCTTCCTCCATTTGGGTACCGTAGGTTCGGATATAGACGTCTGCTGTGTGCTCTAAAAACTCAAATTTTCCAGCGACCCTGTCAGAGTTACTCATAAACTAAACCAAGAAAAGATAGGTAAGCTAGAATAAAAACAAATTTTCCAGCATTTAGGCAAGTTATAAAATGGGATTAGAAGTATTTGGTAGCTTTCTGTATAGCTGCGGCGGCAAGTTTAGCAGAGAGTTCAAGGTCTTTGATGTTTAGTATACCGGCTGGGCTGTGAATATAGCGTGTAGGAATCGAGATGGTTCCGCTTGGGATGCCTTGCCGTGTGATGGATATACGTGCGGCATCGGTGCTGCCAAGCAGACCAGATTCGAGCTGGATAGCAATTTTTTCTTCCTGGGCGGTATCTAGGAGCCAGCGAAGAATCTTTGGGTGCGTGATTAAGCCCGAATCGCTGATAGTCAACGCGGGTCCTTTGCCCATTTTGACACTGGTATCGAATTCGCGTACCCCTGGAACATCGCCTGCTATGGTTACATCCAGTGCCAGCGCAAGGTCAGGGTCTACGCCAAAAGCGGCAGTTGCCGCACCCCGCAAACCTACCTCTTCTTGCACAGTACCCACAGCACAGACGCCACAGTCTGATTCTTTAAGCAACCGCATTGTTTCAACCATAACAGCACACCCAGCCCGGTTATCAAAAGCTTTGCCCATAACAGTATCTTTGCCTAATTGGAGGTATTGTACATCAAACGCAACGGGATCACCGATTGCAACACCCATTCCAAGGGCAGCTTCTTTGCCTTCAGCGCCTATGTCGATAAAAAGGTCATCGTAGCTGATGATTTTTTTACGTTCATCTTCTTTTTGGATATGCGGCGGCTTTGAACCGATGACGCCGGGGTAAGCAGCAGATTTTGTGTGGACAATCACTCTCTGTGCGGGAAGAATACGGTCGTCAATTCCACCCATTTTGCTAAACTGTATAAAACCCTCTTTGGTTATGGTTTTCACCATTAACCCAACTTCATCCATATGAGCAGCAAGCATGATCTTGGGGTTGTTGGGTTTACCTTTTTTGATAGCTATAACGTTTTCCATTCGATCAACTTGGATTTCGTCTGCATAGGGTTTTAACATCTCGGATAGGAGATCTCGAACATTGGTTTCCCTACCGGTGACACCACAGGCATTGGAGAGTTTTTCTAGATTCTGATTTAGTGACAAGTTAGATACCTTCTATGTCTTGTATAGGTAAGGTTTGAGAGGATAGTTATTAAATGGTTTTGGTGATACAGAAACTGCGCACCAACAAGGTTGAACCATGTTCTGAGCGGAATTATTGCAAGATTTTCGCATAAGAATCAGCAACCGATAAAGTAAAGCGATTAGATGGTTAGAAGTATTCTGCAGACATGGGATCAGATATTAATAGCTGATTTAGTTAGTAGGAATTATCCATGTGACCGCAAATGTTAGACATCAAGCTTATCCGCGAAAACCCTGAGTATATCAAAGCAAATCTATCCAAACGCAACAGCCCCGAATGGCTCCAGATGCTCCAAGAGCTCATCAGCCTTGACAGGGAATGGCGCCAAAACAGCACTAAACTAAACGATCTTCGGCATGACCGCAAACAAGTCACTGTAGAAATCGCAAAACTCAAAAAAGCCGGCAAAGAAGCGGGCGATGAATTTGAGAGAGCGCAAGATATTGATCAAAAGATCAAACTAGTCGAAAAAGAAGTTTGTGAACAGGAAACCAAAATCCGCACCTATCTTCTGGGCTTGCCTAATCTACTTGACGAGTCAGTTCCATATGGTAGAGATGAAAACGAAAATATTACTATCAAAACATGGGGCACCATCCCGCAGTTTAGTTTCCCAGTTAAAAACCATATTGATCTTGCTTTAGCGCTTGATCAAGTAGATATGGAGCGGGCAGGCAAAGTGGCTGGTGCACGCTTCTTCTACCTCAAAGGCGATATAGCCCGCCTTGACATGGCGTTGATGAGCTTTGCTATGGATGAGTTAACTAAGAGCGGCTATGTTCCAATCGTTCCGCCCTACCTTATGAACCGTGAAGCCTATGAAGGGGTAACCTCATTGGCAGACTTTGCTGATGTGCTCTACAAGGTAGAGGGAGAAGATCACTACTTAATCGCAACCTCGGAGCATCCCATGGCTGCCATGTACATGAATGAAACCCTAAAACAAGACGATCTGCCTATCAAACTGGCAGGGGTCAGCACCTGTTTCCGTAAAGAAGCCGGTGCGCATGGCAAAGACACACGCGGTATTTTTCGTACTCACCAATTCAACAAGATAGAACAGTTTATTTTCTGTAAACCAGAAGACAGCCCCAAACTCCAAGAGGAACTTCTTGTAAATGCAGAGAATATTCTCCAAAAACTAGGATTAGCCTATCGTGTTGTCAATGTCTGCACAGGCGATATCGGTACTGTTGCAGCCAAAAAATATGATATTGAAGCTTGGATGCCCGCGCCGGGCGATTATCGCGAAGTGGTATCTTGCAGTAATTGTACTGACTATCAAGCCCGCCGTTTAGGCATCAAGTACCGCCTCAAAGAGGGTACACCGCCATTGGGGCCGGTTCATACGCTTAACTCCACCGCCATCGCCACAGGACGGACCATTGTTGCTCTACTGGAGAACAATCAAAACGAAGACGGAACGATAAATATACCTGAAGTGTTAAGGAAGTACATGAGTGATAGAGAAAAAATAAGCAAAAAATAAGGTGCTAACGCTAAAAGTTTTAATACCGCCTTGAGAATCTTGTGGAACGACTTGGAGAAATAAGCTTGTCAACAAAATCGGCAAAGCATATCCGCGATAAATGGCGCGGAAAAACATGGTACATGGTCATTGCACCACCGTTCTTCGGCAACATCGAGTTAGGCAGTATTCCAGCCCAAGAAGAAAAAATGTTACTGGGCAGAGTTGTAGAAGCAACTCTCTATGACATAACAGGCGACTTTTCCCATCATTACCTAAAGATGGCTTTCCAAATTAACCAGATTGACGGTAAAACTGCCCGAACTCTCTTCAAAGGTCATGAATATTCACGCGACTATCTCAGAAGCTTGGTTCGCAGAAGAACAACCAAAGTGGATGGATTGTTCAACCTCATTACCAAAGACGGTTTCAAACTCCGCATATCCGTCTCTGCTCTAACCCTCTCGCGCATAAAGACATCACAGGAAGAAATCATCCGTGAGATGATGGAAAAAATCATCCGTGACAAAGCAGCCACCCTTACCCTAGACCAATTCGTACAGGAAATGGTGCTAGGCAAAATCGCCTCAGACATATACAACCAAGCCAAACTTGTTGCACCTCTACGTCATGTCGGCATTCGCAAGTCCAAACTCATCGCTGCCCCAGCAAATCTGCCCAAATTCGCCGTAGCATCAATCACTGACACAGACGACGAAGAACCAGAAGAAGAAGAGGATACAACAGAAGAGGAAGGTCCAGAAGAAGCTTCCGAAGAAAGCCCAGAAGAAGAAGCTTCTGAAGAAGAAACTTTTGAAGAAGAAGCCCCAGTAGCAGAAGAATAGTTATTTTTCTTCTTCTTTTTTAATGTAAACAGTTTTTAACTCCAAAGTCTAGGGTAGGATTCTTTATGATTTAAAGAGGAGTGTGTATGCTCTGAAGGTTACTGCGTTAGCTGGTGGAGTAGGTGCGGCCCGTTTTTTAACAGGTTTAAGTCGGCTTATCAGAGAAGAAGAGCTCTCAGTCATTGTCAATACGGGCGATGACATCAAACTGTTTGGGCTTCACATCTCCCCTGATGTGGATATAGTTACCTACACTTTAGCAGGTATTGTAGATGAAGAAAAGGGTTGGGGAATCAAGGGTGATAGTTTTCGGTATTTAGATATGCTCAAAAGATACAATACCTCCAGCACATGGTTCAACGTTGGTGACCAAGATTTAGCCACGCATGTCTATCGAACGCATCGTTTGGCACAGGGGGCGTCACTCTCAGAGGTTGCCAGAGAAGTCAGCCACAGTTTGGGACTCAAAACCAAGATTCTACCCATGAGCAACGACAGCTTTGAAACCCACATAACTACACCCAGAGGGAGTATGCATTTTGAAGAGTATTTTGTTAAAGACCAATGTCGAGACGAAATTTTAAACATAGAATTTAGGGGAGCATCATCTGCAAAGCCGGCCCCGCAAGTTTTAGATGCCATCCTAGAGGCAGATCGGGTGATTGTTTGCCCAAGTAATCCTATTGTAAGCATCGGCACAATTCTCTCCGTTAACGGCATCAGAGAAACATTACAACAAACAGCGGCACGGGTGACGGCTGTGAGTCCGATTGTAGCGGGTATGGCTCTTAAGGGTCCAGCAGATAAGATGCTTCAGAGGTTTGGCTGGGAGGTTTCCGCTTATGGGGTGGCCAAAATCTATGCAGACTTTCTTGATGCTTTTGTGATTGATGTGAAGGATGTTAAAGAGAAGAGCCGGATTGAAAAACTCGGCATAGATGTCTTGGTGACTAACACCGTGATGAAATCGCTGGAGGATAAAGTCTCACTTGCTACAGCGGTTCTAGAAAGCTAAATTTCAGGCTCAATAATCTCTATAGAATATTGGTACATCATAAATATATCCGAAGAGACATACCGCTCCAGGGGCAATCATGCAAAAGCAAAAACCAAAAAAGCAACGCACAAAAACACAAATAGAACCATGGTACTTCAGCCACATATAAACCAGCTACATCAAAAAAACCACCAACCAACAGAAAAACCCAGTTTACGCTCCCCCAAAACCAAATACATAATAAGGGTTATATCGAAGCCGAATAAATGTTTACTAACGGAGAATGGATGATATGGCAGAAAAGAAAAGCTACGATTGGTTTGAACAACGCCGTAAAACCAGGGGCTTAGAATTAGCACATGAACAGATAACCAAAGCGTTTGATACAGTAACATTATTACATAAAGCAACCAAATGCTTCTCAGAGAAAAACTTTGCAGAAGCCAAAAAATATATCGAAAGCCTCTACAAAGCCGAAGAAGAAGTAGACCAACTCCGTGAAGACACCTTTATGGAACTCTCCAAAGGCGCCGCGTTAGTTTCGGACTATCGCGAAGATCTACTGCACCTTGTCAAACGCCTAGATACACTAGCGGATCATACCAAAGACTCCGCCCGATGCCTTGAGATGCTCGCCGAAGCCGAAATTCCTCAGGAACTCACAGAGAAAACCGTCTTTATGACGTCTAAACTTGTTGAAACCGCTCAGACGTTGCGGAGCAGTATTGAGAAGGTCTCCTCCGCACCTAGTGAAGCCATAAAGGAAGCAAGAAAAGTTGGCGAAATTGAACACCATATAGACAATGAATACCTTAAAACAAAAGGCCTCTTCATCAAGTATGGGGTAAATATGAACTGCGGGGCCATGGTCATATTTGATGACTTAATTGAATTCATAGAACAAGCCGCAGATATGTGCGCTGACACAGCAGACTATATACAGGTGCTCGCAAGCAGAGAGTAATATTTCTCTTTTTTCGGGTTGCCTCTCCTATAGAATCCCCCTTTAAAGACAGAACGGCATCCTCCAAAAAGGAGCCGCTAACGAGTAGGAAATAGGTTGGTTTTTAACCAATTTAAAGACAAAACAGCATGTCCTCTAAAAAGTTAGCGGCTTTTTTGTTTTAGTAACGGTTAAAAGGGGTTCTGATTATTTTTATAGTGAAGGTTTTTGGGGTTTGCTTAACTTCCAGTCCTGTTTTTCGTATTCTTTTGGCAACAATTTGAACCAAGGAGAGGAGATTTTGCTTGTTTTTCCCGGCAAGTATCGTGCACCCAACCCTCAGGTTCCACTTGCATTGCTCTACCTGGCCTCAGCTCTATGGCAGGAAGGCTTTGGCGTACGCATCCTTGATATGCGCATAGACGATTATCATCATTTTAAACTGGGAAACCCCGTTTTTGCTGGGATCAGTTGTATGAGCGGAGGACAAATCAAATATGCCCTCGAATTTGCCCGCTACATGCGCAAGCAAAACTCCAAGATTCCGCTTGTCTGGGGTGGTGTTCACCCTACTTTGCTTCCCAAACAAACCGTGCAAAATGATATGGTGGATGTTGTGGTCCGCGGGGAGGGTGATTTAACCATAAAAGATCTTGCTAAGGCATTAACCCAAGATCAGCCGCTTGATGAAATCGCAGGGATAACCTTCAAAGCCAAAGACACAATCAAAAACAACCCTGACGGCAAGTTAGTCAATCTCGATGAAATTCCCTTAGCCCTACCCTATGATCTCCTCCAGATGGGGCAATATCCCTCGTTTAGGGCAGGGCAGTTTCATATTCAAACCAGTAGAGGCTGTCCGCATAGATGCTGCTTTTGTTACAACACCAATTTTAATCATAACCGCTGGAGAGCCAAAAGTGCCAAGCGTGTTCTTGATGAGATTCAATACATTAAAACTAAATATCCGCACATAACATGCATCGACCCCATTGATGACAATGTTTTTGTTGATGAATACCGCATCCAACAGATCTGCCAGGGTTTGATAGAGCGAAAGTTTGGAGTACAATGGCGGGCCAACTGTCGATTTGATTATCTGGCAAACTATAACCAAACTTTTTTGGAGTTATTGGCTAAATCAGGATGTGTGGAACTGGATTTTGGTGGCGAATCAGGTTCGGAACGTATCCAGCAACGTATTGGTAAAGACGTAACTGTAGAGGAAATGGTGCAGGCAGTTACTAATCTGCACCGCTATGCACCCTCGATTGAGCCCTGTGTATCTTGGATAAGTGGACTGCCGGGGGAAACAAATGAGGATTTAGAGCAGACTTTTGATTTGATGGATAAGTTGCAGGAGATTAACCCTAAAACGCAACATTATGGCATCTTTGTTTACACGCCGTTTCCAAGTCCTGTTATGGAGTTATTGCCTGAGGGGTTTTTGGCGCCGCAAACGCTTGAAGAGTGGAGTGACATTAACGTTTTCCATTTTGACCCCCCATGGCACACCAGAGCCCAAATCAGAAAACTCCACACTATCTCAGCGGTTACGCGTCTTGCGTTCTATCCCAAGGCAAGGATAGACAAACGCAATTTGGGCTTCAAATTAACCTATAAGCTTGTCAATAGGGCAGCAAAGTATCGGTGGAAACACCGAAATTTTAGCTTTCCCCTTGAACTAAGGCTCACAGATACTACGGATAGATGTTATTAAGGGGTTTAGCGGCTGTAGTCTCGGCCTGCTGGTTTTGCGCTGGAGGGTTTTGCGCCGGATTCGGGGATTTGGGGTAACGGGATTGGAGGTGGAATGTTAAGCGAGCGGGAAATCAGCACTGATTCGATGAAAACCACGTTGGATATGGATTGGATGATTATCTGTGTGGGAGGCTTTTTTTGTTCATAATCTTTGAGAATTTTGTCAACTTCATCTTTGTCGCCCATAACATATGCGGTGCCTTTGAGGTTCATCTGTGCGATGGAGGGGTTATAGACGATAGATAAAACAAAGGGTACATCAAGAGAGTTATCCTGCTTGCGCTCCATACCCACCACGTTGATGTTTGTATTTATCTGGATGGGAGGAATCGGTTTGCGGATATCCCAGAACCGCTCTGCTGAGATGCTTGAAACAGTGACGTTAACTCGAAGCATATTAGGTCAAAAATAATAGTGTAGTTGGAAGATTTAAAACTGCTTATTTTTGTTTGTAGCGTGTGAAGCCACAATGTCCACAGGTATAACGGTCATGATGGTCCGCCATAAAGTAGCCTGTGCCACACCGTTCACAGGTAGGACGGGCACGAGTAACTTTAGCGCCCTCAACTTTATACATGTCTTTGGCGCCTTTTTCAGCTTTCTTTTTTCCTTTCTCAGCCTTCTTTGCGTCTGTGGGTTTTGCTGCTGGATCAGGTTTTTTTGGTGCCATTATGCAGTCGCCTCTTCAGTTGATTTCTCTTTGGGGTTGTTTCGTTTTTGGATGTACTCGGGTTCCACCAGTTTAGCTTGGGCAACGGATTGATAAACGTTGGCAACTCCTTGGGTGATACTTGTACCGGTTTTGGTGCGCATATGTTTAATGTAAACAACATCAGCACCAAGTGCCAATTCAGCGGCAACCGCTTTTTTGACTTCTAGTCTCGGCGGAGTTTTCTCTTTTGGACCAGAAACGATAGTGAAACCTACTTCTCTCCGTTTCAGAAGCGGGTTGTCCTTGGTTGTGTCTATTTTGATTTGCATTAACGTTCACTTAAGGCGTAAATTCAAACAGTATTCCTCTTATTTAGCTTTTCGAAGTTTTCATCTCATTTAAGAACTCGTTTATCTGTATTTTTTTTTCAGAGGAGGCTTTAACGACTACAATACCGCAATAGGGCTGTCCGTAGATGATAAACGAGTCTTTAGCCGCATACACCACCGCTATTAGCGTAAGTAAATCCTCTTCGCCCTCAACAACTATGTGTGTGTGTACTCCAGATTCTAAGGCCGCCTTGATGGCCAATACAGCCTGCTCGGTTATGGTTCCTTGGGGATTTTGCACATATACTGTTTTATCTACAGGGGGTTGTCTGGGTATGATTTTATCGCGCAGAGAAAGGTAGTCGATGATTGTAAGCTGAGGGTTGATGCCGCATTCATGGAGGTTTTTGGAAACCACATCACCCACTGAAATCACTGCAGGCGGTTTCTCAGCGTTCAATAGATCTTTGAGTTTAGCCATGGTTTCTTGAGGTGTTCCCTTGATTAGGGTTCCAAGCGGCTCTTTGAGAAAGACACGCAACCGCGACGTCAGAGTGTACGCGGATTTCATGGTTAAAACCAGACAAACAAGAGTGCTAAAAAGTTAACTCTGGTTTAACGCACTTTGAGGGCGTATCTGCCTTTTTCTTTGATGTTCATGGCTTTAGCGATGGCACTGTGTCCGGGATCAAACATTACAACTAAACCGCTGTAGTCCTCGCTAAAGCTGGTGGATCTGCATTTAGGGCAGACGTTATCTTTGGTTATGAAGTGGCAGTTAGTACAGGCTTTCTCACTCATCTAATCAGACTCCTATGTTTCTTGCTTGGGTGTCTCAGGTTTCTTTTCAGAAGGTTTAGCTTGGTCCATCTCGAGCCAGTCTAGTTTGCCTAAAAATGGCTGTCGCGCGGTTATACCGATTTTACCGCTACTACCAGCTCGACCCAGCGAGACGGCGGTGATTCTAGCGCGGACTTGGTCACCTGTGACGAGTTTACGTTTAGACTCTTTACCTAAGAGAACACCTTGCTTCTCATCATAGCTAATGTAGTCATCCATGAGCTGAGATACATGGAGTAATGCATCGACGGGTCCAATGCGAACAAACGCACCAAAATCTGCGATTTCCACCACGTCACCTTCTACGATTTCTTGTATTAGGGGATAGAATGTGAGAAGGCTAAAATTTACTTTGTGAAAAGTTGCACCATCGCCGGGAATGATTTTGCCGATGGGGCTTACTTCTATACCAGTCACAGCTATAACATAGCCTAATTCTTCATCCACAATACCTTCATACTTCTGTTTCACTTGATCTTTACCCACTTTTTCTAAGGGGTTACCGAAGGTTTCAGGCGGGATGCGGATAGTATCTTGAAGAGTAATCAGCTTAAACATCTACGAAATCAACCCATCAATGTCTAGACGCGATTTTTGTCTCAGATAAATCACTGGCACACTTATATCTCTTAGCCTTCGCCGTAACAGTCGATCGTTTGTAAACACAGGAACACCCCAACTTTGAGCGACCCGCAACACAATATCATCAACCGTTTCGCCGTGAGCCTCAACAGCAACTAAGTGGCATTTCTCAGCTAAACGCAACGCAAACGCCGCCTGCCGCCGCAACTTTACTTCTTTTTCAGCAACCAGCAACTCCAGTTCATGCTTAACTGGTGAGAGTAACACAAACTCTACATTCCGATTGAGCAGAACTCTTAGCGCCTCAAAAATGTCTAGTTTGACCTCTAAGGGTACAAACAACGCATTAGAATCCAAAATGACCTTCAATGGTTCAGCCTTTCTAGATAAAACCGCCACTCTTCTGGCTCCTGTGTAGTTAAAGTTGATTGCACAGTTAAACATTTTGCAAACTATTTACATAAGGATACTGGAGAAGTAAACAGTGATATCCAAGAGCTAAGGGCACCAATTTGGTATTGATTTAAATATTAAGAGTTAATGAAATTGTTTTTAGTAGGTGAAATAAGAGTGCTCCAAGAAAAATCCTGCGGCGCTGTTATATACAGTAACAAGCAAGAGAAAACTCAGTATTTACTCCTCAACTACACCGCCGGACATTGGGACTTCGTTAAAGGCAACGTAGAAGTCAACGAAACAGAAAAACAAACAGTCACAAGAGAAATGATGGAAGAAACCGGTATAACAAATGCAGAGTTTATCGAGGGCTTTAGAGAATCCATCAGCTACTTCTACCGGCGGCAAGGCTTAACCGTAAGCAAAGAAGTCATATTCTACCTCATCGAATCCCAAACCCAAGAAATCAAACTATCCTTTGAACACATCGGCTACATATGGGCCAACTACCAAGACGCCATGGAGAAATTAACGTTTAGAAACGCCAAAGAAACCCTGCAAAAAGCACACGAATACCTACAGAAAAAAGGATTAGTGAAAAACTAGGCTATTTTATAAAGCCATATCCGATGAGTCGCCAGCGGGCAGTGATTTTTCTGCTGATGGCAACTCGAGAGCCGGGCAAGGCGCAAATGGGACGAGTTAGCTTTACCTTAATGGTGTTCTGCTTGATGTTTATGACCTTGCCAACGTTAACTGCAGCGCCAACGTGGAGCAACAAGGCTTCATCAGGGTTAATTTTTTCAACTTTGAGCAACTCTTTGGTTCCCACTACGCGCTCTAGCACATGGGTTTCCAAGGTAAGTTCGGTTACAATTGGAGGCAGTTGGTCGGTTTTTCCAACGATGCTACCGGTTAAGCCGTCAGCTTTGGAGTAGGAGGGGTCAAGCAGGGTTCCAACACCGATTAAACCGCCACAGGTGGCTTCCTTGACTTCCTGTATGCCTGAATGTAAACTGACGATTTCGCTGATAAGGGGGTTGTAGACAGTCTTGCCTTCCCGTTCTGATACGATACCGGGTCGGATCTCGATTTCTTCACCCACCGCGAATTTACCCTGAGCAATGGTCCCACCGATAATGCCTCCCTCCAAGCCATCGATGGTTGTGCCGGGTTTGTTGATATCAAAAGAACGGATGATGTACATAAGCGGTGGCAGGTTGGGGTCACGTTTAGGTGTGGGGATGATAGTTTGGATAGCCTCAAGGAGCACATCGATGTTTATGCCCCGCTGGGCCGAAATTGGAATGATGGGCGCGTTTTCTGCTACCGTTCCTTTTACAAAGGCTTTGATTTCTTTGTAACTCTCAAGCGCTCGTTTTTGATCAACTATATCGATTTTGTTTTGAACAATAATGATGTTTTTTACGCCGCTAACTTCAGCCGCGGCAAGGTGCTCGCGTGTCTGAGCTTGGGGACAGGGCTCATCAGCGGCTATAACTAGTATAGCGCCATCCATGATAGCGACACCTGAGAGCATTGTTGCCATTAACGCTTCATGTCCAGGAGCATCAACAAAACTGATGGCGCGGGCAAACTCTGCCTCACTATTGCAGGCTTCACACACAGGTTTTATGGTGTAGTTTTTGGGTGGAGGACACTTTGGGCACCTATAAATGGGCATATCGGCATAACCAAGTTTGATGGTGATGCCGCGTTTTAGTTCTTCACTGTGACGTGATGCCCACGTACCTGTCAGTACCTGAACAAGAGTAGTTTTACCGTGGTCAACATGCCCAATGGTACCAATGTTGACTTCGGGCTGTTTTGGTAAAGTCTTGGTAGCGTCACTCATAGAGATCTTCTCGTCTAATAAGCCTGGATGAATAAAGGAATTAAATATGGCACTTTATAAGGGTTAAGCATGCGCCCTGACAAAGAATTATTGTTCAGGGGCCTGTGCCGGCTCAGCCTTAGTTGGCAAAGCAATGGGTATCGCGCCAGCGGGTCGATCGACAATTTTCATGTTGATCTGAACGATTTCGTCGGTGATGATATCACCACAGACAGTCTTGCGTCTACGCTCACCTTTTCGTTTAGCTTTAAAGCCTGCACCACCGCTAAGAACAACGGCTCGGCGCATACCGCCATGAACGTTTGAGCGCATGGGAACGCCATCACTATCAGAACCACCCGTAAGCTGCACTTTGTGCGCTGGTAAATCAACGACTGCACCATCTAGGGTTTCGCCCAATTTTCTACCGATAAAAGGGTTTGCGCGTGCTTCTTCGAGCTCTACTACTTTGGATGCACCCGTTTGTGGGTCGGAAACTATAATTTTGAATTTGGCCATTTGCAGATTTACTCTCCAGCGGGAATATGAAGTTATGCAACTCCCATTTAAGCATTTACGTCATTTTAACGCCCAAAACCAACTAGATGCGCAATCTGCCGTTTTGGGAGATTCTACTTCAGAGCGAGGTCACGCTATAGAAGATGAATCTTAGCACCGTATAGATGACAACGCCGCTCATAGTTTAGTGGTGGAGGCGCTTAGCTGATGACCGACTGTGCACGTATCAGATTTAGAAATCAGATAAATCCTCCTATAAGAAAGATGTTTTCCTACAAAGAGCCCAAAATCAAAAAATATCCCGACATGCCACAAAAATTCCATCGCTGACGCTTCGAACTAAACAGTGTTTGTTTGAGCTAACGTTTTAATCTGTGCTCTGGTGGTGTGTGATTATGTGGCGGCTTGGGTTTTTCTTCCACGAGATGGCCTTTGGCTTACTAAGTGTATTCATACCACTCTACTTGGTCGCGTTCAACGACACAAGCGTGCTAGGTGGACCTTTAGTCGCGTTAGGCATCATGACATCCATTGCAGTGTTTGCCTCAATACCGGCATCATATATTTGGGGCTACCTCTGCGACAAAACACGCCGCTACAAAACATTCATTCTGCTCTCTTTTGCTTCCTCAGCCATAATGCTGTTTATGATGACATTACCGTTTGCACAAAACATACTGGTATTTGTGGCTTTGTATGTGGTAATGCAGGTACTCCATATATCCCATGAAGCCCCAAAAAACGTGCTGGTTGCCGAAAATTACAGCCGAAATGAGTGGGAAAAATCCTACGGCCTATATGAGGGCTTCACTGAAATCGGCTACTTCATCGGTTTGGGGATCGGCTTAGTCTTTACAGGAGGGTTATTCGCGTTTGCCGCTTTGGGTCCAACTATTTTGGCAACCTATACACTATATCTGTGCAGTGCACTTAGCGTGGTCGCGTTTGCCCTTTCAGTTACCCTAGTTGCTGACCCTATGATTATTTTCGAGCGCCGCTTAGTCAACATCGAAAGAAAACTCGATTTTGCCTATCGCGGTATGCAAGCCTATGGAATGCGCCGACCCAGACTGCCCAAGCAGGAAAGCTTTGGAGGATTTGCCATCGCGCTTGTTATGTTTTCTTTGGCTACAAGCATATTCTTTACACCATTGCCGATTTTTCTAAGCGATATCGTGAGTCAGTATCATATCTTAGGGCTGACTTCGACAAGCTTTGTCTATTTTGCATATCTCCTCAATTCTTTAGGTGCAATGGCTGGGTACTTTTTTATTCGTAACCGTGCACTCTCGATGGATCTAAGAAAACAACTACCCCGCTTTGTGCTCATTCGAAGTCTGCTCATTTTTGGTTTGGTTGGAGCAGTCCAGTTCATCATTGCACCAAACATCATAACAGGACTGATTTTGGTTCTGCTAGGCTTTGCCTATGGCGTGTATCATATTATGATGCTTTCACTCTCAATGGAGCTTATACCCCAAGGAAAATCAGGTTTATTTGATAGTCTTATTGGGCTAGGCACAGGCATTGGTTCATTTCTAGGACCCTTTCTAGCAAGCAACCTCAACTATATGCCCACCTTTATAATTGCTGCAACGATCTTTCTGTTAGCCTTCATAATTTTGAAGTTTGTTGCAATAAGAACTTGACAATAAAAAGAAAGAGGAAGGAGTTCTTCGCTCGGTTTTGTTTATTCGGTATGGACTCTGTAGAGGTCGATGTCTTCGCGCATGGCAGGTGTTAGTTCGAGGAAATCTCGGACTGCGCGTTCAACGTCTCGGCTTTGAGTGACGTATCGGCCGACTATGAGTATATCTGCCCCTTGCTCGAGTGCTTCTTTAGCGGTCTCGGGAACAATACCGCCTGCAACTGCGATGAGGAGTTTTTTGTTGGGGAAGGTTTTGCGGATGAGTTTTATGCGTTCTAGTCCGCTGGTTTGGCCGCTTTCTTGGTCTATACCGCGATGTAGGATAACGACGTCTGGGAATTCTTGGAGTGACTTTAGTTTTGTCAAGATGTCATCTACGTTTAACATATCGATAACTGCATAGATTCCAAGGCGTCTGGCTTCATGCACGGTTGCATCAAGGGTCTCTGGCGACGCTAAGCCTGCTGCGACAACTGCGTCTGCGGTGTCTTCATATGCGGTGTCTACTTCAACTTTGCCTACATCAAGGGTTTTAAGGTCTGCTATGATGAATTTGTCTTTGGCGATTTCGCGAATTTCGTTTATGACTCTTGTGCCGTAACGTTTGATGAGGGGTGTTCCAACTTCAAGGATGATTCTATCGCTTCCCGGCAGTTGCTCAATAACTTTCTTTGCGCCTTCAAGCGAGGGTGCATCTAGCGCGATTTGTAGATATGGGGGTCTCCATAGGCGTGGAACTTTGAAGCCCATGATTGGGTGCTTTGCACGGTCTTTATCGTAGATGAGTTTTTCTAATGAGGGGTAGTTCTTAAGTGCACGCTGAAGAGCCATTTTTGTTGCACCGTAATTGTATTGGTAAATTTTGCGATAATTAGCCGCTTGGGGGTGAATAAAAACGCTTGCAATAATTACCCAATCGTCAATTTTTGCGGCTGGAATGATGCCCTCTTCTGTTGCGTCTGCAACTGCTTTGGCTACTGCTGCTTGAGCGGGACCAAAGATTTTTCCGGTGTCAGCCATGTTTTTAATGGTGACTTTGGGCACGATAAGTGTGTGGGGTTTAGGCGGCAGGTTGGGACGGATAACCGCCAAAAGAGGCGTGTGACCTGCTGAGAGGTTTGCCATACCGGTGGCAAATGCCTGCCCAACGGGACCGGCTTTGTCTCCTATGAGGAGGTCTACGTGTGCAACTTCATTTCCTTCGCCGACAAGAGATTCCCCAATTAAGTATGTTGGGCCGCTGGCGCGGTTTTCTGGCTTTTTAACCTCTGTTCCTGACATATAGTTTACCTAAATCGTGTCTGTATTACACGCCGTATATAAGAATGCCGGATACACCAGAAACGATTGAGCTTTAGGGAGGATTCTTTAGCGGTTAATAGCCGTTTAAACCATTTTTTGATGCACAAGGATTCTACGCAACGGATGCAATCTTTATATCCCAACGGTGAATACTTAATGCCCCATATAGGCGAAGACGTATGTCTTGGATTGACTGGACACTACTATGTATCATCATTGGCGGTTTTCTGCTCTTTCTCTACGGCGCCAACAATTACAACCCAACCGCCGGCTACGGTGGTATCACCCTCTTCATCGGAGGCGCTGTAACATACATAATTATGTTCACCTATCGAGAACTCAAAAGACCTGCCCACACTGATTAAACCAAAAATTACCAATTTTCAGTCATATTTTAGAGCACAAGGGCAGAAATCATAGACAGGATAAGAGTGCTCCGGCCGGGATTCGGACCCGGGTCGCCGACTCGAAAGGCCGGCATACTTGGCCGGACTATACTACCGGAGCGCATTTGTTGAAAGCACAAGCAGAATACAAATTCCCATGAATAAACCTTACCCTTCAGGAATTCATCTTTTGACTGCTAGACTTGGTTTGCTTACCTTTTTTGGGTGTAAACAGAAAACCGGTTATCTGCTCGAGGAGTTTTGTTTGGGACTCGAGTTTTTTCTCAAGGTCTTCTATCCGTTTTTGGAGGTCATTGGAGATTATTTTACCTTCGATACGGTTGGAACTGCGGAACATAAGTAACATTTTAAAGACTTCATGAACCGCTTTTTTCTGATCGCTCTCTGAGGCAGGTTTGATACCTACGATGATGGAGAGCAGGCCTACATAGTGTTCTTTGATTTTGAGCTCAGCGTTCACTGAGGGATCGACTTGGAAGGAGAGGTTGATCGGGTTTTTTTTGGCGAGTTCGGCAGCAGTTGGGAAACGAAGGATTATGTCACCACGTATCCATGAAGATATGAATTCTGTGACAATGCGACGGACATCTTTGTCGGAAAACAGCTGAGGAGGGTCAGCGTTCGCTTCAGGTTTACGTTTAATTCTTACGCTAATTATTTTTTTGTCCTCAGCGTTGGCTTCGTTTGACATTTGGCTCTCTTCCCACGCATATAGTATGCGCTGTATTCTCCTTAGCAAGACTAGTATTTAAGAAACAGTGTGTCGGATGCTAGAAAGAGATTTTGGTTGCTGAAGGAATCTGTCCTAGCACATTAGCGGTGGCTTTCTCGACTTTGGATCGGTTTGTTTGGTCGGTGTAGACGCGCAGGATGTTCATAAAGCCCTTGAGGGTTTCAAAAATTTTGGAACTCTCGCTTAGGCGTTGAAGTTTCTTTTCGCCAGCAGGGCTTCGCGTGAACACGGGAATCTCGGTTGATTCCACTGCGTGATGGTAGGGCACTGAGGGCACTGTGGGAACGTCGATAATAACGGTTTCTAGTTCAACACCTGCTTCCTTAGCGATTTCGCCGCGTATCTGCAACCGATAGGATTCCTGTCCAAACAGGTTAGAGATTAGTGCGTCTTTTTCGTAGAAAGTACGTTCATAGGCGCATTTAAGCATACGTCGGTTCTCTAAATTGTTGATAATAACGTTAGATGCAGGGCATTTTTTGAGCATCGCCCAAACTGTGTAATCATCTAGTGCGAGATATTCCTCGGGGGTTTTAAAAGTAGTTAAGCCGAGTTCGTTGTTGGCCTTATCCATTGCAGATGCCAGCATAATCTGCGCCGCGCGTCCGACACGGTGGAAGTAGATGCTCTTAAAAGATTCGATGCGAGCGATAACAAAGGCCTCCAATGCCGATAAGGCACCTAGTTCAACGGCCAAGTTTTCACCTAAAAGATCCAATGCGTGGATAAGACGATAAACGTCTATAAAACCGTACTCAGCGCCGGTGTGGTAGGTATCTCGAACGATGAAATCCTGCTTGTCCACGTCTACAGCGCTGCTTATGATTTGGTCAAGGAAAGCGTGGTCTTTTTTGTGTAACTTTCCAACGGCTAATCCAGCGACCTCTTTTGGGTTATAGCCCATTTTGGATAATACGTCAGCTACTTCACTGTTTTCAACTATCCAAGCGGTGATGTCTTCGTGGGTTTTATTGAGTTCTTTGGTGAGAAGATGCTCAAACACATGTGAGAAGGGGCCGTGGCCGCAATCATGTAACAACGCAGAGAGGCGGCACATATCTGTTTCCTCATCAGACACAGCCCGGGAGATGTGGGGGTTTACCAGCACCTGGCCTGCCAAAAACATAACGCCTAGACTGTGTTCGAAGCGGGTATGGTTAGCGCCGGGGTATACGTACTCAGAACCTGCCAACTGGCGAAGCCGGCGAAGCCTCTGCATTGGATAGGTATCTATGATTTTTTTCTCTGCGTCAGTTATGTACACATAGCCATGTACGGGGTCTTTGATTTCTCCCCAGTAAGCTTTAGGCACAAGCGCTACCTCTTAACAGGTTATATTTAGGGGTATCTCCAATTAATGTATAGCGCAGATGTAAAGTTGAGTATTATGGTAGGAAACGGAATCTTTATGGTTATCGAGGGATTGGATGGAAGTGGGAAAACCACCCAAGCCAAAATCTTAGCCCAACGCCTCTCCGAAACCTATAGCATTTATCTCACTGCAGAACCCAGCCGAGGCAGAGTTGGCACTTTTATTCGTGAGCACTGTCTCTATGATCAACTCCGGCTTCCAACAGAAGCAGAAGCGCTTCTCTTTGCTGCTGACCGCATCGAGCACATGCAAACAGAACTCAAACCTGCTCTTGATCAAGGTAAACTGGTTATCTGTGATCGTTATCTCTACTCGTCGCTGGCATATCAGGGTAGTTCAGGCCTGAACTTGGAGTGGATTAAAAGCATTAACGCTTATGCTATGCAACCTGACTTTAGCATTTTTCTTGATGTACCTCCTGAACATGTATTGGAGCGCCTGCATCGTAGGAGATCGGTGATGGAGACCTTGGAGATGCAACGCAAAGTTCGAGAGGTTTACCTAAAGTTTGTAGAAAAAGGGGAACTGATTGTAGTTGATGGTGATAAACCCCGAGAGATAGTGGCAGATGAATTATATACTAAAATTCTAGATCTACTAAGACCGGTTAAGGGCTATGTTTCGTAGGCCTAAACCAAACACAATCTAGAGCAGATAACAGTAAGAGGGATTTGTTGTCTAAAATTGGGTTAAATACGTCTCAAAATTCTTTCTATCCTTTAAACATTGAGAACAAACACAACTAAACGGAAGATTTTTAGTGGTACATAAATCGATATAGTTGCAACCTCTACATGAAAAGTCTTTGCCGCAACGGATGCAACTTTGCAGAAAAACTACGTCATCTTTCAAAATGTCGCTGACGGCGTCGATAACTTTTTCGATGTTGTTGTAGCTCTTAATGGAGAATAATCCTGCATTACGGTCGTAATCTAATCCCAGATGGATGAGGTTAACGAATTTTTCTTTCTCCACCCGTGGAAGTTTAAAACCTTTGCCGTTTAAAACAATCGTCATGTCTTAATACCTGCTCATTTTCGTTAGGAAGTCAACTTCTTCGGGGGTAAATTTGAACCATACCACAAGGGGGCTCTTGGGTTTTTTTTGCAGTATTGCTCTGATGTAGGGTACAAAGTCATGCTTGGCGGTTTTGTGGCTGACGTGGCATTGAGCGCCGATTTTGCCACATATAGTATCGAGCATGGTGCGTTTGCCCTTGGTCCAAAACAGGGTGATGATGCGTATGGGGGGTGTAACAAATGTGAAGGGTTTATAGGATTGGGGGTTAACTGCTGAGGCTTCGGCTAAGGCGTTGTAGAAGTATTTGAGCAGATGCCAGTTTTCTGTGCCGATTCGGCCTCTAAACAGATCGGCGTGGGATATGTAGTCGTAGGCTTTGGCAAGTTCGGTGAGGTCGGTGTAGCGTTTTGGAAGGTTATCGCTGATTGAGAGCAGAAAGTCATCGTAGTCTACGCTGGAGAAGGCCAGCATGGTTGAGGTTTCGGCGATGTTTTGTGTGGAGAAGTATCGTCTGAGGGTTTCGTCCATGCTTATGTCTTTGTTGCGGGATGTGAGCATCATTGTATCTTGGAGGCTTAGGCGGTGGTTTTCTTCACTTAGGCTCTGGAGGTCATTTATGGCAGAGCGTACATCGCCTTTGCTGTTCTGTGCAATGCGTTCGAGCGCTTCGAACTCGGCGGTTATATGTTCTAATAGACAAATTTTCTGTAACAAAGCAATTATTAGCGGGATACGGACTTGTTGGAAACGTATCAGCAGGCATTCTTTTTTTAGAGGGCGTAATTTCTCGATGTCTGGGTCATTTGCCGCCATGATGATAGGTACAAGGGATGCTTCGATGATTTTTAGGATAGCGTTTACTCCTCCGCGGTCTTCGTTACCAGCGATGCCATCGACTTCGTCAAGAAACAGTACGTTGCCGCTTACTTTGGCGTTTTCTGTAAAGTTGTCTAATGCCTTGTAGGATGTGGCGGGTTTAGCGATGGCGTTGATCGCCTTTTCGGAGCGGGTGTCGCTGGCGTTCATTTCGATGACTGAAAAACCTAGTTCTCGTGAAGCTGATAGAACCAGTGCTGTTTTGCCTACACCGGGAGGGCCGTAGAGTAATACAGCTTTTTTGGTGTGGCGTTTGTTTTTGAGCCATTCAAGAAAGAGTGCCTTAGCTTCGTCGTTGCCGGTTATGTCGTCAATTTTTTTTGGACGGTATTTTTCAACCCAGAGCAGATCAGTTTGCGCCTGCATAACTTTCCTCTATGTCCTTGCCGAACTTGGCAAATTGCGCAAGTAGCGCACTTAGTTGGATATCGCTGTTTGCGCCCTGTGTTAGGCGGTAATCATATTCGCCGATGACGCCTGAGAGATTTGCTTTCTGCTCGGCGGTGAGGTCACTCATTTTAAAGATTTCCCGTTGGACTTGGCGGATGATTTCGGTGCCGCTAAAGCCAAAGCTGCCCATGATGTCATACATGGTTTTGCGGGCTTCCATAAAGTCGCCGTAGAGTGCTTTGCGTATCATCTTTTGCACTTGGCTGGGGCTGGCTTCTCCGATGACTAGTAACACTGTTTTTTCGTCTATGACACCTTCTTTGTATGCTGAGGCGGTTTGTAGTGCGTTTATGGCATGGCGTAGGTCGCCTTCGGCGAAATCAACGAGGCGGTCGGCGGCTTCAGGAACTAATGTGTATCCTTCTTTTTCTGCGACATCTAGTAGATGCTGTTTCATGGCTTGCTTGTCAACACGACTGAAACGGAATATGGCACATCGGCTCTGGATGGGTTCGATAATTTTGCTGGATTGGTTGCAGATGAGTATAAAGCGGCTGGTGCGACTACCGATTTCCATGATGCGGCGCAAGGCAGTTTGGGCGGGGCCGGTCATTTGGTCGCATTCATCTAGGATTATGAGCGCGAAGGGGATATCGCCGCCGAATCCGGTGCGGCTGTAACGACTAAAATCTTTGATACGGTCTCGAACGGTGTCTATTCCTCTTTCGTCGGAGGCGTTGAGTTCGAGGGTGAAGCTTCTCCAGTTTGCACCATATAGAGTGTGAGCGATGACAAGGGCAAGTGTTGTTTTGCCTGTGCCTGGGACACCTGCAAACATGAGGTGCGGCATTGTTTTGGGGTTGCGCATAAACGCCTGGAGACTCTCGACGATGTCTGCTAGGCCAACGACTTCGTTGAAAGTTTTGGGGCGGTATTTCTCAACCCACATGAGTGCTTCTTCGTTAGCTGTCATTAAGCATAACCTTCCATAATATGCAATACAATAACCTCAGCCATAATTAAGTTAACTTTTCTGTAAAGGCTCGGTGGTTTGGGCTGTTACTTTAACGTATGAGACGGTTTAGTCATTGGTAGGTAGCGGTTGAAAAATAATAGTTAAGGGGAGGTTTTAGTTGTGGAGTTTATTACCTTATTTTGCTTCCTTCGGCAAGGTCTATTTGGGGTTGTAGAATTGATACGTTGCCCGTTTCGTCTTCTGCTGCCAGAATCATGCATTGTGATTCATATCCTGCTATCATTCGTCGTTGCAGATTTAGCAGAAACACACATTTTTTGCCTGCAAGTTCGTCAGGTTTGTAGAATTTTAGCAGACCTGCGATGCATTGGCGTGTCTCTGAGCCGAAGTCCACTTGGATTTTGATGAGTTTTTTACTTTCAGGAATTGGTTCTGCTTCGATGATTTTACCGATTTGTAAGTCAAGTTTTCCGAAGTAGTCAAAGGTTATTTCTTCTGCCATCGAATCACGCTAGGGTTAGTTAGTGTGGTTTTCAAATATTTACTTTGCCGTTTGGAATTCGAATCGGGTTTGGGATCAGTTTGTGGTTTTTTGGGGATTTGGGTTTTATGTTTCCGCGGTTTTTGTGTTTTTTAGTTTTTGTTTGCTTGTTTGTCTGTGTTTGGTTTGGGTTGGGATTTCGAATTTTTTGAGCTGGTCTTCGAGTGTTTTTCGGCGCACTTCAAGGGTGATGTCGCCGCGGGTGGTTTCGATGATGCGACGTGCGATGTCAGATTTATGGCGTAAACCGGGAACCAGCATGTAGGCTTCGTCAAGTGCTAGAAGTTGGATGAAGATTTGGTCCATGATTTCAAGGCATTTTACGCCGTTTTCGACTTTGCCTTCACGTAGGTAATCTAGGGCAAGTCGTCGGTATTCGCCGATAACGTCGGCTAAGCCCAAAATATAATCGGTTGGGGGTACATTGATTTCGGATGGGAGCATGAATCGGTCATCTTTAATCAGGGTCAGGATAATGTTTGCCTCTGAGTATTCTTGTAGTGTTGCACTGAACATGCCGCTGTAGATTATTTCGGGGTATTCTTTGGCCTGTTCTTGGAGGTTTGTGATGATGTTTTTGGCGTCGTTGAGCATTTTTTGGGCGTTGTCAAATCGTTTTTGGTGTAGAAGCAGAATTGATTGTTTTGAGAGGCTGGAGGCTTTGCGCATGTATTCATGTGCATCCTCACGGATTTTGTTTTTAGCTGTGAGTTCGTTTTTAACTTGCTGGATTATGGTTTCTAGAGAAGACAAACTGTGCACCGAAGAGTAAGTAGGCGGGTTGTTTATTTATCATATGTTGCCATATCGGCATATGGTTTGAATGCTTCTTTATTTTTTTATATAAATGGCTATAATGCCCAATGAACTTATTAAGGGTATAAAAATAGCGGCCAAAATGGTCCAGGGTAGTTCAGAGGGTTTGTTGCTGTTTGTTGTGTTTGCTGTATCTTCTACTGTTAGGGTTGTATTGTGTGTTATAGGTATTAGGCCTGTTGATATGGCTGAGGCGAAAAGCGCGATATTTATGATAACAACCAACGCTGTGACTCCGATTACTTTTGACATGCTATTCACGAAATATGTTTTTGGTCTTTCACGGTTTTAAAACTAATTTCAAAACAGGAATACATCCAAAACCACAATATATCCAACCACAATATAACACACAATAAACCAAAAAAACATTTAAAAAAATTAAAAAACAAAAATATCTAAAACACTTACCAAAAAAACAAATCCAAACACCTAAAACCCCTACAGGATAAAAATAGGGTCCACCAGTTCAGATAGCTAAGTTGCCTGCGGCCATTTCTCAACCATAAGCTTGCTGTCGCCCAGCAAAAAGCTTACCCTAACAAAGATAGTATCAGAACCCTTAAAGGGAAACATACTGTCTTCCGCTAAATCTTTAGGCAGATAAACTAGATATTTACCATCTTTTCGTCGAAACAGTCGACCTTTTCCTTCGCTCACCATAAGAGTTACCGCTCAGTTGATGTACAGCATAAGGCAAAACTTAGGTATTTAAGATTTATTACAAACGTTCTGTGTAACCTCGCTATAACCCTTCAAGCTATCTGCTTCCCACAGAGATAGCCTTCTCCAATCGACTCAGCAAAACCACACGACTCTCAGACGCCTCATTGATAATCCTATACCCGGTATGCTCAGCCAATTTTTGGGCGAAATCTCTGACTTCTTCATGCAAAGGCATGCGATCAAAACCTAACCGCAAATTAGAGAACCCTATATGCATATAGGCCTTAGCTTCGATGTAGGTAGGCTGAGCTTTCTCTATAAGCTTAGCGTACCCCTCCACTTCATCCATGTTGTGACCTTTTACCATGGTCATGCGTGTGACAGTAGGACAACGAAAACTTTTGAGCAACTCGAGGGTTTCATTGAGCTTTTCCCATGCCGCTGAGAACTGGGGCCGACAGACTTTGTTATAAACTGCCTCGTTTGGAGCACAGAGCGAAACATAGAGCTGGGTGGGTTCCTGGCTGAGTTTGGAGAGTTTTTGGGGCAGATTACCATTAGTTACCAGAAAAGTAGTTAGACCTTTTTGATGAAAAATACGAAGTAAATCACCCAGCGGCTCATAGAGAGTAGGTTCACCGGTGAGGCTTATAGCAACCTGATTGGGACGCATTGCCTCTTGGAATTTGCGCCAATCAGTCTTTTCATTACCCTTATAGCCCGAGATGATTCTTTCTTGAGCCTTAAAGCACCCCTCCACAATCTGGTCAGGCGTGTCCTTGTTGGGATTGTGCATTTCATCCCAGTAAACCTGCATATCACCACTTTGAGCCCTCCAACAAAACAAACACTGTTGCGTACAATAATACAGAGAGGGCGTCATCTGAATACAGCGGTGACTTTGGATACCGTAGAATTTTTGTTTGTAACAAGGCCGATTGTTGACAATAGACTCGTAGAGCCACTTGCACCGTTTCACTGCGGAATTGGCACCGATTAGGTGATACTTTTGTTTTTTGAGCGCAGATAGAAGAGGAGATGTGGAAGATTCTTGCAAACTGATGCACCAAACGTTCTGTTATAGCTACGGTCTTTTAAAAAGACCTCCGCCGAAACCGGCTTTTAACAATAAAACCGTCGTGACTGTAAAAACCATTTGGATGTCCCTTAAAGAGGCTAAATGACAAAATTTAAAATAGTCATAGTGCCTAACATCAGTATTAATCATGCAACGTTATTTCGGGAGAGCAAGAAAGGGTTGAAAAAGAAATTTATTGCACTCATTAGCCTGATCCTTATGTTTTCTGCCGCTTTAATGGTGCCCCCGGGAGCTTCACAAACCGAGATGGGTGTAAGCATCTATCAGATAACTCCCAGCTCCGCCAGCGGACCAGCAGGATCTATCGTAAACATCCGCGGTACCATCTACAACTCAAACTCATCCTACCAGATTGTACTGGGAAAAACTGTTGTTGCCAGCGGCATCTCTGAAGGCTACTACGTAGACAAGAACTTTACCGTTCCCGAAATTTCAGTAGGACCATACCCACTCATACTCCAAGATATAGCCGCCAACATGAACACAACATCTAATCGTTTCACAGTTTCTATGGGCTACAACATCAGCATAGCCCAACCAGCCGTAAAAGAAGGCGACAGCATAACGTTTAACGTCTCAGTTACCGCCGGCGATCTCGATGTTAACTATTATGCAAAAATTGACATAGTCTTGCCTAGCAACACAATCTATACAACTAACGTAAACCTAGGCACCATTAACCAAAAAGGTACGGCAAGCGCACAAGTTACCTTCCCAAACAGCGACTTTTCACCTTCCGGAGGAGCAATCAACTACGCCGGCACCTATACCATAAAATTCAACAACACACTTGCCCAAAGTCAATTCACCGCTAACATTCTAGACTCAACAGTATACCATAGGGGAGAAACAGCTATAATCCACGCCACAGGCTACCAGCCCAACCAAGCAGCAAAAATAACTTTCACCAATGGCGACAAGACAATAGGAACACTATCTGTTAGCGCCTCTGCAGACGGCATAATAAGCAATACTTGGGTTATACCTGATAACGTCGCCATCGGAAGCTACACCGCAGAAATCACCCCTGAAGGCATACAGAAAACCGTACAGGACCAACAGACATTCATAATCCCTGGCCACCAGGTGAAAATACAGGTTACTAACCTCTCAGGGAGAGTAATCCCAGATGTTTCTGTTAAAACCACTGATACAGCGACCAACATAGTCTATACCGCTGTAAGCGGCTCCGACGGCATCACAACCCTTAGGCTAGAAAATGGCCCCTACACCATAACAGCCACATGGAATGAGATCAACGTAGGAGAAGCAAACATAATTATTAAAGAGGAGGAAATTTTTACGCTACGCTGCCAATTAACCGACACTACAATCACAGTTAAAAATGACGACGGCATCACCATACCCTTTGTAGACCTAAACATAACATACAACTACCAAAGCGGCACGATCTCAAAAAGTGGCAATACCACGGGTAAAACAGACTACACAGGCAACTATATTCTAACCTCCACCTTAGCCGGCACTACCTACACCGTACAAGCCTCACGCTACGACCGAATTTTTAACGCAAACAACAACACATTTACCAATCACCGTGATCAAGCCGTTGCAAACGTGGTTATTATATGTCCCACCCAAAACGTTTCCATAAACATAATCGGATATAACCATAAAGCCATACCCGAGGCCCGCATAGAATTCGTGGAAAACTCAAACGGACTCTTCTATTCGGCAACAACCGACAGCGAAGGCAACTCAGCAACAAAAATAACCTTTGGAACGTATCGCATCAGAGTATACAGCGAAAACGCCCTAATCAATGAAACCGCCATAGAAATTTTTGGCAACAGACAACAACAAATCCGCTGTACACTATATGGTATTCATCTCTCCGTTTCAGTTGTTGACCTCTTTGGTTCCGCTATCCCAAACGCCAAGGTAACCCTCAACGGACCCGCAAAAGTTTCAGCTATCACCCAAAGCAATGGTATAGCAACCTTTGACAACATCATCGGCGGCAACATACAAATAATCGCTCAACCCCAAAACATAGCTGAAGCTTCACAAGCCAAAACAGTCAACATTAACGAACCCACTACAGTCCAAGTGAAAATAGACAAATACACATCCTTTGGAGGCATGCTCATACAGTCAAGCACCCTAATCACCAGCCTCATAGTACTGGCAACGATATTGGGTTTCACCGCCGTCGAAATCTACCGACACAAAAGAATACGTATCGTAAAACATAAGTCAGCAACTTAAATTTCAGCTCTTTTTAGAAAAAAGTTTATTAGGCGTCCAATTGACAATAGAAAAAACATAAACATGTAATATTTTGACTCCCTGAGGTGTATCCTGTTGGCTCAAGCAAAATCTTGTTCTCCAACATGCCAATCCTTCAAATGCGGCAAAAATGCAGCAATTTTCCGAAGAGATTCAGTTTGGTGTAGAGATGGAGAAGAACCCTGCAGCGTCGCTAAATGCACATATTCGATGTGCTTTAAACGACGACTGCTTCCGGGTGCAATCTGTGGTGAAACAGTCCGACGAAAAACCGCTGAACATGATTTAGACGACGACTTCTACAGAGACACCAAACCCTCTGCCTCTGTTAAACTCAAAGGAAAAGCCCTGCGCAAACTTGGAGACCAAGATTACTACTAAAATAGAAAACAAACAAAAATTTGCCCGTGCTATGCACACGAGTTTCTTCTCTATTTTGATTGAACCCGTTTAACTACCGGAGGTTTAACCTTCTTTAATATACGATACCCACAGATGATGCATTTGGTTTCTCCTCCTCTGAGCTCAAGTTCTTCGGAGGGTACTCGCGAACCGCATCTCATACATTCATAAACAATTCCCGATTTTTCCATGCGCAAACGCCTGTGTCTACAAAGAAAAGCAATCTACTTTTAAACGTTTCCAATAGCTTAATGCAATGAGGATATGCAGATGAGAGTACGCCTCAAAGAAAAACTTACAAACCAACTTCCGCCTGACTCTTTAAGCTGTATTTACAGCGCTTTTGACATAGTCGGCGACATAGCCATCATCAAAGCCCCCAACAATCCAGGCGACGCGGAAATAGTCGCAAAACAGATAATGCAAACACATAAAAAAATCCGAAGCGTTTTCTCCCAAACCAGCCCAGTTGAAGGCAATCACCGCATCCGAAAGCTGACATTACTAGCAGGCGAAAACACCACCCTTGCCAAACATAAAGAAGCCGGCTGCATCTTTAGGGTAGATGTAGAGAAATGCTACTTTTCACCTCGGCTCTCCTATGAACACCTACGGGTTGCACACCAAGTTTCAACAGAAGAAACCGTGGTTAATATGTTTGCGGGGGTAGGCTGTTTTAGCGTAATAATCGCCAAAACATCACCAAAAACAAAGGTTTACTCCATAGACATCAACCCCGTTGCCTACCAGTTCATGATCGAAAACATACAGATCAACGGCATCAAAGACAGCGTCTACCCGATGCTTGGAGACTCCAAAGAACTTGTGGAAAACCAGCTTCAAGCCACCGCCGACCGCGTATTGATGCCCCTACCTGAAAGAGCACTCCAATACCTGCCCACCGCTGTATCTGCACTCAAAAAAACAGGCGGATGGATACACTACTACGATTTTGAACATGCTACTAAACAGGAAAATCCAGTTGAAAAAACTCATCAGAAAGTGGCAACAAAACTGGACAGTTTAGGTGTCAATTACAGGATCGGGTGTGCTCGCGTCGTACGCAACACTGGACCCAACTGGTACCAAACTGTACTGGATGTCCAAGTTACACCCTAAACCGGAAGTATTTGTAGATACTCGGGCTATATTTTTTAGTCCTGTATTTTTCAACCAAGTTAGAGAAATAATCGTACTTAAAGCAAGTTTTAATAACTCAGTATCCACATAGCTATTTTGTGGTTCATTATGAAACGTAAACTCATGGAAATCCTCGCCTGCCCCATAGACAAGCATCATCCCCTTGACCTCTATATCTTTGAAGAAAAAGACGAAATAGTAGAAGGTCTAATTGTATGCCCCCAATGTGGCCGCTGGTACCCCATCCGTGACGAAATCCCCGAGATGCTCCCAGATGAGTTACGCAAGGAATCTGAGGATCTGCCGTTTCTTAAAAAATGGAAAGATAAAGCCCCTCAAAATATTGTTTCTGAAGGTAAACCCTTCAATCTAAAATAACCCTTTTGGGTTTAGTCTATATGTATTGCCTTGTTTTGAGCTGACGACTCTATTGCGGCAGCGGCCACTTTTAGTGCTTTTATGCCGTCTTCACCAGTTACCAACGGCTTTTTCTTCTCTGTGATGCATTCAACAAAGTGTTGAAGTTCAGCCTTTAGAGGTTCTTGGAAGGGCAAACGTGGCTGTACGGTTTCAGTTCTCTGTTCAATCCAGAAATCCTGTGTCATGTAATCGAGCCGCATGATGGCATCGCTTCCCGTCACCGTCAACGTGCGGGTCTTGTAGGGTGTGAGCCAATTGGATTCGATAAACGCTGTTCTGTCACCCTCATAGGTCAACATTATCTGGGCGTAGTCCTCGAACTTTTGGATTCTCATGCTACCCATTTTTGCATAGACAGAGGTTGGCTGTTGATTGAAGAGGAAATTCATGACATCAATGTCGTGAATGGCGGTGTCTTTGACAACACCCACATCACCGATACGCTCCGGCCACTGTGAAACACGCTTGGCGGTCGCACAAACTAATTCGCCGATTTTTTTGTTTTCTGCGGACTGGCGGATTTGTTGTAAACCGGGAATGAAACGCATCAAAAATCCCACGGTCAAGTGTAAACCGTTTTCTTTGGCGGTTTTAACGAGTTGCTCTGCCTGCGAGGGAGTAGTCGCCATGGGCTTCTCTACTAAGACATGTTTGCCTGCGTTTAGGGCTTTTTGGGCTTCTTGGAAAAGAATAGTAGACCATGTGCAAACGTTAACGGCTTCAATCGAGTTGTCTTTGAGCATCTCTGCGCTATCGCTGTAAGCCTTAACACCATATGAGTCAGCCATGGCTTTAGCACGCTCCGCATTAACGTCGCATATTGCAACAAGTTCTGTTGAGGGAAGCTCTTTGTAGACGCGGGCATGATTTTTACCCCATTGCCCCGTGCCGATCACCGCAACGCCTAATTTAGTCATTTCTGGTCATTTCCTTTTCCGAGTCCAAAGTATAAGAAGCCTTCTATCGCTACGTGATTTGCGTCGAATTTTCCCGCCAAATCCACCACCGAAGGCGACTTCATGAGTGATTTAAGTTTTTTGAGGTTTAGGCGGCTGAGTGGTTCTTGTCCGCCAAGTACGATGATACAGTCTGCGCCTTCCACGGTTTTGTTTAAACTGGTTTTTATGTTGTCTGATTCTTGTGCTTCCTTCTTAGCAGATGGATCGTATATGGAGACTTTGGCGCCTTTCTGCTCAATCAGCTCTACAAAGCGGTCTCTTGCCGGAGAGGAGCCTAAAACTGCCACTCTGCCCCGACGCAGAGTTTTGCCGCAACTCCGCAGTGCTTCCTGCGTTAAATTCACTGCATGTTTAACCATCTCTTCGTTTATTTGCCTCGCCAGTGCCGGTAGCCTCAGCTTAATGTTTAGGTTTTCGGCGTCTTCGAGTAGTAAATAGGCGCCGTCGCAGTTTTCTTCTCCAGCGATAGTTGGTCTAAAACAGGGTATGTTGAGGTTTAAAGCATCTAAAACTTTAAAGTAGTCGGCGTTGGCATTTTCGCAGAAAACTGCAAACTCATTAGTCAGCGCTGAGAGGGCATCTTGTTTTGCAATCGTGAAAAGGGCCGCTATCTCGGCTGTTTTTAAGTCTGTGATTTCCTTAACGTTCCCTGTGAGGGTTTTTAGAACAATTGAAGCGGCTTCTAGGCTAAATTCATCAGATGCCGCAACAGTCAGCACCAAATCTGCGGGTGGAGCATTTGGTGCGATTAGGGGACTGTAGACTAAACCGAAATCCTGTCCAGCCTTTAATCCCGAGGTGTTCTCCAGCAACTCCTTAACGGTGCCCTCAATGAAGCCTACACCGGCGATGCCGCCATAGACTACAAGTGTTCCTCCATGAAGGACTGTTCCAATATGCTTGCAGATATTCACTAATTCTGTGTAGTTGTTTTTTTTCTGCTCATCGGTCTTGGCAGTTAGAGCTATAACCACTATATCGCTTTGAGAAATCGCTTTTTTTAGTTCACTTGTAACGTTGATGTTTTCTTGGTTGATGTGTCTTTTGAGTTTAGTTTCCGTCTCAGGTAGAGTAGAGGCTATTTTTCCCTTAGCGGCTTTTTTTACAACACTGGCATCAGCGTCAGTGCAAACCACATTAAACCCTGCATCGGCAAACATGTTTGCATATAGGATACCTTTGTGTCCACACCCCACGATGGCAACAGTATACTTTGAGCGTTTTGCTTGAGTGTCTATTTCTTGTGGAGTTAGATGCAGGACTTTGGGCATGGACTTATCACGTAGTTGATCTATAGGGTTGAAAGAATTTCTTTGAGTTTTGTAGTGTAGCTTTCAACCAATTTTGAGGCTTTATCGGAGTCTTTGGCTTCAGCATACAATCGGAAAACGGGTTCAGTGCCGCTTGGGCGAATCAGTATGGCGCTGCCGTCGCTGAACCAGATTTTTACTCCGTCTATGGTGCTCACGTGCTCTGTTTTGACTTGCTCATAGATTTTCTGTTGTAGAATCTCTTTTTTGTTATCAGGGCATTCTATTTTGCCCTTCTCTATGAAGTATTGCGGTTGCTCAGCTATGAGTTCAGTGAGAGATTTTTCTGTATCGGCCATGATGTTTAGAAGCAACGCAGTTGTCATGGCACCATCTCGAACGGCTTGGTGAGGACGATAAAAGACGCCGCCGTTTTCTTCGCCACCTAAATTCGCGTTTTCAGCTTTCATAGTCTGTGAAACCGTTACGCTGCCAACTTTAGTCCAGATTAACTCGCCTCGGCCCGCTTCCACCGTATCTTTGATAAGAGTTGAGCTGCTCACCGGCGTGACGATTTTTGCGCCAGGATTTTTGAGGAGATACTGTTTGATTACGACAGCAAAGGTTTTGTCGCCCCAGTAAATGGTGCCTTGGCCATCACAAAAGATGGATCGATCGGCATCTCCGTCGAAGGCTACGCCCATGTCAGCACCTACGGCTACCACGGTTTTAGATAAAACACCAAGGCTCTCAGGTCGGGGTTCGGGGAGACGTCCAGGAAATGTACCATCGATGTTGGCGTTTATGGTTGTAACTTTGCAACCCAATTCACGGAGAAGCACTGGGCAGGTGATGCCTCCGACGCTGTTGGCGGCATCTACTACCACATGGAAATGCTTTGAAGCAATTTTCTGGGGATCCACATGCGCTTTGATGGCAACTTTATATTCATCGTTTACGCCGGGTAGTTCACGTTTCTGGCCTATTTGAGTCCAGGGAACATAGACGAGTTTGTTGTTGAAGTATATGTTTTCGATTTCTGTTTCCTGCTCATGGCTGGTTTCAATGCCGTCGCTCCAAATTACTTTGATACCATTGTACTCCGGCGGGTTATGCGAAGCAGAAATGATTATACCACCGTCCAGCTGGTGTTTTTTAACAGCAAACTGGAGGGCAGGCGTCGAGGCCAGGCCCACAAAATACACATTGCAACCAGATGCGGTTAAACCTGAAATTACAGCTTTAGCAAACATAGGTCCACTGGTACGGGCATCAAAGCCTAAAACTAGATTTTTACCTTTGCCAAAAAATGTTCCAACCGCTGCTCCAACCTTAATTACCATCTCTGGCGTTAACTCAACGTTGACTAAACCACGGATACCATTTGTTCCAAAAAGTTTTCTTGTACTCATGTACCTTCACTCAAAGACCAAGTAACTATCTATAGAACAGTCAAGCAGAGGCTATAAAATGTTTTCAGAAATCTCCTTAGCGGGACAAACTGTTGAACCGTCACGCAGGTAAATGTTTTCTCTAACCTTTGCTTGGTCAGCAATTATACAACCATAACCTATGTTGGCGTGTCTACCTATATAGGCACCTTCACCCACAACTACCCCATGTAATTGGACATCATCAGCAATTTCTGCATCTGAGAAGACAACAGAGTTGGTTATGGTGACGTTTTTTCCGATTTTGACGTTTTTACCTATGACGGCGTATGGTCCAATAACTGAATTTTCACCCAAAACCACGCCCTGATCCAGCGCTACAGGAAGCCTTATTTCAGCGCTGGATGTTTGGGGTTTGGATATTGTGGGAGAGATTGAATCAAGGAGTAATTTATTTGCTTCCAAGTACTCTGCAGGTTTGCCGATATCCATCCATAACCCGTTTATGCGACAGCCTACAAGCCGGCCGGCTTCAACAATCTGGGGAAAGATTTCGCGTTCAATCGAAACAGCTCGGCCCTCAGGAATAAGACCAAAAACCTCAGGGCTTAAAACATAGGCACCTGCATTGATGAGGTTACTTGGTGCCTGTCCCTTTGGCGGCTTCTCTATAAAACGCTTAATGCAGTCACCCTCACATAACTCCACAACACCAAAACGGCTAGGGTCCTCCACACGACACAGCGCTATAGTGGCAAGGGCATTAGTTTTTTTGTGTGTTTCTATTAGCTTTTTGTAGTCTATATCGGCGAATATATCACCGTTTAAGACGATGAAAGGTTCGTTATGACCAAGAAGTTTCTCAGCTTTTCTGATTGGCCCAGCAGTTCCCAGAGGACTTTTGTGGGGGTCAATGGAGAAGTGAACCCTTAAGCCACATTTAGGAGGCTTCTGCTGTCGGATATAGAACTGGGTCAATGCGTTAACGGCTAATATGGCTTCATCTACGCCGTCGTGAACTAACCGCTCAAAAATCCACTGTAGAAGCGGTTTGTTAACTATAGGAAAAAGCGTTTTGGGTCTGCTACAACTTAGAGGCCGAAGTCTTGTGGCAAAGCCGCCAGCTAAAATTAACGCTTTCACAGTTTCACCGATTATAGAGTACATTAATTTTTATTTATATAAACAAATAGGGAACACAATATTGCATGTGCACTAGAGTTCTTTGGCGTCATAAAAGTTAAGGGTTTGGGTGATTATTCCCACTCTATGGTTGCAGGGGGTTTATGGGTTACATCATAAACCACACGGGTCACCTGTGGAATCTCGTTGGTTATTCTTGTGGAAATCCGCTCCAAAACTTCATAGGGTATTTTAGCAAAACTGGCGGTCATGGCTTCTTTGCTCTCCACCGCACGCACCGCAACCATGTAGCCATACGCTCGTGCGTCGCCTTTGACGCCGGTGGCTTTGGTGTCGGTAACTACGGAGAAGTACTGCCAGAGGTTCTCAATGAGGTCACATCGTTCGATTTCTTCGCGGACGATTTTGTCAGATTTTTTGGCAATGCTGACTTTTTCTTCAGTAAGGGGTCCGATTATGCGTACTGCTAAACCTGGACCGGGAAAGGGTTGGCGGTTAACAATTTCTTTAGGTAGCCCTAACATCCTTGCGACTTTGCGGACTTCATCTTTGTAGAGGTCACCTAGGGGTTCGAGGATTTTCTTGAACTTGATTTTCTCGGGCAGTCCTGCAACATTGTGGTGACTTTTGATTTTATCACTGTTCTTGCGAAAGCCCGACTCGATACGGTCGGGATAGATAGTTCCCTGTATGAGGTACTCAGCTCCAGATTGAGCTGCGATTTCCTCAAATACCCGAATGAATTCTTCGCCCATGATTTTGCGTTTGGTTTCTGGTTCAATGACACCTTGGAGTTTGTTCATAAAGCGCTCCTGAGCGTCGGCAACTATGAAGTGGATGTCAAATTTTTCAAAGGCTGTGCGGATAGCTTCAGTTTCACCCGCCCGCATAAAGCCATGGTCAACATAGACAGCAGTTAACTTTTCACCCAAAGCCTTTGCAGCTAAGGTAGCAGCGACACTGGAGTCTATGCCTCCACTGAGCCCAATAATAGCTCTTCCACCGCCGGTTTCAGTTTGGAGTTCTTTAACCATTTTATCGATGAGATTTTCCATCTGCCAGTTTGCCTGTGCCCTACAGATTTGGAAGATAAAGTTCTGGAGCATGTGGGCACCGTTTTTGGTGTGGATAACTTCGGGGTGCCATTGTAGGCCATAGAGGGGTTTGGTTTTGTGGCGAAATGCCGCTACGGGGCAGTTATCGGTGTGGGCTAAGGCTTCAAATTCTGGTGGAGGTTCTACGACGGTGTCGCTGTGGCTCATCCAAACCTGCTCTGTTATGCTCAAGCCCTCTAAGACTCCTACAGGTTTGTCTATGTTGACCTGCGCAGCGCCATATTCTTTGCATACGGCAGGTTCAACCTTACCGTTAACCAACTGAGCTAACAGCTGATGACCATAGCATAAACCCAAAATGGGAAGATTAGTTTCTAGGATGTTTGGGTGTAGTTTGGGGGCATTGGGTTCATAGACGCTTGAGGGCCCGCCTGAGAGAATTAAACCCTTAATGTTAAATTTCTCGTCTAGAGCCGCTACTTCCTGAGGTGAAATGTCATGGGGAACGATTTCGCTATAGACGCCGTGTTCTCTGATTCTTCTGACGATAAGATGACAATATTGTCCGCCGAAGTCTAAGACGAGGAGAGTATCGTATTTAGCAGGCATATAGGTGACTCCGAGTTATGTGGAGTTTAGGCTCTAATTTAATATTGCTGTCTTTTTTCTGTCAAATACAATCCTGTCAACTCGATTCGGCATACGGCGTGCATTGTTATGAGCTAAACTTTTATTAGCGTAACCGTTTGATTATCAAAAGTATGTTCCATAAATCAGGGTTAAATTGAAAAAACGTGCAGGAAGAGAGAACTATGGAATTAACTGAAACGGACATAAAAATCCTCAAGGGACTCTTAGATGATGCAAGGTTTAGCAGCCGCCAAATCGCCAAAAACGTCGGCGTATCCGTCGGTACTGTCCTGTCTAGAATCAAAAAGATGGAAGACGAGGGACTCATCAAAGGCTACTCAGCCATACTGGACCATGAAAAACTGGGCTTCCAACTAACGGTAGTCACAGAAATAACTGTGTCAAAGGGCAAGTTGGTAGATACAGAGAATGAAATCGCAAAAATCCCCAATGTCTGTGGAGTCTATGACGTCACAGGCTTAACTGATGCCATTATCGTTGCCAAATTCAAAAATCGTGGAGACCTCAGCACTTTCACCAAAAAACTCCTCACACTGCCCTACATCGAACGCACCAATACCCATATCGTACTGACAACGGTCAAAGAAAACTTCCGCCTGCTCTAAGCAACATCTCAACCTCTTTGAGACCAAATATTCTCTAGTTATTTGCATATTAATAAATAAATCTTGCAATAAAAAAATGTTTAACCAAAAAAATCATTTCGATTTATAAAAATAGAAAAATATAAATTAAAAGGGGATTGGTTTGGCAGACTTCTGTTGGAGTGCCGTTCAAATCTTCAATGAACTCAATGATGATCTGCTTTTGTTGGTCTGTTGTTCTAATATCAATCGGTGTTACCAATCACTCCATTGATTCTGCTTCCGCCAATTTTCAGTGGTTAGACTCTATTGGTGAAGCGTTGCGATTTTTTTCTGTTGTATGCGTTTTGCAGTTACAGCCAATACTGATACAAGGGCGCTAAGCAACACCACCAACGCTGCACCTAAGGCACCTAAACCAAACATAACCGAACCCTCCGCAGGGCTCTGTGTTAAGGCAGGCTGAGAATCCAAAGCAGACGAAACCGATGGAACTGGACGCGCCAAAGACACATCAGAAGAAGAAACAGCACCAGATGTACCAGCATCTAAAGACACCGGACTAGACGAACCTGAACTGGATACAGAGGAGCCTGTTGAAGTTGAACTGGAAGTCGAGGAGCTTGTGGTTTGGGTTTCAGCAATGGTTCCAGTTGAGTCAACAGTAGCAGTTTGGGTGTTATCAGTTTCTATTTGCATACTATCCAAACCTTCCTCCAAACCCTCAACTACATCACAAAGCTCAACTGTCTCAGCATCACTCCAGATGTCTTGAGAATTACCGACAGGTTGAGGAGGACAGACAATGGGGGGATTGCAGGGAACTTGAGGTTTGTTGCAGTCCGGTCGGGGGTTGTTGCAGTTGTGTTTGGGTTTGCATGGGAGTTGAGTTGGAGGACAGAGGGGTTTGCATTGGCAGGGTTTTTGATGACACTCACTACAAGGCTTACACTGACAGGGCTTTTGATGACAGTCGTTGCAGGGGTTGCATTGGCAGGGCTTTTGATGACAGTCGTTGCAGGGGTTGCATTGGCAGGGCTTTTGATGACACTCATTACAAGGCTTACACTGACAGGGCTTTTGGTGGCAGTCGTTGCAGGGGTTGCATTGGCAGGGTTTTTGGTGGCAGTCGCTGCAGCAGTCGGGGTGGGTTTGTTGTGTGTTTTGGTAGATTATGGTTATGTGGGTGCCTGCTTGGAGATTGATAAATGCAGTGCCGGTTGTGAGATCAGAGGTTGAGGTGCTGCTGGGGTCTACAACCACAATATCGGTAATTACCCAGCCGGGTTGCATGATCTCTGTGACAAGATATCTCCCCGGAGCTAACTCGCCGCTATTCCAAACCTCTCCGTTGCCTAAACTAAAGGCGCCCTCAGAAGCTGAGCTCACAAAAGCGAACTGTGCTGCGGAGTCAGTGGGGCAGGTCATTTTAACAACTGAGATCGAACCTCCCTGTGGCGGGGCTTGTGCATCTTGATAGACTATGGATACGTGGGTGCCTGCTTGGAGATTTATGGTTGTGGTGCCGGTGGATAAATCTACTCTTGAGGTTTCTGAGGGGTCGTCAAGTAGTATGTTTGTTATTTCCCAGCCTGGGGGCACTAGTTCTGTTACGGTGTAGGTTCCCGGGGGCAACATACCACTGCTCCAGCTAGAACCATCGGTTAGGCTAAAGCTTCCGCTGGGTGTGGAGGTTACAAATCTAAAGCTCTCAGATGAATCTACTGGGCAGGTGACTTTTGTGACGCTAAAGGAGCCCATATCGGGGGTTTGTTTTGTGTTTTGGTAGAGTATGGTTATAGTCTCTCCGGGGTCTAGGGCAATAAAGACTGTGCGTGATGCTAAATCTACTTGTGAGTTGTTGGTGGGGTCGTTTATGATGATGTTGGTTAGGTCCCAGCCTGCTTGTGCGATTTCGGTTAGGGTATAGTTGCCGGGTGTTAGTGGGCCGCTGTTCCAGGTGGTGCCATCAGTTAAGCTAAAGGTTCCGGGTGGGATGGAGGTGACAAAGTTGAAGCTATTGGGGGCATCTGTTGGGCAGGTAGTTTTAACCACATTAATAGAACCTGTTTGGGGTTGTTGTTGGGTGTTTTGGTAGAGTATGCTTATGGTTTCTCCGGGGTCTAGGGCAATAAAGACTGTGCGTGATGCTAAATCAACATAAGAATTGCTGGTAGGATCAAGAACAATAATGTTGGCTAAATCCCAACCCGCCGCACCAAGTTCAGTTAACGTATAATTCCCAGGCGCTAAAGGACCACTGCTCCAAGTCGTGCCATCAGTTAAACTAAAGGTTCCCGACGATGCGGAGGTAACAAAGCTAAAGGCTGTTGAGGCACCAGTTGGGCTAGTTAGTTTGGTGACACTAAAAGAACCCTCAAGGGAAGCTTCCTGCCAATTAGCAGTTACCACAACATTTGTGGGAGGCATAATAAACGATGCAAGGGGCGTGTTGGGCAGAGTGATGTTGCCTTCATTAACGGTCCAGCCAACAAAGTTGTATCCGGGCCGGGTACCAGCATTAATGGTGACGTTTTCACCTTCAGCATAGCTACCCGCACCAGTTATTGATGCAAAGCTATTGTTTACAGTCACATTGTAGAGTACAACGTAGGGTGTGCCGTTTGTGTAGCTTATGTCATAGTTGTTGTATCCCTGTGTGAAGGGGTCAGTCCAGATTACGTTGGATCCTATTTGTTCGTAGTATAGAGCATCATCTATGGGGTTTCTATTGTATGCAACTGAGGCACTATTATTGGAGAAGACCATACCGTTATGGACAAAGAGTTTGTCTAGGTCTTCATAGGCAACCCAAACCCCGCCGCCATCAACTGTAGCAGTGTTACCCGAGACTGTACCGCTAAATAACTCGACAAGATTACCGCCAAATTGGCCGCTTGAGAGATATATACCACCACCGTTAGAGCCAGCGGTGTTGTTAGCGATAATTCCGTTAAACATTATAACGTTTCCATAGAAGGAGTTGAATATACCACCACCGTTAGTGATAGCGCTATTCTCGGTGATCATGCCGTCAAATATGGTAAGGTTACCTTGGAAATAGTTGTAGACACCACCGCCAAATAACGCACTATTATTTGAAATTACGCCGCCAAACATGATAACATTGCCGTTATCGGTGGTTATACCTCCGCCACTAACTGCGGTGTTGTTCGCTATCTGGCCATCAGATATAACAAAGTCGCCGCTATTGTATACGCCTCCGCCACTATTTGCAGTATTGTTAAATATCTTACCATTAGACATACTAAAGCTACCGCCACCGGAAAACACACCACCGCCATCAATGGTTGCTATGTTGTTGGAGATTTCGCCGTTTAACATAGTAGCGGTACCATAGTTTGTGTTACCTACGCCGCCGCCGATTGCTGCTGTGTTGTTTGAAATTATGCCGTCAACAATAGTAAGGCTACCGCCTTCATTGTCTATACCACCGCCGCTCCCCATGTCCGCTGTGTTGTTTGAAATTATGCCATTATACATACTAAAAGAACCAATGTTTCGCACACCACCGCCAGCACCAAATTCAACTGTGTTACCAAAAATTGTGCCATTGTACATATCAAAAAAGCCGCTGTTTTGTATACCGCCGCCACCATTACTGGCTATGTTGTTGTATATTTCGCCGTTAGAGAGAGTAAAGGTACCCGTATTGGTTATGCCGCCGCCGTTTGTTGCTGTGTTGTTGAAAATTTTGCCGCCAGACACAACGAAACTATTTCCATAGTTGTATATGCCTCCGCCGTTTGTTGCGGCGTTGTTAGAAATTGTACCATTTGACATAGTAAAGGGGCTGCCGTTGTATATGCCGCCACCGCTACCCACAGCGGTGTTGTTAGATATTGTACCCCCCGACAGAGTGAGACTGCCAGAGTAACTGTATATGCCGCCGCCATACCCAGCGGTGTTATTGGCTATTGTGCCCGCGGTCATAGTAAATTGGCCATAGACGTTGTATACACCGCCGCCAGACACAGCGGTGTTATTGGCTATTGTACCTCCAAATAGGCTAACTGTGCCACCAAGGTTATCAACACCGCCGCCATTATTGGAGGCTTTGTTGTTAGATATCGTGCCGCCAGTCATAATAAAGTCCAAAGTGTTGTTATCAACGCCGCCGCCATCTGTGGCTGTATTGCTAGATATCTCGCCATCAGACAGCATAAAAGTACCAAAGTTTTCTACGCCGCCACCAGTACCACCAGATGTATTATTAGAAATCCTGCCGCCAGACATCTCAAAAGTACCCCCATTCTGTATACCACCGCCTTGCTGAGCAGTATTATTTAGAACTGCACCATTAGACATATTAAAGGTACTTCCACTCCAAATCATTAAACCACCACCACTAACGGCACTGTTGTTTGATATTTCGCCACCAGATAAACTAAAGTTGCCCGAATTGTGGTTGTCTACGCCGCCGCCCGCAGCAGCTGTGTTATTAGAAATCTTGCCGCCAGACATGCTAACGTTACCGTGGTTGTTGTCTACGCCGCCGCCAAAACCACTTACAGTGTTATTAGCGATTGTACCCTCCGTCATAGTAAATTGGCCAAAAAAGTTGCATACGCCACCGCCCGTAAAGGCCGTGTTGTTGGATATTGTACCCCCAGACATGGTGAAGTTGCCATAATCGTTGTATACACCGCCGCCACTATTACTTGAAATGCCAATATTTGTGTTGTTGTTTATTGTGCCGCCTGTCAGGGTAAAAGTGCCGCGATTATGTATAGCGCCAAAGTCGGCTGCGTTACCTGATACTGCACCGTTTGACATGACAAGTATGCCGCCAATCTGAACATATACCCCTAGACCAGAAGTGCCGCTTGTGTGAGTTACAGTGATACCCGCAAGTTCCAGCCGCGCACCATTTGAAACTGTAATAGTATCTTGACTGGCTACGCCAATCAACTTAAAAAATGCGCTCGGACTATTACTTGTTAGGGTGATATCTTTGCCCGCGACAAGATTTAGTGTTGTGCCTGTAAGTTGAATATCGGCTGTAAGCGTAATAATCGTGGGTACCACAGCATCATTAACTGCATCCCTAAGTGCACTCTCAGTCCCAACATATACTACGGACTGCGCATTTGTGGATGGTATGTAGGCATATAGACAAGAAGAAAGCAGCAGTACAAACAAAGAAACAAAAAACAAACCCTTGTAAGAACTGCCTGATTTAAAATTAAAAATAGGTTTAAAATTGTTGTTCATATTAAAACTCGGCAATGTCCTAATATAGAATATGTTTTATAGCTCGGTTGATATGTATACTATTTGTGAACAACATGCCGCGAGGTAGACATAGAAGTCAAAATAACGCTGTTTGCCAAAACCCAAAATGCATCCGCTACCTAAAAGAAAAAGACAAACACATCACAAAAGCAGGAAAATACAAAACAACAAACCACCAAAGATACCACTGCCACCACTGCAACACCTACTTCATGGAAACCAAAGGCACCCCCCTCTACAGAAAACACC